>ERZ761595.2-NODE-2-length-196231-cov-39.420903_pt1 | contig 196231 bp, 168 predicted proteins | sample MGYA00511035_ERZ761595 | MGnify/ENA primary metagenome ERZ761595 (study PRJEB28899, sample SAMN03785553) | bioreactor sludge metagenome | biome: EBPR Sludge; feature: EBPR Bioreactor; material: 0.22µm filtered reactor supernatant | place: Saint Lucia: Queensland...
GCTTCTTTTTCATGCTGTTTAGCATTCAAAATCTGGTGCGGGATACCAGCTAGCTCCAGTAATCGACTTAGGTATTCATTGCGCTCAATAGAAATAGTACCCACCAAGACTGGCTGACCCTTTTCATGACGCACACGAATCTCATCGACAATCGCCTTGAACTTACCAGCTTCAGTCGAGTAAACCAAATCATTGAGATCCTGTCTCTGTACCGGCTTATGAGTTGGGATAGCAATAGTATCGAGCTTATAAATCTTATAAAACTCTTCCGCCTCAGTCATCGCTGTACCAGTCATACCAGCTAGTTTGTAGTACATGCGGAAATAGTTTTGAAAGGTCACGGTCGCCATGGTCTGACTTTCTTTTTGCACTACGACATTTTCTTTGGCCTCGATAGCTTGATGAAGTCCCTCACTATAACGACGACCCTCCATCATACGACCAGTAAATTCATCAACAATGATCACTTCACCATCCTTAACTACATAGTCTTTGTCCAGATGAAACAGCACTCGCGCTTTGAGAGCTTGTTCAATATGATGAACTTCGCGAATACCACCAGCTACATAGATATTATCTACACCCAGCCACTTCTCCATCTTGGCGATACCAGCTTCTGTTAACGAAACGCTACGTAATTTTTCATCGACATTATAATCCTCATTCTCAGTCAAACGAGACACTAGCTCAGCAAATTTAAAATATTTACTAGTTGATTCTTCCACCGCACCACTAATAATCAAGGGCGTTCTCGCTTCATCAATCAAAATCGAGTCCACTTCGTCGACAATGGCATAATGCAACTCTCTCTGCACTCGCTCGTCATAACGCATGACCATATTGTCACGCAAATAATCAAAGCCAAACTCGTTGTTAGTTCCATAGATAATGTCACAAGCATAGGCCTCCTTGCGACTAATCAAACGAAAACGCTTGAGACGTTCATCAAACTGACTATCATCACTATACTCAGGATCATAAATAAAAGACTGATCATGAACTATCACGCTCGTTGATAGCCCTAGAGCATGATAAACCGGCGCCATCCAGCCAGCACCCACTCGCGACAGATAATCATTGACCGTGATCAATTGCACACCTCGAGCTGTTAGCGCATTGAGATACAGCGGTAGAGTAGCCACCAAAGTCTTACCTTCACCAGTTTTCATTTCCGCAATCTGACCACGATGGAGGATAATACCACCAATCAGCTGCGAGTCATAGTGACGCTGACCCAAAACTCTCCTGGAAGCCTCTCGCATCACCGCAAAAGCCTCTGGCATTATTTCATCAAGTAATTTGGCTTCTTCAGTTTTTTGACGCTTATGCTCCCAGAGACCAGCATCAGACTTAGCTAGTCCCAAACTTTCACGAAAAGCAGTAGTCTTAGCAGCCAAGGCTTCAGCACTTAAATCTTTCAAAGCTACTTCAAAGTCATTAATTTTAGCCAAAATAGGTTGTAATTCCTTGATAGTTTTCTTATTCGCATCTCCAAAAATCAGAGTCATTAGGGACATAATCTTTCTCCATTAGTTTGAATTATAAAGCTAAGCATACTAGCCTTCTTACAAAAAATCAAGCTAAATAAGCATATTTTGGCTAAAATTAAATATATTATTTTAAGCGTACTTTCTTAGTACCCCTCTCACCACCCCTTGAATCTGTACTTTGGTCACAAAAATCGGTTTCATGGTTTTATTAGCTGGTTGCAAACGAATCCGGTCCTTTTCTCTATAAAACCTCTTTAAAGTTGCATACTGATTATCAATCAAAGCCACAACCGTATCACCGTTAGCTGGACTATCTTTCTTTTCCACTACCACATAGTCGCCATCCAAAATCCCGTCTTCAATCATTGACTCACCCTTAACCCGTAGAGCAAAGCTCAGTAGCGGATCTCTGACCATGCTAGCTGGGATAGAGATAGTCTCTCTCTCCTCCACCGCCTCAATCGGCACGCCAGCTGTTATAAGACCAGCTAGTGACAGTTCGAAAGACTGACTCCAATTTGGCTCAGCATCAACCAGCTCAATGGAGCGAGCCTCATTGCGACCGGTTTTCAAAAATCCTTTATCTTCTAGCGACTTAATATGCTCATGAATCGTCGCCGAACTACTGAGATCAAAACTATCAGCAATCTCTCGATAGCTAGGTGAATAGCCCATTCGTCTCTGATAATTAGTAACAAAGTCCAAAATTTGCCTCTGTCGCCTAGTCAATTTTTGGTCTCCCATATGATTAAGAATTAATTTATTATCTACACTCATTATAACCGAACAAAAACCGAAAGTCAAAAGCAAGTATTTACTAGCTCATATCACCAAAACCGAACAAAAGCTCCCAGTTAAAATTTGTTATCAACAGCCGAGTTATTCAAAACCCCTCAGTCCTGACGGACAGCTCCCCTTAGTAAGGGGAGCAAACAACTAGTGGCATTTTTACTCGTTCCCGTCCTTAATAAGGAGGGGTGAGTGAAGCTCGGGGTGGTCATTTTGTTTTAATAATTTACACAAAACAAGCCGGAATAATCCGACTTGTTTCATGTTTCATGTTTTTTACCTTGTGTTACATGTTAATTAGAGCGTTCAATGACCAATGATTCCGCCAGCGGTACACAAGATCCAGCAGCATCAATATCGGACTTCATATAATCTGAGTTCAGGCTATTATCAGCTAGCACCGACTGAGCGTCATACCAGTTATCATAGACCTCTACACACGGAGTGATCGTCCGACTCTCACCTGGAGCTAGACCGAGATCCTCAGCATCATAGCTGAGCAAGAACTTATGAGGATTAGCCGGATCACGATGATCAAAGATGCTGAGGTTAAATGATCTGGTCTTGGCACCATTCTTGCCTAGATAATGAACCACTACTCGTCTAAGGGGCAACTGCTCAGCATCAACTTTACTGGTAAAGGTCAAGGTTACATAACCTTGGTTAACCACTCGAGCTGGTGACACTTTGACATTATTAACCACTGGCTTGATGTAGCAATAGTCCGCTAGAGGATTATCCTTGGAGAAAGCTGGTCTACCAGAGTCAGAACACTCGGTCATAGCTTGTAACTCTTGAGCTGAATCGGATTCTTGGTACTTAGATTCAGCTTCATTCCAAGTATAACTAGCGAGCCGACTAGTAAAGAGCCTCTGCACCGCATAATAAGCTTGATCAATACTTCGACCGACATTATAAGCCTTGGTATGGTTGAAACAGTCAAACATACAACCAACATCACCATTACCAGTCAAGCCACTATTTGGAGTAGTATCGTAAACTACGCCATTAATAGCGCCTTTATCACCCTTGGTCATAAAGCAAGCAGCATTTGGGTTATCATTATCAATAACAAAGTAGGGGTTACGAACATTAATTCTAGGATATATAGCTTGACGGAAATCAGGAGGGAACAAAGCGGCTTGCCAAGTACAAGCAGTATTACCACTTTCATTTATACAGGCATTGGTTTTGCAAGCAAAGCCACCAGTTTTATCACAAAATACATTGTCATTAAAATCTAAATCATCACCATCCCATATTCTCTGCGAATCACAGCTACCACCATTTTGATACTTCCACTTACAGCATTGATTTTTACCACTTTTATCACAATCCATTTCATAAGCCGACCTAACATAACAAGCATCATGAACCCCTAACTCCTCTTCATTGTAATATTCCTGTTCTCCTTCCCTATCAGTCACAGACACCGAAACTTCAATCGGCTGATCATGACCATCCTTATCAAGCGTCGCTCGACAGAGATAAGCATCATCCTTGCCACCAGCTCCAGCTCGACTAGTACCAAAATATGGCACAAATGGTAAGAGCTTCTTGGCATTACCAGTGCCAGTTACACCAGCAAAGATTGGGTAACGAATATCCGGTGAATCAATCGACTCTCGCAGTGGATAAGCACCATAGAAGCCACTGCCTTGTCGCCAATCCACACCCGCCTTCAGACTGTCTTGCACCACACCACCCGGCTTCGTCTTGCCATTATCCACACCGAAATCCACCATCAGTTTACCACCTACTGGACTAAAGATATCCGGCGATAATAAGTAGCTACTACCTTCGCCAATACGACCATGCCAGTATTTCTCCTTGTCCACTTTTACAAAAGTCTTACAAGCAAACTCTGGAGCAATCGGTGAACCACCACTAGCCACTGACCCGCAGCGATCTTCCGCCTCCACACAGTAGTAGAGATCCTTATCAATACTTAAGCTCGCTCCCTCCTCAAACTCATCACCAGATACCTTGTCAATCGGATACCAGAGCAAACACTGCTGAGCATTACGCGGATCATACTGTAGACAATAACCTGACCAGCCCTTGCGACGTAAACCAGAATTATCAAAATAATCACAAGACAGCGAATCACCACGTGGGAACAGTCGACAAACACTCTGCATAAACTGCTCCTTACCAGACTGACTACGATAGCTAAGCGCTGGCTCGATCTTGAGATCATCAAAATAAGTCACGCCGTCACTGACTAGCCACAACTTCAATTTCTTATCAATACCGTAGTTATCATTGATGACAAATCTACCAACTAGCGGCACCCACTTACCCACTACTCCAGTCTCAGCTACGCCAGCACTCGGACCATAACTATCAATCGCTTGACCAGCAGCGCTACAGGACTCCTCGAGTGGACAAGAACTATCCTCAGCAGCGCCAATTCTCAAACTAGCTTTAGCTCCAGTCCGGAGAAACACCTTCATCGATACTACTGACTCTATCGTACCGGGATTAGCGATTTCCAAGACCGCCTGACTGGCATTGAGCTTAGCGACCGCCTGACCATCTGGCACTTCACGATAAGCCTCTAGTCCCAATTCTCTCTCGATGACCTTGGGGTCATTAATCACTGGCACATCTGTACCAGTCGCAGTCTTAAAGCCACTTGTCGAACGCCCCTCAAAGCTACCACCATTATCCATTTTTAGTTTAGCGCCACCGACTTCTTGCATACCAGCTAGATTATAATAATCAGTATTCCAGTCGGTATTTTCATAACCAGCCAAACTATAACCGGACATATTATTGAGATCAGCGAGCTTCAAAGCTGCTGTCTCTGAGCTGTTATACAGCTGATTAAGCGGAGCACTAGAGTCCTTCGCCACCACCGGTTCAAAGCCGACAAAATGACTACATTCATTAGCATCATTAAGACGATCACAGAGCTTCCTCTCAATACAAATTCTTTCATTTGGCTTGGATGGGTTAAAGATATAGGTCTTACAAGCCAGCCACTGACTACAAGTTCTATCAGGATCAACAGCGAGCAGTGTATTAGCATTATTACCTGGTGGATTAACAGCTTGTTGATTTGGAGCAGCACCATCCTCAGTCAGATCACTGCTATAGACCAAAGACTTCTTGGTCTTACCATTTTGTGATCGTTCATTAAACAAGATTTTACCCTCGTCAAACTTCATCACCGTCGGTGTTTCTCTAGCAATACTATCCTTGATACGATAAGCCACTACTGCTTCACGAACCGCAGTTGCTCCGCCACTGACACTACAATTAATCTTCTCTGAGCCAGTATCAGTTCGATGGGCATAAAACTCTTGACCAAAGATCTTGCCAGCATTAGAAGCCGCCTTAACCTCTGACACCTTAACTAGCTCATTGCTAGCATGATCAATCTGATAGAGCTCAGCTCCGTCACAGCTCAAACTAGCTTCACCAGCCAAACCACTCTTGATAATATACAAAGTATCCGCCTTCAAGCTCACTCTAGTCGCACCATCGAGTAGCAGATTGTAGTTAAACTTTGACTCTGGATCGACGTACTCGGTACAACCAGCCGCACTAGTCTGACAGATACCGGCATAACCAATTTCTTCTTGACCAGCAGCATTTCTAAAGACTTCTGCCATGCCATAAGGCTGTAATTTAGCTAACTCCACACCAGTTCCAATAGTCTTATGAGCATTGGTCGGACAAGGATTATTATCAGTACTAAACTTACAGACTTGACCAGTTTCACAATCACTCTGACCACCACAGACATTCATATTACTACAATACTTAGCTCCCTTATCATCGGCAAGACAGGCCATACCATCACCACAGTCAGCATTACTACTACAAGTCTGATTAGCAAAACAATACTGCTGTTTTTTGACATACCAACCCTCAACTCCAGCCTCTAAGGACAAGTATTCACAGACTCGCTCACCTGGATCCTTGAAATAGACATTGTTACCAGCTTGATTCCACGCTTCACAGTAGAGAGCATTTTTGGCACATAGTATTTCATTGTAAGCATCCGGATTATTGATCAAATAGATATTGGTGAGAGCACCGATACGATTAGTACGACCGAGATACTGACAACCCTTCTGGTTCGCAGCACAACTCTTCTTGGCATCATAAACTACATAGGCCATCTCATCAGCCGGCACTGTCACAGCGCCACTAGTCATCTGGCCATAGACGCTCGAGTTAAAGGTATCAACCATCAATTCACAACCCGCGGCACTGTTTTGACACAGTTCATCAAAACTACGCAAAGTATGACGCTCGCTATTCATATCAGTATAAGCGCGACAACCACTCATATAGGCAGGGAATGGTCGGCCACGATGATCCTGATCACAAGACTCCGGTGTCTGCCAAGAATTCTTAACCAAATAGTAGACATCTTCCGCCTCCATCAATTTAATATCATCAAGACGCAATTCTGCACTATTCTCTAGACCTCTAAACTCTAGTTTACTCAAGGCGCCAACCATATCCACATTATCAATCACAAACTTATATGGCTTCCAGCGATTAGATAGCTCTAGGCCCAGAGCACCGCTAGTAAATACCAGCTCCTTATCAGCTACTTTCATCACAATGCTATCAATCTTGGCCGCTTGATCACGACGACGAGCCATAAAGCTCAAAGTATATTTCTTACCAGCCTTCACGGTCGTGCTTAGATTTTTGGCAAGGACACTAGAGTTATTAATCTGAATGGAATGACCACCAACAGACAGCGCATCATTGCTAATCTGTGCCTCACCATTATTACCAGACCAGTTGCCGTTATTATTACCTTCAAAACTATCATTAAAGATAATCCTCAGATCATGACCAGTATCACCACTGTACTTGGAACAGCCTACCGCCGTCTTGGCACAAGTCGTTGACTCATTTGGCCAAGCACGGAAGACACAGGACTGATGAGTCTCATCCCAAACTCCACCCTCACGACAAACTACACAAGACTCTTGATCAGCTAGCCATTTACCACGAGCATCAGCCAGTCCCTCAGATACCACTGCTTCACAGTCAGCTTCAGTTAAAATCGTCTCGTCAATGTTTGGCTCAACTTGACGATAGAAATAACAATCATCAACACAAATCACTGTCTTGGAATACAGATGATAAGAGATATTACCATCCGCACCAAAGAATTGCCTACAGTCTAGATTAGCTCGTGGGTGATCGGCTGGTAACTTAAAGATCGCTTCACTACACAGCTCCTCACCATTTTCATCAGTATCAATATTATCACTGACATTATCATCTACGACGCTTCGAGGCTGACTAATAGTCTTGTTATCACTGTTGGCTTGCAACTTAAACGAAGTAATCTGATAACCACTGACATCAGACCCTTCCCAAGTTATAAAGTCAGCACAAGAATTATCCGGCTTGATACAACGACGGAAACTACTAAAAGCTTCGTTTTCTTCACCTCCCTCAGGTACTTTGTCCAAGTTCACAAATAAGCTACAGCCTTCTTGGCTAGCTGCACAGCTCTTGGCCGTACGAGGGATAAAATGAGTTAAGCGCGCTGAGTAGAAACTATTTTCTTGTTGAATAAACTTATCATAACCGACACACTCATTTGGACAATAATCCTTTGGCTTGACCTTGGCCGCAATCTGATCTTTGGTAAGGATGTCCACAAACAAATTACAACCCACTTCATCCTTGTTACAACGTCTCACAAAAGTCGAACAAATCGCTGGCGCATCAGACTTGAGGCTATAATCAACCGGCGGATTAACATAACAAGTCCGCTCTAGATAATTTGGCAGTAACTTCTGATAAGCAATGTCCGCCGCCCCATAATCAGTATACTCAGTCGGACCACCCACTTCTAATTTCAAATCATCAACATAAAACTCCGCCACACCTCGGCCAGCGATCTTGAGGCTGTTCGCCTGCAAACTAAAGTCATTATCAACTGTCACAGTATATTTCTGCCAGCCAGAACCACTTGCTTCGACACTATTAAAGTTATCACGAGCCAGATCGCCAATACCCATCTCCACTATGCCACTCACCACATAAATCTTAGCACTTAGACTATATGTTTGATTACTTTCAAATTCAAAACCCTTAGGCATTAATCGCCTGTCACTAGGAGTAAAATAAATACCAGTATTATTACCGCTAACCCACAAACTACTCGCACCACTTGCTACCAATTGCTGATCATAACTTGGATTAGTCTTGTCAAAAATCGTTCCAAAATCCTTCCAACGCGCCTGATCACCAGCTTCAAAACTAGCATCAGCGATTAAGTTAGCACCGCCATCAATCCTCGTTCTGATGAGTTGACGACAACCCTCATTACCTTTAGCACAGTTCTCTGCCTCAGCGTCAAAATAAATCGCTTGTGCCTTATCGCTCCACAGCGCCTTGGCACTAGCCTGATCATAGCCATCAGGCATCAAATACTCTCGGCAACCAGCATTATCAGCCGTACAGTTATTGAAATCCAGAGTATTTTCTAAGTAACTAATATTCTTGCCATTACCCGTGTATGACTTACAAGTGTTGGCGTATGGTTCACAACGCTTATCCTGACCCTTTTGATCAAAGGTCCACTGACGACTTTCTTCAGTACAATAACCATAGGAGAGACACTTACCTGACTCATCTTCTTTGATACAAGACTGCTCATCAGCACAATAATCATTACTACGAGCAAAAGTTAATTTGGCCTCCTTATAAGCACAAGTCGCGCTACAATCAGAGCTAGGATCTTTGAGTTTAGAGGCGTTTTCTGATCTCGTACAGCAATCAGCGTCCACAGTACAGTTACGATAACCGCCATCCACAAAGACTTTGGATACATCACCAGTTGAGGCATCAACTTGACCACAGCTCTTCTGCACCCCGTCCTGAATATCAAAATCCTGAACTAGAGCTGGTCCATAACCCTGACGAACACAGTAATAGTCTGGTAGCTTCAAAACCCAATTTGGATCAACTAGGCCCTTACACCAATCAGCATAATAAGTATTATATTTATCGCCTTCTACAAAGCAGGACACCATATCCTCTAGACTGACGCCGTCCTTGAGCTTGCCATTTACAAAGTCATTTTCAACACTAGCTACTAGCGCATTGGCATTATTTGGATTAAGCGCGCGACCATCACGTAGTAGATAAGACTGCTGAATCTTCTGCGCAGCGAGCTCCCAACCGACCGGCACGATACGGTATTTACGCAAAATCAACATTGAGCGATAAGAATATCCCTGATTATACTGGATGTTTTCTTGACCATTCTTATCAAAGCCAAAAGGCCAATTTTTCTGGAGACTACCACCTTCCATCGCCTGCGCTACCGTCATTTTATTGGTAATGGCATTGGAGAAATTAGTATCAATGACACAATTAGTCGGACCTGGATTCTCTGGCTTCTGACAACTCGATAAATCAGCTAAGATATTTAGACGCTTACCATCAGCATAGACCGGATCCTTAATCTGGCTAATTTTATTCTCAATCGCCTTGCGCCCTGGGGACACCGCTGACCAATAACTAACCGGACTAGAGCCGTTGGTATTATCAGCAAGTCCACCAATCAAGTTTTGCCAACCGGTTACCAGTAACTGGTTAATAAAGATATTGGCCGCATCAACCAAAATATCACCAGTTACCTTGTCTAAGTTTTGAAAGAGTTTTTCATCAGTTAATTTCTTGCGAGAAGCTGCCTCATCTGGAGTACCCACCAAATCACCAGCAAAGTTTCTGATATCTAGCCAACCGCCAGTCGCTGTCGTCTCCGCCTTACTGTTGAGAGAGGCTTCAGTCCGATAATTACCCAAGCTGGTTTGGAGTTCCAAAGCAGCCCCGATGTCGTTATAACCAGGGCGGAAGTAAACCACCAAATCATTCAAATAATTCTTATTAGTTATCGCCGCCTTTTGGCGATCATACTCATTCTTCCAGTTATTCATCATCTGACTAAAGGAACAATTTGGCTGATATGGTGTACGGTTACTACTGATCGAGGCTAGTCCAAACTGAATCTTAATCAAGACATCGAGACGAGGACTACAAATGTTTACATTAGCAAGTGGACTATTATCAGCATTAAAGGTCGGGGCCTTGCGATCAGCCGCGACTTTAGACCAGCAGTAGTTATAAGTTATCTCACAATTTTTTACACAATCACTGGCAGCTTCATCACTACCGTAAGTACCGGTGCAAGAATCTTTACAAACATTGACCTGTTGATCACATTCGGTTTCTTGTTGCTCCTCACTCTTTACCGAACCCAAACACTTATCTCGCTTGTCAACACAAAGCGCTAGCGCTGTCTCATCCGTACCAGCAGTCTCCGCACAAGTATCATAGGCTGCCTGACAACGACTAGCTACTTTACGCTCAGCACTATTGCTAGCTACATCCGAGATCACAGTCTTGGCTAAAGTTTCAATGAAGTCACCAGCCGCCTTATCACCAACATTCTTCCAAAAATTACCCCATTTCTCCTTAACAAACAGCGCCTGCTGACCCTTGCCACCACTGCCGATATAAGTAGCAGCATCATAGGCAAAGTCATTGATAACTTTACGACCAATATTTTGAAAAAAAATCGAACCGAGACGCATACCAATCTTCTCTAACATCGAAGGCGTATCAGCTATCACTACCGTTGGAGTTGGTATAGGCGCAATCTGAGCTTGCACTGGCGAAGCCGTCAAAACTACAAAAACCATCAACACCAAAGTAATGATTTTTAAGTAGTTAATAATTGGGTTTTTAAACATAAGTACTTAGTCTAAAGACTCGGACTACTGCTTGCACTCGGACCCTGAATCATTTCTTTGTAAAAATCCATCAACTGCTGATCACTCAGACCATTAATCACCGTTTTTTGCTCTTCATTACTAGCGGCACTGAGTAACTGACTACGTAAAAAATTAGTATCCGGATTATCACCAAAGGCCTGCTTGAGCAACTCCAGCTGATCTTGGCCAACACTTGGAGCACTTGGCGCTGTCTGAACCCCATCACTCGACTGCTGTTCAGTCGTCATATTATCAATACACTCTTTGCCTTCTGGACAAACTGGATTAGTCTTGTTGTCAACTTCTAGCTTGTCATTAAATCCATCTCCGTCAGTATCCGGTAAAAACGGTGAACTCTTATAAATATTAGTCTCCTCCCAGTCAGGCAATTGATCACCGTCAGTGTCCTTGTTATAAACCTCATCGAGACGAGCCTGATTTTCTTGCAATTTTTGATTATTTAACTCTGCTTCCTGTTGCAAAGTCGCTGGGTCAATACCGCCATAGAGCCCCAAGGCTACATAACGACTAATTTGCCAATACCAGCCAAGCAAAACCGCAACCACGATTACAATCAAAACATAAATACCTCGACGTTGCTTGGGAGTTAAAGCCGGCTCAACTGGAATTTGATTAATAGTAGGATTAATTGGACCATCAACCAATTGACTGTCCATAGCTTGCTGGTCAATTCACTAATCCACAAGACCAGCTGTAATAGACTGCGATCTTGTAAATCCAAATTGCTAACTAAGAGTAATAGCTAGGGAGAAAAATTAAAAAAATAATTAGATCAGACTAGCTCTGATATTATATCATATAGCCGCGCAAAGAGCCAAGCAATCCCAACCACTGCTCAACTGACAAATCTTGCGCTCTCGCCTTCTCCTCAATCTTGTTTTCCACCATCGCTGCCAGTATCAGCTCCGGCTTAATTTTAATAACATTTAGTAGATTACCCTTGAGCATCTTACGTCTCGCTGCAAAACCAATTTTCGCCAAGCGAAATAAGAGCTTTTCATCTTCTTGATCAAGTAATTTTTCTTTTTTAATCTCAATATGCACTACTGCACTGCTGACTTTTGGAGCGGGATAAAAATCTTGCGCCGCAACCTTAAACTTATACTCTGCCCGAGCATAATACTGCACTGACAAGGCAAGCAAGCTCATATCACCGGGACGAGCCGTAATACGTCTCGCTACTTCGTCCTGAAGCATCAGTGTCATCGACACTAAGTCAGGCGCACCAGTTAAAAATTTACGCAAAAAAACCGCCGTAATATTATAAGGCAAATTAGCCACAATCTTAAAACTATTCAAAACCGGCATTTTATTGAGTCTCGGCCAGTTCAAAACATTATCATGGATCAATCGGATATTTGTGTAACCAGCTGCTTTCAAACGACTAGGTAGTAAGCTAGCTAATTTATCATCAAGCTCCACGCTCACTACTTCTTTAGCCTGCTGAGCCAAAGCCATGGTCAAAAACCCTAGCCCAGGACCAACTTCCAAGACCGTCTCATCGCTCTTAATCCGAGCTGTCTCTACAATTGCCTGATAAACAAAAGAATTAAGCAAAAAATTCTGACCCTTACTAGCACTGGGCTTAATATTATAGAGCTTACACAGTTCTTTTGTTTCTTTTAGCAAATCCATTTATTTAAGGACAAAGTTAATCAATTTATTCTTCACAAATACCACTTTAACAATCTCCTGACCAGCGAGCCACTTCTGCACCTTATCATTGCTAGCAATCAGTTCTCGGACAACTGATTCTTCAGAGTCAAAATCAAGCTCCAGAGTATCACGCAGCTTACCATTGATCTGGACTGTCAGATTAACCTTGTCATCACGAGCTAGCTCTTCATTACACATCGGCCAAGTCTGTTTAAAGACAGAGCTATCCGCTCCGCTCAATTGCCACAGCTCTTCAGCTAGGTGTGGTGCTAGTGGCGACAACAAAATCACCAATTGACGAAAATTAACCCTATTAACTTTTGCCTCCGCCGTCCAAGCATTAACCAAAATCATTAGCGCACTAACAACAGTATTAAAAGCTAGACTTTCAATATCAGCACCAATCTTTCTAATTGTTTTGTGCAGCAGTCGCTCTATCTCACGACTATCAGCTTCATCACTAAGCTTTTCCGACAAATTCCAAACTTTATCCAAAAACTTCCTGGCTCCCGTCAAACCATTGGTACTCCAAGCCACCGACTGATTAAAAGGGCCCATAAACATCTCATAGACTCTTAGCGCATCGGCACCATGCGACTGGATAATTTGATCAGGATTGATGACATTAGCCCAACGCTTACTCATCTTACGACCATCTTCAGCCAGTATCAAACCTACTTGTCTGAGAGCTGTAAAAGGCTCAGAACAATTAACCACTCCAATATCAAAGAGGAACTTGTGCCAAAAACGAGCATAGATCAAATGACGAGTCGCATGCTCAGCTCCGCCCACATACATATCTACCGGCAACCACTTATCTAAAACCTCTCGATAATTGATCATTGTTAATTGATCATTGTTAATTGATCGCATAGCATATGCGATATAGTACCAAGACGACCCTGCCCACTGCGGCATAGTGTTAGTCTCACGTCTAGCCTCACCACCACAACGTGGACACTTGATATTGACCCATTCACTGATATTGGCTAGTGGTGATTCTCCGGTCCCTGATGGCTGATAACTCTCTACCTCAGGCAATCTTACTGGCAAATTTGCATCGACAAACCAGCCAGGATTCAATCGTTCTCCATCATTATCAAAGCTAGCTCTATCTTTACAGGCTTGACAAAAAACCAAAGGCATCGGCTCTCCCCAATAACGCTGACGGCTAAAAACCCAGTCTTTTAACTTCCAATTGATTTTCTTGGCACCTAGGCTATTTTTCTCCAGATGCTCAATCATCTTCGTCTTCGCTTCAGGAGTAGCAAGACCATCCAGGAAATCGGAATTAATAGCTACACCAGCATCTGTCATAACCCTGTCGCCAAGCTCAACACCTGACTCCACCACCTGTTTAATCGGCAAATTATATTTCTTAGCAAAGTCCCAATCCCGCTCATCATGAGCTGGCACCGCCATAATCGCTCCAGTTCCATAACCTGCAAGCACATAATCAGCCACAAAAACCGGGATTTCCTGCTGATTAACTGGATTAATAGCCATTAACCCCTTTAATTGCACTCCGCTCTTATCTTTATTCAAGTCAGTACGCTCCAAATCCGACTTATTCTTAACCTTATTAATATATTCTTGCACTTCCAACCAATTGCTAATCAACTCTTTACTCGCAGCAACCAATTCATGCTCCGGCGCCAAGACTAAATAAGTCGCCCCAAAAATCGTATCCGGTCTCGTTGTAAAAACCTCCACTGTCAATTGTGAATTGATAATTGCAAATTTAAGTGTCGCGCCCTCCGACTTACCCAGCCAATTCCGCTGCATTTCCTTAATCGACTCCTCCCAATCGGTCAACTGATCAATGTCGGCGAGCAAACGCTCGGCATAATCAGTAATCCTAATCACCCATTGTCTCATCGGCTTTTTTTCTACCTCACTGCCACAACGCTCACATTTACCATTATCCAAATCCTCATTAGCAAGACCGGTCAAACAAGTCGGACACCAGTTAATTGGCTCGTAAGATTCAAAAACCAAACCCTTTTTAAACATCTCAGCAAAAATCCACTGTGTCCATTTATAATACTCAGGATCTGTAGTGTTAATCTCACGCGACCAATCATAAGACAAACCAATCATTGATAGTTGTCGCTTATAAGTAGCAATATTAGCTTCGGTCGCCACTCGTGGATGGACTTTGTTAGCTAGAGCATAATTTTCAGCCGGCAAGCCAAAAGCATCCCAACCCATCGGATGCAAAACTGAGTAGCCATTGAGCCTCTTATAGCGACTGATGATATCGGTGGCAATATAACCCTTCGGATGGCCAACATGCAGACCCGCTCCAGACGGATAAGGAAACATATCCAAGCAATAATACTTGGGCTTATCACTCGTCTCCTCAGTCTTGTCGAGTTCAGTAGCTAGCCAAGCGGCCTGCCATTTTTTTTCTAATTCTTGATGATTATATTTAGGCATACAAAAGTCACACTCCTAAAGCTTGTATTTGGTTAACTTTAGGCTCAAAAAAAACACTCTCTATTTAGATTAACAAATTAACAGCAAAATTAACTAATTACAATATGACTATTTTTCTATAAAATTAGCCAATTATCTCAGCAAACGAATGATAATATCGGCAAGTAGCGCCAAGCCAGAAGCCACAAAAATCACGATATAATTCCATTGTGACTTAGATGATTGCAAGCTATGCAAAGTCGACACCAAAACCCCTTGGTCAGCAACTGATAATTTTTTACCAGCACTAATTTTATCGACGAGCTTACTCTCCACAATCGTCTGCGTTCTTTGCTTCTCTACACGGTAACGATGAGCAAAATACCAAGCAAAACCAATTGTCCCGATATACCAAGCCAGATCCGTCCAAATCTTATTAGGTAGATAGTTCAAAAAAATAATAATCCGGTAACAGATAGTAGCGAGCACGCCTACGTAAAAAACTAACTCGCGATAAAATTTACCATGGACCTTAAACTCTGACATAAAAAAATCTCTTAATTATAAATCAATCTCAATCTCCACTGGGCAATGATCACTACCCATAATATCATTTCTAATCTCGGCAACCTTTAATTTACTTACCAAAGCTGGCGACAACAAAATATAATCAATCCGCCAGCCGACATTTTTGGCTCTCGCCCCCATGCGATAACTCCACCACGAATACTTTTGCTCAGTTGGATGCAGATGTCGAAAACTATCTACAAAACCAGCCTTCAGATATTCACGACCCCAGTAGCGTTCTTGATCACTAAAACCAGGATTGCCGACATTTTCTTTGGGTCGAGCTAAGTCAATCTCTTCTGTTGCCACATTCAAATCACCGCAAATAATTACCGGCTTCTTTTTTTCTAACTGCTTAGCATAGGCGAGCAACTCCCGATTATAATCTTCTTTATAATCAATTCTTTTGAGTTCTGGCTGAGCGTTAGGGAAATAATTATTAATAAAGAAAAATTGCTCATACTCAGCTGTAATCGTCCGACCTTCATCATCAAAATGAGCTCGCTCAATACCATTGATAATCTGCAGTGGCTTAGACTTAGTCAAAATCGCCGTCCCTGAGTAACCGGGTTTTTTAGCACTGTGCCAATAATCCTCATAGCCTTTAAATTCAAAAGCTTCAGCTGCTCGCCGTCCATCATCAATCTTTACTTCTTGTAAGCCTATGAGATCCGGATTGAGCTTGGCTAGCGACTCTACAAAACCATTTTTAAGCGCCGCCCTAATACCATTAATATTCCATGATACAATTTTCATCTTGATTATATTTATTTTAACAATCACTCCATCACCAATCATTAACAGCTATTCGTTAATATGATATAATTTCAGTATAGAAAAATAAATCACTTTAAGCAATGGACAAGGATCTACAAAACAAATTATCTTGGCTGATTTTGATTGGTGTTAGTTTGATTTTTTTGGTTTCTCTGTACCTCTACACCAATCGTCCCGTCAGCGATATCAGCACTCTCAGTCCTGATAGTACCCCACAAGCAAACAACGCCGATCTAGTCAAACGTCTCAATACCATTTACGGCACTGACAACAGTTACAATGCCATGGGCAATCCCAAAGCCAAAGTCACTATCGTTGAGTTTGGCGACTTCACTTGTCCCTATTGTCGAGCCTCGGCACCCATTCTACGTGAGCTAGCTCTCAAGCACCCCGATCAAATCCAAGTCATCTTTCGTGACCGCACACCCACCGAAAAATCCGTCGGCCTCGCCCTCGCCGCCCACTGTGCTGGTGAACAATCTCAATTTTGGCCTATGCACGATCTACTCTATCAATACCAAAGCGAAGAGCTCGGTCAAGACGAATCTAGTATAATCGCCCTAGCCCAGAAGCTAACTCTCGATCAAAAACAATTTCAGAACTGTCTAGATACTCGCAAATACCTCAATACCATCAAAAAAAATATGGTCGATAGCGAGCGACTAGCTCTCAGTGGCACACCTAGCTGGTATATCAATGGTCTAGAATACCCTAGTGGCACTCTTGATCAGGCTGCCTTTGAAGATTATTTAAAAAATCTACTCAATTAAATGAAGCACAGCAAACTAACAATCTGCTTAGTCATTGCACTTGCTCTTGCAAGCTTCTTTATCATCCAGCCAGCTTTTGCTATTGAAAACCAAGTACCGGCTCCCAAGCTCAAAATACCTATCCCAGGCATGGCGCCTTTTTCTGATGTTAATTCTAGCAATGGCAATATAGCCAGTAGTTGGATAGCTGAATACATCGTCGCCATCTATCGCTATGGTATTGGCATTATTGGTCTACTCGCCATGATCATGATCGCTGTTGGCGGTGTGCGCTGGGTCATTTCTCAAGGTAATCCCGGCAAAGTCGGTGAAGCCAAAGGACAGATCACTGGCGCGCTTAGCGGTGTCGCTCTGGCTCTTGGCTCCTATATGCTACTGTCTCTTATCAATACCGATTTAGTAAATTTCCGACCACTTAATATCGGCTTAATCGAAAAGCCAGACTTCTCCTCTGCTGGCGGCGTCCTGACTGGCGACTATACCGGCAAGCCCAGCTTCTCAAATAATAATAGCACTTACGACAGCATGCTGAGACAAGCCGCCAATCAATACGGGGTTGATTGTAGTCTCGCCAAAGCTATTATGATGACGGAGTCAGCTGGCAACCCCAAAGCCGCCAGCAAAGATAGCAAGGGCCAAGTTCTAGCCAAAGGTCTCATGCAAACTATTAATAGCACTTTTACTCGCATGAACGTTGGTTCAGACCCCTTTGATCCCCAAACCTCGATCAATGCTGGGGTCAAATACCTCTCACAACTCAAAAGAACCGCCTGCAACGGCGGCACTAGCAATTCAGTTGGTTGCATCTCCACTCAAACCAAATACATTGCCGCTGCTTACAATGGCGGACCAGGGGCTAATGGCGCCTCTAAACGCTCTGGTTGCTCCGGCAAAACCGCTTGGGAATGTCCAGCTAATTGGGATCGATCCCGCTCCAACAGCTATCTACAAACTTATAATTATGTCGGCAAGGTTCAAGCTAACTACAATCTAATTATCACTAATGGTTGGGGCTGTTAAAATATGACTAAAAAACTTCGCAAAACTCATCACTCTAAGACTAAATCATCTCTAGTCAAAAGCATCACCAAACACAAATCCAGATTACATCAATCAATCTCACTTTCCTTTGATAAGCGATCTGGATCAAAAAGTTTGCCACTTAGTCACAACTGCAGCACTCTAACTGGCTCATTAATTATCTTAATCAGCTCTCTGTTAGCCATCTCTACGGTTTGGTACTACAGTCGTTATGATTGGTATGGCATAGTCGGCATGACGCCTGACGAAGTCGCCAAAACCTTAGTTGATATCCGTGAAAGCCGTGGCCGCAAGCCTCGCCTCAACATGGGCGACTATCAAGGCAAAGCTAATATCCGCAAAAACTACAGTAAGTACGATAGCCTACTTCAAGAAATCTCCGTCAACGAACAGGTTGACTGTACACTCCTCAAAGCCGTCATGCTCGCCGAATCGCATGCCAACCCCAATGCCACCTCCAAAAGCGGCGCCCTTGGCCTCATGCAAGTCATCCCTAGTACCGCTCGCTCCATGGGTGTTTATGGCAATCTCTATAATCCTCGTAATTCCATCCAAGCTGGCGCTCGCTACATCAAGCACTTGACGCAAACCGGCTGTAACGAACGAAGCTCTAACGCTGTCTGCGACATTGCCGATGACTACAAATATCTCATCGCCGCCTACAATGGCGGTAGCGGTGCCAACGACCATGGACTTGGTCGCTGTTCTCATCTGGCTGCTTGGGAATGCCTAGACTACGATGCCTATCATCAAACCCGTGTTTATGTCGGTCGTGTCAAAGCCAATTACGACCTGCTCATGGATCATGCTTGGGGTTGTAATTAATCAGCTGACACATAATACAATTGTGTACTAGTACTAACCTTTATCCCTTCTAAATTAACAGCGCTGACGGACAATTTCAAAATCTGATGATTCTGAGTTGGCTCAAAAGCGTAAAAAGTCACTACTTGACGATCAATTACTTTCTGCGCTGGCTCATCATCATAAGCAATCATCAAATCATAGCGCCACTGGGCACTCGGACTAGCCATCCAAACTATATTAATTGGACCACTGTACTCGACTGGTAGATTAAAAAAATTAATCTTTGCCGGTGCTGGCTGAGGCTTTTCTTCGACTGGTATTGGTGTTTCCGTTGGCGTCGGACTATTTCCAGCACCCCCAGAACCAGGCTGCACTGGCACTTCCACTTCAGCCTCTTCTTCAATAATTGGTGATTGAGCAGGAGTCTCGACTGGCGCTGGTGCTTCTGGCTCTTGATCTTTAATTATTTGATCATCAGCATCTGCTAGACTAGAAGCGCTAGCAGGCAAAGCTCCACCATTTATAACCATCGGCCACCAATCCTTACGCAAATACTCCAGAGGCACACCGACGCTTTCATCAACAATCGGCCACTCTGGATTTTCATTCGAATCGGGGTTCTCTTGCTCTTTTTCAATCACTTTTTTAGTCAGCAATAAATCTGGCTTTTTAATTTCCAAAATCACTACATTTGGTATTCTGATTCGCAGTGGCGCTGGTTTTTCCTGTATCTTGATTTCATCCTTGCTTTGACTTATTTTTAGCTTCTCCGGCTCTCGACCAGCTTCTTGCCAATACAAATCAATCATTCTCTGACCATAAGCTACAACAAGTGGCGCCAAATCCTGCCAATAAGCCTCATAGACCTCTTCATCTAATGTCAGATACTCAGATACCGCTTCACGCTTACCGAGCAAACGACCTTCTAAATAAAACTTACCAGACTGATCTTCCCGAGCACCAAACGGCAAATCTCTAATCGCCGACCAATCTTTGCTCAGGGCATATCTTTCTGTATATTCAGCCATAGCCGCTAGACACTCTGAGGCTGTTTTACAATTCACCCCAGTCTTGATCGGCAAATCAGCCACTTTCAATCGACCCTTTTTAAGCTGCTGTTTAACATAATTCTCATAACCATCACCTTCGGCATGATCATCGTTATGCACATGAGCAGGACTTGCTAAATCAGCTAGTAGATGTAGATTATGACCCAGCGTCAACCACGCCAACCGTCTATCATCTCTCCGCAAAGCTTCTACTCCGCTCGGCCAAGCAAAATCACCACCCCAACCACTCGCCTGCCATTTTGACTCCGCTGACCACTGTAAGGCACTGTGGCCTAGCCACAAACCCCTAATCACCAAAGGGCGCTCCGTACTTGGCTGATAAAAATGATTCAGACAGCGCAGAGCTGGATAATCCTCTTCTTCAGCACCATCTGCTAACCAACGAGCTTCTTCGGCACTAACTAGGGCCTGCCTATTCTCTTGCCACAAGACAAGTGACTGAGCTGCTAATTGGCGATGAGCTAGATGGCTATCATAAGCCAGAGCCGGCACTGAACTAAGTAAAAATAGCACCACAGCGCTGACAGACAATTTCACAAATAGCCACATAACTATAATTTCTTAATCCACCAACCACCATCAGCTCGCTTAATAAAAACTATTTCCCGCTTCTGTTCGGAACCCCTAATTTTTTTACCATCTGCAGTTTCCCAATCTGGTTGATAATACTGCAGATTATAGACCGCCGTTTCCACACAAGCCTCAAATAACTCGCACTCCATTTGGTAGTTTTTGGTCATTTCTTCTGGCCAAGACAAAACTAGCTGACGCTTTTCTGGTTTAGCAAAGATTGGTTCATAGATTTCTTGAGCTTGTGGTGACAAGTACCTCATAAACTCCTGACCATCAGATTTCAAAGCTCGTCTAAAACCACGATAAGCTTCTTCTGGACTCTTAACTGGCGCGGCAAACCAAGCCTGTGCTCGGTAAGCAAACTGCCGTGTCAAAAAAAACATCTGAGCACGCCAAACTGCATTTGACCAAAGCAAAAAGGATACTATCACTAGTATCAAAGCCACGACAGCTAACCATTTCTTCGTCATATCGTTCAAGTCACTCTAGCGACTTGATTTATAAACCCGTCCAATAAGCACTCTTACGCAGATATTCAAAATCATTATCACTCGCTCCTAGATAATAACGTTTACCATTCTCAGCTACGTACCAGACATAAGATACTGCACCATTCTTGGTCGCAAGCAAACGATTCTTATAATTCATCATGGGCGTCGTCGCCCATTTGCCTTCACCTTTTGGATTAAAGCCACTCTCAAGCTCTGCTCGATCATCAAAACCATCAGCGTCGGTATCCATTTTTAAGCTATCCGTACCGATCACTTGTTCCAGTTCATCAGGCAAAGTATCCTTATCAGTGTCCGGCACATCAGCGTTAGACAGAGCAATCGGAACTTTGATTAATTCTGACTCAGTTACTGACAAAGACAATCTGTTCAACAGATTGCTAGCCAAAGACTTCATACCAGCAAACTCCGAGTCTAAATTACCAATCCTAGCCTTAGCCGCAGTCAAATCATCTTCTAATTTTTTATTCTTCTCAGTCACTTCAGTTAGTGACTTAGTCGCCTTGAGTAACTTATCTTGATAATCAGTCACACTCAAACTCTTGTCATTTAGACTAGCGCCTAGATCATCTAATTGCTTTTGTAATTCTTCTAATTGTTTTTCTTTACTAGCATAGCGTACCTGCACATTGGCCAGATCCGCCATTGCCTTGCTATTACTATTATAGATATTGATAACCAAAACTAGCGCCCCAACAAACATCAGCACCAAGACTCCATAAAAAAACCAACGCTGTTTACGACGAAAACCAATCGCTTTACTAGTCGCCATCTCTTGACTAGCGAGCTGTCCAGACAGATGATTGATTTGATCCTGAGCCGGCATCTGCTCAGCCCGCGCTCGTTGACTGACAAAAAGCTTACCGCAATATTGGCAAGTGATAGAATTATCAGCGATTTCACGTCCGCAATCAGGACAAATCATAGCTTGAACTCAAAGCAAATCTTAGTAGCAATATTATACCACACTAGAGACAACAATAAAAATTTTATTTCTTTGAGCTATTCAAGATTTGATTCATCGCTTCTAGCACCGCCTCTGAGCGCTCTAGATCACCTAATTTTTTATACAATTCGGCAATCTCTAGCCACAAAGCTTTGTTTTTTAGATCTTGAGAAACTTTTAATTCATACACCTTGACCAACAACTCCCAATCACTAGCCTCTCGATAACGCTTGATCAATGACTCTACAAAAGCTCCGGCCCCTAATGATTCTTGACCGCCAGTCTCTCGCAAGCAACTATCAGCCAGCTCATAAGTAGTCGCACTTGGCTTAGACTCCGATAAACCGATTTTAGCCAAATGACAATTCAGATTAGGATAGGCTGGATATAAACTCTTGGCTTTTTCCAGAGCCAAAGTCGCATTCTTCTTATCACCAATCATCAACAATAAATTGGCTTTCAAAATATACGGCGGAATATGCTCACCGCCCTCAGCAATCGCTAGATCAATATCTCGCAAAGCAGCCTGTAAATAAGTCACATCTCGAGTGATATTAAAGGCAATTGTTTCGAGCCTCGACAAAACCAACAAAGTCAAACTGTCTTTAGGATTTAGCACTAGATTCTCTCGTAGTAACTCGATAGCGTAATCAAGCATCTCTTTACGCTTGGCTGGCGACAAATAATTAAGTTTATCTGGATTAGAATTAATACCACTTGCCACTAACATTTTAGAATCTCGGTTGTAGGGAGTGTCAGTCTTAAAGGCCTCCACGTACATATCAAAAACCTTTTGTGGATCATTGGTCATCTGCCAGTAGCTTGCTGCCCTCACTGATTGAGCAAAAACTTGCGCTGGCTGCCAACTGTAATTATAAATCAGTCCACAGGCCACTAGCCCACAAATCACCAAGGCTTGCAGTTCCTGATTTGTCCAATCAACTTTACTGTCAGCCTTAACAGCCTCTAGTTCTTCACGATTGTATAGATAATAAACAAATCCAATACTAAAGAATAGCAAAATATAATTAGCTAGAGCATCAAAGACTGCTAAGTTATGAATAAAATAACCAACTAGAACACCACTCATCGTCGAAATTTCCAAGATACTAATCTTACCCTCTCTATAACCCTTAATCAGATAATAAAACAAAGCCACAAAAATTGATAAATAGCTTAGTAGGCTCAGCAAACCAGCGGTCGACAAAATATCTAGTAGATTATTATGAGCTCGGTCAAAATATTCTTCACCGATCGACCATTGATAATAAGAAGCGATAAAATATTTATCAAAGTGAGCAGCAAAATTACCATAACCATTACCCAAAATCGGATACTCTTTAAAACCTAGATAAGCCGCTCGCCAAGCATAAGTTCTCGTTCTCAAAGTCGCATTATTACTGTTAAAGTCTCTTAGTATTTTACCCAATCTCGTCCCGTCAAAGACGCTTGCTGACCTAAAACTAAATAACAAAATCAATGTTAAAACCAAAGCACCCACCGCTATCCAAGTTAATTTTCGACGCTGGCTATCTTTGTGCAAAGCACCAGCAAGCACCAAAGTTGTTAGCAAGCCAATTGCCAAACCCGCCTGCGACCCAGACACATCAGCATAAACAAAAGCAATCAAAGCTAACAATATCGCCGTCAGCACCACAAATTTCAAAGCTCTAGAACGAGTTTGAAAAAACAAATACCAACCAAAAAAGAAATTAAAAATCATTACCCCAGCCACATAAGTCGCATTACCGAGTGTTGAGATATTAGAAGTCATGTTGACATTACCAATCGCCTTGTTACCAGTCGCTGTAAAAATAGCATATAGCGACAAGCCGCTAGCTGCAGCGAGCGACGCTACAAACAACCAAGTCCAATCCTCACGACTTCTAAAAACACTGATCAGCACCAAGTACAAACCAAACAGATGCACAGTCGGGAACCAACCAAGCATGCGCTCTGCATCACCCCAAAAACTCAAATTAAAATCAATACTAAAGAAACTGGAGACTAACAGAGCTCCAAAAAAAGACACCAAAGACCAAGTGATCCAAGATTTCTTTGGTCTTAGCTCTGGGTATTTCACAACCATTGCCACCCACAGAACCATCATCAACTCCACCAAAATATTAAAATATATCTGTTTGCCAGTTATATAAGGAAAATATAAAGACCTATTAAGAATAAAAAAACTCACCAAGCTGATAATCACACCAAATTTCAAAATATTCTCATACCATATCCTAGGCATAAATTAGATCTGACTTAAATAAATAATAGACTAATTTTAAAGCTTGCTAGCCTCAATGTCAAAACAAATCTAAAATAGTGAAATATAGAAAAAGTAAAAGTACTAACTACAAAAAAGCCCCTCAATTAAGAGAGGCTTTTTGTTAGTAAAAAATAATTTACTTGAGGGTGATCTTAGCACCAGCTTCTTCCAAAGTAGCCTTGATCTTGTTGGCTTCGTCCTTAGAGACACCAGCCTTGACCATAGTTGGAGCACCGTCCACCAAGTCCTTAGCTTCTTTGAGACCGAGTTCGGTCACAGTGCGGATAGCCTTAATAACGTTGATTTTGTTAGCACCACCATCAGTGAGCTCAACATCAAAGCTGTCCTTTTCTTCAGCAGGAGCAGCGGCGGCAGCTGGACCAGCCATCATCATAGCAGGAGCAGCAGCAGAAACACCAAACTTTTCTTCAAGGATTTTGACCAATTCAGCCAAGTCCAAAACGGACATTTTTTCAATCGAGCTAACCAAAGAAGCAAACTTCTCAGGCACGATTACATCTTTCTTGTCTTCCATATATATGTATATTAGCCTCCGTTTTTCGGTTGGGCAATTTATTAATTTAAATTATTTCTTCTCCTCAATTGCTTTGAGGACATAGACGATATTGCGCAAATTGCCAGCGAGAGCATTGACGAAGCCAGACACTGGAGCATTGATAGAACCAAGGATCTTGGCGTATAATTCTTCGCGACTTGGCAAAGTAGCAAGAGCTGCTACTTCTGATTTGCCGATAATCTTGCCTTCCAAGACACCACCAGCAAAATCAATCTTGCCTTCAGAACTCTTCACGAATTCCGCTAAAGTCTTAGCCGGAGCGATTTCATCACCGTAGCCAAAGATAACGGCCATCTGACCATCACTGGACTTGGTGTTGAAGTCAGTCAAACCAGCTCCACTCAAAGCCTTGGTAAGCAAAGTCTTCTTAGCGACATAGTATTCACTATTTTCACTGCGAAGTTTGTTACGTAGCTCTTCATTTTGAGCTACACCAAAACCATTGAACCGAGCAAAGACGACCGCCTTAGACTTAGCGAGCTTCGCTTCAAGATCGCGCAATATGACCTGTTTTTGTACTTTTGTTTTGGCCATAATGTGTTTATTAATTAAAAAAACGGCTTACAGGCCGCGAGAGAAATAGTCGATAAAGACTAATCAATCTCGGTGAGTCTTATTGATTGCTCACTGTCTGCGACTGTTTTATGAGCTAAATATAGATAATATTAAGCAAAATGTCAATAGTCGGTAAACTAGGCTAATATAAAGCTTTTTAGCATATCTTGCCTTGCAAAGCCATAGCTTCCTAAGGATTGACATTTTAGCAATTTTATATTATAAAATAGTCAATAAATTATTGTTCATCGACAATTCAAGAAAGAAAGCAACATGTCCAAACGATTATTTACCAAGGAGAAAACAGAGTTTCTCAGTTATAGCGAATTGCAGAAACTAGTACAAGAAGCAGGGGTTCATTCTCAGGAAGAATACAACAATGAACAGAATAATCATCCTGACTGGCCAAGTAATCCGTCTAGACACTACAAAGAATGGATCAGTTGGCCGTATTTATTATATTATTCAAAATAAATAAATTAACTATTTCTCACAATCAAAAGCCTACATTTATCTGTAGGCTTTTTAAATACTCATTCTATTTCAAATACTTCTCCTTATTAACTAGATGCTCCTGATAAGTCTTAGCAAAGACCGTCTCACCCGTATCTGGTCGGGACAAGAAGAATTTATAATCTGACGCGGTCGGATAAATAGCTGCGCTAATCGCCTCAATACCGGGATTGCCAATCGGCGTTGGTGGTAAGCCGTCATTGCGATAGGTATTATAGGGCGAATCAATCTGCGTATCAGCGAGGCTATAAATCGGCTTATTGACCCCTAGAATATAAGCCAGAGTCGCACAGGACTCCAGTCGCTCACTATCACGCAGACGATTCCAAAACAGCCCCGAAACGAGTTTCATATCCTCAGTGCCCCGCACTTCCTTCTCTAGTAGCGAGGCCATAATCAAAATCTGATACAGCGTTTTGTTCTGTTCCTTAATATCCGCTCGCATCTGACTCGTCACCTTGGCCTGGAAATTATCTAGCATCTTGGTAATCAAGACCTCACCACCATCATCTTTGAATAGTCTATAAGTATCTGGGAAAAGATAGCCTTCTAGATCCACCTTGGTTGGTGCTTCGGCTAGAAAATCATACTTTGCCTTCTGCTCAGTGGACAAAGCGCTGACTAGGACACTGGCTTGCTTATAAAAAGAGCCATCAATAATCAAATTATTATCATGGAGATAATTCTCTATCTCTTTGTTGGTCTGCCCCTCGCGAATCAAAATCACCTTTTCATCTTTATTGGTCTTGCCTTGTGTCAGTAGCTTCATCAAGGCCGGACCATTAATCCCTGATGGCAAATTATACTCCCCAGCTTGCAATTTAGCAGCAAGCCCCGAGCTCTTGGCATAGAGCTTAAAGGCTAGTTCCGAGCCGATCACCCCCGCTTGTTTGAGCTTACTAGCAATCTCTGTCACACTTGACCCTTGATCAATGGTGATTTGCGTTGCTGACTCTAGTGGCCTCGCAAAACCATAATAATACCAAGCATAAACACCGATACCTACTACCACCACTGCCATCACCAAAAAACTAGTAATTTTTAAAAACATATATTTATTTAAAATACCCCAGCTATTATCATTCCCAACTTACCTGCCTGCCGATAAGCAGGATTAGTAATCCAGGATAAATAAGCACTGGTAATTTACATCATATCACTAAATAAGTCACGCCAACCCAAATCCTTCCGTAATCCCAGCGAAAGCTGGGATCTTATCAATAAAGCCACTAATCACTAAATTTAAAGTACCTCTCCCCATCCTTCGTCCTTAATCTTCGCCACACAGTCTTTGACCTCCGCACTACTAGCACTGGCCGAAATAAATAACCCCTCTGGCGTATCCACCACAATCACATTATCGAGACCATTAACCACCACCACCTTCTTCTCATTAGCATTGTAAATCAAATTATTACTAGCCTTGTTTGTTATCACTCGCCCCTTGGTCAAGTTTTTAGTTGTATCAGCAAGCAAGATCCGTTTAATAATATGCCATTTGCCCAAATCTGACCAACCTAGGCTAGTCGAGATGCTCATAGCCAGTTTTGGAACTTTGTCAGTAATCGCCGATTCAATACTCAATTTCTCTAAACTAGCATACAGCTTAGCAATCTCTTCTTTTTTATCAGTATCCTTCATCAAAACAACAATTTGCTCACAAATTTTAGTCATCTCTGACTGCAAATCCTTAAATAATTTTTTGATATACCCCAGTCGCCAAATATACATTCCAGTATGACAATAGTACTCACCGCTAGCAATAAATCGCTGACAATCCTCTTCACTAGGCTTCTCTGCTACTTGAGCCACATCCATAATCTGCTCCAATCCGAGGCTAGCGAGACTCTCACCAGCTTTGAAGTAACTATAGCCAGTATCCACATAAACCGGACGCACCGCTGGAGTCACTATATACTCAGGTCTATCTTGCAAAAAGTCTTCTGACAATTTCAATAATCTACCAAAAGCTTCGGCATCACTAATAAAATCGTCAGATGGAACCGAGGCGATCACTTCACCTTCATCACAGACAGTCGACAAAAAACACACCTCCAAACACATTGCCGGACCAGTATTTCTAGACTCGGTCTCTATAATAATATTATCGCTACTAATTTGCGGTAAAGTCTTTTTTAAAATAGCCAGGTTAGTCTGATTAACAGACACAAAAACATCGCTAGTAGCAGCGACTAGTGGCAAAATTCGCTCATAAGTCACTTCAATCATCGAACTCTCACCAACAATCGCCTGAAACTGCTTTGGATAAGCTTGCCTACTCATCGGCCACAATCTTGTTCCAGTGCCACCGGCACGAATTACCAGCTTCATACAATACTTGTTAGTTATTAGGCTCTCAGTTATAATGGCATTATAGATTAAGACTCTCAATAACTCAATTTATGCTCTATTTAGTCCTACCGCTAGCCAGCGCCCTCATTGCTCAAAGTTCTAAGTTTTTTATCAAATCCAATAATACTAGTTTTAGCTTCAAAAACATCATTGCATACTCGGGCATGCCTAGTGGTCACGCCGCTATGACTGTTAGTCTTTGCACCATTGTCGCCCTAGAGCAAGGTATCAATAATCCCCTCTTTGCCCTTTGCACTATTATCACCGTCCTAACTCTTCGTGATGCCATTGGTCTGCGTCGCTATTTAGGTCAGCAAGGCGCCGTCATCAACGAATTAGTCAAAGATCTAGACGAGGACAAATTCCTAGACGACAAATATCCTCAACTCCGCGAGCACATCGGCCACACTGGCCCACAAATCCTCGTCGGCGCCCTGATTGGCTTCACCATCAGCCTAATCGGTTTTTACTTCTGGTCTTAAAGCACCCCGAGCTTCGGCTTCCTTCGGTTTCGCTCAGGACGAGAGCACCCCTCCTTGTTAAGGAGGGGAACTGGTAGCTAAGTCATGAGTGATCTTGAGCTTGAGGACTTGTGCTGAGCCCGACCAAGTAGAGCTGTCCGCAAGGACTGAAGGTTAAAATTAAAAAAACAAGCCGGAATAATCCGACTTGTTTTAATTTATTAATCACTATTAACTATCTAGTCACGTTAATATAGATTGGGTTAGAGTCAAAGCTCTCAGCATGAGGAGCTTCTACATAGATACGGTTAGTTGGAGTCTTGCGGATATAGTAACCAGTAGTCGCTGTACTCACACCACTTGGATCGGTTGGGATCGAAGTCAAATACAATTCACTGTTAGTTAGCTCTGACAAGTCCACACTACCAGCAGTAACACCACTGCCACCTAGATCCACACCACCAAAACCACCAGCCACTGCGTGACAAATAGTTGAGCTAATGCCGGTTTTACAAATATTACGAGTCGCTGTTGAGATCGATGGTGGCATCGCGCCGTTATTATCAATCGAGTACTGATAGACAGCGTTCAAAATCGTCGTCACATCAGCCCTGCGCTGAGCATTCTTGGTTTGACCAAGTTGCTTAGTGGGATTGATAGCCACGATTACAATCGCCGCAAGAATGGCAATCGCCGCTACTACCAGCAAGATTTCCAATAAAGTGAAGCCTTTATTTTTATTGCCTTGATTCATAAACTTGTTATTTAGTCTAAATAATTACTTAGTTACAGAGATAGTTTCGCCCTGCTCAGCATTGGGAGCACTGACAGTCACTCTACCGTTTGCTGACCTCATCACAGTATAACCAACGCTCGCTGTTGCGGTGTTAGTTGGATCAACTGGAATAGCGGTCAGATAGGTTTCGTTAGCAGTCACAACTTGCAAATCAGTCAAGCTAAGTGCAGAACAAGTAGCGGTTGCAGTACCAGTTTTACAAATCAACTGCGCAGTCGTTGAAACACCTGCTGGCAAAGAACCAGCTCTATCAATCGAATATTGATAAATAGCATTGATAATAGAATTAACATCGGAACGACGTTGAGCATTCTTAGTCTGAGCTAATTGCTTAGTAGGATTGATAGCTACGATCACAATTGCTGCAAGGATAGCAATCGCCGCCACTACCAGCAAAATTTCCAGCAAAGTAAAAGCACCTTGCTTATTCTCTTTATTCATATTAATAAATTTTAATAATAATTTAATTAACAAATTTTAATAACTCAGTTAATTATACCACAGCTCTACAAATCTGCCAACAGTCAAAGCAAGTAAATTAATGATCCGCCACTTCACGCCAACTATTAATTTCAATGACACCCGGACTACTAGTTGGCTTCAACACTTGCAGCTGCTCAAAGGACCACAAATTACCACTGATCGCTGTCGTCTTAATTAGCCAATTCTCCCCCTCGGTATTAGTCGTTTGATAAAAACAATAACCATCATCTTGTTCGATACCACCAGCCTGACTCAGCCACGCATCAACCTTGTAAATCAAATCCAAAACCGGCCTTTTGTTAACTTGAGCTACTTCCTTACTAGCAAACCAAAACCAACTGCTAGTGTCGGACTTGAGCACCAAACCATGATTATCTTCATCATTCAACCAGCCATTTACTGTATCGGCATTCAAATTCAATTCATAAGCTGTGCTGCTGACTGCAGCTAGCGACAAAGTCGCTTCAGGAATAGCATAATAATCAGTTCCAGCATCATTCATGCCAGCTCCACCAGCCCAAGGCGAAAGAGATCCATAATCCAACCAATTCCAATTAGCTTCAAAAAAAGTGGTCGGCGTGCCATTATTATTACCCTCGAGCCAAGCGCCGTTAGCCGCCAAGATCCTATAAGCTCTGATTTCTTCTTCGCTGTTTTGATCAGCCGTCGCATAGAGCCTCAATTTAGCTGATTGGATTTCTGCTCCTGCAGGAGTTGAACTAGCCACATTAAATCTATATAACAAAGCTGAGTTACTGTGTAGAGCTAGATTGGTCGAAGCACCATAACTAAAACCAGACTGACCAGACCAAATCATCGTATCGTCACTTGGCCACAACTGAATTCGAGCTTGATAATTTTCTATCTCATCGAGATCCTCTTGATTACGCAAATATCTCAGCGCCTTTTCCGAACAAGCCCTTGCTAAATTACGCGCATAATACCGATCGGCTATCGTCACACTGAGCTCAGCCGAATCACCGCCCAAAGTCACCAAAGTCAAAGCCACGATCATCATGACCGCTCCCATAATAATCACTGCCATCAAAGCTGAATAAGCTCGCTTCATCTTCGTAAACTTTGCGCCGCACTCCTAAAAGTTTGGCTATAAATAAAATCTTTTAAACCACTGTTAGCCATTTCTAATTTAAAACTAACTTGAATGATATCATTAGTCGAGCTAGTACCTAGATTCACAAAATTAAGCTCAGTCGCTACCACTCGTGACCCAGACAAAGCCACACTCGAACTAACCCCCTGTTTCATCGTCAATCGACCATCGCTAATCGCCAAAATAACCGGATCAGTACTACTAGTCGCCCCTACCAAAGACAGAGTACTAGAGCTACTACTCGCAAGTGGATAATTCACCCCAAACATTTGTGGAGCATTATTAATCAAGCCAACGATCTTTAACATCAGCGCCGCACCGCTTAACTCTACTTCAGCTGCCGCTTGACTACGAGCATTAGCTTGAAAAGAAATACTACCAAAATTATACAAAGCCACGCTCAAAGTGCCAAACACAAAAACATATAGCACTACTTCGAGTAATGTAAAAGCTCGTTTATTCATAATATATTCTTAGACCCGAAACTAGCGGACTAGCAGTTGGTGCTGACGGCTTTAAAATCATACGATACTGTAGCCACTGATCATTACTACCGTCATTCTGAGCGCTATTAATCTCATGCAACTGGCCATCGACAGTATAAGCATCACTAGCATCAGTCGGACCCAACCAATCAGTCCAAACCCCTGGCACACCGTTATTATTTGGTGCTGTCCGCAGATGCAACACCGTTGAACCATCAGCACTTAGCTTATCCCACAAAACTGTTCGCCAACGAGTATTAGTCAGTCTAGAGTTATAGGGTTGCGATGTAAACCAACCAATGCCGGCATAATTATCACTTTCAGGACTTTTTCTAAAAATCTGCATCTCACGCATATCATCACCCGATGACAAATAAAGATCCTCATTGCTATTGATAGCCAGTCCATAAGACAGGCCAGTTGAGATAGTATTAATCACTCTCGCTGTTGTCGTATTAGAAAGATCCAGCACCTTGAGACCATCAGTGCTAGAGGCTGCTGCCACCAAAGCCCAATTACCCTGTCCTAGGACAGCGTAGTTATCACTATTTAGATTGAGAGACTTAGACAGAGTAACTGACGAGCTACTCAACCAGCTCGGACCATAAACCTGAAACTCGGCCGAGCTACTATGAACAGCCAAATAAATATTATCACCATCAAAAGCGATTGCATCAGCGTCACCACTAGGATTAAAACTACCGGCTGACACAAAATCATTATCATTAACCAAGTCATACATCAAAACTGGATAGGGATTAGTTTCAGTAGTAAGATAGATTTTATTATTCTTGAGATACATATCAATAATCGAATAAGCTACAGTCTCAGACGCTAGCGTATACATACTGGTTGGATTTTGCATATCGAGTAGCCACAAACTCGGATTAGCACCATCAGTATAACAGCCCAAAAAAACTCGATCCTTGGTCTTTTCATAAGCAACATCGGTACAACTATTATTCGCATCAAAGCTAGCAGCCAAACTCATACTATTCCAATTTTTCACATTCACGACCACCATACCAATATCACCACTATCAGTCGCTGCCACCACATAATCTGGTCCAGCCGATACCTCTCGAAACGACTGGCCAATATTAACCGAACCTCGCAAAGCCACACTGCTAGTTGAACTAGTGTCAAAAGCGTAGATATTATTATTCGATACACCAACATAAGTTGTACTAGCTATCAAGTCCAAACCCGTCGCGCTAACTGCGCCGCTAACACTATACATAGCCACTTGCACTGGACTAGCTCTATTAACCATACTGACAACCTGAAACTCCTTAGAACTATTATTGGTAGCTAGATAAGCATAATCATCCTTTACTTTTACATCCCAGACTGTTCCACCAGCTACATAAGAACCAACCAATACTGGATAGCTAGGAGCAGTCACATCAAAGACGTAGAGCGAAGGATTGCCAAGGAAACTAAAATAAGTCGTACCCAAATAAGCATAATTTTTATCATCTACAAAAACCACTGTCCCATCACTAGTCGCTTGACCATTGGTCGCAACTACCAGTGGCGCTGACCAATCAGCCATAGCTGATTTGAGACCTTCGGTCTCAAACATATAAAAATCATCACTCACGCCGTTATTAGCTAAGCTCATATAAACTCTTTCTGACGACTCATCATAATCCACACCATAAGCTGTACCACCATTGCTATCATAATCATCAATCCTCACCAAAGCCTTAGCTGGATTCACATCAATCGCTTGTAATTCATTACTAGTATCACTAGTCACTAGATACAAAATCCTCTTTTCGGCATCAAAATCCATATCATTGATCGATGCATTAGCATTATAGCCAGCAGTAATCTTGAGACCCGCCACTGTCTTGGCACCACTAATATCTATAGTATAAAGTTCATAGCCTAGACCGCTGGTATTATTAGTAGTCGCAACCATTAATCTTTGCCGCTCACTATCAAGCACCAACGAACTAGCATCCGCATCACTCGGTAAATCAATGTTAACAACCGGCGATGGCGCTCCAGTAATATCAAAGACCATTATTTCTTTATCATTGATAGTTGTAGCCACATAAGCATAAGCACCTTCCACCACCACATCATTAGCATTAGCCCCAATCTCATGCACACCAACAAAAGCTGGTGACGCCGGATTACTCACATCCATAGCATAAAACTCCGGACCAGCAGCTGTTTGATCCAAAACCATATAGGCCCTAGTACCAGTGGCAAAAATACGATTAGCATCACTAGTTGTCGGCGGATTAAAATTGGTCACCAAGCTTGGCTTATCCCAACCACCACCCAAGGCTTCAGCTACCTGAATCTCCGGCCCCACATTATTAGAAGCAGCGTAGACATAGGAACCAGACTTAATTATGCCATTGACCAAATTAGCACCACCAGCACCTGGTAAGTCGAGCGAATAAGACGACGAAGCTAGATTATTCAAATTATAAAAACTCAGCTCCTGAGTTGCACCACGATTTGAAGCTACGCTCAAAATATTTTCAGTTTGATCAAAATGCAAATCTTTAATCAAGGTTATAATATCAGTTTTAGACCAAGACTGAGTAATATTAAGTGGAGCCGGAATATCTAGACCGTAGATACTGCCATTGGACCTACCCAGATACCAAGTGTTTTGCATACCTTTAACCAAAGCCGTAGCATCAGCAGTACCAGCCATATCGTATTGACGCACTAACGGACAGGTATACGGAGCTATTAACTGACAGTTATCATGACTGACAATTGACAACTCACCGAGATCCGAAGCCGTAGCCAAATAAACCAAATTATCCTCTACTACGACTTTATTAATCGTCACACCCAACTCTCTACTGCCTACCCTTACGCCACTGGTATTGTAAATCTCCAGTTCCGGACCAGCTGCATCATTAACTTTAACCAAAAAAATTTTATCACCACTCACCCAGATATCTGTCGGCGCCACATTACCAACCACATTAATACTATTAATAGCACCAGTACTAGGATTAACTATACTGATTTCATTTGGATCAGTTGAGGCTAAATAAATCTTATCCAAAGCATCACTGAAATAACCAGCAATCAAAGATCTGCCCAAGGTCCAGGTCTTATCGACACTCAAATCTCCACCAGATAAATTATTAATATTCATTCTAACTAATTCAGGATTACCAATCGTTGCTTTGACCAAAGCATATAGATCATAACGATAAATCCCCACATCATTAGCGCCACCCGCCAAGCTAATATTATAATCACGGTACCAGACCGGCCTAGACCAATCCGTCGCACGAGCCACCGCTATACTAGAGCTAGCACCACTCACCAGCACCGAGCTATTTTTGTACAGAGCTGCTAATTCCGCTTCTTTATGATGATCAAGTATCCCTAAGTTCCAGTTGTAAATCTTCCAAGCAAAACTCACCACACCGCTTCGTTGCAAATTCTGCATCCAAGACACTGTGACATTTACTAATTTAGTCCAATAATCCAAATCGCTGACCTCAATCGAACGAGTAAATATACCGAGTTCCTCCGTACTAGAAACCAAACTATAAACGCCCGAGGAGCTAGCGAGGCCATACTCACCATTAGCTACACTCTGAAAATCACTCCTCAGCATCATTTGCACAGCCGCCACCGCTTCTTGGGCAATCCTCGCTGCCTCTTGTCTCTTACCAGCTACCTGTACTGCCTCCTGACCAGTGAATAGTAGCTTCACAATAAAGCCAAAAAAAATACCAAACAACGCTATCGCTAATACCGCATCTAGGATAGTCATAGCCCTTAATTTTTTGGCTTGTCCGATCATAAAAAACCTAATAATTTACCGCTCCCTCGGCACTTACTGTCACAGTCTTAATTTCACCACTAGCAAGTAGTGTCAAAATCACCGTCTTATCCATTGCCAAAGTGCTAGTCAACTTACCAAACACAATCTCCGTATCACCCGCAAAACTAACTCCGCCATCCAAAGGAGCTATGTTATCGTATTGACCATTACGATGCTCGTAACTAGAGCCACTAAACACTACAATTTTATCAGGCCTCATCATCACTCCCCAATCAGTATTTGCTTCTCCTGACTGAGCCTTAACTGACGCTCGCCGCAAGGCTTGCGCTGTCAACAATCGAGCAGAATCTAACTTACTCTTACTAATCAAAGTCACAAAAAAAGGCAAAGAACTGACAGCGATCACAGCCAGAATCGCCATTGACAGCATAATCTCTAACAGCGTTACACCCGACGGCTTATAACTCCGCTTTAACAACATATAATTTTACTTATCCAAGCCACCCAGTAATCCGTAGACTGGCTGGATAACTGATAAGGCCAAACCCATGACACCAACAAAAATCACCACCAAGAGCACCGGCTCAAGTAGCGCAGAGAGATTATTAGAAGTAATATCTATTTTAGCTTCGTAGACCGTGCCAATATTTTTTAAGGCCTCGGCCAAATTTCCAGACTTCTCACCAGTCGTAATAATCTGCTGGACTGCTGGCGGCATCAAATGATCAGACTTAGGATAAGTACCAAAACCATGTTCAAAAGTAAAACCCTCTTCCACACCATCTTTCAAATGAGCATACAAATCTTGATAATCTTGATAACTACTCGACTCTTTTAAAGCAGTAAGCGAATCCAAGATCGGCAAACCAGCTCCAAACAAAGTCCCAAGCAAATAACCAAACCGAGCCATCTCCGACTCAAAGACAATCTGGCGAAACCCAGGTAAATGCATAATAAATCTTTGACCAATAAAGCGACTCTTGGGATAAATAAACAAAAAATAAATCATGGTCAAAAACACTAGCAAAAAACTCGGCACCACAATCGCGCCATACTTACCAATAAATTTACCAAAAGCAATCAAAGCCCTAGTAGTAAAAGGCAAAGCTACATTCATACCTTCAAAGACTGTCGTCAACTTCGGCAATACAAACCACGACAAACCCAAACCCACTACCACCGCCACCACCAACACAATCACCGGGTAAATCATCGCCCCTCGGAGCTTGGCCGCAAACTGCATATCTTTACTCTGTTGACCAACAATCACTTGCAAGTTTTGAGAAAAACGACCAGATTTTTCACCGGCCTTAATGAGCGACATACTATAAGTCGGCAAAAAATTATACTTACCCACCGCCTCTGTAAAAGCCACACCACTGTCAATCTCAGCCTGCACCTTAGCAATAATCCTTTTCATTTTCTCAGACTTGGCTTCTTTATGAATCGCCGCCAAGGTCGCACTCATTGGCATGCCCGACTTAATCAAAGTCGCCAAATTCTCCAAAAAGAAAACACGATCCTTAGCGCTAACCCGCTCTGGACCCTTGCCGTTTAAACTCGCCCACAGACCAGTCTGAGTTTGCTCCTTCAACTCTGTCATAGTTTATTAAAAAAGAGACTCTTTTAATTGATGTTCGCCACTCTCATTACTTCATCCAAAGTCGTTACACCAGCCTTTGATTTTTCTACACCATCAGCAAACATCGACATCGCGCCTTGACGAGCAGCTAGATCCCAAATTTCCTGAGTACTTGGTCGTTTCAAGATTAAATCTTGCATCTCTCGACTGACTTGCAAAAATTCAAACAAAGCGATTCGACCAGTGTAGCCAGAATGATTACAAGCATTGCAACCCTTGCCCTTGTAGAGAGTGATGCTGTCCTTACCCTTAAAATACTTCTCAGCTAGCGGAAAGCTCTTTTTTAGTTCCGCTTTTTTGACCACATAAGAATAGCGACATTTGTTACATAATCGCCTAGCGAGTCGCTGAGCAATCACCAAGTTCAAAGTCGAAGCCAACAAAAAAGGTTCTACACCCATTTCTAAGAGACGAGGAATCGCTGTTGCACTGTCATTAGCGTGAAAGGTCGAAAAGAGCAAATGACCAGTCAAAGCAGCATTAACCGAAATCTCCGCTGTCTCAATATCACGAATTTCACCAACCAAGATCACATCCGGGTCTTGACGAACAATCGAACGCAGACCAGCCGCAAAAGTTAAGTTAGTTGCTTCATTCACTTGGATTTGATTGATATTAGAGATTTTGTATTCCACTGGATCTTCAATCGTTGTCACGTTAATATCCGGAGTTGCCACATTTTTTAGTAGTGCATACAGAGTCGTCGTCTTACCACTACCAGTCGGACCGATAACCAAAATCATACCAAAGGGTCGATCAGCATTTTCTTGCAAAATATGTTGATCTCGCTCCGAGAGACCGACATCAGCCATCGTAAAATCACGCACATATTCTGAGAGCAATCGAATAACAATCTTTTCACCATCCAAAGTTGGCACCACCGAAATACGCATATCAGCGTGCGCTCCATCAGCGAGCTGATGACGAATTGCTCCGTCTTGGGCGCTAAAATGATCATCCAAACGCAAATTAGCTCGCACCTTAATACGGTTAACGATATTACTATAAATCTCCCTCGAAAAACGACACTGCTCTGTCATCACACCATCGATACGAAAACGTACCAGCACTCCATCTTCCTTAGGCTCAAAGTGCAAGTCTGAAGCTCGAAAAATCGTCGCTTCTTCGACTATTTCATCAAAAAGCAAAGGAGCTACTCGCTCACCAGCTGTCACAATCGCTTCTAGGCGTGCGCTAAGCGGATCGCGATAATAAAGCATCACTTCATCCAAATCCTCTGGCAATGCATAAACCATTGTCAGCTTAGGCACAGCCAGATACCGAGCCAAGCTATCCAGAGCTCCTGACAGCTTAGTTTTATTTGGATTATCAGTCGCTACAATCGCCGCCTTCTTACTCTTATCAAATTTAAACAAAACCAAGCGATACTTAAGGGCAAATTCTTTGGGAATCGTCAATGTCAACTCTTTGGTCGGACGATTGGCCATCAAATTGCCATAACTAACTTTAAAAAACTCAGCAATCGCCTGTCCCAGCAAATCTTTAGTAATGATTTGCTTAGCCAAAAAATAACGGATCAGATCACCGCCATTTTTTTCTACATATTCCTCCGCAGCCACCATATCAGCTTTCGCTACATAGTTGCCTTGCAGTAAAATATTTTTTAACTCCTCATTAGTGAGTTCCCCTCCCTTAGCCATAATTAGTCTTTAATCTTTAGGCAATACTTCACAATTTTTACCACTTGTTCCATTGACACATTCGACTTAATAAAAAAGGCCGACGCTCCTAGTTCTTTGACCCGCGCCTCATCCTCATCCTGACTAAGATTAGAGAGCACTATCACCGGCATTTTTAATTTCTGCTTTTTCATCGCTTCAAGCACTCCAAAACCGTTGAGCTTGGGCATAATCAAATCCAAAATTACTAGATCAATACCGCCCTCAGCAATCGTCGCTAACGCCTTCTCACCATCATGCGTCACCTTGACTTCAAAACCACTTAATTTTAATTTGCGCTCCAAAATCAAAGCCATCGGCTTCTCGTCTTCAGCAATCAAAATTGTTTTTTTATCACTACTCATAAACACAAATAGTATCGTCCTCCCTCACGAATCTTAGTAAACAAATCATTGTTCATTTTATCACGAAAGCTAGACCAAGACAAATCAACTTAATATATTATTTCGTCATTCCTGCGAAAGCAGCAATCTCATGAATACGAATTGTTAGTCATTCCTAGTTTACAACCCCGAGCTTCGCTCACCACTCCTTATTAAGGAGGGGAACGAATAAAAATGATTGCAATTAATTGCTCCCCTTTATAAGGCGAGCTGGGCTTTAGCCCTGAGGGGTCTTAGTTTAATAAAAAAGGGAGCTGTCTGTCAGGACTGAGGGGTCTTATACAAGAAAAGCCCTACATTCAATAAAAACCCAAAAAATAAAGCCTTTTTGAGTAATCTATTGACTTTTTATAATATTTGTGCTATAATGATAATTATAATTACTTAGTTTTTTAACAATCAGAAAGGCCCAGCAATGAAAAATTGCTTAATTATCCTCGCTTTTATCACTCTTTTGTCAGCTTGCGCAGATGATGTCGTAGAGCCTCAAGTCACTCCTCCAAAGTCTCAGGACACTGACTTCAGCCCCTTTAATGTCACTGCAAAAACCATTCCCTACAACCCCGGTTTAATACCGAGTGGTTGTTCTGACTGGTCAAGCCTACCTTGGCCCGGTCAAGCTGGTTATATGAGCAATTACAGCGCCATCCAAGCTTGGATGCACTGTGCCACCCTCAAAAACCAAGGCTCCGGTCTGGTAGAAGTTGATTACTTCGTACTCATGGACATTCGCAATGGCGACACTTCAGTCGTAGATATTCTAAATTATCGAGACATTGAACGATCGCTCAGCACTAATGAAGGTGGATTATTTAGTCGCTATCCCAAATGGTACGAAAGCAATGACTTCTTGCCCATGGATAACTCCATCATCAAAGACGGCATCCTAGAAATCAAACCCCCCAGTGACAAAATCAGTCACTGGTGGATGAATGGCTCTGGTAAATATCCTCGTGATCCCAGTATCAAGTACTTCATAATCTGTCGTTTAAGAATTACTGGTGACATCGGGGTTCAGATCGCTGCCGACTATTACAAAGATCAAGCCGCTTCTTGGCCAGATTTAACAGAAGCCTTCCACTCTCCCTGGCTAGGCGACACAAAGGGACAGTTTATCACCGTCCGTTACCCCAATTAAAATATTTCACAACATTAAAGACCTACTACAATAGTAGGTCTTTTTATTTATCGCCAATTGATAAGGCCGATTAACGACAATCGCCAATCGGCCCGCATAGTCTTAATTTTTAACTCATCTACTACTTAATTTTATTACACGGCTTATCAGAGCCCATACCACCCATCATCAAGCCAGCACCACCACCCAAACCCAACTCCGTCATTTTTGTTTCCAGTTGCTTGCGCAAATTATAAGCCTCAACTAACTTGGGGAAATTACTGACATTAATCTTCTTAGCTATTTCTGAGTCAGCACCCACTGCAGCAACCCAAACAGTATAGTTATTGTCAGCCAAAGCTTTGTCGATAGACGCTTGCTTAGCCTTCATTTCTTCATGCTTCTTGGTCATTTCTTCTTTGGTCATCTTCTTAGCACCCATCATCTTATAACCTTTCATACCATGACCGGCTGCTTGAGCTGATATTGCCGAACCAGCAAGCATCGCCATCGCTAATAAAACGCTAATAATCTGTTTATTTTTAGTCATATTTTTATTTTACCACGCTGTAGCTCCGTAAGGAGCGAAGGCGGGAAACTTAATAATTATCAGAGCTCTCCCACTACTACGCTTCTCTAAACTATTTCTTCACTCTACCTCAGCTGCCAATAAGTTCGCACTTCATAAGCCCCTCCACCAAGACGTTCAACCAAGACCCGACTACAAGTCACCTCTTGCCATTGTCTATGAGGACAATCCTTCTGACCGCGCTTAAAAAATTTACGTCCAGGCACCATCGGCAAAACTTGTTCGGCTACAAACCGCCCCTCACCGACTTGCCGACCCAAACACTTAACTACCAAGCCAGGTAATAACACTGGTTGATGACGATCTTTATTTGACTCCCATAAAATCTCCCACTCACGAGCTTCTGGACTCAGCAAACCAAAGCGATCATCAATTAACTCAGTAGTCACAATCCCAATCAATCTGCCACTAGCCGGATCCGACCAATAAGATAATGCTGGGCTCATCACCCGCTCATAATAAGGCGCTCTCTCACTGAGAAAGTCATCCAACCATCTGCTCACACCAGCAAAATGACACACTATCCCCAAAGCCACACTCAGAGCCAGCGCCCCAGCCACCACATAAATCGGACGGTAACGATAACCTCGCTCAGTTTTTTTAACATTGTAATACAAGAGACCTACAAACAAAGCCAAACTGACCAGCCAAAAAATCGGCACCATCACACTCATCATCTCCAAATAATTCAATTTCATACTCTGGTACACGCCCCACTCATCCAAACTTTGCATATAAATAATAAGCGACACAGCAATCGAACCCGAGATCAAAGACAAGACCCCCAAACTCCAAATCAAAACATTACGCCAAACAAACAACCACTTTGGCAAAGGTTTAATCTTATCAGTCTGGATTTTCTCCAAGACCGCCTCATTAAATTGCTGATCACTCATCATATCTTAAGATTTTAGTCTCTAAAATAACTTTTTTAAACTCACTCCTCGCTTTATTTAACATCGACGCTACTGTACCCATTGGTTTTTTAATAATATCCGACATCTCTTGATAATTCTTTTCCTCCAAATATTTTAAAATTAATATCTCTCTGTACTTCGCCGGCAAAGCTTGCAAAGCTTTATCGATTTTCTGAGCTAACAACTTCTGATCAATCGCTTTTTCCAAATTCAAATCAGCAGCCAAAGTTTCAGCTAAACCCTCATCAATGGTCACACTTGACCCTTCAGGCCGAGCTTTGATTTTACGAAAGTTGCTGATTACTTGATTATGAGCAATCGCATAAATCCATGACGAAAACTTCAAGGACGGTTTAAAAGAATTAAGATTGAGATAAGTTTTCAAAAAAACCTCCTGCAAAATATCTTCCGCCTCCTCATCGCGGACATTAGTAATTCGCCGAATATAATTTAATAACTTAGCTCGATAACGCATAATCAGATAAGCAAAACAACCTTGGTCAACCAGGGTCAGCTTCACTAATTCTTGATCACTTAATTGCTCAATTTCGCTATTATCCAACATGAACTAAGTATAAGCCCTCAAAGTAATAATACGCAAAATAGCTAGTTTTCTTCTCGTCAAAAATTGTTTATTTTTCGCGCAAATACAGATAGGCTGGCATAGCAAAAGCCAAGCCAAAGGCAAAGACTCCCACAACTGGGATATACCAATACTTAACAGGCTTTCGTTTGGACTCCAAAGCCATAAAAACCAACAAAACAAAAGCTGCGGTCAAAGCATCAATCGCAATACCAGCTGCAATTTTATTAACAAACATCAAATCCATCATCATTGGCAAATCAAAACCATTTTCCATGGTCCATGGCACAAATTGAGTGTATGGCAAAATAATACCGATGATCGCCAGTAACAAATAAATTTTTTTATTCATATTTTATAACTAATTATTTAAATTTTTAAACTTTCACTCACACTGATCAACTTACACTTATTATAACCCCTTTCAAGTATCCCAATCAACTAAGAGATATTCTACTAAGCAAATAAAAATCACTACCTCGCGGTAGTGATTTTTAGATCTAAGCGATCATTATTTCTTCTTGGCAGTCTTCTTAGCGGCCTTGCGCTTTGGAGCGGCACGCTTTACAGTTTTCTTAGCAACAGTCTTTTTTGGAGCAGCCTTCTTAGGAGCAGCTTTCTTAACCACTCTTTTCACAGCCTTCTTCTTTGGGGCCGCCCTCTTTACAGCTCGCTTAGGAGCCGCCTTCTTCTTCGTTGGCATAATTTTTTATTACGACGCTTGCGCGTCTCTTAATGAATAAATTAATTATAGCACAAAAAATTTTTTACGAGAAGTATTTTATCTTCTGACAAAAAAATAATCCGCTACTAGAGCGGATTATTTTTTTCTAAATTATTTTTTAGAGAGTCACAACTTCTTCCTCAACTTGTTCGACTGATTCACTAGCTACTTCTTCATCATTAGTCACGGCTAGCTCACGCATAAATCCAGTACCAGCCGGAATCGGACGACCAATAATTACATTCTCTTTTAGACCTTCGAGACGATCAATCTTACCAGTGATCGCTGCTTCGATCAGGACTCGAGAAGTCTCTTGGAAGGATGCAGCTGACAAGAAAGAGTTAGTCGAGAGCGACACCTTCGACATACCCATCACGAGCTGATTGCCAGTTGCCGGCTCCTTGCCAGCTTCCACAGCCTCGCGATTGTTACGATCAAAGATAGACTTTTCCACAACCTCACCTTCCATCATGTCTGTTTCGTTGCTCACTGCTACCTCAACACGTGAGAACATTTGACGAGCAATAATTTCGATATGCTTATCATTGAGAGGCTGACCCTGACTAGCGTAAACATGTTGAATTTCACGAACAATATACTTCTGAGTTTCCACCAAACCTTTGAGCTCATAGAGCTGACGCAAATCCAAACTTCCTTCAGTCAATTGATGACCACGCTCAATCTGCTGACCTTCGGTCACCAAGATATTAAAGCCACGAGGAATAACATACTCCTTGGACTTATCAGCTCGCACCGCTATTTTCACACAGTTCTTCTCAATACTCACCACACCAGCTCGCTTGGCCTTCACTTGATTATCACCATGCTGGAACAAGACTTGATTTAGTTTTACCTTGTCACCAACTGCAACCAGTAGCTCTGGCTTTTTCTTAGCTTCTTTGACTACTTCAGCAAATAGATACTTATCAAAGTCTTCACCTTCATAAGCAACATGAACTATCTTGTCACGAGATGACAATGGACGAGAATCTTCTTTGTTACCTAGATCAATACTCACCACACCAGCTACATCGGATACATAGGCACGCTTCTTTGGAGATCGAGATTCAAAGATTTCTTCAACACGAGGCAGACCCTGAGTGATGTCATCTTGTCCGGCCACACCACCAGTGTGGAAAGTTCTCATAGTGAGCTGTGTACCAGGTTCACCGATCGACTGAGCAGCGATAATACCAACTGCTGTACCCTTGGCAACTGGACGATTATAAGCAAGGTCATAACCGTAACATTTAGCACACACGCCTTTGTGAGCACTACAGGTCAGTAGAGATCTGATCTTAGCTTCGGCAATTGCCTCTTTAGCAAACTTAGCAACTAGAACTTCACTGACAAACTCGCCTGCACCAATCAAAAGCTCACCCTTAGTATTGACCAAATCACCAGCTAGATAACGACCAGAAATACGACTAATCAAAGTCTTGCCAATATTTTCACTTTCTTTAGCACCAAAGACTACACCTTCACTAGTTCCACAATCCTCTTCATGGATCACAATTTCTTGAGACACATCTACCAAACGACGAGTCAAATAACCAGCGTTAGCTGTACGAAGCGCGGTATCAGATAGACCCTTACGCACACCGTGAGTAGCGATGAAGTATTCCAAAACATCAAAACCGTTCTTGAAGTTACCCTTAACCGGCAATTCGATAATCGCACCAGACGGTGAAGTTACCAAACCTTTCATACCCAAAATCTGAGTGAGCTGTGCCCAAGAACCACGAGCACCAGACTTAATCATCGAGTAAACTGGACCACCACGATCGAGCTGATCCATACAGATCTGAGTTACTTCTTCTTTGGTTTTAGTCCACAGTTCAATAACCTTGGCATAACGTTCACTTTCAGTCAGCAAACCTTCTTCGTAACTGTCTTTCACCTCGTCAGCCATCTTTTCAGTAGCAAGGATTTTATCAGCCACCAATTCAAACTTTGGCAAATCACCCATACCCCAAGACAAACCGGAACGAGTAATGAAACCAAAAGCAGCATCTTTCAAATTATCCAAAAACTCTACAGTCTTGTCTTCACCATAGTGAGTTAGACAATCTTTAATCAAATTTTTTACATCACCCTTAGCCATCACGCTGTTAATAAAGCGCAATTTCTCTGGGAGTACATCATTCAAAATAATTTTACCAACTGTCGTTTCGGTAAGCCCTGGCAAACCAAATTCTGACAAGACCACTTTAATCTTTTGACGCAAAGTAATTTTACCAAGTGAGTAAGCATACTTAGCCTCCTGACCACTAGAGAAGTACTTTATATCCTCCGGCTTAGTGTCTTCTTCGGTAGTGATATAAAATACACCCCACACAATATCTTGACCAGGCGCTACTACCGGTTCACCAGTAGCTGGCTTTAGCAAGTTGTGACTAGCTAGCATCAAAGCTTCAGCTTCTTCACGAGCTTCACGAGTCAACGGTACGTGCACAGCCATTTGGTCACCATCGAAGTCAGCGTTAAACGCAGTACAAACTAGTGGATGGATTTGAAGAGCAAGCCCTTCAATCAACATCGGCTTAAAAGCTTGGATACCTAGTCGGTGCAAGGTTGGAGCGCGGTTCAAAAGCACCACTGCATCCTTAACAATGTCTTCGAGAATATCCCAGACCTGATCATGACCAGCTTCAATATAACGAGAAGCACTACGGACATTGTGCACAGCTTCAGCAGCAATTAACTTGCTGATGATAAATGGCTTAAAGAGTTCGAGAGCCATTTTCTTTGGAATACCACACTGGTAGAGCTTGAGTTTAGGGTTAACGGTAATAACGCTACGACCAGAGTAGTCAGTACGCTTACCAAGTAAGTTCTGACGGAAACGACCCTGCTTACCTTTGAGCGAGTCAGCCAGTGACTTCAGATTACGCTTCTGACCAGTTGAAGCTACAACAGTCTTACCATGACGGATTGAGTTATCAATCAAAGCGTCGACTGCTTCTTGCAACATACGCTTTTCGTTACGACTGATTACTTCAGGAGCGCCTAGTTCAATCAACTGACACAAACGATTGTTACGATTGATAATACGACGATAGAGATCATTCAAATCAGAAGTAGCAAAACGACCACCATCAAGAGCTACCATCGGACGCAAATCCGGTGGAATAACTGGGATAGCTGTCATCACCATCCAATCAGGACGAATATTATTAGCGTGCATGTTCTTAAAGAACTTCAGACGCTTCTTGATTTTATCTTTCTTGGATTCAACTGACTCAAGTAATTCTTCTTCTAGTTTCTTGATCTCTTCAGCCATATCGAGCTTAGACAGGAGCAAGTGAATCGCTTCAGCACCGATACCAGCGGTAAAGATGTGACCATAGCGCAAGCTCAGATTCTGATATTCATTTTCAGTAATGATATTCAAAACTTTCAAGCTCTTCAAATCCTTTTGTGATTTAGCAAAAGCTTCTTCGAGGCCTGCTAATTTTTCATTCTTGGCTTCTTCTAGAGCTGCTGCCTCGGTATCCATGACATCACCGGCTTCAAATTCACTCTTACCACCTTTCACCATCTCTGCCTTCTTTGCCAGAACAGATTTAGTTTTCATGGCAAAATCATTATCGATTTGCTTTTTCTTGGATTTATATTCTTCTTTGATTTGCTCAATAGTCGCTTCACGCAATTCTTCATTGACATCCACGATGATAAAGCTAGCAAAGTAAACAATCTTTTCGAGCGCTTGTACTGACAAACCCAAAGCCAGGCTCAGCTTGCTAGACAAACCACGCAAAAACCAAATATGAGTTACTGGAGTTTGTAATTTAATGTGACCCATGCGTTCACGACGCACGATAGAACGAGTTACTTCCACGCCACATTTTTCACACTTGATACCTTTGTGACGAATCTTTTTATACTTACCACAATGACACTCGTAGTCCTTCACTGGACCAAAAATCTTTTCACAAAACAAACCATTTTTTTCCGGCTTTTGAGTACGGTAGTTGATAGTTTCTGGACGCACCACTTCACCATAGGACCACTCAGTGATCACTTCTGGAGAGGCAATCTTCAACTTGATAGAGGAGAAGTCGCTAGTTTTTATAGGGTTTAGCATATAGTTAAAGTTTTAGAGCTTATAATTATTCTTGCACTTCTTTATTTGCTTCAAACCTATAACGAGGCTCGACAATTTCCTCGTTTTTCTCAAAATTCACTGCCTTATCATTCTTATCTAGAAGCTCAACATCGAGACCCAAACCTTTGAGTTCACGAACCAAAACATTGAAAGATTCTGGAACATTCAATTTTTCAATTGACTTACCTTTAATAATCGACTCGTAGGCCTTGGATCGTCCAGAGACGTCGTCAGACTTAATGGTCAAAATTTCTTGCAAGTTGTGTGCAGCGCCATAACCTTCCAAAGCCCAAACTTCCATTTCACCAAAACGCTGACCACCAAATTGTGCTTTACCGCCCAAAGGTTGCTGAGTGATGAGAGAGTATGGACCAATCGAGCGCTGGTGAATCTTGTCTTCCACCATGTGGTTAAGTTTCAACATGTACTTGTAACCGACAGTCACATTGTTATCAAAAGCCTCACCCACCTTACCGTTATACAGCGTTGACTTACCATCAGTAGCAAGTCCCGCCTCGGTCAAAAGCTTCTTAATATCTGGCTCAGTAATACCGTTAAGAGCTGGAGTAGCAACCTTGATATTGAGTTTCTTGGCCGCAAAACCAACGTGAGTTTCAAGTAGCTGACCCAAGTTCATACGAGAGACAACACCGAGCGGAGAAAGAATAATATCAATTGGCGTACCGTCAGCTAGGTATGGCATGTCTTCAATCGGCACAATCTTGGAAATAACACCCTTGTTACCGTGACGACCAGCCATTTTGTCGCCAGCGCGAATCTTGCGCAAACTAGCGATCGTGATCTGCACCGAGTGAATAACACCGTTAGACAATTTATCACCTTGATCACGAGAGAAAAGCTTAATGTCAACCACTTTACCGTTTTCACCGTGTTCGAGATAGAGTGAAGAGTCACGCACATCTTTAGCTTTGTCACCAAAGATTGCCCGCAAAAGTTTCTCTTCAGCAGAGAGTTCAGTTTCACCCTTTGGGGTAATCTTACCAACCAAAATATCACCAGAGCTAACCTCAGCACCGATGCGGATAATACCACGTTCATCCAAGTTCTTGAGTTTTTCTTCGCTGACATTCGGAATGTCATTGGTCACGACTTCAGGACCAAGCTTAGTATCACGGACATCGATAGTATAGTTTTCAATATGAATCGAGGTATAGAAATCTTCCTTCACCATTCTTTCACTGATGATGATCGCGTCTTCGTAGTTAAAACCTTCCCAAGTCATAAAGGCTACCAAGACGTTATTACCCAGAGCGAGCTCACCTTTGTCAATCGCCGCTGCATCAGTCAAAATCTGACCAGCCTTGATCTTTTCACCCTTGCTCACAATTGGTCGTTGGTTAATACAAGTCGAAGCGTTAGAACGAGAATACTTAGTTAGATCATATTCATAATCCTTACCCTTGTCAGAGCGAATAGTAATATGAGTACCGTCTACCTTGGTCACAGTGCCATCAACTTCAGCAATAATCAGATGACCAGAGTCATAACCAGCGCGCATTTCAATACCAGTACCCACAATCGGAGCATGAGCAGTGATCAGAGGAACAGCCTGTCTCTGCATGTTTGTACCCATCAAAGCACGAATACCGTCATCGTGTTCGAGGAATGGGATCAAGGAGGTAGCCACCGAAATAATCTGGTTAGCAGACACTGCCATCAAATCTACCTTAGTAACTGCTTCGACTGTCGGCTCACCAAACTTACGAACTTCAGTTTTTTCTACCAAGAAATAACCATTTTCATCAATTGGTGTGTTGAAATGAGTAGAGATGTATTTTTCTTCTTCAATCGCATCAAGATAAACAATTTCCTCAGTTACCACCGGTTTAATCGGGATCAAAATCTCACCCGCCTTGTCATGCATCAATTTAGCTAATTTAGCATCAATAGTTACACCAGCCTTAGCAATCACATCCTTGCGTTCACCATTTTTACCAAGCTCACAAACATCTTCACGCAAAATCTTACCCTCAGTCATCTCTGGCTGATTTGGGATATCATGCAAAACTTTACGATATGGTGACTCAATAAAACCATACTTGTTGAGACGAGAAAAAGAGGCAAAGTGACCAACCAAACCAATATTTGGACCTTCCGGAGTAGCAATCGGACAAATACGACAGTAGTGAGTAGTGTGTACGTCACGGACTTCAAAGCCAGCACGTTCACGAGTTAAACCACCGGGACCAAGAGCTGACAAGCGACGTTTGTGCTCGAGTTCAGCGATCGGGTTAGTCTGATCCATGAACTGTGAAAGCTGAGAACTCATAAAGAATTCTTTGACCACACTGATCAATGGACGAGCATTAATTAATTTATTAGGAGTCAAATTTTCGATCTCCATGATACTCATACGGTCACGAATGATACGTTCCATACGAGAAAAACCAACACGAGTTTTATTGTAGAGGAGTTCACCAATGGCACGCACACGACGGTTACCGAGGTGATCAATATCATCAGCCGGACCCTGAGTAATCGACAAACGGATCAACTCACTGATAATGGCGAGCAGATCTTCTTTGCGCAAAATACGAGTTTCCTTGTTGTTAGGAATATCAAAACCAAAACGCTTGTTGAGCTTGTAACGACCAACACGGTCAAAGTCATAGCGATCAAAGCGGAAGAACATGGAGTGAATCAAGCTACGAGCATTTTCAGCAGTGGCAAGGTCTCCAGGACGAATACGCTTGTAGACATCAATCAAACCTTCTTCTTCGTTAGTCGAAACATCTTTCTTCAAAGTCGCTTCAATAAAACTATCATCACCTTCGGCATCAACAGTCTTAAATAATTCACGAATATCTTGGTTACTAGAGTACCCAAAAGCACGGAGCAGAGCGGTAGCAGCCACCTTACGCTTACGGTCGATTCTGGCCCAAATGACATTATTGATATCAATTTCGAGTTCAATCCAAGCACCACGATTTGGAATAATCTTAGCACTATAACACTTACGACCCTTGATCAAAGCAGCGCTAAAAATTACACCAGCACTTCTAATCAACTGTGATACCACAACTCTCTCGATACCATTGACGATAAAAGTACCGTTTTTGGTCATCAACGGGAAATCACCCAAAAAGATCTCTTGAGTTGAGATTGCTTCATTTTTCTTGTTCACCAAAGAGGCTTTCACACGCAGTGAAGCTTCGTAGGTAACATTTTTAGCCTTGCTTTCTACTTCATTAAATTTCGGCTCATCGAAGTAAAACTCCCCAAAAGCTAATTGTAAATCACGACCGATGAAATCACCAATCGGACTAAACTCGTCAAATAATTCTGACAAACCTTCTTTTAAAAACCAGTCATAGGAGTCTTTTTGGACCTTGATCAAATCAGGCAAAGGTACAGAAGCCTCTTTAGGAACAAAATATTTACGGTCTGGGTGGCGGTCGTAAACTTGAGTTTTAGACATAAGATAACACAGCTATTTATGCATTGAGCCAAAACATAACGAGCTTTAATTTATTGGACAGTAAAATAAAAATCCCAAGCTCATCAAAGCTTAGGTTAATTACTAATATTAAATTGTGGATCCTGTTAATTTAAAAATATCGGCAAAACAAAAAAACGGCCAATTCTGCTTGGTTAAGACGCTAAACAATGCGTCGCAAGAACGGTCGCTCAATTTTGGACAGGGATTCTTAGGCATTCGGCTTCCAAATCATTTTTTTAAACCATAATTATCATAACAAGCAAGGATAATAAAGTCAAGACCAATAACAATAATTTGCTTTTCGTCAAGCAATCAATTATTTTAGCTAAAATTAAACAATTTTTATTATTAAAAACGAGAGCTACTTCAACAATATTTTATACTAATCCACAAGTTATACACAAAAATATACAATCAACAATTCAAATAAACCATTTAATCATTACCCTCTACTCAATATCGTCAAAAAACCCTTTTGATCTTGAGACTTTTGAACTAACTAATCCTCCTCATAATCTCAGATAGCTCCTCCTCGTCACCAAAGCCAACTACAATCGAACCACCTCTCCTAGACCTTTTTATGCTAACTTTAGAGCTAAACCATCTAGACAGAGCCAGCTCCTTGTCCTTGTCACTAGGAGCTGCCAGTACCCGAGCCTGCTTGGTACCGCCACTACGTCTGGTTTCTTGCATTGCCTCATTGACGGACATCTGATTGGCTAGAATCTTTTTGAAGAGCTGCTGTTGCTTAACCTCCGAATCAAGACCCAAGAGCACCTTGGCATGCCCCTCAGTAATCACACCTTCAGAGATTGCCGTCTGGATCTCCTGTGGCAAGCTCATAATACGCAAGGTATTGGCTACTGATGACCTAGGCTTACCTAGACGCTTAGCAAGGGCTTCCTGAGTCAGATTAAACTCATCAGCTAATTGTTTATAGGATTGGGCTAATTCTAGCGGATTTAGATTAGAGCGTTGAATATTTTCAATAATCGCCCACTCCAGCTTCTTCTGCTCATCGGCTCGGCGAACAATCACCGGCACCTCAGCCAAACCCAGTTTTTTGGCTGATCTTAGCCGTCTTTCGCCAGCAATCAACTCATAGCCATCGTCTTTTTTGGTTACTATCAAGGGCTGAATAATACCATGCTCTTTGATAGACTCTACCAGCTCATCCAAACCAGATTCTACAAAACTCTTACGTGGCTGTTTAGGATTCGGCTTGATGTCATTAGGACTGACCTTCAACACCTGTTCAGAATTAGCAAAAGCCACTGAAGCTGATCTTTCAGTGCTAATAGTGGAGCTAACTGGCTCGTTAACATTAGTTTTTGAAGGAATTAGCGAACTCAGTCCTCTGCCTAATCCAGCCATATTTTAAAAATTTAGCTAATTTAAATCACTTTCTTCTGCCACCGCCTCTAACGCCAAAATCTCCCGAGCCAGCTTCTCATAAGCCTTACCACCCCTCGAGCGTGGATCATAATGCAAAATTGACCGACCATAACTAGGAGCCTCAGCTAACCTCACGCTACGCGGTATTATACTACGAAAGATCCGATTAGGGAAATATTTATAGAGCTCATTCATTACCTGAGTTGACAGACTATTACGCTTATCATACATCGTAATAACCGCCCCCAATATAGTCAGACTAGGCTTGAGATTAGCTTGCACCAAGCCAATCGAGTTAATTAATTGACCCAAACCCTCGAGAGCATAGTATTCACTCTGCACCGGTATCAAAATCTCATCAGCTGCCACCAAGCTATTGATAGTAAGCAGGCCCAAAGACGGCGGACTATCTACTATTATATAGTCATATTCTGCCTTAGCTGGCTCCAAAATATCATGCAGTCGATACTCTCGATCTGGCATTGAGACCAACTCTACGCCAGCTCCAGCCAAAGCCTCAGTTGCCGGTGCTACTCGAAATCTCGCCTCTTTGGTCCTTTTAATAATATCTAAAATGTTTTTATCACCAAGTAGCGCCTCATAGATACCATGCGGCAACTTAGCTGGTTCAATACCAGCTCCCGAACTAGCATTAGCCTGCGGGTCAAGGTCAACCAACAAGACCTCTCGGCCTAGGTGCGCCAAATAAGCGGCCAGATTAACCGAAGTCGTCGTCTTACCGACACCACCTTTTTGATTTACCACCGCTATTACTTTTGCCATATTTTCTAATAGTTAGTTCATTATAAAGCATAGTCCCAGCTTTGACAATTTTGACAAATTAACTTATATTGGCTATATTAAATCAGCAAAAATGCCTTGGTGGCGGACCTGCCTGCCGGTAGGCAGGACTGATAGGCAAAATAGCAACCTTAAAAAATATTTCTTTCAAATGCCTTGGTGGCGGAACTGGTAGACGCGCACGACTCAAAATCGTGTTCTGGAAACGGAGTGGGAGTTCGATTCTCCCCCGAGGCACACAAGAATCTCTCAAAAAATATGTTTTTTGTCTATGCTATCAAAAGCATAAATAATAATTATATTTATGTCGGCTTAACAAATAACCTCGACAGACGATTAAAAGAACATTTTGCCGGCAAAGAAAAAACAACGAGACACTATAGACCTTACACAATTTTATTTACAGAGAGTCACCCAGATAGACTCAGCGCTAGAAAAAGAGAGAAATATTTAAAATCTGGCTGTGGCAAAGAGTTTTTAAAAAGTTTGATAAAATAATTAGCTGAGCGCACGCCTGCCTGCCGGCAGGCAGGACTCAAAATCGTGTTCTGGAAACGGAGTGGGAGTTCGATTCTCCCCCGAGGCACACTATAAAAAAGAAATCTCTAGCTAGAGATTTCTTTTTATTTATGAGAGATAGCTCCCTGACCTGACAAAATGACAAGTATAGCCACCGGGATTTTTCTGGAGATACTTTTGATGATAGTCTTCAGCTGGCCAAAACTTAGTAAGTAACTCTAGACTCGTCACCACTGGATCTGGCCAGCGGCCAGATCTATTGACGAGCTCTATAAAGTCACTTGCCATCTGTCTTTCTGCTTCATCAGCAAAAAAAATCACCGAGCGATATGAAGTACCGATATCATTACCTTGTTGATTAAGCGTGGTTGGATTATGAACACGAAAGAAGAAATCTAACAAATGCTTGTAGTCGATTTTCTCATCATCATAACTAATCTCGACTGCTTCAGCGTGGCCACTATGATGATCATAAGTCGGTCGCTCTACCTGACCACCAGCATAACCAACTCTCGTCGAGAGCACCCCCGACTGACGACGAATCAAATCTTCTAAGCCCCAAAAACACCCACCCGCTAAAACTGCTTTTTTAATCATACTATTGACCAGCGACAAATTTCATCGAAATTGAATTAACACAGTGTCGCACATTTTTATCAGTATAATTTTCACCGACAAAGACATGACCGAGATGAGCACCACACTGAGCGCAACTTATCTCCATGCGACGACCATCAGCGTCGAGAGTCTCTTTGACCGCAGCAGGCACCGCCTCATCAAAACTCGGCCAACCACAGTCTGACCGAAACTTATCTTTTGATTCATAGAGCCTTGCATCACACTGACGACACAGATAAACTCCAGCTGACATCGTATTAACATACTCACCAACAAAGGGCGCCTCTGTCCCCTTGTCTATAATCACTCTTTTTTCCTCTGGTGTTAATTGATTCATATTCACTCATCATAACACAGAGAGTATTAAAAAAGGAGTTTCATTATGAAACTCCTTTACTCTTTTATCTCTACCTAGTAACCATTGGTAGTATCCTAGTCTGATCATAGGCATTGCTACCATCTGGCTTCTTTGTATCGAGCACGATGCGAGCATAAACACGCTCTTCACCAGCCATAAATCTGTTCCAAACAGTCACGATCAATTCTGATCTCTTGAGAGGCATATCATCCACATAAAATGACTTCCTCCACCATTTATCTCTAGCAGTTGAAAGTATTGTAATCATACCATTATCAATAAACACCAATACACTGCTATCAGGATAACCTGACATTTCAGCATATCCAACAAAAGTACCGAGATCAACAGTGATACGACCTGATTGCACCCAGAGCCAATCAGCTCCATTTGCAGCACCGCTCACCGTGTCCTTATTCTTAAAACCCAGTTTAACCACCGACTGATTACCAATCACAATTGGTTTAAACTGTTTAATGTTACTATCAACTCTCGGGTCATCAATGACATGATATCGAGTAACTATCCGATCAAAATCCTCAGCCGGCCTCAAAACCTCAGCCGTACCAACGATAGTCCTAAATAGATAAGTTGAGTCCATGGCATAAACTGGACGACCCCAATACGGCGTCATCTTTTTTTTGTCAGGCCACACAAACGCCGAATCAGTTCTGCCGTCTTCTCTTTCATACTCTAGTATCGCCAAATCTTCTGAGCGTTCTATCTCGAGCTCAGTTAATTCATCATCAGCTTCATCAGCAATTGACTTCAGATCCGTCATGCGAGCATCTCTCAGCTCCCCATAACCACTTATCGGCAACTCATGAAAAGCACCGTTAGTATCTATCAAGCCGAGTAAAGGCTGACGCCGTGCACTATACAAATAAGCATCACTGAGCTTAAAGTTATAAATGCTGTCAGACGGAGCTGTGATAATTTGATTTTTTTGATCAAACCACAACACCGCTTTCTGATTACCAAAATCAGAAATTGTCATCACACTAGCCTTACCAATTTTTTTCTTAATCAGATCTAGTTGATGCTTACCACTACCCATATCATAGCTCAGATAATTACTATCAGGCCATAAGGCTCTCAGATGACGACCATCAAAATAAATCTTGGCCGCCAATACACTATCAACACTTGAACTTGAGTCAGGAACTTTTAAATCTCTGACAAAATGACCAAAATTATTAGGAACTCTGTCGAGCCACACTATCCAATTAGTATCTCTACCAATTACAATCGGCAACATTTGACGATTAAAGTTTTGGATCACTTGACCAATTTTATCAACGGCTAGTTGCGTACCGCTCGCTGATAAGATTTTCAACTCAGAATCTTTCATAAAAAGCACACCAGCACCCATAGTCTGAATGGCGGCAGCTTTCAAATCCAGATTTTGATTCAAGCTAGTCAAGACAATTTCGCAACTAATATATTTACCAATCTTCACAATCGGACCAAGCCATACCAAATGACTAGCCCCATCAATAAAGATCCAGTGAGTTACCAAACCACTATCGTTGACCGCTTCCTCAACTACCACTCGACCACTGTCAAGCGGCGGAAAGCGACTCAAGCCTATTTTTTGTAAGACTTTACGAAATGGTAAAGCGCCACCATTAACATCATAACTAGAAGCACTGCGACGAATCTCTCTAACACCATTTACCAGCACCGTGTCAGTCTTATAGACAGTCACAATTCTTTCTTCAGAGCTAGCACGGACTTGAATAGTCCATTTAGATTTTTTTCCAATCTTTAAAATCGGAAAATCAATCGGCTCTTTGGTGGCAAGCGGCGTCCAGGACCTTAGAGCTTTTAATTTTTCCTGAGCAAAACTTAATTGCCCACCAAAGATCAAAGCGCCAAGCAGACAAACTACTACAAGTTTTATCATCACGACCCCCTTAAATTTTCAAAAAACACTATAAATTATTGCTATAATTATAGCATAAATACCACAAAAAGTCAATATTTCTAATTTATAGCCTTTATTATTAGCCTTTTTATCAAGTAATCTTGCCAAGAGACCTAGCAAGTGATAAAATCACCTAGCTAAATAACTAATTAAACAGCTATGGCCACTGACAATCAAAATTCAAGTTCCTGCAGTCAAAACACTGCAATTAAACTCATCACTCCTGCTATTGCCGTCCTTATTATCGCCGGCGTTGCCATGTGGATGAATAACAAACCAACTGCCGAAGCTCCAGCTGAAGCTACTCCAGATACCAATACTGGCGAACAAAACACCCCAGCTCCAAGCGAAGTTATGCCAGAAACTCCAGCCAGCTCCAGCTACAAAGCCGGCAGCTACGCTGTCGTCGGCTCCTACCAGTCCCCAGCTGGCGCTGAAGAACTCGGCGTTACTCTCAGTATCGATCAAAACGGCATTATCCAAGAAGCCAAGACCGAAATCCTAGCCACTAACCCAGCTAGCAAAAAGTGGCAAGGCACTTTTGCCGAAGGCTTCACTGCCGAAGTAGTTGGCAAATCCATCGATGGCCTTTCCCTCAACATCGTCAACGGTTCCTCTCTCACCCCTGCCGGCTTCAACGATGCTCTAACCAAGATCAAGGCTCAAGCCGCCATCCAGAGCTAAATCTTTTTCTCTACAAAAAAAACAAGCGAGCTATGCTCGCTTGTTTTTTTATTGCAAATTAAATTGACCCGACTTCTTCATTCGCCGCTCACTATTAATCAGACAATATTCAAACTCAAATCGACTAGCAAAATTATCAGGCGCCACCAAAAAGAAACAGCTAGCAAGTGCATCAGCAATCGCCGCATTGTCGGCGATTACCCAGGACGCCACCACTAACTCCGGTGAGCTCTGCGTCAGCGGATCGATGATATGATGATACTTATTCCAACGGCGACGATTACTACCTGAGCTAGCCATCGCTTGACCAGGAGCTAACTCCACTACCCCGAGCACCTTAGTCGCATCAGCTGGATCTTCTAAGCCGACTTTCAATTTTTCACCCTCGCTTTCATAAGCTACATCGCCACTACCATTAACCAAAAAATGCTTAATCTTCTGTTCTCGCAAATAAGCGGCTAGCCTATCAACCCAATACCCCTTGCCCACACCGCCTAGATCAATCAGACAGGGCGCAATCAATTCAATGTGACTTTCATCTACTATTCTCAGCGAAGCAGTCAACTCCGGTGTCACAGCGATCTGCTCTTTTGGCACCAAACTATATTGCCAATCATAACCCATATCACTGATCGTCTGACCGATCAGAGGGTTAAATTTACGCTCGGACAGATCATAAAATTGCCAGTAGTACTTGAGCATCTCCACCATCGCCGTTGGCACTTCAAAGACGCCAGTCTTGTTAGCTAATTGCCAAATGAGCGAAGTTTTTTTAAAACGTGAATAAGTCTCATCAAAGTCGATCGTTGTTTCTTTGATAATTTTTACCAACTCACTCCACCGCTCATCAGACAGCTCATCCCAGATACTAATCCCCCATTTACAACCCATCGCTTCAAACTCTGTTTTGCGTTCAACCATATTTTTTAAAAGCCTGAGAAATAATCAGTCTTAATTCTAAAACCACTCATACCCATCTCTTTGAGCATTTTTTTCAAACTCGTCACCATCGCACTTGGCCCAGAGATATAGGCAATACTATCAGCTAGCTGTGGCACTAGTCGTGCGATCGTCTCCCGATCAATCATTTGCCCATCACACTCTTCGCCCTCACAAGGATGAGTTAGTAGATAATAAACTTTGATACCTAGCTTCTCTACCGCCTCTCTAAACAATTCTCGATAAGCCACATCAGCACTACTACGATTGGCATAGAGCAAAATCAAATCTCGTCTTTCGCCACGAGCAATCAGCTCGCTGATCATAGCACGAAACGGCGTCACACCGATCCCACCAGCCAAACACAAGATCGGCACTGTCTTGTCTCTCGGTAAAATAAAATCACCTTCTGGTTTGCCAGCAGTCACTCGCTCACCGATAGCGAGCGCGAGCAACTTCTTTTTGAAGCTACTTGGCTCATTTGGAAACTTCACGCCGAGCTTGACTTTGCCCTCTTGATCCGACGAAGCAATCGTAAATGATCGCCGCACACCCCGCTGATCAACTTGGCTATGTGGTAAAGTAATTTCCAAATATTGCCCAGCGAGCCAGCGCAATTTTTGATTCATCGCAAAGACAAATTCATAAGTATTCGCTGCCACCAAACGTTTCTCTTCCAAAATCAGATAGAGCTTGTGTTTGTAGCCAATCACAAAAGACCAGAGATTAGCAATCACCAAAGCCAGCTCCGGACTGGAGTACAGTAAACCAATATTAAACTTCCAATTAGCGAGCACCCCGACGAGCACACCATAAACCAGCTGAGCATTTCTCCGGCCAGGCAAGCACAAAGGCTCAGTCACCATCACAGCTGCAAAAAATAACATCGGACCAGCTAGCGTGTAGATCTCCAGCGCCTCAACCAGATCATAACCATGAGTCAATGCGTAGAGCAAACTTGTACCTAAACCAGCTACTACAGTCGCAACAAACAAAGCTTCTCGTCGCGTCTTTCTGACAATCAAAAAACTCACCACCAAAACTATCGGCAATAAGTTCCAAGTGGCAATCCACCACCAAGCCGCATAACCCGACACAGTCGCCATAATCACCGCCGCTACCGCCACTGGATTAAAGATATGCTTGTGACTATAGGCCAGCAGATACTTAGACAGCATAGCTACCAGTGCAGTGACAGCTAGTAGCCCAGCATCCTGATAACTCATCACCGGACCCATAATCAAAAACAAGATCAGACCAGTGATCATTGATGACTCGGCATTGATCTGTGCTTTGCAGATCCGAGCTAATGCCAAATTACTAAACTGACAAACCGCTACAGCAATCAACGCTGATAGCAACAAACTACTGCCATCATAAGCAATCAGACCCAAAAAACCCCAAGCAATAGCAAACACCGCAATCGCCGAGAGGCCCCAGAGCACCAAACGATACATGATAACACCATTGAGCCATTGATCAATCTTTTTCAACATAATTTTAACGATAAGGATATTTTTTATAAAAATCCGCCCTGTCATCAAAGCGTGCAAATTTTTCTTTGACTTGATGAGGGTCAGTCTTAAAACCAGGCATCTTTTGATGCATGATACCACACCAGTACTTCTCCGTTCGACCAGCTATTTCTTTTAAATATACAAATAGTCCATTCATATAACCACAATACATACAGCCAAGTTTCTCTAAGGGCTTGAGATAAGATAATTTCTGCCGATCCATGATTAAAATATATTCTGACCTTTTGACTTTTTCTAGACCATAAATCGGAAAGGCAATCCACTGATAAATAGCCAGCACCAAGTCTAGAGCCATCGCAAACGGTAAAGGCGCCCAAATAAACGGCATGGTTAATAGATGTAAAAAAGCTTTATTTTTTTGATGCTTGCGGTATTGCATATCACTGAAGTATAACAAGCCCTTTATAAATATCAAAATTAGCTAATCCTAGTAATTAATTCCAATCAATTCACAATATCCAAGATACTATTACATCATTATGATTTTGACCAGTATCTTTCATAGTAAAAAAGTATTATAATAAATCTAGGCTAGTAATTTATCAGCACCCAAGCCGTTATTAATTAACGACCTGACTGCTGGTAAAAAACAAATCAGCCAAAACAACGAGTGTCAAGCTGAAGAATATTCATCTACTAGCTCAGACCTCACATCAAAAATTAAAAACTGGTATATACCCATCGTATACCAGTTTTTATTTACCCTTAGATATTTCGACTATCATAAGCCCAGTGGAGCAGTGCTTGTCGCTGACGCGGTCGACAGTACCACATACCCTTAGGACAATTCTTTTTGATCGCTCCAGCGTGCCTAGCAATCGCCTTCCAACGCTTAATCTGACGAGCATCGTCCTCGTGTCGCCTACCTAGATAGTAACGACAATACCACTGAAACCAACCTCTAGGATCATCAGGATGAATCCAGTCTTTGCGTAACCACTCGGCTAGACTCTGACTGGCATTGACCCCAAAGAAGTTTAACTTCGGGTCATGCCTCTCCGCACAGAGTTTAGCTTTACGAAACCAAGCCCGAGGAAACTCCGCCTGACAATCAGTCATATACTTACCACCAAAGACACCAAGCGCAAGCATCTCCTGAGGACTTAACTCAGGCTTAAACTCAGGATCAAAATTCTTGCCCATCGGTTCAGTTAATTCATAACTGTAGCCAGTCTGCATCCGATCATTAACAACAATCTTTTTCTTCATATTAGTCCAAATGAAATTTGCTAACCTCAGCGTCCAATATCACATCACCAAAACGTAGCGGTTGCTTCAAATACAACTGCTCTAAATTAGTACAGCGTGATAGCGCCACATAAGTCTGGCCATGAGCAAAAGCTCCACGACCCAAATCAACAATCACTCGCTGAAAAGTTTTGCCTTGACTCTTGTGAATAGTCATCGCCCAAGCGAGCTTCACCGGCCATTGCAAAAAATATCCTTTCGAAGACTTCTGAATTTTTTTAGTCTCAAGGTCAAACTTATAATCAAAAATCTCCCACTCTGCCATATCCAGTTTGTGACTTTCATTATCAATATTCACCGTAATACTATCCGCTGTTAATTTTTCAATAATCCCGAGACTCCCATTAACCCAACGCCTCGGATTCTTATGATCATTTTTAATCATCATAATTTGAGCACCTTCTTTGAGCCTGATCTCGCCTTCGGCCGGATAATTACTTTCTTCAAATTCACCCATGACGCGAGCCAGGTAACTAAACTCACGATCCTTCAGCTCAGCGAGCTTAGCCTGATTAATTTCATCAGCCACTGCATTAATACTAGCCAGTGTAATAATCGGCGCCTTACTATTATAATCCCGTCGTCGCTTGTTGAGCTCTAGTAAATCTTCACTAGTTAATTGATTATCACGCACCCGATTGAGCAAAGTTTTAAAATGATCATCAGCTTGGCGAAAGATATGCGTCAATTGAATCTTCTTAATCTTTGCTCGCTGACAAGCCGGCGCATTAAAAAAATAAATCCCACCATATTTCTCCTGCAAGTAGTCCGCCTCCGGGCCACGCTTCACCACTGGTGAGAGCTGATACAAATCCCCAAAGACAATTATCTGCACACCGCCAAAGGGACTTTTGCGACCGGTGTTCAGTCGCAGCGCATAATCAATAGCCTGCATCAAGTCCGCTCGCACCATCGAAATCTCATCAATAATCAAAGTTTCTAAATTACGAAAAATCTCTTGCTTATTAAATAAATACTTTACATCTTTTTCATCCACCACTCCAAACGGAAATTGAAAGAATGAGTGAATAGTCACCCCACCAATATTGACCGCCGCCACCCCCGTCGGGGCTAGTATCACCACGCTCTTAGCCGTGTGCTCGCAAAAATATTTGAGCAAAGTCGATTTACCAGTCCCCGCCTTGCCAGTTATAAACAAATTTTCTTTAGTCCGCTCCATCAATTTCAAGGCAAGCTTAAACTCTTTGGTCATTTCCAAACCATCATCAGGCAAATCAGTTTTATTTTTTTTCTTCAACTTCATAACTTACTTAAATCTTAATTAACTCATCATATCAAAAAGACTAATTTAAAGAAAATAATATTATTAGTAATTTACAAGATTACACAAAATCATTGACAAAATAGATATAAAATATTATGATAGCAAGATTATCAATCTACAAACATGGCTAATTTCTGGCAACAATTTAATAAACCAATCCTCGCTCTCGCCCCCATGTGTGGCGTCACTGATTTACCTTTTCGCCTCATCTGCAAAGAACTCGGCGCTGATTTGGTCTACACCGAGATGACCATGGTCCAGTCCCTCTCTCGCCAAAACCCTGCCGCTCTCCGTCTAGCTCAACTCGACCCCAGCGAACAGCCAGTCATCATCCAACTCGGTGGCCGAGAACCAGAACACTTCCGCGCCGCTGCCAAGATCGCGCGCCAGCTGGGCGCCGCCGGCATCGATATCAATATGGGTTGCCCAGCGAAGAAAATCGCCGGCAACGGTAGTGGCGTCTCTCTACTACGCGACCTGGAGCTGGCTCGCCAGATCATCGAAGCTACTCTTGAAGGAGCAGGCGATCTACCCGTCTCTATCAAGACTAGAACCACTATCAAACTGCCAGGCCAAGACCAAACACAATCTAGCCAAGACCTCCTCCGCTTCGTCGCCGACTTACCAATCGCCGCTGTCATGATCCATGGTCGCAACTTTGAAGCACCCTGGTCTGAAACTGTTAACTATGACTATATCCGCGAAGTCAAAAATTTCTTCCCTGGTATAGTGCTCGCTAACGGCGGTATCTACGAACCAGAAATCGCCAAACAAGTCCTCGACCAAACTGGCGCCGATGGCGTCGGCATCGGTCACGGTGTCTATGGTCGCCCTTGGATCTTTGAGGAAATCCGTGACTATCTCGCCACTGGCCATTACACACCCAAGGACTGGAACTACAAACTCCAAGTCGCACTCAAACACCTCCACCTCTCCCAAAAAATCAAAGGCGATCTCGGACTACCAGAATTCAAAAAGCAACTCCTCTGGTATATCAAAGGCCTTCCGGGAGCCGCGAGTTACCGAGACAAGATGGCTCAGATCAACACTCTCAGCGACTTCGAACAAGCGCTCCGAGACTTCCCTAACCAATAAAAAACAGACTAGATTATTCTAGTCTGCTTTGCACATCAGTGCTTAGTGTTTGAGGATTTTTCCTCTTTTTTTGATTACTCCATTATTACTAACCGAGTAATAATAATGCCCCAAGCCTAACTGCCTCAAATCTTTTTGTTCTGTAGTCTTTAAAACCACAGCTCCAAGCAGATTATAAACAACTAATTCTTGGCCATCAGACAAGAGATTGTTGTTATCAATCTCTTGATCAGATATCTGATAATCATCAACTCCGCTAATAGCAATCTGCTTTTGTAACTCAACCAAATCATCAACCTCTACTTTAGAGTTATTAGTCAGATCAGCTGCCCAGAGCTGATAATCATTCAAAGTCGTTTTACCGAGAATATAATCTGTTACCAGATTAACATCCTCCTGATTAAGTTTGCCATCACCAAAAGTCCATTCGGCTGGGAAATTCACATCGCCTTTGCGACCAAAAACCTTACCAAATAATCGATTGAGATTAATAGTAAGACTAGTGTCAGTATTAATTTTTAATCCCGTCTCATAGAGACTACCGACAGCGATCTCAGATATAGCAATTCGCTGATCACCAAAAGGTGTTTTATTATCAGTGATACTAAAACTCAGATTGATAATCGTCTTTCTATTACCACTGAGATTGGGTAGGAGCGGATGCTCCGGTTTGTCACCACTGTAGATAAGTTTGTATCGACCAGATCCCATCGGACTCATCAAACAAACTTTCTCTAGATCAGGTAACTTAGGCTCAGCCATAGTCCAATTATCATTAGGAGCCTTGACTGTCAATTGCAGACTACTGATTGGCGCTTTGAAATCTACTGCGATATCAATCGCCACTTTCTTTGGTGTCTCTTGATAAAGATAACCTTCAGTCGCATTGCCAGCTAGTGCAGATAATCGTACTCTGAGCCGATCTTCAACATTAGTCGTATCATCATTACCGGTAGTATCAACCGCATCTTTATCTGCCACTATCACATTTAGAGTAATAGCATTATTGCAACTAATTGCCGCGGCCAACATGGTACTGAGCTCAATCTGATCAACATTAACCTTTAAAGTCTCACCCTTAGTCAGGGATTTTAAAACCTTAAAAGTCAAAGCGACCACAGGCACAGTATCTTTTACTTTATCAACCTTAGAAGTTGATCCCATGATAATAGGACGATGACTCATGCCAGCTGCCTGACTTTCATTACCCATAGAAGCAAGAGCACTTTTAACAGTTCCATCAGGCTTCAGACCATCTATATTAACAAGTTGTAGACGATCAGCAGCCACACGAACAGTACCTTGCAAACCAGCTACATCAAGCGGATAATTATTCACCGCTACAATCTGCACACTGAGAGTGCTATCACCAACCCTTAGCAACTTGCTCCTGAGAAACAAGCGTGTACTATCAGCAGCACTAGCTACTGAACACAAACAAAAAAACGCAACCAAAAGCTTCATTGAAACTCCTCAAAAATTAAAAGTAAAACAACAAAAAATATAATTTGTCAAAAAACAATGGTCTATATTATAGATAATATTATCATTTTTGTCAATAGACAAAACAAAAACCCGCTTTTTCAAGCGGGCTTATATTAATAAAGAACAAATTATTTAACGATTACGAATTTACCAGCACTTACTTGCTGTCTATTTTTATCCAGATTTCTGGTTATAGTATAGAAGTAAGCACCACTATCACCCTGATATAGATGAGTTTTGGACTGACCGGAGTAGACCAAAGCACCGTTAGCAGTAAAGATTTGCAAGAAACCTTCACCATCAATAGTAGCCTCTGGACCAGACCCCAGATCTTCCATCACAGATAATGCCATACTAGCCGGACCAACTCGGTTACCGGTCATCTGAGCATCAGCATCAAAGCCCAATACACAATCAGTCAACTGATCAAAGAGTATACTCATAGCGAGACCATCTTCTCTCAGCCAAGCTTGTTTAACATTAGCAAGGTTAGTTGGTATTTGCATCGGTTTATCCGAAGTGAAGTATACCGCCCACGCCTTCTTAACATCAAAATTATTAATGCCGGTTGAGTGATTGAGTTGTTCAATAGCCAGCGGTGCAGTTTCGGAGCCAACAGCCGCCGGAATCACCACGCCATTAATGACATTGATCATCAACATCGCATCAGCGATGTTAACCACACCATCTCTATTCAAATCCGCTTCCTGAAATTCAGGACCGGATAAGTACGCGATTTGCAGAATGTGATTAATGATAAGCATGAGATCTTGCACATTAACTGTGCCAGAACCATTGATATCACCGGTCACTTTAAAGGTATGCATGATCGTTTGATCACGCACAATTCTCGTATTCTTGAGTGTCGCTCTGATTGGTGCGCCATTGAGCTCTTGAGCAGCGATATTGCTAATCATGAAGCTTAATTGATCACCGATCATACCAGTCATATTATTCTTAAACGCCAGTTTCATAGTAGCGTACCAGTTCGTATCTGATCCCATTTTGGTATGGAACCATTCTGAACCGATTGCCACATTCTTTGGTGTCAAAGCAAAACGATAGGTTGTCGTCGTCGGCGTATAGCCGATAATGTTCTTTGCTACATTGAGCACAGTCAGTGGTGTTCCACCAGGACTATACAGTGTAGAAGTTACATCATTGTTGACAAGGAAAGCCCTCGGCGTCGTCATATCAAACTGTATAGCCGATATGCTGTCGCCAGCCTTCTGAATCTTTATCTCTACATTGAAGTAATTATCAGTCACTCTAGGTTTGGGCGGATTAAAGGCAATTTCAAATTTGAAATCACCAGTATTGTGCATGAGCCAAGGCGCATGCGTCACCGTACCAAATTTCCGAGCGATCACATTAGCTTCGATGTTACTGTTCCACCAGTTATTGATAGCCGACACACTGGCTTGTGATTGATTAATCACATCACCATAGGCCGAACCATCCATTGGCACATAAGTTTTATCGTTACCAACAAAACTGCAACGAGTGACTTGCACTCCAGTTGGACCGAGATTACTAACCCCTGGTTCACCGAAGCGTATCGCCCGTTCATTGCCTGTAAAGCTACAGAAATCAACTATTACATTGGAGACAGATGCTGGATTTGGTCCATAAGTACCACCATCATCACGCCCTTTCACAGTCAAACCAGTACCCTCTTTAGCACCTAAACCGTTATTCACAAATCTGCAATTCAGAAACTGAATATTAGTATAAGTACCGGACTTCAGATTTATATCAGCACCAGAGCGGAAATCAGCAGCAACAGCCAAAGGATCATAACCATCATCAGAAAACTGACAATCATTAAAGATTGCTTGACTTAGCTTTTCTGCATAAATACCTTTGCCATTAGCATGATCAAAATCACAACTAATTACATTAATATTATCAACATTGCTATGTTCAGTAGTATCAACTTTCTTATGCAAATACCACCCATAGTGCAAATTATTAAATTTACACATAGTAAAGTTGGCATAATGCAGAGAAGATGTCAGATCCACATACAAACCGCGTTCTTGTTCAGAGCCGCCATTAATATTAGTCCCCCAAACCTCCACATTAACAAAATTAATATAAGATAAGTTGGTACCAGTTTGAGCACTGAAATTTCCAATCGAAAACCCAGCCATACCAGTTGGTTGAACCCGTAAGTCTTTAAAAACAATCGGATTATTAACCAAGCCCGAGACAGTCAAATTAATAACTCCACCCGAGCCACCAGCATTACTGGCAAGAATCGTAGTCTGACCAGCACCCATAATAACCAATCGCTTGGTCATCGTAAAAGTACCGTTATAAGTCCCAGCCGCCATCATGACAGTATCACCAGCAGAAGCAGCAGTCTGAGCGCCCGTCAGCGTTAGCTTCGGACTACCCGAAGTTCCAGCGTTTCCATCGTTACCAGTCGTGGCAACGTAGTAAGTACCGGCACTAGCAGGTGAATAAACAAACGAACCGAACAAAACGATCAAAGCCATGGCTTTGATAACACAGAAACGCACATTGCGAATCATAGAAACTCCTATAAAGATAAAACAAAAAATAAAGACCCCAACACAGGACCCCCATCGTTCTCGTATTATTTAATTGTAAAGAACGAGTTATAATCTTTAGCACATATTTGCCAAGCCGTCAAGTATGTTTTGTAATATAAACTTAATTTTCAATTTTATTGCTCTTTTTTGGCTAAAATAACAAAAAACCAAGTTTTTTTAACTTGGTTTTTATAAAATAAAATCCTCCATTTATCCCATTAGCTCCGCCAATTTCCTAACCGTATTAATATTTCTAGCCGTCATTTTCTTATAAACCGGTGTCTTGATCAGATTATTCATAGCACTTTTACTATAATCCGCTCGCTCAATATGCCAAACCAAGGCCCCCGACACATAAATCAGCTCATCGATCCCAGCTACCGGCTTCAGTATCCCGATCGTCGCTTTGTGATCAAAGTCCGACCAGACAAAGAGAATATCCGTCTTCTGCTCAGCGTCATTAGTCCATTCATTTGGTAGCTTCTTCGTCAGAGCCAACATAGACTTTTGATCCCTGACTAGAGTTGGCACCGCAAAGCCAAAGGCTTTTTCAATAGCTCTTTCCAGCTTTATCGCCAGTTTCTCAGTATCAGTCTCAGCACACTCAAAGATCAGATTGCCACTATTGATATAGCTTGAAACACCAGTAAAACCCAGTTTTTCAGCGACTTCTCGTAGTTTCTTCATCTCCACCTTGTGCTTGCCACCGACATTAATCCCTCGTAGCAGTGCTAGATACTTGGGCATAGACTAGAGCTGGCAGGCAGTTTTTTCGGCCAAAGTCTCGATAGTCTGAGTACCGATCAAGCGACTACCATCAGGCAAAACCCAAGTCGGCAAACTCTCGATATTGGCATTTTTACACATTAGGCTGACAGCATTAGAACCAGGCATCGAGCACTCGATATAGGGCAAATACTTAGCTGACTTACCAAAGGCTTCTTTTTGAGTTTTACAATGAGGACACCAGCTCGCCCCATAGAACTTAGCACCGCTATCACTGATACATTTAGCCAGCGCGTCATACTGACCAGGAGCCGCAGTCATCTTGGCATACACAACCCAGCCAAGCAGCACTAGAGCCAGCGCCCCAATCATTAACCAACATTTTTTAGTCATTTTATTTTTCATAATTTTGAGATTATCTAGCTTATTAAAGTGATTATAGCACAAACAGCCTTCAAAAAGACAAGTCACTTATTAAGTCAGACCATTAATTGACATTTACAGCAAATTATGTCAATCTCCAAAAGTTCTTTAACAAATCTAGCTCAGCGCTAGTTTTATTTTATTTACTTTTAGGAGTTTTTGATGAAAAAGTTGCCTTTGGCGATAATTGTTTGCGCCCTCTTGGGCCTAAATGGCTGTGATGATTTTGATTTATCGAGATTGCTACAGACTGGCATCGTCTTTGAATCTCAGGACTTTTGTTATAACGAAACTAGTCCCGACATAGTAGCCAAGTTTAGTTTTCCTAGCCCAGCGATGTTAAAAAATAATAATTTTGAAAAGTCGTCATGGTTATTATTCTCCAAACAGTTTACTGATATAGAAGATCTCAAAAGCTTCATCGTTGATAACTCCGATGAGCTCGACATTCAATTTGTCATTGTCGAAACTGCTACGCAGAAAGAAGTCGACAAGATTTCTTTGAATTACAACCAAAAATCTCAACGCTTCGAACATCAGTTAGATGATGTCGTGGATCAACCTTGGAAATTTGAAGTTAAGTATCGCACGCCACTGGCTTCAAGGATAGACTTGCACGCCGTAGTAAGAGTAACTTACAAAGAAGGCAAACGAGATCAACAAGCTTTTTCAAATAGAGTAAATCTCAGCTACAAAGCCTGCAAAACTAAGCTACAAAATTGTCAGTGTCCGGAAATAGTAACTACTATCATCAAGCCAGAGTTACCAAAACCAGAAGTGCCAAAGATAAAGTTGACCCCCTTACTAGGAAAGCTCAGCCCTTATCTCGATATAGTTTCAGGCATCAGAACTGACTTAGTCGGTCCAAGAGGTAATAAGACACAAGTCATCATCTATCCAACAACGATCATGAATGACGAACTGGGTACTATCATTAGACAGGGTAATTTTTACTTTCCGTCTTGTGAATTTACTCTGCCTTCGATTCTGAAACTCAATTCTGAGATCTATCGTGGTGCTTGGACAACAATGGTTCGCTCGATCTATCAATCCATCAACCAAGAACAACAACGGACTAGTAATTATTTCTATATTCTAGTCCAAGGTTCGGCTGATGTCGGCTACACTTGTCCAGGTAAAAATACCAGAACAATGAATAATGAAGAGCGCAATGTCTATGACTCACCCCCTTATTTCTTTAATAGAGCTAGCATCAATGACAATATAACTCTCTTTCGACCTCAAGCCTACCAAGATCCAGTCCACAATAACGACCTGCCAAATCTGCGTGCCGCTTTTATCAAAGAACGCATCAAAAGAAGCGCCGAATTAGGCGAATCACCTATAGCCATCGTCAATGGTGAGGTGATCAAACGCAAAGATCCTTTGTCTCGCAATGCAACGATTTACATTCTGCAAACCGATCAGGATCTGAGCAAAGACCCCGACTTCGCGATTTATTTTCAGTGAAGCAAAAAAACAAAGCCGTTAGAATTTTCTAACGGCTTTTTTATTTACACCCATTCATTTGATGACAATCTCTAGCTCAGGAGCTAGCTTGCGACAAGCTTCAGCTACTAGTCGACGATGGCATTTTTCTGGAGTATCCTCGATACACATAATTGTCACATTACCCTGCAGAGACAACTGAATCAATTTATTCAAACAAGCCAAGGCCACTGAGCTATTCAGATGCTCTTTAAATCGCATCTCATAAACAGCCCAAGACAGACCTCGCTTATAGTAATCACCTATCAGTCTAGGCGGCGGAGCTAACTCCAACCAATGCTCATCATATGATCCTTGAGTAATCCGAGGATCCGGAGTTATGCCGTCATCTAGAGTATGTCTACTCATGATAGATATCCGCAAACCATCTGCTGATTCTTTTGCATCAATAATCGATTTGGTCTTTAGTGCCATCTCGATCTCCTTTCAAATTTTTAATGAAAAAATAAACAATACACCAAAGAACACAAAAGACACCTTAGTCAAAGCGTCTTTTTGTTGGCACGGGATGAAGGAATCGAACCCTCGTCTGCTCTTTTGGAGAGAGATATGTTACCACTACACCAATCCCGCAATTTATTTTATTGATTTCTTAAATCTATCTATTATCAAAAGCACTTCATCAAATAGATTTATATTTCCATATCTTATAGATACACAACCCTTATAATCCTGCTTTATCCTTTTAGCTGTATTATCCTTCTGATATATAGAAAAATTCTTTTTATTAATTCCTGTTATATCTTGCCAGTACCTCAAAAGTTCATCTTGGTCGTGATATTTATGAACATGTAAAACTGATCTCAATTTAGACTCATCAATCTTAAAACACTTTCTCAATAAAAACAAATATGTTTTTATCATTAATGGATCAGAATTAATAAAAGTCAAACGATTACCAGTTTTCGCACCCTCTCCCCAATACAACATTGCTAAAAATACTTTACATTGATCAATGTTATAGCCGTCTAAATTATCAACAAACTTTATCGTTTTATTAGCTACGTTTTGCTGACGCTGTATTTTCTTATTTTTAGTAGCCTCAATACCTTTTCTCCTACCTTCATCAGAAATTCTCTCTAATCTATTATATCCAGCGGAAGTAATACCAACATTAGACAACCAAACCGAAGCAGTACTTTTAGATATTTTTAAATCTTCACTTATTTCACGTAAAGAATATCCTTTGCTACGTAACTCCATTGCTCTATTTAACAAATCGACTTGTTTCATAATAGAACCCTACTTAAAGTATATATAACCTATATTCTAAGTATAGCTCGAAACAAGTCGATCGTCAAAATCTTATTTAGTTTCCTTGTGCAGAGTGTGCTTATTGCAACCCTGACAGTGCTTGTTCATTTCCAAACGCTCTTTCAAAAGCTTCTTATTTTTACGAGAAAAATAATTAATGGTCTTGCATTCAGTGCACTGCAACTTGATCATGTTATCCTGTGACATATTCCTATTTTAATTACCAATTCAGTAATTGTTACTTGTTAATTGATTTTGTGGGCCGAGTAGGATTCGAACCTACGAAGGACAAGTCCAGCAGATTTACAGTCTGCCCCAGTTGACCGCTTTGGTATCGACCCTCAAATAGCTAAAATAACCGCAAAAACAGCATTATTATGCATAATACGCTCCTGAAGTAAAATTATCTTATTATATTAGGCTACTTTTGTCAAATAAAAAACGCCCAAATATCCCAAAGATTATTAAGGCGTTTATATTAGGATATATTGACAATCAAAACATCTTTTATGCTATTTGTCAAAACAAATTCACTCAGCTTGTCTATACAAAACCTGCAAACTATCAAAAAGCTTTTTAGCTTCAATGACTAGATCATCATTATCATCAGCTTTAATATAGACAACCATTTTGATGCCATTTTTGATAATAGACTTCGCACATTCTAAACAAGGAAAATGGGTACAGTATATAATGCCGTTTCTACTTTGATTAGCAGCTTGAGATAGAGCGTTAGACTCCGCGCAACCAGCACCAGCTTTAGTATGAGGGCTGAAATAAGAACTAGTAGTGCCCCATCCCATCAACTGATTTTTATCATTCCTAATCACAGCACCAGCTCGAATGAGCTGATTACTAGACATCTCCGCCTTGAGCTTGGCAACTCCAAGAAAAAGCTTATCCCAAGGATCTTCCTTTGGATCAAGTAAAGTAACTCCGACTTCATTAGCCTCAGCTTTCATCTTACGCTCCTCCTATCCTTAAATGGTCTATAAATACCTTCGGCCCTATTGTGTTTAAATTTAACAAATACAGAACCAAAGACCACTCCGACAATATAAAAAACCATCGCCACAAAATAAAGTAAAGCAGGTCCAGCAGTTTTTAACATCAGAGAACAGTAGCCAGCTTCAAGACAAAGCTTGATTACAAACAATGACACTATCATCAGCACAATCGCTATTATCACTCTACAGATATGAGCATAGTTACTTGGCCAACTAATAAACGGCAAGAAAGCCACTGCAAAGTAGCTAAAAGCTACAAAACCCAAATCAGTAAAAAGCAATGTAAACAATTGCACAGCTATCATCAAAAAGATACAGATCGCCAGTAGCGTCCATAATCCTCGTTTTTGTTGAGTCTTCATTGTGAACTCCTAAAAATATTAAAGAACTTTGCCACTAGTATAACTATTTTTCATTTTTATGCAAACAAGCCTTTTATTTGCCAGTCACTCCAAAAAAAGCTAAAATAAAGGCTAAGTCTAATCTCACTATGCTCGAAAGCTTCACCACTTGGCTCAGTCACAGCCTCTCCAGTCTTAGTTATTTGGATATTTTTATCCTCATGACGCTCGAAAACTCCTTTTTACCCATCCCCTCTGAAATCATCCTCTTGCCAGCCGGTTATCTAGCTGCCGCTGGCAAAATCTCACTCTGGGGAGCTATTACCGCTAGCACCGTTGGTACTGTACTAGGAGCTACTATCAATTATTATCTAGCCCTCCATCTCGGCCGTCGAGTCATCCATCGTTTCGCACGCCAGTCTTGGGCCAAGTGGTTCATGCTCGATGAAGAACGTCTCACCAAAGCCGAAGACTACTATCGAGCCAATGGCAAAGTCTCGACACTGATCGGTCGCTGTGTACCAGTCGTTCGCCAATTCATCTCTCTACCAGCCGGACTTGCCAAGATGAATATCTGGCACTTCTTGCTCTACACCACTCTCGGTTCCACTCTCTGGAGCACACTACTTGCTCTCATTGGCTATTGGTTCGGAGCTTATCAAAGTCTCATCGTCGCTTATCTCAATAAAATAAGTAACATCACTCTTATCGTTCTAGTCAGTGCCTTTGTTTATATTATTATCAAAAATGTTCGCAAATAAACACCAACCTAGCTTCAAGCTCATCTTTAGCCTCGCTGCTCTCCTCGCCCTAGTCGAAGCCCTCGCCACTTACGCTCAGTCCTCCTATCTCAGTCAATTTTTTAGTCTCAGCCAAATTGGCTTAGTCGCCGCCGTCTCCGCTATCGTCACGCTGATCTGGAGCTCTTTTCATCCCGAGTTAATCGCTCGTCATGGTAATTATCAATCCGCCCTCGCCACCACCAGCCTCATCCTAGTTAGTCATCTCGCCCTCGCTCTCACGAGTAGCCCCTGGCTAATTATCTGCGCCATCATCCTGCGTTACGCTGGCCTGGCTCTCATGTATGTTCACTTTGACCTCGCTCTCGAGTCTATCTCAGATGCTCGCAGTATCGGCAGTAGCCGCACCAAATACCTAACCGTCATGAATCTAGCTTGGCTCGTCTCGCCATCGCTCATGAGCCATCTAATTGGTAATAATAACTACCGAGCTCTATATAGTTTCTCAGCCTTGATCGTTAGCATTTTACTGATCGCCCTTATTACCAATCGTCGCTATCTTGATCAAGTTTTTCATTTTTCTAATCGAGAAAATAATTGGCTCCACTCCTTCAAACTAATGTTAAAAAACAACAATCTGCGTCCGGTCTTTTTTTCTGCTCTGTCCTTGCAAATGTTTTACAGCATCGCTGTACTCTATATCCCTATTCACCTCAATCAAAATCTCAATATACCTTGGTCTGAACTGGGCTGGGTCTTCACCATCATGCTCCTCGCCTTCATCATCATTGAATGGCCAGCTGGGATTCTCGCTGATCGCAAACTCGGTGAAAAAGAAATGATGATTGCTGGCAACATCATCATCGCCACTAGCTGTATCTCTATTTATCTCAACTCTAGCAGCTCTATTTTGATCTGGACTTGGCTCTTACTCTTTAGTCGTGTCGGGGCTGCTCTCTGCGAATCCATGGAAGAAGTCTATTTTTTTAAACAAGTCACCGATCGTGATCTCGGCCTTATCAATCTCTTTCGCCAGACTCGCACCATTGGCTGGCTGATCGGCTCGAGTTTCGCTGCTATCATTTTATTTTTCACTAACATCCCTAGCCTTTTCTTGGTCATGGGCCTGATCTTTTTTGCTAACGGCCTACTGCTCAAAAAAATCATCGACACCAAATAAAAAACTCGGTCTCTATAGAGTCCGAGTTTGTAATTAAATCCAATAAAGATTTTCTTTGAGATTATTTGATAATTCTTCAATTATCTCACTAGGAGTTTTGTGACTCGTATCAATCACTAGATCATAGTGATGTCTTTCATAGGGATTAACACCGTAGATTTTATGATAGCGAAGAATATCACTTTGTAGCCTTCGACGATTAGCTTCCAGAGTCTCTTCTAGACTTTGAGCTTTATTTTCATTAGCACGCTTTGAATTCCAGATCCTCCTTGCCGCTTCTTGCTCATCAACTGCTAGATAGATCTTAAATGAACCGGGTATAAAATGCCAAGATAGCCTACCATCAACAATCATATTCTCAGTTGAGTTTTCATATAACTCCATTTGCCATCTATCCAAATCTCTATCAATCCTCAAGTCTTTTTCGGACAGAGCGTTAAACTCTGCCAAAGTCATTTGAGCCTCCTGTGCTAATTGGCGCATGCGATTACCAACACTTTCAAAACGCCAACCAATCATTGTGGCCAGATCATGGCCAACAGTAGTTTTACCAGACCCCAAATCACCACTCAGTGTCACGACAAACAAATTACTCATCTCAAACTCCTAATTGTTAAAAAACTATTAACGAACTAATTTTCCCTAATTATAATTAGACTGACAAAAATGTCAATTAAAAACAAGTCAGATTTTACCCTGACTTGCTCAATACCTCACTCAAACAAGCATTAAACCTTGGTATAGCGACCAACCGCCCACCAAGCCGCTAGCAGATTAACCAAGGCCGCTACCACAAATTCTGCACCAAAAATCAAAACAAAATTACTAGAAAAATAATTAATAATATTAAAATTATAACTAGCAAAAAAAGTCTCTAGGTAGGGCTGAAGCAGATTTAAAAAGACATAAAAGATACTAACCAGCAAAACCATACCGATCAAGGTGTAGATCAAACTGGACAACAAAAAAGGCCCACGAATAAACCAATTAGAAGCTCCCACCAAACGCATGATAGCAATCTCATTACGATGAGTATAAATAGCCACACGAGCCGTGTTGTAGATCACTAGCAAAGTCACCACCACAAAGAGCAAGCTAACTATCAGGCCAGCGTCAGAGACTTTTTTGGTAATAGCATCAATCTTGTCAATAATCTCTTTGTGATTATCAAAGTCACCAGCCTCGATAATCGGATCTTTAGTTTGTTGCAAACTTTGAATCAAGGCATTAAAGTCATTGAGATTTTTTGGCTTAACCACTAGACTTGGTGACAAAGGATTAACTCCTCCGAGCTCTCGCAAAGCCTCACTGATCTTGGCATCTCGCTGATAATTCTTGGTAAAATTAGCCAGTGCCTCTTCCTTGGACACAAATCTGACTTCACCGACATAGGGTATTTCAGCAATCTTGGCTTGCAAAAAACTAATCCGCTCAGCCGGTGCATCGGGCTTGAGATAAATACTCATATCAATCTTTTGCTTGATTGTCGACACTGCCGTGCTAGAGATAGCTCGTACAGCAAGTAGCATATTGACGCTAAACAAAGTCAGTACCAAAATCACAATCGTCACCAAAGACAACCAGATATTACGCCCAATATCTTGTAAACTAAATTTGATAATGCGTGCAAGAGAAATGAACATAAAAATAATTAAATCATGTACTTACCCACAGCTTGATCGGATACCAGTCGACCATCATGCAAAGTAATTACTCGTCGCTTGAGTTGATTAACAATCTCTCGATTATGTGTTACCAGTAGCACCGTTGTCCCAAAACTATTAATCTTGAGTAGCAAATCAATAATTTCTTTAGCGTTAATCGAATCCAAATTTCCAGTTGGTTCATCAGCAAGTAGTATCTTGGGTTGATAAACTAGTGCTCTGGCAATTGCTGTCCGTTGCTTCTCACCACCAGATACTTCTGATGGATAACGATGCATTTTGGCTTCGAGACCCACAATCTTCATTACTTGTGGAGCAATTGATTTAATTTTTTTCATCGGCTGACCACAAACCTGCAAAGCAAATTCGACATTTTCAAGCAAAGTCTTCTTGGTTAGTAGCTTATAATCCTGAAAGATCACCGCCGCCTGTCTACGCAAATACGGTGCTTGGCTTTGAGATAATTTTGTAATATCCCAATCACCAATCATAATCTGACCCTTAGTCGCTCGCTCTTCACCTATCAGCAGCTTAACCAAAGTCGTCTTGCCAGAACCAGACTGGCCAACTAGCGACACAAATTCACCAGCCTTAATAAAAAAGCTAACATCATCTAAGGCCTGAACATTGGCCGGATAAATCTTAGAGACATGAATAAACTTGATCATATCCAAGTATTTTTGAATTTTATATAATTGATCAAATCCGCCATTTCAGTAAAACTAGCCGCTCGACTAGGAGCACCTAGAGTCACAATGGTATAATTTTCTTCACCCTGCTTCACTCTAGTCATTAGACAATAACCAGCCTCATTGAGAAAACCAGTCTTTGAAGCAATAATCGGAAACTGTTCAGCACGCAAGTTTAACTGAGCTGCTTCGACAATTAGTTTATTGGTATTGCGAATAGTATGCTTCTGCTTGGCAGCTGTCACAAAACTATAAGACGGCAAGACACTATGAGTAGCAAGCACCTTGTCTTTCATAGCTTCTCGCACAATCAGAGCATAGTCATGAGCTGAACTCAAATTTTTATTGGATAGCCCCGTCGGCTCAACAAACTTAGTATTCACCGCCCCCCAAGACTTCACTACTTCATTCATCTTGGCAATAAAAGCTTCACGACTGACGCCAGAGCTTCTAACTAGCGACTCTACTGCATTATTCGCTGAACCAATCAAAGCAGAGTTAAACAAATCCAGTGCCTTTACCTTGGCACCATCTTTTAGTTTAACCGTGGTATTTTCCCAAGCCTTCACATATTGCAGATTCAATAATTCATCAGCTTTTTTGTAGACTAATTCTCGCTCCAAGTCTGGCTGTAAACTCAAATATACACTCATCGCCACCACTTTGGACAAACTGGCAATCGGTGTCACTTTTTCACTATTTTTAGCCATCCAAGTCTGACCATCGCTTTCTTTGACAATCACCACTGATTTAGAAGCCAAAGTCGGCATCGTGCCAAGAGCCTCAGCCTTCACACCCAAGATTCGACCACTGTTATCAGCAGTGATTTGAATCGGGCTAACTGACACATTGATAATACCTTCACCGGTACTTGCAATCTTCGCAAAAGCCTCTTTGTCCAAATCAATCGCTCGATCCGGATGCTTGTCTCTTTCTGGACCCCAGTCATTAACCACGATCTCCACTGACTTATTATTAGCTAGATTAGTCACTCGCAATTTAGAACCCTTAGGAAAATCCGGCGAAGCCGCAAAATCACCACCTTTATATTTGTACCAGCTCGCCTTACCAACAGTCAGAGTACCAGGCTTAGCAAAGACCGCTAGAGACGCAAACGGTTTATTGATCACTGCCACCACTCGTGATTCATTAGGATAATCAGTACTAGGTAGAGCTAGCCAACTCTTTTTTACTTCATCAAAGTAATACAATTGTTTAAATTGATTATCACCCGGCTTATAAGCCACACTGACAGTCAGGCCAGCAGTCAAATCAGCTGTCGGCACCAGTTCGTAACGCCACAACTCACTAATTTTTTGTAAATTCCAAGGCAAATCAATTTTATCAACAAGTTTTGACAATTTGATCGTCGAGCCTGATGACAAAATCCCACCTGCATATTCCAAAGTAAAATCCTTTGTCAGATATACTTTAGAACCAGCCAAAGACTGCTCAACTCCTACTAAGACCTCATAGTTCTGCTCAGCGACACTGACATTATTGGTCAGTACTACTGTTTGTGGTTTATATAAACCAACTCCCACCATCGCCTGAGCATTGAGAGCCAGTGACAAATTAAAAACCGTAGCCACCAACAAACTATATTTTAATTTCTTCATAAGCATCAAAAAATAATTAAAGCAACCAACCAAAAACCACCCTCCCAGAAAACTCCTAATATTTGACTAATATTAAAAGCTCGCCCTATAATTGTAACATTAAAGTACCAAAGCACCAAGCCGACCTAGCTCAACTGGTAGAGCAACGGTATCGTAAACCGTAGGTTGTGGGTTCAAGTCCCGTGGTCGGCTCAAATTTAACTCTGACCAAAAAAATAATCCAGCCACAGATTGAGGCGCACTCTAGGACTAAACACTGGCGCCGGCTCCGTCATCACCGTTTCCGCTAAGTCCTGCTGAGACTCAACTACGGGCAATTCCTTAATTGATACCACTTTTTCACCGTCTTTCTTCAAATTCAAATTCAACTTCGCCTGTTCCTCCACAAATTGATCTGATTCCAGATAAGCAATCATCTTTTTAAAATCACTATTCTGAGCCTCGTTACGAGTTAATTCAGCCTTTAACTGTGCCACTTCCTTGTCCAATTGACTGCGCTTCTGGAGATTGGCTGATAGCGGCCACAACAAACAGGCTAAAATTACTAACAGAGCTATTAGTAACAATAACTGGCTTTTCCAAAAATTTTTCCACCACTTGGATTTACTTTGCATATTCGCTAGCAAGTCATCATTTACCTTTTAAGAATTGGCTAAAGATCATTAGGTTCTTCCTCCGTCAAATCAGAGAAAAAAACAGTTACCAACTAATTATCTAGCCTTAGCCAAACTCTAGTTGATCCTGTGTATTGAGCCTTAGCCACCGATTACTACACCACAGTGTAGCAAGAAACGGATTTGCCAACATTACTTACAAGCCAAATCTTAATAAGCAAACAATGACTCGCTAGAGAACAAACTACTTTTACATTCTAACACAAGCGTCAGTCCAGCGAAAGCTAGAATCTCAGTCAACTATCACAAATTCGTAAATTAAAAAATTGACCACAAAAAAAGCACTGCTAGACAAAACCAGCAGTGCTTTTAAAACTAGTACTAGCTATTATTCTAGAATACCGTCCAAATTAATATCATAGAGAATCTCATCAGCAATCAAGCGATAGCTGAGGATCTCTTCAGGCTTAAACCAAATGGCAATCTCCTTTTCTGCTTCGCTGACTTCACCAGAAGCATGAATCAAGTTACGCACACTGCGTTCACCCAAATCAGCTAGCGCATAGGAGTCCAAGGTAAAATCACCACGAATAGTACCGACATCGCTAGAGAGTGGCTCAGTACCACCAGTCATCTTGCGGACCAAAGGCACAGCTCTGTTACCCTGCCAGATCATCACTACTACCGGACCAGCGGACATATAACGAGCATTGCGATTTAGTACTGCTTGACCACATTCACGAGGCGTAGCAAAAGGTGACTTTTCACCTTTCTTCTCATAAGAAGCCATCGCCTTCTCGCCGACGCTAGTTAGCCACTCTTCACCACCGACCATATAATGAGCTTGAGCCATTTCTGGTGTTGGAATAACCATTTTGATACCAATCAATTTCAAACCAACTTGCTCATAACGCTTAACAATTTCACCAATCAGAGAACGTTGCACGCCATCTGGCTTAATGATAACTAGTGTCCTTTCTTTGGTTGCTTCCATAATATTATCTTAATAATTTTTATTTACACAGAGTAATGAATACTCTTCGAGCTGTCAAATCACTCTTTATTTACTAGCTTCATAACTCCACTCCCTGCCATCAGTCTGAAAAACAATCGTCCCTCGCTCATCATTACGCAGTATCTGCGCACCTACTCGCTCTGCCCTCTTAATAATCCGACGATTAGGATGACCAAAGCTATTACCAGCGCCGGCTTGTGCTACTACCCATTCTGGCCTCAACAGCTCCAAAAACTCTTCACTGTTGGCCGTATCTGAACCATGATGACTAAGTTTAAAAATATCCACATCCTCCACCAAATTATTTTTTAACAAAGCCTCCTCGACTGCCACGCCAGCATCTCCGGCGAGCCACACCTTACGCTCACCACTGACTAACTCCAAAACCAGTGAGCGGTCATTCATATCAGCAATCGGCGTCTCAGCCACCGGCCACAGCGCTTTTAATTTAGTTGTCTGGTCAAGTTGCAGCTGCGTACCCGCAGGCATCTTAGTATAACTCAACTTATGACGCTTTAAACTGTCTAGTAACTCCACTGGTAAAGGTTCAGCCAAAGCACTTACTATCAGCTCACCAACCTTGTACTTATCTAACACAGCGAGCAAACCCTGATAATGATCAGCATGATTGTGAGTAAGAAAAATCACATCAATCTCTCGATCGTACCAAGGCAAAATATCACTCAAGCGACTCAGAACTATTGGATCCGGACCACCATCAATCAGTAGATCGTATTGCCTCGGCTTACTTATCAAAACCGCATCACCCTGACCAACATCCAAAAAAGCCAGAGTCAACTGATCACTTGACTCTTCTCTCAGCATCAAAAAACCAGCGCCCAAAAATATTATCGCAAATACACCTAAAATTATCGCCGCCAATCTCCCCCTTAGCTCCACATTGTAACTTAGTCACTAGCTAATTAATGCTTTTAACTCCTCGAGCAAATCCGCTTTATCTTGTAAGCCAACCAGTCTTTTGGCCTCTTTGCCGTCACGAAAAATAATAATCGTTGGAATACTCATCACGCCATAAGAGCCAGAGATTTCTTGAGCCTGATCAACATCAAGCTTGCCAACCACCGCCTTATCAGCCATCAATTCAGCCAATTCATCGACAATTGGACCCTGAGTCTGACAAGGACCGCACCAGACAGCAAAAAAATCAACTAGCACCGGTTTAGTCTTTGAAGCTTCAATTACCTCGTTCTGAAAATTACTACTGTTAAAAATCTTAGCCATATTTTTAATTATTAGTTAATTCTTTAATTAATTTTTCCATCACCAATTTCTTTTGCTGATTTTTTGGTGAAGCACAATCGATCAAAGTCTCTGCCACCAATTTACTAGATAGAGCACCAAGTGCCGCCTTGGTCGCTTTTAACTGAATCAAGACCGCTAAGCAATCTTGACCACCATCTAGCATGCGCTTGATGCCGTTTAATTGACCGATGATATTGTTAATCAATTGTTCTTGATTTTTCATCATTCAATTATAACCTACACCCTAGAGGGGTGTCAAACAAGCCATAAAAAAAATCCCTGCCTTGTTAGCAGGGATTAGCTTTACTAGTTCTTATACTCAATATTTAACGCATATTCAGCTCCCAAACTAGGAATGGTAATATCTTGATCTTTAGCAATCTTTGCCTCAATCATCTTCTCCTTCAAATATTTAGCACTGAGACTGGTGCCATGATTAATAAAAATCCGCATCACTCGCTCTGAATGTCTATCCACCAAAGCAGCTGCATAATTTGTCAGAGCTTGACTATCAGCATGACCAGAAAACGCCTTAAAAGAACAAATCCTCGCTCTCACTTCTACTATTTCTTTGTCGATATGAACAGTGCGACTGCCATCTTGCAATCGCTTGCCCAATGTATTCTCAGCCATATAACTGACCAAAAACACAGTAGTTTTAGCATCACCCAACCAATGTCGCAAATAACTACGCACCGGCCCAGCATTACACATGCCCGAACTAGATACTAAAATCATCGGCTCCTTTGACCTCATTAAAGCTTTGGCATCCTGATCACTATTAAGCACCCTCAAACTACTAGTCAAAAAGGGATTAAAGTCCAAGCCAGCTTTCTTATTTAACCTCTCCCAATCTTTAGAGTAGATAGCTGTAATACCAGCAGCTAATTTAGAATGCAAATAAATCGGCATTCTCGGAATCTCACCACTTTGCATAGCTTTGACCAGAGTCACTATCATTTCTTGAGATCGGTGCAAAGCCAAAGCCGGAATAATCACTCTACCCAAACCAACCCTCATTACCTGACGCAACACATCAAACATAAATTCACTTTCATCAGCCAAGCTAGGATGAGACCTGTCGCCATAAGTAGACTCGGAGACCCAATAATCAAGTTTCTCGGTCACTAGCTTTGGAGCATTAAGCAATATGCTATCACGACCCAAATCACCACCAAAACCAATATACATAAACTCATCACGACCAACTTGAATCCTTATAACGCAAATCGCTGAGCCTAGAACATGTCCAGCCTGATAAAACTTGATATGAATGTTTTTATGACAGAGTTTAAACCACTCGCCATAAACTTTAGGACTAATCAGATCACAACTAGCCAGTACATCATTTTGATCATACAATGGCAGTTCTAACTCTGGCCTTTTGGCTTTATACTTATTTTTGACCCGATCATAACTACCCAAAAACCTCTGATCATTATCCAGTTTAAAGCTTTTTACTTTGACCAGTTGCTTATTTTTAGCTTTCGACTTGTTACGCATTCTGCAAATAGACTCCTGTATCTTGGCACTGTCAGCAAATACTTGGTGCAAGATTTCACCAGTGTGCTCAGTACAAAAAATCCTACCACCAAAACCCCTACTAACTATAGCTGGAACAGAGGCGGCGTGATCACAATGAGCATGAGTAATTACTATCGCATCAATATGCTTCGCATTGATATTGGCCACCAAGGCCAGATTAGCAGACATTGCCCCTTCTGCGTTACTAGCATTCAGACCAACATCAATGATAATATTTACCACTGCACCACTATCTCTATAGCTTAACAAAGCACAAGAAGCCTTAATATAAGGCCCATCAGCTGTACCACTATAAAATTTCAAGCGAACATCAGGTTTTGCCATGATAATTCCTTTCAATTTGATTAAAAAATTTCAAAGTACCCTTATTTAAAGCTCACCATACAATCTTAAACCAGCCACTGTCAATAGCTAAAAATAGCTAAGACTATGGTATTTCTGGCTAATATTGACAAAAATACCACTCTTTGTTAGGATTAAGCCTGAATTACGAAAACTAATACTTATCTGCAAGTAAAACCCTATGGCTCATAAGAAAGCTGGTGGCTCAACAAGATTGGGTCGCGATAGCGCCAGTCAGCGCTTGGGACTCAAAGTTAACCACGGTGAGGCCATCAAAATCGGACAAATCATTATCAGACAGCGTGGCACCAAGTATGCCCCTGGCACCAATGTCAAAGTCGGTCGTGATGATACCCTCTACTCGGTAGCAAGCGGCAAAGTCGCCTACTCCCACCGTAAAGTCACCAAGTTCGACGGTCGTCTCAAACTAAAAACTATCGTCAGCGTCAAATAATAAAAAATAATCCGCCACAAGCGGATTATTTTTTTATCTATCTCACAGTCAAACGATCAGGATACCGAGCTAGCAACTCCTCAGTTACTCTGATAATTACTTTTGGCTTATAAGACCACAACTCCGCCAAATTCTTCACATGATATTTGGAGCCCTTGATAATCCAATAAATCTTGACACCCGAAGCTTTCAAAAAAGTCCCATCGGCATAAATCTTAGCCCCCAAAACTTCTTGCTTCGCTTCACTGATCAATGACTGACCACAACCTCTAATCAAAGTCTCTTGTTGACTAGGAGTCAGCTGACAGTTACTTGGCACTCTAGTTAGGATTACTCTGGTTTGTTTTTGCATTTGACATTCTGACCATTCGCCATAGAACAGATCGCGACAATAACTATCAATGATTATACCAGCTGAATAAGCAGGCTTAGGACTTTCAGGCACTGAAGCAGACCCACCGCTAGCTGGTGGCGCACTCACAACAACTTCTTTAATCACACCAGTTTCATCATTAACAAAACTCACTAGATAATTAAGAGCTCCATTACCATCATCAACCACAGCACTTGGCTTCAGCACTTTAGCAGTGCCAACTAGAGCCAAGTCAAAACTCTGACTCAAATTAATACTATCACCAGTAGCCAAAGAACCACTGGTTATTATCGGCTTTTTATCCGAGCTAACATTACCATCATAATCCTTGGTGTCAGTAACAGCTTGAACAGTTAGCTGACGCTGACTAATATCAGCTCTGAGCTCTGGTACCATCAACAAGTAATTATCAGACTCAAGACCCAGTAATTTTAAGCCAGTCACATTAACTAATTTGTCATTACCAACATTTCTATTTTCAAAATTAGCCAATGCTGCAGAAGACGACAATTCCAAACTATCATCTCCCATTACTCCGACTAGCTTAGCTTGATCGAGATCCAGACTAGCTAGAGTTGTACCGTCATAAATCTTATCAAGCACCAATAGATCAGTTACCCTCAACTCAGCTTTATCAATCTTCAAAACTCCACTAGTGCTTCCCGTATAATTTTGATCGACAATACTCACTGTCACTTCATAAGTACCAGCCGCACTTGGCTCTTGATCAGATCCCTTATACAAAATCTCAGTCGAGAGCCCGCTTGGATTAGTTGTCACAGTGACCGACTTTGAACTAGCTGTATAACTTTGTTGTAAGTCATATAACTCTAGTGCCGCCGACGCCTTAGTAACCGTCAAAGTACCAGATTGATAACTAAAATCATAACTATCATCACTTGCTCCCGAACAAATAATTGGATAAACACCAACAGCGCTATGATCACCACTGATTGCACAAACCGGTGGCAGATCAATCACACTCGCATCATCACCACTCACCAAACCGAGATAACTAAAAGTAAAATCACTAGGTAACTGACCGTAGACTATACTTTGACTATCAGCTCGTACTTCCACTACCGCCTGCTCACTGATCACTAGATTAGCAGCTGTAAATTGCAAAGTATAATTATCATTTACTCGCAGATCACCCAAGCCAATCGGATAAACTCCTGGATCTTCGCCACTAGCCCGGACCAAAACACCGCTCCACAGATCTCCATGAGCCAGCGACCCAGCGCTAAGCACATAAGTTAATTCTGGATCACTGTCACCAACAATCTTTGACTTGCTATCAGCTATAATACTTATCGGTCTTTTATTAATACTCGCTTCAGTTGTGACAGCACTATCAACTAGCTTATACTTATCAGCCGCTGCTCCAGTCAAATGCAAACCATTCACAGTTACCAATTTATTATTACCGACATTAGGATTATCAAAATTAGCACTAGCAACTTCACAAACTAACTCATCACCAGTTAATCCAGTCACATTACAATCAGCCTCAGCTACAGTCACACCATCATAAATCTTGTCTTGAGCGCTCACGCTAGGACTGAGCTCTTTTGGCAAAACTTCTAATTGCACCGATCCATAAACAAGGTCATAAGCACCAGTATCAGTCGGCCTAAAGACTAATTCTCTACTAATCAAACCAATTTCATTAGGTCGATCAGCTGCTTGTGACCATGCAAAAGTTCCAGGTACTGTTGCCACTCCACCAGCTAAACTAGCTTCACCTAGACTCTGACCATAACTAATCGCCGAGACCGTAGGCCAGCTTGTCACTTCAGCTTTTGTCGAGCCACCGTTCAAGACTAACAACACTCCATCACCGGGAGCAAAGAAACTATCTTCATGATAAGTAGTCACCGCCTCACTCGCTCCCCAAGTACCAGCCTTACGCATCACTCCACCCAAAATCAAAGTTCCACTTTGAATCTGTTGACCAATTACCAATTTCGCCTTAGCTGTGCCAGTTGGCGCAATACTCAGCTCGCCAGCAATCACTGTTTCAGCCAACATTGTCTTGATGAGTAAGCCTGACAAAATCAAATTATGATAATTAAAAACACTCACAGTTTGAACAGACTCACCATTGTATTCAATCGTCCCCAAACCAGGCACCAAAGTCGCTGTCGAACTATTCAAAAACTCCCCCGCCACTTGCAATTTGCCGACACCATTAAAATTAATTAAAGCACTACCAGAACTACCCATCTGAGTAACATTAGTTACAGTCGCAAGACCATCACCAATCCACAGCTGATGCCTTTTGGCTGATGGCGTACCGCCATTACCAAAATGTATCGAACCAGTTATTAGGTGGCCGTTAGCGACATTCAAAATATTAAAGGCCGGACTACTGGCACGAGGAATAGTCACAGTAGTTGCCACTGTCAAAGTTCGACCAGGATCGAGAGTCAAAGAACTACTACCAGTATTGTTAGTCGGAAAGCTCAAACTAGCGACACTAGTATCAAGGTCCACAACAACTTGATCACCGCTACTAATAATCACTTCATCATTTGGTCTTGGTAAGATACTAGCACTAAAAGTTTTCGCTACACCCGAATCAAAGCTCGGCAAAGCCGTCACTGTCAAATGTTTATCATCGATAATCGTCGCTACAGTCATGGAGACCGAACCACGACTAACCGTCGCCTTTACAATACTACCGACCGATAATTCGGTCATAAACAAAGTATCGACACCCAAAACTTCTAGCGAATCATCAGCAAAAGTAATTTTGCCAGTCTTAGTCGTACTGTTCCAAGTAGTCACTTCACTCCATTTACCATCACCAGCGCTACTAATCGTCGCCGCTGACACTCCTACAACTTCCCAAAATAAAAAACCGCTAACAAACAGGCTAGCGATTACTAAGCTTCTTTCTTTAATTGTCAAAGAACCCCTCATACTATTTCGACAGCTCTCGACTGCCTAAATTAATTAATAAATTTTCAATTATTTTTCCATTTGCATTCTTGCTCCTCACCATTAGCCATATCCTTGAGCTTATACATAGCCATTTCATCTTCGTATTGACCAAAGATCACCACCTTATCAGCACCAGACTTGTTAGCGTATTCCAAAGCTTTATTTAACTTTTGTTCTTCCAGTCCCAATTCCACAACTTTACCATCAGAGCGCAAATTCTGAGCCAGCCTCATAGTCTTGAGTCGCAATTTCTCTGATAACAAGGGTACGTAGTAACGCTCCACTTTGCTTTCCTTTTTAATCTGATCGAGCAAACCCCAGCTCTCCAAAAACAACTTAGTCGTCTCATCACCAGGGGCAAAACCCACCGCCGGGAAGCTCTTGGCTCCAAAAATACCAGCCAGACCATTATAACGACCACCACCAAACATCGCCCGCTTATTATCAGGGTGATTATCAAACATTTCAAAGACTAGACCGTCATAATAATCAAAGCCTCTGATGATGCTTGGCTTAAACTCTAGATATTCTCCATAACCAAGCAATTCCAAATCAGTCATGACTTGCTTGATCGCCATCAAGCCTTCGTTACTAGCTAGCTCCGGCAAAGCCGTTACTAATTCTTTGACACTGGTTGCTGACAAAAAGCTCTGTAATTTTTCTAAACCATCTTCGTCAACACCCAATTTGGCCATCGCCCCAGAAAAATCCATCCAAGACATCTTTTGCCATTTATCCATCAATGAGATAATAGACTTATTCTGCGATGGATCAGGACTAACCAGTGCCACTGCCGCATCGATCAATTGACGATGGTTAAGGCACAAAATAAAAGCATATTGTGGCGGATTAAAAGCCAACACTATATCCAAAGCCATTTGTAAAATCTCCAACTCGGCTGTCTCGCCCTTGTTACCAAACACGTCGACATTGAGCTGCCAAAATTCTCGATTGCGACCACGCTGTGGTTTTTCATTGCGCATAAAATTAGCAATCGAAAAATAGCGAATCGGCTTGGGTGAGCTATCATAAATCTGACTAACCAAGCGAGTTACGCTCGGTGTCATTTCTGGACGAATCGATAATTCTCGACCAGCTTGGTCAAAAAAACTCATTAATTCTTTGCCACCGATATCTTCACCAGACTTGGCTCGGTAAATATCCGCGCTCTCCACGAGCGGTGTCAAATATTCTTGATAACCATAACCAGCACAAACACGACGCCAAGTATCAAAAATATACTTACGAATTTGAAACTCCTCTGGGAACCAGTCAGCAGTACCCTTGGGCGGTTGATTAGATATGGTCATAAAAACTAACAAAAACAAATTGAAGATCACTCTTTATTAGATAACTCTATCACAAAAATTGCTTCCTGTCACTGCTTGCAACTACCAGAGCCAAATACTTAGCCAAGTAATATTCTGGAATATATAGTAACACGAGCAGCAGCGCCGCCCAGTCGGGTATCTGCCAAGTCGCGCTCGGCCAGCTGGCAAAATAATTACTGACCCAGATAATATAATCAAGCAAAAGACCCATCGGCAACCAAGCGAGCAGCCCCAACCAATCAGACAATAAACTCATCAGAGTCGCTATCAAGCCACCAATCATAACTAGTGGCATCGTCCAAACTGTCATAACATTAGCCGGAATACTCACCATCGACAGATAACCAAAACGCCAAGCAAGCAGTGGCAAAGTCAAAAGTTGTGCCGACACCGTCGCTATCACAATCACCATCGGAACTTTAACTATCCTCATCAACCACTCTGGCCAAGTCACTATTAATTTTTCAAAACACAATTCTAGACCAGAATAAAAATAAACCAGTCCCGCTAACGCCAAAAAAGACAACTGAAAACCCAAATCAAAGATCAACCAAGTCGGTTTAATCAGTACCATCAGAGCCGCGCTCACTATCAAGATATGTTTAAAATTAGCCTGCCGCCCGACTTGCGGAGCTGAGATGACTAGCAGTCCCATCAGAGCCGCTCGCACTACCGACGCTTCCGCCCCCACCAAAACTACAAATAACCCTATCAATAAAATCGTTAAATAATAAGCCTGTCTCCTAGATAAACCTACAGCCAAAGCCCCCAACATCATTAACCACACTAGCAAACTAATATTCATCCCCGAAATCGCAATCAAATGACTCAGGCCACTATCACTAAAAGATTTAAGTAAAAACGGTGACAAGGCATGTCGCTGACCAAACAGCATCGCCGTCGCCAAAGCTGCCGCTGGTTCTGGGCTTACCTTGCTAATACTCTCAGCTAGATAAACCCTCAATTTAGCTAACCAACTCATCCGACTATCAAGCACCGTAATCTCCGCTTGATAGCATGCACTAGCCAGATCCCGAGCTCGTAAATAACTTTGATTATTTTCTGTTTTACGCAAACGACACTTTAACCAAATCCTCTGACCAGCCTGATAAGCCTGACTATAACCAGTTTTAACACTGATGAGATTTCGTTTTGATCCGCTCGCCAAATCAACAATCAACTCCTGACCACCTCTCACCCAACGTGGCGACTCAACGATTTCAGCTTCAGCATTATAAAGGCCATTCGGCAAATTAATTACCGCTTGACTCTGACTATAATCCCAAGCAAAACGCCAAATACCGACCACAAAAAATAGAGCCACTAAGCTCCATCGAAAATAATCAAATTTAATACTAACAAAAAATACCAAACTAACAGCAACCAAGAGTGACCAGATCCACAACTTATCAAAAACCACCACCGGCAAAAAACTGGCGAGAGCCACCCCGCACAAAAAACCACTTGCGCCAAGTCGCAAATAATTTGCCGGACTAGCCGCAATTTTTAACATAAAACTATCTCTTGTCTCGCAAATGACTCTCCACAAAACCCATTATCTCACCATCGAGCACCGCTGTCGTATCGGTCTCACTATAATTCGTCCGATGATCCTTGACCATTTGATAGGGCTGTAAGACATAAGATCTAATCTGCCTCCCCCATTCCGCTCGCTCGACTTTACCTTTGATCTTACCAATATCCTCTAGCTTCTCTGCTTCTTGTCGTTCGAGTAACTTAGCTCGCAAAATCGACAAGGCCATGGCTCGGTTTTGATGTTGTGATCGTTCACTGCGACACTCCACCACTATACCGGACGGTAGATGCTTGAGACGCACCGCTGATGACACCTTATTAACATTTTGACCACCAGGGCCACCTGCACGATGGAACTCCCATTCTAATTCAGTTTCACTAATTACCATCGCTTCAGTTTCTGGCAAATCCGGCAAAACTTCTACAAGAGCAAATGATGTTTGCCTTAATTGCTCAGCATCAAAAGGCGAGATTCGGACTAGCCGATGTACTCCCGACTCACTGCGGAGATGACCATAAGCCCAAGCCCCTTTGACACTGATCATCACTCGCTTAATTCCTGCTTCATTAGCGAGTACCCGATCAATAATCTCCATTTGCCAACCACGTTCTTCGACAAAACGACTATACATTCGCTCGAGCATCTGCGCCCAGTCCTGAGCCTCCACGCCACCAGTGCCAGCGTGAATTGAAATAATCGCATCCGCTCGGTCATAAGGACCGTTAAACAAGACATAGAACTCCAAACCATCAAGCCTAGTAGTTAATTGTTTAACTTGCTGAGCCAAAGTATCAATCATCTGCTGATCCAAATCTTCCAAAGCTACTAGCTCCTCTGCATCAGCAATCTCAGCTAGTAACTTCTGCCAGACATCGGTCTCTTGTTTGGCAGCTTCTAATCTCTTGCCAACTACCACTGCTTTTTTTTGATCCAACCAAAAATCAGGCTCACTAGTAGCCTGCTCTAGATTTTTAATTTCCACCAAGCGCTGATCTAGGTCAAAGTAACCTCCACATTTCTAGGGCACGCTCACGCAACTCTTTAATTTTATTAACTACTTCGTTCATTTATTTAGATAGCTTATTAACAAAGAAAGAAATCGCTCCACCCATACCGAGACCCAAGAAAATAGCGAGTAGTATCAGTGGTAGCAAAGAGCCACCTTCACTAATATAAGCAATTACTTGGCTAGCGATAAATAGGGAAAACACTGCCATGATGACACCGGTGGCCATACCAGCCACATAGAGATAGAGCTTGTTATCTTTCATATTATTTTAATTTACAAAAGCTTTTTCTTAGCAATCATCACACATAGATCAGCTAGACGATTAGAATAACCAGTTTCATTGTCATACCAAGACACCACTTTGAGCAAATCACCATCGATAACCTTGGTACAGGACAAATCTACAATCGAGCTAGCCGGATCAGCCACGATATCAGCCGACACAATCGGCTCATCAGTTGCCACCACAATCCCCTTGTACTTAGGCAATTTAGCTGCGGCTACAATCGCTGCATTGACTTGTTCAGCTGTCACTTTAGTATTTAGCACATAAACCGCGTCACACAGTGACCCCACTGGCACTGGCACGCGGATCGACATGCCGTCAAATTTGTCTTTGAGAGCCGGAATCGTCGCACTAACCGCCTTCGCTGCACCTGTCGTAGTCGGGATGATATTAAGAGCTGCCGCTCGTGCTCGACGCAAATCGCGGTGCGGACCATCTACTAGAGTTTGGTCAGCTGTATAGGCGTGAACCGTCGACATGACAGCCTTCTTGATACCAAACTTCGCTGATAAAATGTCGGTAACCGGTGCGAGGCAATTAGTCGTACACGACGCCATGGAGATAATCTTGTCAGTCTTCTTGATCTTGTCAGCATTGACACCGATTACAAAAGTCTTGACTGAATCAGTCTTACCAGGCGCTGACAAAACAACTTTCTTCGCACCTGCCTTCAAATGCAAACCTGCACCAGCTTCGTCGAGGAAAATACCGGTTGATTCAATCACGATATCGACTTTGAGATCTTTCCAAGGCAAGACGCTAGGGTCCTTCTGAGCAAAAACCGGATATTTTTTACCATCTACCACTAGAGCTTCTTTAGTCGCACTGACCTTTTTACCATAGCGACCATAGACACTGTCGTATTTAAGTAAATGAGCTAGAGCAGATGTATCCGTCAAATCATTAATAGCCACCACCTCCACACCCGGTCTAGCAAGCAGTGCCTTAAAACTAGCCCTCCCGATACGGCCAAAACCGTTAATTGCCACTCTGATCATAATGATTTGATTTAATATTTATTGCTTTAATTTTATCAAAGACAGACTATTTGAGCAAATCAACTTTATTTCAGCATCTCCAAAACTTTTTTAAGACCAGTTGGCAAAGTAATCTTATACTTCACTCGCTCGCCTTCCAAATTATCAAACGCTAGATTGGTCGCCACCAAAAACACTCTACCTAGAGACAACTTCTTATTCTTGGACTTGGTCATGACTGTGGCGTACCAATCATCACCGACTAGTTGATGGTTAAAGGCTGCCATATGAGCGCGGATCTGATGAGTACGACCAGTTTTAATCACTAGCTCTAGCAAGGTATAATTAATTAGTCGCTGTAAAACCTTAAACTCCGTAATCGCTTCTTTGCCACCCTGACTCTTGGGCTTGGCCGCCATCTTGTGACCAGCACTCGACCGCTCCAAGGCAAAATCAATCACTCCTTCGTCCTTGATGACTTTACCGTACACCAAACCCTGATATTTCTTCTCCACTGTCCGAGCTTGAAACTGAGCTTTCAAACTTTTAAAAGTTTTGTTATTGAGCGCTACCACCATCACACCGCTGACTGCCTTATCTAATCGATGCACTATACCCGGTCGGAGTGGATCATCACCAACTTTTTTAATCTTGGGATAATTAGCTACTAACCAATCCACCAAAGTTACTTCCGTTGAGGTCTTGGTGCCATGTACTACCAAACCCGCCGGCTTATCCACGACCACATAGTCATTGCACTCAAAAAGCACTTTAATCTTTGGCAAAGTCTTAACTACTTCATCTTTGGACTTCTTGTCAGAACTAGCTTTAGCAGCGGAGGATGGACTAACAATCACTACTTCATCATCCAACTTCAATTTATAATGACTAGACTTAACCACGCCATTAACTAGCACAACGCCGTCATCAATTCTTTTTTGCCATTGACTACGAGAATGCTCAGGCTGACTAGCTGCCACAAACATATCCAGTCTCTGACCAATTTCTTTGTCTGTAATTTTATACATCATATAATAGCAAGTAACTTATCCGCCAAAACTTCAAAGCTAACTAAATCTTTAGTTCTTTTTTGATAACCAGGCTCTACAATCGGATTATGGTACAGATTGAGCCAAGCCTGAGCTAGTACCTGCTGATCATCCATCTCCACCACCTGACCATAGTCTGATTCCAGCAACTCTTTCAAAATCGTCCCTTCTCGCCCCATCACGGTAATCTTTTTCTCGCAGGCTGTCAAAGCTAGGCTCAAATCATCCCAATCCGGTCGCCGTGCGGCTATGACCAAGGCTGCAAAAGACTCCAGAGACCTGTCATTTTGAGACTTTTCACCGAGTAGCCATACCTGCGTCTCCAAATGATAGCGTTTAATTAACCAGCGAATCTGCTCACGGGCCGGACCATTACCCAGTAAAACCAATTGAAAATGTTGAGATACATCTAGACAAAGCTGCAAGCTTTTGATCAATAGCTCGGCCATTTTACTATCACTCCAATCAACTTTAGCACAAATCGTAAAATAATCTTTACGCAGTTTAAAATGTCGAGCCAAATTTTGCTGAGCCCCTTGACCCTCAGCCTCCGGCCGGCCGCAGCTTGGTATCAAACGCAAACTCTCCAAGTGATAGCCGAGATTAGTCAGATTACCAACTAGCTCTTCATTGATAGCAAGCACCTTGGCCTGAGCTGACTGCTTTATCAACCTCACTCGCAAGTCAGGCGCCAGACGATCATAGTCCACCGCTCCATCCTCTAGCCAGAGCAAACGCATCTTGAGCCTCCTCACCAAACTAGAAAGCATTACTTTCTCCGGCCAGTTATGCAAAAGCACTGCATCACAACCCTGCCACCAAGCCATTTTAATCAATTTTAATTTCACTAAATACCAAGACAAACGATCGAGCAATCCAAGCGTCATACCGCTGGCATGAGGCAAAGACGACAGAGACCAAGCTGATTCTTTGGACCAGTTTAACCACTGCTTGTTACTAGACCAGACAGTCAAAATTGCCCCAGCCTTTGTCCAGTGACCAAGCACCAAGCTCAAAAAATCACGACCACCCAGACCGCTATCGATGATTAAAATTCTTTTTCCCATATCTCGAATGACTCATATTTACCGCTTCTAACAAACCCATTTTACTAATCAAAGCAAAGTATACGGCAGCAGCCAGCACCACAACCAAGATCAAAACACAGACCGAACTAGTAAAGTTAAGCAGTGGCCAAATCAACGCTGCCATGATGATGGCTGCCAAGAGCGCCTTGGCAGTGACTGCAAAATCTAGCTTCACAACTCTTTCCTGAGACAAACGCCACCAAGCAAAGACACAAATCAATACTTCGCTATACACCGTCCCCCAAGCAGCACCGTAGACGCCATAACTTTTAATCAAATACACATACACCGGCACCGATGATACCGCTGTGATCAGATAATAAACAATCAAAGTTTTTTGCTTTTCCAGTGCAATAATAGTATGAGTCAAAGCACAGCTCATATATACTGCCACAATCGCTGGCAACAAAATCCGCAAAATCTGACCAGACTCGGCAAATTCAGTGCCAGTAATCGCCACCATGATTGGCACAGCTAGTACCGAGCCACCGAGCAATATTGGCCAAGCGCTAATCGCCATCAGATCCCAGAGTAATTGAGTAGTTTGAGCAAAATCTTTATTAGCTTTACTTGACCAGTACTTAACCATAATTGGTAGCACGAGACCCGCTACCATAAAAGGAATGCTTACCAAAATATCTACCACCTTATAAGCCGCTCCATACAAACCAACTTCTGCATTTGTCACAAACAATGACAAGAGCATGATATCAGCCTTCAAATAAATCAGATTAGAAACAATCGTCAGCATCAAGGGCCAAGACAACTGAGCGATTTCCTTCCAAATCAACCAGTCAAAACGCCAAGCAAAACGCACCAAGGACAAACTCAAAAGCCAGTGGAGTGCAAAATAAATCGCATTACTAATAGTCATTGCTGCCACCATACCCAGGAGTCCCCAATCCGCTCTGATCACCCAGATCGTTAAAATCACCAAGACTAGACGACTGACAATCTCAGCAAGGGCTATCCTTTGGGTAGCTAGACGCTTTTGAAAGACACTCACAAAGACTTGATTGGCGCTGACAAACCAAAAAGACATCGTCGCCACCACCACACCAATCTTGGTCAAAGCGTCATAAGGCATCCACCATACCGTCAGTGGCGCTAGACCAATCATCACCAGTGCCGTCAAGCTTCTAAAGGCAAAGAGGTTAGCCAAAATCTTTTTCTCATCCACCCCCACCCGATTAATCATCTGACTAGCCACCAAAGTCAAACCCATATCAGCTGCAATCGCAAAGACTGACGCATAGGTCATGATGGTGGTGTACTGGCCAAAAAGCCCACTACCCAAATAACGAGTCATCATCGCCACTGCCACCAATCCCAAAACAGTCCCCAAAAAGCGACCAGCCAGCTGCGCCAACGAATTATTCACCAATTTAACAGCAGTACTCATAAAAAAATAAACTAGAGTCCAAAACCTCAACTCAGTTCAGAGCTTTTGACTTTTTCCCTAAAAATCAATATAATAAGGCTATTCTTAGAGTCTATTATATCAAACAATATGCAATTGACCAAATCAATTTTCAAGCCTTTTAGTGCTCTAATCAAGCTTGGTCTACTAGCAATTATTTTGACTTTTGGTCTTTTTTTGACTAGTCCCGCTCAAGCCAGCTGGGTCGATATTAGCAAAGACAGCTTCGAGGCCATCAGCCCTACCTTTGGCGTCCCTGCCGGAGCAAGACCCATTGACCCCAGAGTCTATGTCGTCAACATCCTCAAAGTTGTCTTTGGCTTCTTGGGCGTTATCGCTATTTGTTTAATTCTTTACGCTGGTTTTTCTTGGATGACTGCTGCCGGTAATGACAAAAAAATCGGCGCCGCTCAAGACACTATCAAAGCAGCCACCATCGGCTTATTAATAATTTTAGCCGCCCTCTCTATCACTATTTTTGTCAGCAATGTCGCCCTGAGAGCAAATGACCGCAACGCTAATACCATTATGCAAAACAACTAATTATGATTGATACAGCAACGGATAACAACTCTACTAACACCCAAAGCGGTTATCGACTCGGCATTGATATCGGTGGTAGCAAAATGCGTGCCATCTTAATCGATCGCAAAAACAAAGTTCTCGAAGACTACCAATTGGCCACTCCCAAAGACTCTCTCAATCACCTCCTCATCATGATCAAGGCTACTATCGAGCCACTCATTGAACGAGCAAACAAAGACCAAATGACCATTGACAGTCTAGGCATCGGCATAGCTGGCACCCTCGACGAAGACCGAGAAAAAATCCTTGTCTCACCCAATCTTACGACCATCGAAAACACCAAGCTACTAGCCAGACTCCAAACAGAATTTAATTGGACTTGGCCTATGCTCATGGACAATGATGCCAATTGCTTCACTCGTGGCGAAGCCTTACTCGGAGCTGGCGCTGGATTAGAAAATGTCTATGGCATCACCATTGGCACCGGCATTGGTGCTGGCTGGTGGTACAACGGCGAAATCTACGCCGGAGCCAGCGGCGCTGCCAATGAACTCAGTGACATGCTCATCGACGTTGATCATCAAGTCACTCTCGAACAAGCCTATCAAAAACTTACTCAAAACAACGCTCGCCTCCTCGCTCAAGAAGCTTACGAAGGCGATATCCTCGCCGAAAAAGCCTTTGCTGAACTTGGCGCTTACCTAGGTCTTGGTTTTGCCAATATCGTCAACCTCCTCGACCCCTCTATGCTTGTTGTCGGCGGTGGTGTAGCTGCGGTCAGCGAGTTATTTCTTGGCGAAGCCAAGCGCACCATGGAAGAAAACACTCCTTCCCATCGTCACAAAACCAAAATCACCCAAACCAAACTCGGTGATAACGCTGGTGCTATCGGCGCTGCTCTGCTATTTAGATAGATCAAAATCCAGCTCCTCATACCAAAAAAGCCCTTCTACAAGGGCTTTTTTAACTTTACTGGCAAATAGACTATAAACTACGGTTTTTAATCTTATCCAACACTTCTTGCATAAACTCTTCTCGACCAATTTCTCTTGTGACTCTTTCGCCACGATCACGCACTGCTAGTTTAGCAGCCGCCATTTCTTGATCACCAATTACGAGTAGATAAGGAATCTTCTCCGCCACTGCCTTGCGGGTCTTGTTACCAACCGTTTCATCACCGAGATCAACCTCTACTCTAATGCCGAGTTCTCTAAACTGCTTAAGCAAATCTAGACAAAACTGATGATGTTTCTCACCAACTGATAATAACTTCACTTGCACTGGCGCAAGCCAGACTGGGAAGACACCTGCGTAATACTCAATCAAAAAAGCCATAATACGCTCCATCGCCCCGATTGACGAACGATGCACCACTATGCCTTGCTGTTCTTGGCCAGCATTGTCGATATAAGTCAGATTAAAGCGCTTCGGCATTACAAAGTCATACTGGACAGTAAAAGCTGTATCCTCTTTACCACTCACATTCTTCATCTGAATATCAATCTTTGGGCCATAAAAAGCTGCTTCCGCCTGCGCTTCCACAAACTTCGCACCACGTTCTACCAAAACCTGACGCAAATTTTCCTCAGCCACATTCCAAGCCTCATCATCCTTGAAGTACTTCTTTTCGTCAGAGCGGTCACCTAGAGACAAACGATAAGAATAATCCTCGCCTTGCTTGAGACCAAAGGTCTGCACAATAAAATCAATCAGATCGAGCACTCCAGCCACCTCTGATTTAGCCTGATCCGAATTAGCGCAAATAATATGCGAGTCAGCCAGACAAAAAGCTCGAGCTCTGATCAATCCAGTCAGCTCTCCGGATTGTTCATAACGATAAAGCTTAGCGAGTTCGGCAATCCTCATTGGCAAATCACGATAACTATGTTTGTGACTGAGATAGAGCTCAAAGTGATGCGGACAAGCCATCGGGCGAAGCATAAACTCTTCTTCATCGATCACAATTGGCGCATACATCGAATCCTTATAATAAGGATAATGGCCAGATTTCTTATAAAGATCAAGACGGGCAATATCCGGTGTAATTACATGCTTGTAACCACGTTTAATTTCCTCATCAACAATAAATCTCTCTAATTCACGACGAATTGCTGCTCCTTTTTCAGTCAGTAGTGGTAAACCCTTGCCGATTGTTTCGCTAAAGACAAACAAATCGAGCTCCTTGCCTAGTTTACGATGATCACGCTTCTCTGCTTCAGCCAGCATCAACAAATAATTATCGAGCTCCTCTTTAGTCGGAAAAGCCAAAGCATAGACTCGAGTTAACATTTTATTTTTCTCATTACCACGCCAATAAGCACCAGCCAGTTTCCACAATTTAAAGGCCACTCCTTTGATTTCTCCAGTCCTCGCTACATGAGGCCCTTTGCATAGATCCAAAAACTCACCCATTTGATAATAACTAACCTTAGTTTCACCAGCTGTTTTGAGATCAGCTATTAGCTCTGCTTTATAAGTCGCTCCCGATTCAGTTTCACGAGCCAAAGCCTCATCAATGGCGATTTCCGTCCTCTCCACCGGATAATCAGCCTTGATCATCTGCCTCATTCGATCTTCGATGACTCTAAAATCAGACTCAGTGATACTAGTCGTGCCAAAATCAAAATCATAATAAAAACCATTGTCAATCACCGGCCCGATAGCTAGCTTTACATCAGGAAATTTTTCTCTAGCCGCCCAAGCAAAGAGATGGGCTAGACTATGACGCATTTTATGGAGTTGGTCATGCTCTTGCATATATTTACTTCGCCTCGCCATAGCTCCTCAGAACAAAGGCGGGCCTTGTTACGCCGTAGCTCCCAAAGGAGTGAAGGCGGGTTACTTAATTATTTATAAAAATAAAACCTCGTCTCAGCAATCATCAAAAATGACAATTACCAGGACGAGGCTTCGGCCACGCGGTTCCACCCGGTTTTCCTGACTAATCAGGACTCTTTTTAGTTTGGCTTAGGTTCTAGAACAGCCTTGCGGCTCCGCACTTGGTAGCTACGGCAATCACCAATTTGCTCATTATAAAACAAATTCAAAATTTGTCAAAATAGCTACTCGGCACTTTCAATCTTAGCCAAATCAGCGTTAGTCGCCCCCAAACCCAATTTCCTCATAAGCTGATAGGCATCCTCTGGTAAACCCAAATAATATCGCTTAGCATCAACTGGATTCACATACCAAGCCTCACCTCGACCTTGTGCCTGCAATAAAATCCTACCCAAAAATCTATTAGTAAACTTCTGATCAGCAAGTATCCGACCAGCTCCCATCGAACTAAAACCAGCCGATAACTCTTGATAATCACTATAACCATCGCCGTCCATATCAGCGGCCTTAGGATTAGTGCCAATCGCTGTCTCAAAACGATCGGCTAGGCCATCGCCATCACTATCAGCGCCAGTTACCGCAGTTGTCGCTACTAAAATCTTGGCTAGATCATCATTAGACATACCGATCGCCATCTTTTTCATCAAGCTATACGCCTCAGCTGCGCCAGCCAAATAATACTTACGACCACTAACTGGATCGATATACCACGCCTCACCACGCTCCTCTACCTGCAACAAAATCCTACCAGCCAAACGATTATTAGCACTCACCACACCGGCAGCCACCGGCTTATTAACCACTTCTGTACTGGCAACAATCAAAGACAGACCAGCACCACTCATTCGATAATTCAAAGTCTGATCATTCTCCGCTGCTGCAAATTCGATCTGAGCCGCTGTTTGACTACCACGATCAACTACCAAAAAATAACTCAAACTCTGATCTTGCAAATCCTTAGTTGGCAGATACAGAGCCAATCGACCGCTAGCCGGCAGAGTATAGTTACCAATCAAAGCATTCTTATCCAAAACCTTTTTACCATCAATATCTATAGCACTCTGATAAACTTTAAACTTCTGACCAACCAATAGCTTACCAGAGCTATCACGTAGAGTGATGTTAACCGCTGGCAAAATCTTTTCTAGGGTTAATTTCTCACTGCATTCAAAACTAATATTAGCAAACCAAAAACATAGATTTTTTACCTTATCACCACAAATTTGCAAAATATACTTTTGACCAGGAGTGTTAGTTAACTTGGTATTAGCTAGACCATTATCATCAATCTTGCCACTCGCCACCTTAGCAGCTAGTGCTGGCCAGCCACTCGCATCCCAGTTCTGAGCATAGAGACTATAACTAGCTCCGCCAATCACTTTTTGTTGATAATCCTTAACCGACAATCTCAAATCAGACTTGTACTGACACTTGGGCACTTGATAATTATCTAACCACAGAGCTACATCATGTCTCTTAGCCTCTGTTATAGCGAGTGGGGTATTAATCTTTTCACCATTGCTATTTTGATAACTCAAATAATAATCACCAACCGGTAACTGAATATAAGCTCGACCCTGTTGATCAGTAGTCAAAGTCTCGACCGCCTTACCGGCCTCATAACCACCAAAACCGGACTGATTTTGCGCTAGTACCGACACCTTAACATTAGCTAGAGCCTCTGATGTCGCCCTATCTTTAACCAAAATCACTGCATCACTGATCTTAACAGTCACATATTTCACAGCGCTGTCAGTAGGCACTACCGATTCTTGATAAAAAGTTAAACCCTTGGTGTTTTTAGCACCAATAATATAAAAATAAGCATCTGGCGTAGCACTCTGTTGCACTGTCGGCGTCAAAACATCAACAATACCCAACTGACCACTATTAAAAGTCCCTAGAGTCTCCGCACTAACAATTTTGTTAGCAGCATCCACGCCTTGATTACCAACTGTAATCGACAAATTTTTCAAAGTGTTAATCAATGGATCTTGAACAATAATTCGCAAAGTACTTAGAGTCAGATCGACTCGACCAACATAACCACAGCTCGCCACCACCTTGTCATAAAACAAAAAATCCCGATTTTTCAAAGTCGGATTAGTCACCTTAATGACATAATTAGCATTCTCCGCCGTCGCTGTAAATTTTATTTTAGCAAGACCCAGCGCGTCATCAACTGTTCCAGCACCGACTTGCTTAATCGGCTTGCGAACACCGCTAGCATCCACACCTTCTTGATAAACAGTTAATTTGGCCTTGGACAGCATTTTGCCCAGACCATTTTTAACACTAACTGACAATTCACCATTGCAATTAGCCGTTTGTGCTTGGCTTTGGTTAGTAACCAATAAAACACCAACCAAAATCACTAAACCACAATATTTTTTAATCATAAATATTGAGCTAATTATAACACAAAAAAGTCTTTGGATAAAACTACTACCATTGATAATATTCAGCGCTCTGACCGACTTGCTCAGCTATCGCTAGTAATCGATTATATTTGGCCACTCGCTCACCACGAGCAGGCGCTCCAGCCTTTAGCTGACCAACCCCCATCGCCACTGCCAAATCAACTATAAAACTATCACTAGTCTCACCGCTACGATGCGATACAATTGATTTCATATTATGCTCTGTAGCCAGTTTGATAGTAGCAATCGTCTCGCTCAGAGTCCCAATTTGATTTAACTTGATCAAAATTGCATTACTCGCCTTAGCCTCTATGCCTTGAGTCAAACGCTTAGTATTAGTCACATACAGATCATCACCGACAATCTGTTTATCCATATGCTTGGCACTAAACTCCGCAAAACTCTGCCAATCATCTTCGGCAAATGGATCCTCCCAACTGACAACTGGATATTTCTCCATCAAAGACTCATAAAACCCAGCTAGTTCCTGAGAGCTCATTACTCGACCAGCCTTTTGTAGATGGTATTGACCATCACGATAAAACTCCGAAGCTGCCACATCAATCGCTAATAAAACTTGAGAACCTAGAGCATAGCCCGCTCGATCAACCGCCTCAGCGATCAATTCAAAAGGCTCGTCGTTACTAGCACAATTAGGAGCAAAGCCACCTTCATCACCCAAATTAGTACTGTAAGTTTTTTCCACCATTAACTTTTTGAGTTGCTGATAGATTTCCACACCCATTCGCACCGCCTCTGTTGCATCGCGAGCCCCCACCGGCATCACCATGTATTCTTGAATATCTGTTGCCCAATTAGCGTGCTTAGCACCATTGATAATATTCATCAGTGGCACTGGCAAGACATATTTACCCTTAAAATTATCATTAAACTTAGTTAGATATTGATAGAGATGTTTTTTTTCAGCTCTCGCCTGTGCTACCGCCACTGCCATTGAAACTGACAAGATGGCATTAGCTCCTAGTCGTGATTTGTTATCAGTCGCATCTAACTCTATCATCCTTTGATCAATTTCTGCTTGTTCGCTGGCTTCGTGACCAACCAAAATCCTACCAATTTCTTCGACATTGGCCACAGCCTGACGCACACCCCGACCAGCAAAACGATCAACTTGCTTATCTCTCAACTCACAGGCCTCATGAGTACCAGTTGAAGCACCTGATGGCACCGCCGCTTTACCTACACTCCCATCAGCGAGTGACACAGTCGTTTCAATTGTCGGTTCACCTCGACTATCCAAAATTTCCAAAGCTTTAATCGATCTAATTTTCATATAATTATTTATTTCAATTCTATAATCTCAGCGTTATCAAAGAATGAACTTGCAAGTGACTTTTGCCAAGTCCAGTTATACCAAACCGCTTCCATCATCTTGCCAATTGCCCCATGAGTCACTACGACAATCTTTTGATTAGTACAATCCCGCTCTATTGCTTCTAAGGCTCTACGCGCCCTCATCATCAATTCTGGGAAAGTCTCCACACCCGGACCATCCAAAAAATAATCAATTTGATCACCGCGCACTACATGCTGACTGTATTTTCTAATTTCATCGATGCTCTTGCCAGTTAAAATTCCAAAATCACGCTCTATTAAGTCTGGCTCGATCATTAATTCATCAATACCAGCTAGTTCAGCAATTATCTCAGCCGTCTGGCGAGCTCTAATCGCTGGTGACACATGAATACAGTCAATTTTTTTAGAACATAACTTTTTTGCCGCTACTCTAGCCTGACTGATACCCTTGGCCGTCAACGAGCTATTCCGATGGCCGTTCAAAATCCCCTTGGCATTATCCTCATCCTGACCATGTCTGACTACATAAATCATATCTGTAACAAAACTTAATGATTTAATGATAGCATAGATGTATTGTCTATGGTATAATAAAGTCTATATTTAACTTTAGCCAAATATGTCCAAAAAATCCAATCATTGCAAAGATCAATGCTGTTGTCACCATGGCAAACTCGACCTTAATGAGCTTAAAACCGAAGCTCGCACACTCATCAAAGATGCCAAAAATAAATACAAGCAAATGAAGCCAGCTGACAAGCAGAAGCTCAATAAAAATCTCGCTATCGGCGGCGCCGTCGCCCTCGGGCTCCTGGGACTCAAAAAAATCTTTGGCACTAAGCGCAAATAAAAAAGAGGCAAATGCCTCTTTTTTACTAATCATTATTTACTAGGGTAAAAATTTTCTATTTGACTATTATACAAATTTACTTTGGCATTATAATCATCTAGCTGTTCCTTATAACGCTGATAAGCCTCTTTGTACTGATTAACTTTATTATTATAAGTTTGCACCAAACTATTATACTGACCGATGTCATTTTTGGCCGCCTCCATTTTTGTCTGCCAAATATTTAAATCACTTACTCTGTCCGCCAAATCGTTTTTCAAATTATTAAGATAATTTCTACTGGTAGCAAGGTCTGATTCCAATTGCCTCAAATCAGCCACCAAATCATAAGTCGCTTGACTGCCGGTATATTGTTTACCTTTAGTTTTTTGCAATATCTCTGGTCGACCCAAATGACCAGTCTTAAAGACATTGGCAAATTGACCAGCCAAAGACTGCGAGTCTGGAGCCAAGACTACTCCATTGTTTCCAAAGTTCTGAGCTATCACACTGATCGGCAAATAATTAGTCGTCTCTGCATAACAATAACCCGAACCAAAGACTGCAAAACGTTCTGGGCATTGGATACCAACCGCCGCATGATTGACTTCTGGCAAATCGATCACCGCCGCCCCGTAACCTAATTCACGCAAAATCATCACCGCTAAAAATGTCTTATCCGAACACACACCTAAACGTCTAAACAAAGTTTCATAAGGATAATTTGGCTTACCAGTTTCTAGATTTTTATCATGATCATAGGGAATGCTTTGCACAAAAGCCATCGTTACATTAACTAGCTCATCATCAGTGAGTAACTCTTTAGTAGCGATATATTTCAGTTGACCGACAATATCCTTAATCGTAGCATCGCCACTCCTCGCTTGCAAAAACATTTTATAATAATCCTCATGCCAATTAGCCGGCAGATCGCCATAATAAGTATATACCTTGGAGCTCCCAGCATAATCATTATAAGTCTGCTGACTAAGATTTAATGACAACTGATAGTCTCGTCCACGATATTTCCATTTAAAAACTTCTCGACCAGCCTGATTGATTAGTGACGGAGCTTCTGAGGATTTAACAGAGCTAGCTGGAGCCAGATTAAAATCCGGACTAATAGTTGCTAGAGTCTTGTTAGACACTCCTAGCGCTAATTTATTCCAGATCGCAAAAGCCGTTTCTGGCGACCCCAGATAAACTAATTGTAAATTAACCGGATTAACATAATAAGCCTCGCCGCGAGCCTCTACTTGGAGTAAAATCCGACCAGCCAAATGCGCCGGGGCTTTAGCCTTCCAATTACTCAAATCTTTATTAGTCACTCCTAACCCCAAAGCTCTAATGATCTTGGCCGCATCCGCTGCTCGACCCAAGAAATATCGTTTACCATTAACCGGATTAAGATACCAAGCTTCACCACGAGATTCGACTTGCAACAATACTCGACCAGAGAGACTTGCCGCCTCAACCACCAAACCAAAACCAAAAACAAAAAACAAGCTAACAAACAATGATTTTAAAAATATATTTTTCATAAGCATCCTTTGCACTGTAAAAATTTTAAATTTAATAATGATAAGTCTTGCCACTAGCAATCGTCACACCGCGATAAATCTGCTCGACCAAGATCAACCTGGCCATTTCATGTGTCATCGTCAAAGCCGACAAAGCCATCTGCTCTTTGTATTTCTGCTTGATAGTATCAGCTAAACCTAGAGCGCCACCGATCACCATTATTAACTCAGCTGACTCCTCATTAATTAGCTTGCTAAACGCTAGACTATCAGGCGTCTTGCCACGCTCATCCATCACTATCACTCGAGCCGAATCACGCTTAGCCAAATAATTCTCAATCCGCTCCGCCTCTAGTCGCTTGGCTTGTTCACGACTATGCTCACTAAACTTTTCCGCCTTGAGCTCTTCAATCTTAATCTTGCCATAAGGAGCTAGCCTGAGCAGATAACCATCAATCGCTTCAGCGAGATACTTTTCTTTGATTGAACCAATGGCAAGGATGGTAATTTTAAACATATTAATCATCTAAACAATTAAACCGATTAGCACAGCAAATATTCTTGCCTCTTTTAGTTACTACACCATAGTAGCCGTCGGCACAACAACGTCGATTAGCTTTTATAAAATCATTGATGGTAAAAGCATTTTGACTTTGGTCAAAGTGAGTCGTAGTCCCACTTGGACACCAGCCCCACCAGTAAAAACTTTTGTATTTAACAGATTTACTAAATAAATTGACAACCAAAATACTTACAAAAAACACAATCACACAGCACAAAACAATCGTTAAAATCAAAGCCCAGTTGTCTAATTTTCTGTTCATAATTTCTTTTTCACTCAATAATTAGCCCAGCCATCAATCCCAGTAATTTGCCATCCTTAACACAATAGTCTATTTTAATAATACACTATTTCACATAAAACCAGTAGGATTCGTACAGTGGTAGTACGCTTGCTTCCCAAGCAAGAAACGCGGGTTCAATTCCCGTATCCTGCTCCCAAAGAAATCAACCTCTGCACGGCTGACAGCTCGACAATAGACCAAATAAAAAGAACTCCATTAATGGAGTTCTTTTTATAACAATCATCAACCAGTCGGGATACTGGGAATTGAACCCAGTCTACAAGCACCCCATGCTCGCGTACTGCCGGTATACTATATCCCGCTTTTACCAACCACTATCACCATCCCGAGTCATCCTAGAGCTAATGTAAGTAAACATCGACATCAGTAGACTAAAGCCCAAAGCTGACCAAAAACCGCCCACTTCAAAGCCTTTGATCAGAGAACCAGCAAAGAGCACTAGTCCAGCATTAATCACCCAAGTAAATAATCCCAAGGTCAAGATATTAATCGGTAAAGTCAAAATAATCAAAATCGGCTTAATCACGGCATTAATCAAAGCCAAAAACAGGACCAGCCAAGCCGCTGTCCACCAATTACTCACGCTAATGTTTGGAATCAAATAAGCAGCAATCAAAACCGCCACTGTGCTAATAAACCATCTAATAAGAAGCATATTTTTGAGTAGTTATTAACGAGTTATTATCATCGTATTAATAAATTTAAAAATAACATACATCAATCCCAACATAAAACCAGCCACAATCGGAAACATAACCAACATCATCTTAATATTCTTTTTAATCGTAAAATCAATCAGCTCTTTTTGAGCATCGACATTGAGGACACTGCGATCACTCATCAAACCATGATTATCTTTATTGTTTAACATACATTTTAAATAATTATATTATTCTAAAGGACAAGCCGCAAACTCACAATTCGGACCGCTGCGTCCTACTGCCGAACCATCAGCACAGATCTTGGCATCCATCGTACAAGCTACCGGCTCCTGAACATTTGGAGCAGAAGCATTATTCATCGACCTGTTGAGAAAAACCAAATAAATCGCGGCCAGCAAAAGAGCTAAAATAATAATGATCCACAAAGATTTTTTATTAATAGCTTTGGGCATAATTTTAGCAAATATTAATAATAACCATTATACTCCTCTTTTTATTTTTAAAATAGCCGAGCTTATAAATAAAAAGAGGTGGGTTGATAACTTATCAACCCACCTCTATCCTCCTTTAATTATTAGCCGACTGTACTGAGCTCAAAATAGTCAGCAGATTAGCTGGCACATTTTTCACTAGCTTCTTCAAAGCACTAACCGTATAATAATCTTCAAATTGATCTCCGTGCTTAGGACTCACCATAGTTCTCACCAAGAAAACTCCCTCTACAAATTTAACTGCGAGCAAAGTATAAACAGTCTCGCCTTCAGCTAAAAATTGTGGGTACATCGGCCGCATCTCGGAGATATCGTGTCGCACAAAATCAAAAGACACGCACTCACTAGTTAGCAAAGTATACTCAGCCAATCGACGAGCATCAGTAGTCACCAATCTCACTATACGATCCAAATAAGACAAATTCATTCTAGAAAGCACACCATCATTCAAAATCAAAAAATCTGAACATCTCAAATACTTAAGGAATAGTCCTAAATTCTCATCATCAGCAATCAAAGCTTGGTTAATTTTTTCCTCTTCAGCAATCAAAGCCTCAATCAATAAGCTACTTTGAATAGCACCCATTTCGATTTCTAACTGTAACTCTGGCACATTAACCTCAATCTGACGCACTATCAGCGCAGTCAACATTAATTCCAGTTCCTCAGCCGAAGGCGCTAATTGCCAAATTTCTTGCCGCAATGCTTGCACCCGATCAACACCACCGAGCGCCCTAATCAAATTATGCAGTTCAGCCATCACAATCTCAGTCCTACCGACAAGCAGCCAAGATTCCTCCAAAATTTCTACATCCAAACACTTCACATGATCCAAAATCCGCATTAGACGCCAGGACTGAATCAAATTACTAGATTTATAACAATCAAACTTTAATACTAGCTGACTAGTTTGCGTGTTAATACAACCAATCATGACTCCTATTTCCGAGAATATGCCGCTCATACGCACGCACAGATACTTTCTCATCAAATGTCTTTTACCATTAATAATGGTAGATGACAACTGACTTTCGGTCATAATTAACATTTGCATTGTCTCTACTCCTTTTTTAAAGAACAACAAGCGCTACCTTTGTAGCAAAAAATTAAAATTACTATAAGATAATTGCTAAGTTTTGTCAATTAAAAGTTTGACAGATAGTCATTATTATGTAGAATTAATCAGTAATTTATAGTACTTTAACATCTATCACAATCTACCATGATACAATTCAAAAAAGTCCTTCTCGTCATCCTGCCTGACAATCAGCCTTGCCTAATTCCCATAGAGCCAATCGTTGATTGTCCTATCATCAAAATTGATGAACAACAGAGTTTTTGGGTCTACAGACGTTATTGCGGACTAGATGCCTTGGGCAATCTAACCATTTTAGTCAAAGAACTAACACAGATTGACATCAACATCATCCTCGCTAACAATGGCATCTGCTTTGTCGAAATAGATTGGCAAGGTCAATTAATCCAGCCTAAAAATGCCCTCGGCCACAAGAAAGTAGTCATACACTTATCACTACCCGAACCGAGCACAAAAGCTGCCTAGCCAGAGTGCGAGATCCCTACTACGCAAAACCAACAGCACAAGCTGTTGGTTTTTTATTTTTTGTGGACCTAGGCGGAATCGGACCGCCGTCTGTGCAATGCGAATGCACTGTGCTACCACTATACCATAGGCCCTTAGGTCACCACCACTTGTGGTGACATTTTTTACTTCACGAGTTCAATGGACAAGATGGTCGCCTTACCCATCGGATTATCATTACGATCCACCTCCAGAGCCTCAATCTTCTTCACCACTTCCATACCAGAGACAATCTGACCAAAATTAGTATGCTTACCATCGAGCCACGGCGTGCTTTCTGCTGTCACAATAAAAAATTGTGAACCGTTAGTGTTTGGACCAGCATTAGCCATAGCGAGTGACCCAGCGACTAGCTTGTGGCTATTAAATTCATCAGCGAACTGATAACCCGGACCACCAATACCATCATTAGACCAATCCTCATCCTTAGAGTTTGGATCACCACCTTGGATCATGAAATCCTTAATCACACGGTGAAAACGCACACCATTATAAAATCCCGTTTGGGCTAGTTTCAAGAAATTTTCCACAGTCGCAGGTGACTCCTCACCATAAAATTTGACAGTGATATCACCTAGACTAGTTTTTATAATTGCCTGAGAATATTCTTTGACCAAAGTTAAATCATTCATAGTATTAGTTTGTTCGTTATTGACCACTGGAGCACTTGCCTCAGTCGTCATTGGCTTAGTTTCTAAATTAATATTCTGCTGACTTGCCGGCTTTGTGCAAGCACTAGTCACCAAAACCACCAAACCCATGATCAAGATTATTTTTTTCATAGCTTATTGATTTTAAATTCTTTTCTCAAGTCCTTTAATTTAAGCAACTTTATGAGCTTTTTTCAAGCTTCGATCATCTTCTTCGCGCCTCTCCTCGATCAACTCTTTGGCCTGCTTTCTCAAAGCCTCCAGCTCCATAGTATTAAAGAATTCCGCCCGCGCCTTCAATTTCTCATAATCATTTAGCTCAGGATTTTCCAGTACTTCAGCTAACAGACAATCCAAGATCGCACCAATCTTGGGACCAGGCGCAATCTTCAAAGTCTCCATCAGATCGGTGCCATTAAATTTCAACATCTTCACCGACACTGGGTCACTAGCCACCTTATCAAACATATACTGCAGATGTCGCAGTTTGTAAGGCATCGCCTTTGGCGTCCCCGACCCTAGTCGATCAGCAATTCGCAAATCAATTAGGTCCTGCAAATTCTCTCGACCGGTCTTGGCTATCAGCCTACGCACACTCGCCGCCGTCACCTCGTCAACCATATAGTAGAACATATGATTACGAACTAGATTAACAATCTGCTTCACATCGTCAGCACTAAACTTCAAACGAGTTAAGATTCTTTCGGTCATCTTTGCTCCCACATACTCATGATTGTAAAAAGTCGCTGCACCGTCAATAATTTTTTTGGTCTTTGGCTTACCGATATCATGGAGCAGTGCCGCGATTCGCACCTGATAGGTCTTATTAGGACAATGCTTGAGAGCCATGACACTATGGGTAAAGACATCATAAATATGATGCCCGTTTTGCTTGACACCTTCCGCCACCATCAACTCCGGTATAATGTATTGCATTAAGCCCAGATCAGCGAGCTTCATTACACCGGCATAGGGATTAACTGAAGCAAAAATCTTGACCAATTCATCATGAATCCGCTCCGAAGCAATAAACTTAATCGCCCCTGGCATCTTGGCAATCGCTCTCTCAGTCTTGGGTTCTAATTTAAAATCTAGTTGCGCTAAAAACCGCACTGCTCGCATCATACGCAAGGCATCTTCCTTAAACCTATCAGCCGGCTCACCTACCGCTCGCAGTACTCGCTGGCGAATATCTTGCTCACCACCAAAATAATCAGCCAGTTCATAAGCCTCATCATCAATCTCTATGACTTTGTGGTGAGCTTTATTAGCCAGCGGTGGTTTGACTAGCCTAAGAGCCAAAGCATTGACCGTAAAATCACGACGCGCCAAATCCTTATCCAGACTATCTTCAAAACGAACTTGATCAGGATGACGACGATCAGCATAGCCCTGCTCACTGCGATAAGTTGTCACTTCCACTGTTGCCACTGTCTCTTCACCTTCACGCACCTTTACAATCACCGTCCCAAAGTTGTTTTCATAAACAGCATCAGCAAAAATATCACAAACCTGCTCTGGCCGTGCATTAGTTGTGAGATCCCAATCGGTCACCGGACGCTTCATTAGCAAATCACGCACCGAACCACCGACGATCCAGGCTTCGTAACCAGCCAATTCTAGCTCCTCAATAATTTGTAGTAAATAATCTGGAATCATAAAGGCCTATCTTAACCTAAGCTCAAAAATTTAGCAAACTCATTTAAAATCAAAAAATATCTTATCAAAATCAACTATCTTACCATTTTTAACCATCACTCCCTCGCTAGCAAGCAGTTCAATTTTCATAACCGAGCCATGAGCATAACCACCTAGCCGTCCATCACTATAAACCACGCGGTGACAAGGCACTACTGGCGCATCAGGATTTTTGTTGACCGCATTACCGACTGCTCGCGCGGCAGCTGGCACACCAACAGCTCTAGCCAAAGACTTATAGCTCGTCACTTTACCCTTTGGCACCAAGCGTAGCTTTCTCAAAACCAGCAATTCAAAGTCAGTCATCTTAATATTATAACCTATCAAAATTTTTAATAAAAATCCCCGTCACTTATGACCAGGGATTATTAACTAAGGATTTAATCATGCGACTTCCATAGCTACAATAAACTCATCATTTTGATCAGACTCTTCATCTACAAGATCCACCTGAGCTTGTAAAATTGGAATAGTTATTTTACCTAAAGCCCGATTAATCTCAGTCAAAGTCTTGAGAGATGCCTCTACAAAACTCTTTCTACCTATCACCTCAGTAATCAGTTTCAAAGCTAGTCGATACGAATCACTCTGAATATGATAAGCAACGAATTGATCAGGCATCACAAACTCTGACAAATTCATCTGATCAAAATCAGCAAAATCACCAGCCTTGATCAAATCAAGACAATAGTTTATTTCGCTCAAAGGAATCACCCCAATCCCCCTACAACATATTTCATCTTTGTCTTTTTTTACAAAAAACATCGAGCCAGTTACAATTCGCCTGAGCAACTTGCGGTGCATAGCTATCTGGTTTAAGACAAAATACCTTTTGTTTATAGGCAAAATTCTTTCTTCATATGCCTGCATATTAAACCCTTTTTATTGTTACAATGTACCAAATTACCTTCGCATTATCTGATAATTTAACCACCATGTCAACCACAAACAAAAAGACCACTTCAACTGAAATGATCTCTTTGTTTCCTCTATCCGGCTATTGCGAAACGGCCAGACAAGCATGGGGATCAAACTATGGACAAACAGCTTTTTTACTTAATACCACCTAACCAGCAAACTACTATTTTTTCTTAGTTAGTCTCACTAACTCCTGCTTAAAACTTTCTACATCCTCAAAGGATTTATAGACCGAAACAAATCTTATGTAAGCGACTTCATCAAAATCTTGCAAACGCTCCAAAACCACTTTACCGACTTCATCCGAGCTAAGTTCTGGTTTACGCAATGACTGCAAATCTCTTTCGATCAAGTTCATTAATTTCTTAAAATCATCTTCGGTCACTGGTCGCTTTTCCAAAGCTCTCCGCAAACCACGAGCCACTTTTTCACGAGCATAGGCTTCTTTAGAACCACCCTTCTTCACAACCGTCAAATCTAGAATTTCCATTTCTTCATAAGTCGAAAAACGAAAACTACATTTGAGACACTCACGTCTACGACGAATCGACAAATCTTCGTTAGTTGCCCTTGAATCAATAACTTTAGTATCGTCATTGTAACAAACAGGACACTTCATAAAGACTTATAATCAATTTGCCTTATAGCAAGCCTACTACATCTAGTAGGATCTGTATTTAATGACCACTACATCTAGTAGATATCTATATTATAAAGCTTGACTATCTTCTGGTCAATCACAAACTTTAGAACTTAGATTAGAGATTAATTAATTTGACCACAAAAAATACTAAAGAAATTATTAATTAGATGTGGATAAGATTTGTTAATTTAAATTTTAAAATTTAAAATTAAAAAAGCTCTCCCCAAGGAAAAGCTTTTTATCTACATTTAGATATTTTAATTTTAGACCTTACATCATCTTCTTCCGAATAAAAGCCGGGATGCCTAGATCTTCTTCCTCTTCACTGTATTCTTCTTCCGGAGCCATGACTGGTGGCATTTTCTTGAGTGGGGCCATCTGTGCTTGCTTCACTGCTGATGGCTTCACTCGCTCTTCCTGACGAATTTCTTCTTCTAGGAATACGCTCGGCGTATACTTACGATCATCAATACTACTAGTATTACCACGGTAATTCTGCTTAACATTAAAGCCAGTTGCCACCACCGTAATCTTGATCTCATCCTTTAATCGCTCGTCTATTCCAGCACCAAAGATAATCTTGGCTTCTTCATCAGCTGACGAAGTAATAATCTTGGCCGCTTCATTGACATCGTGCATGGTTAATTCTGTGCCACCAAAGATAGTAAAGAGCACACCCTTAGCGCCATCAATCGACATTTCTAAGAGTGGCGAATTAATCGCCGCCTTTGCTGCCTCCACTGCTTTGTTCTCACCACTCGCCTTACCGATACCCATCAAGGCGCTACCAGAGTCAGCCATAATCGTCTTCACATCATTAAAGTCGACGTTGATCATGCTATGGACACTGATAATCTCAGCGATACCAGCCACACCCTGACGCAAAATCTCGTCCACCACCATAAAGGCATCGAGAATACTAGTCTTCTTATCAATTGCTTGCAAAATCTTGTCATTTTGAATGGTAATAATCGCATCAACTCGATCAGTTAATTCTGATAGTCCTCGATCGGCAATATTATTACGCTGTTGACCTTCAAAAGAAAAAGGCTTAGTTACCACCGCTACTGTCAAAGCCCCTAGATCACGAGCAATCTCGGCCACAATCGGCGAAGCGCCAGTACCAGTGCCACCACCCATACCACAGGTAATAAAAACCATATTAGCATCCTTGAGCGCTTCTCTGATTTCATTTTGAGCTTCTTCAGCCGCCTGACGACCGAGCTCTGGATTCATACCAGCTCCCAAGCCCCGAGTAATCGTCTTACCAATATGAATTTTCTTCGTCGCCTTGCTATAATGCAAAGCCTGCACATCAGTATTGATAGCAATAAAATCTACACCTTTAATACCGCACTCAATCATGCGATTCAAAGCACTACCGCCAGATCCTCCTACTCCAACCACTTTAATTTTGGCAAATGTTTCCGCTACCGGTTTAATTTCCGCCATATATGTATTAAAAGTATAAGCAATTAAGGCATTTTAAACTATCCTTGACCATTTGGCAAGCTGAGTAGCTTTTAACTAAGGTCTAAAAATAGACCATAATTTCTTGGCACTCCTTGCCAAAGTCCCACCCACATTACCAAAAGACATACCAGTATTATTCTGACCACGCCTCGACTGCTCACCCCAGACTACCAAGCCCAAGGCTGTTAGATAATCCTGCTCATTAACCTTATCCACCACCGTCGCTGTCGCCTTATTAGCACCCAAGCTAACCGGTAGCCTCAGAACCTTCTTCGCCGTCTCCACCAAGTCAGCCAACTTCGCTCCACCACCAATCAACACCACTCCAGCTGGGAGCATTCCTGAGCGATTAATCTTTTTAAATTCTGTATCGAGACGCAGTAAAATTTCTTCGACTCTCGCCTCAATAATCTCCGAGACATATTTGCGAGAGATGACCGAAATCTCATCATGCAAATCTTCTTCACGGAGCAAATCAGTGATATCTATCTCGTCTTTTTTATTAAATTGTTCACTCTTAGCACTGCCGTATTTCAATTTAATCCGTTCCGCCAAAGTAATCGGACAGCGCAGACCAATGGCAATATCAGCCGTAATCAAACCAGAGCCAACTGGCAAAACCGCTACATGGAGCAGTTCGCCTTCTTCATAAACCACCAAGGTTGTAGTAGTCGCACCAATGTTAACCATCGCCACACCCAGTTCTTTTTGCTTATTATCCAAAACCGCACTAGCAGTAGCTAGACCCGAGAAAACCAAATCATCAATACTGAGATTAGCTCGCTCAATCGCCCGAGCCATGTTTTTGATTTGGTTAGACAAGCTCTGAATCACTAGAGTTTCCACTTCTAGACGCACACCACTCATGCCTAGAGGATTTTTAACCGCTTGCTGATTATCCACCTTATACTCCATCGGTACTACGTGCAAAATCTCATAATTCGGTGGCACTGACAGAGCCTGCGCCGCTTCAATCGCCCGGTTCACATCATCAACACTGATTTCATTATCACTACGACTAACACCGACTACCCCTCGCGAACGATCACATTTTAGATTCAGACCATTAGCACCCAAGAAAACCGAATTCACCGATACGCCCAACAGTCGCTCCGCCTTCTCTAGGCAAGCCGAAATAGCTGAAGTGGCGTCTTCAATACTATTAATTGCACCCTTACTAATTCCCTCGGCGGGCACCGACACCGCACCTACAATTTGCAACTTTTCACCTTGCTCCATTGGCACCAATTGACCAATTACCAATCTTATTTCAGTCGAGCCAATATCCAAACCAGCAAGTAGTTGATTTTTCATAGTTAATCTATTTATTTGCTCATTATACTAAATAATAGCCCAACTGGCAAACAAGATCTAGAAGCTATTATTTTAAAAATAGTGACTAAATACAGTCACCCCTACTACTGCCGCCACCCCAGCCGCCACCAAAACTCCCGCTGCCACTATATCCTTAATATGCTTAGCATATTGACTAAGTTTAGGCTGCACCGCATCACTAATCAGCTCCGCCACGGTATTCACAATCTCGAGACACAGCACCAACCCAATCGCCAAAATCAAAATAGCCCAATCTTGATAACTAATCCGCAGATACAGTCCCAGCACCACGACCGCTAGTCCTGCCAGCAATTCCAAGCGAAAATTCTGCTCCTCTTTAGCCACCTTGACTAGTCCTCGCCTAGCATAGCCAAAACTCTTCATCAAACGTCGCAAGCGTAACATATTAGAATTTAAATTTTTTAATAAAAGCCTTACCCAAATCCTCCATCACTTGAGCCTCTTCCTCAGTGCTATCATCATAGCCGAGGAGATGCAATAAGCCATGGACCAAAATAAATACCAGCTCTTCTTCATCACTTTGTGAAAATTCCTTCGCCTGACGTTTGATTTGATTATAATCAATAAAGATCTGACCCAGCAAATCAGGCTGTGGCTCTTCGTTATCAGTTTCCGTAAATGACAAGACATCCGTCACCTTATCCTTATGCCGATAAGCCTTATTCATCTCTTGCATCTCCTTATCACCAATAAAGACAATGACTGTATCGAGCTTAGATTTTTTATAAAACTTTAAAAAGGCCTTAGTGACTGTCTCCACTAAAGCCAAATTAATCTGGGCCTTGGTTTTGTTGTAAACTTCTACTGCCATGAGCTATTTCTTGATCACCAAGCTCTTAATCATTGCTCCGAGCAAGGCCTTATATTCCAAAACACTAGTATTAGCTGGTACTTTGTACTCAAGCACATAATACTTGCTAGTATCGAGCTTCGACACTAGATAGAGACGGAGTCCATCAGGACTCATAATACCAGTCCAAGTATCATTAGTCATTCTAGCCCCACTGTCAATCTGAACCAAGCCAAGTTGCTTGAGATAAAGCTCATCTAGGCTTAGTTTATCAAAGTTCAAAATTGTACTGATTTTAATAACATGGTCATCTTTACTGTGGAAATTAACTGAATTATCGTTATTATCTTTGGATTGTGACCATTCACTCGAGCGAATCAAAGAATAAGCTCCATCATCAGCCAAATAAGTCGTAAACTTACCGCTATCAATTAACTTTGCTGATTTTTTATTAGGATCATATAAACCAGCCACTTCTACTGCATCCGAGTAACCATCAGCATCCGAATCAGAACTCTCTTTGTTACTAGCAAATAGATCTTCTTCTCTGTCACTCAGACCATCATTGTCACGATCCTGACCGCTCGTATAGGTCACCGCTTCTTCTTTGACTGCGAGTTGCCAGTTTTCATTGTCTAATTTCCAAGCATTATTCTCCCAAATCATATCCACAGTTCCCTTTGACTCATTATCAGGCAAAGCAACCTCTAAACTAGCCAACTTATCTTCTACCTTATCAACAATCTTGGCTAGAGGATCTAGGAGTGGAATAGACTTCTTTAGATTGACTACAGTTGACATACCTTTGTCACTAGTCACATCAGCGAGCAACTTCTCAGCTTCAATTTGTTGTACTCGACGAGCACTGCCGTATTTATTAATCAGATTAAAATAATCAGCAAAAGTATTTACTCGAGCGAGTTCAATGTTATAAGCCAAATAAACATCCTTAGCCGGTGTCGAGCTAGCCATCAAATCTTCTGTACTAGTAGCAATCTCCAAAGTACTAGTCACCACTGGCTCTTGGGCGATTACTGGCGTTTCGACAACTGTCTGCACCGGAGGAGTCACAGTCTCCTCAGTACCTTTAATCGTCATACCCGTCATACTAGCAAGCAAATCAGGCTTGAGATAATAAAGCACCGCTCCACTACCAACAATCAAAAGCAGTAACAAAGCACCGGACATCATTATCAAACCCAAAGAACCACTACTACCAGCCACTGTATTATGCTTCTGGAACTCCTTTGGCATAGCATAAATATCCACATTTTCCTGCTTGGTTGGTTTGGTACCGGCGATGCCGATAATAGCATTTTTGAGATCATCACTACCCTGTTTAATCTGATCAGTTTTATCCAAATCATTCCAAGCCTGCTTCATCGCTGAAGCAACTGGTGGAGTTGGTTCCTGAGCCTGAACCACTGAGCCGCTGTCAGCTGAATTAGTTACTGGTGCCGGCATAACTGTCGATTGGTTTGACTCAGGCTTAATAGTATTATTGATATCTGGCATAGATCACTTAAGCTTTAGGCGCAATAAGTCGGCCTGATCCTAGGGGATTATAATTATTTTTGACCTCTTGACCATCACTAAAACCATCACTGTCAGTATCAGCTTGTAGCGCTTTGGTTTGGTACTTATTAATTTCCTCAGCATCAGTCAAGCCATCACCATCCGTATCACTCTTCAGGGGATCAGTTTGATGACTATTAATTTCTTCGGCATCGGACAAAGTGTCACCATCAGTATCGCTAACATTTTTATTGGTACCTTTGAGCAGTTCCAGATCATCAGAGAGACCATCAGCATCAGTATCCTGAGCTACCATCTGAGCAACTACAGCACTAGAACTACTAGTACCCAGCTCATTGGGCAGATCCAAACTACTAGTCGCCGAGCTACTGGCGCTAGTATAAACAATTTGCGTATCAGCACTATCCGTTGAACTAACAATCGGAAAATCCTCCAAAGATTCTTCAGTTACTACCGGTTCAGTCGACAATTCTACCACTGGTGCCACACTACTAAACTTTGGCTTCAAAACCATTTGATAGGCAATCACAGCTCCACCCAAAGCTAAAACCAAAGTCACCAAACCGATCACCAAAAATTTCAAACTACCACCACCTTGCTCTGGCTCCATCGGTGGTAGATTGGCATAAGCACTCTGATTAGCTGGTTGAGACAATTGCGAGCCAGCTACAGCTGGAGCTTGCGCCAAACCAGCATAGATATCCACCACCGGCTTAGGGCTAGAGCTATTCGCCGGACTAACACCAGGCGGATAATTATCAAACATAGTCAAAATTAAACCACAAGTTTCTAACCATCTGATTATAGCACAACAGCAAGCCCATCACAAACCTTGGCGAGACTAATATTTACAAGTCACTTAGTTACTCTGCCTCTCACAATCACAAACTCCTGCACAAGATTTTTGACACAAATAAGTAACTGGCAGACCTTGATTACCCGACTTATCAAAAGCTGATAAATTCACATAGTAATCTTGATTATCCAGATTATTCAAAGACTTAATCACATAATCACCACGCAAACCCAATTTGAGCTCCACAGCTGCTTGCCGATTAGGACCATAGCTAAGTTTATAGCCAGCCACATCAGTATATTCTTTAAGCCAAGTCATTATAATTTTTTTATTAGCTGATTCTCGCAGATCAACTTTGACACTAGTCACTACTGGCGCTTGTCCAAACTTATCATCTCTAGCCAGCGGAGCTACTATATCCAAAACTGTAAATTCTTGTTCCTGAGCAAAGCTAGACTCAACATTAAACTCACCCACACTAGTGATATTAAAATAATACTTGCGACCATTCACAAAACCACCAATTCTCACCGACAGTTGTTCAGCTTGATCCTTTCTATCAACCACGACAAAATTAGTATATTTACCGCTCTCCTGACCATAATAAACTTTATACTGATCAAATTTACCAATCGCAGCAAAATTAACCAACACCGCCGCACCCAATTGACTAGTTAAGTCATTACTAATCTCCATCGTTGTTGGTGGCACTGGCCTTAGACCTCTAAAGAAATAGATATCCTTCAAGACCTCAGTCGTCTGGTTACCACTACCAAAGAAATAATTAGCCCTCACCACCGGATCACTAGCTAGTGGCGGCAAGTCGTCTATTGTGCCAAGTTGTGCTCGGTCACGACAATAATAAATCTGAAAGTCATTCGCCAGACAATTACCATCACCCACATCACAAGCCGCCGTTGGATTATTGTTAATATCATCCCACCAGCCAATCGGCCAATTAGCTGGACTAGCCTTCCTTGGTGGCCAAGGATTAGCACAATAGAAAAATATCAACTGACCATTACCCGACTTTGTCTCTCCCGATCTGGACACCACTGACAGGCCATCATAGTCAATTTTAACTGTTGCCCTTGCTACTGTCCGACCATCCATTTTTGAACCAGCAATCACTCGCGCTAGCGGTGACAAGCCCTGACCATCGGATAAATCTTCTGTCTCGAGACGAGCAAGCTCCGGATTTTCTACCAACCAATTAGACCAGTAAAAACTATACAAAGCCGTACTAACCAAAGGCTGACCATCCTTGGACTTAGCAAGAGCGAGCATTGTTGCTAATTGATTTGGCGCCGCAAATACTGCTTGAGCTGGCTCAATTTCTACCTTCTCAATCGTACACAGTTCTTGGCCAGTTTTAAATTGCCAAATCTGAGCATTGCCGTACTGTAAGCCATTAAAACTAGCTATCAGGGGCTCAGTTTTATTATCACCTCTAAAACCCAAACCAGCCAAATCCTTAACACCGGTACTGCCGTTCAAAAACTCATCACCCCTTATTATAACGTAGTACTTAGTATCTGGACTGAGCACAGTTTTTGTTTCCAGTAAAATACGACTTTTTTTAACCCCCTCCAAACTGGTTTCCATATCCCGAGCCCTAGTCTGTACTAGACAATAATTACTAGCACCATCATCAGCTGAGGCGCTCTCTGGTAACAAAGACTGCCAAACTTGATTAATTTTTTTCCACCACTGACTATACCAAGCTTCCGATTGACCATTACGATTATTAACAGCCAGTAGTGCTGTGCCTTCTGGACAAGCCTGATCACCGTAGTCACCAATCAACATCGCATTGTTATTAAAGCTATCAACATTCATCAAGCGATCAAAATTAACCCAGATCAAAGTATTGCGACAAATTTGCTCTCCTTCTGGACCATAATCCTCAAGCTTAATTCTAGTCTTGTCATCAACTGGTGGCATCTCACAAATACAGCGTTCATTACAAAAAGCTGACAAATCACCCATCTTAGTTTGGCACAGATCATTATCTTTATCACATTTAGCCGTTCTCTTGTCACTATCACAAGGAATTGGATCTTTACCATTCCAGTCATCACCACCATCGTCAGGATCTTTATCATCACCAGGTCCACCACCATCGTCAGGACCACCATCATCATCGCCACCACCAGGACCACCATCACCACCATCGGTATCACCACAAAAACTCTGACCATTGCCATTATCCTGACAACTACTAGCACAACATCGATTATCGTCACAGAGATTAGGAGTATTCACCGGACAACCGTTATTGGTACCGGTACTAAAGTCCCATTCAAAGACACAACTATCACTGCCACCATAACACTCATCAGCCGAAGCCTTACATCTGCCGGCTGCCGTCGTACCTTGCGGACAGCAAACCTGAGCTGCTCCACACTGTTCATCACGAACACACTGACCAATATTCAAATTCAAACCATTACCAACTAGTTCCGGATCTTTTTTTACCACATAGACCGGACCAGTTAAACTCGCACTTGGAATCGTAGTTTTAATGAAGTCAGCTTTATTAACAGCACCAAAACGCCATTGCTCCAAGGCTCGTCCACTCTGATCTTGATTATAATAAAAACGTACCTTACTAAACTGGTTACTAGCGTCAAAATACTCACCCCACAAGCTAATTACTTCATTTGGCTGAGCAAAAATCGGATCAATCTTACAGAGACTAGGAGCTAAAGCTAAGTCTTTATTATAAACAAAACTCTCCGCCGCCGCTGCTTCTTTGTCACCAACCTTAATCTTGAGAGCATAAGCCTGTTGATCATTCAAATTTTTTGGCACTTTAACCACCACCTGACTAGTGCTCCAGATGCTCGAAGCGCACTCTGGCGGGAAAACAAAATCAGCTTCAGTATCACCAAAGTACACCGTACTATCAAACTCTCGACCCAATCCAAAGCCACGACCACGAATCGTTACATAGGCTCCGGCATTTGCCGTGCTTGGTTCAAAGCTAACAATCACCGGATCAAGAGCTTCGTCTTCTTCTTTTTTAAATTGTAAATAATTACTAGCCAGACCATTGCTCAATTTGCGAACAAAAGTACTAGTTAAGCTAGCTTGAATATTTGGCACTGCCGCAAAACCACTGTCATTATTAGCAAAGCTCTGACCATCAGCCTTAATCGGACTAGCTAGGGACCCAAAATAAGCATCACTCGTCGCCAAGTTAGTACCATAATAATTAATACTGGCATCAAACTTGCCAGACTCCGGATCAACCTGACACAGACCAGGTCTAACCAAAGTGTTAATTACCAATTGCCCCTTATAACCACTGGCGTTGTCAGTTTGATCGCTACCATTGGTTGCCACCACCTTAACGACACCATTTTTAGCACCAGCCGGCACCACCACAATAATCTGACGATCAGTCCACGCTTCTTCTTGTTTACAATTAATATTTACAGCTGAAGCGAGCTTAGCTTCTAGAGTCAACCCCGCCCCGTCATAGAAATAAACTTTGCTGACAGCCGGATCATAAGGCAAAAAATACAAACCACTGATCGTCATCAAGTTACCGACTGCCGCATTAGGAGTTGTCAAATCACATTTGTTAGGATTGAGGCCAGCACAATCATTATTACTACTACAAGCCTTATTAGTATCGCCCTGACAAAAACCACCTGCTGGTGATAGCGATTGAATAATCGGCTCACCTACACAGACACAACCTTTATCAACTTCACATTTCAGTCCCATACCACAACGCTTGTCGTCAGCTTGGCAACTTGGCAAAGAACTATCAGCATCACAAGCTTCACCATAACCAGCCTTTGGACTACAACGACAATCACTAGCGTTACAAAACTGCTCCTCACCACACAGGGAATCCTTAGCCTCACACATCGGTCTAGTTAGAGGATTAGCGTCACAAAAACGTCGACCACGAGCAGCATCTGAACAATCAGAACCCATACACTCGGACCAAGCTCCATCACTACAAACCTTTACACCGCCACAACCACAGGCCAGACTCGCACCATTCGGCGAGCAAGACGTTGATAAATTACTACTTTTAGTAGTTTCCGGGCCACCAGTCGCCCTCATCAAGGCTCTGAGTACAAAAGTCGTAATCGCAAACGCTGACAAGATAATTAACAAGCCAATTACAGCATTAGTTATCAAAGTCCGAGCCTTTTCTATTTTAGAATCATCACCAGCCGCACTCATCCACAACCAACCACCATAGAGTATCAATACTACTGCGATCACCCCCAGAAAACCCAAAGCGATCTGAATAATCGCCGCTGTAATAACTCGCGGATCACGGTTACCCAAGCCCAAAGCCCGAAAAGCTTCTAGACCAACTGCTTGACCAGCAAGTGGATCACCCCACAAATCCAGTTGTGCATAAGCTGACCTAGCACCGAGCATAAGAGCTAGTGTCAAAGCCATCACCACCATTATTTTTACCATCGAAAACTTAATCATATTATTCTAGTTCTGGGCAGATCGCCTCTTTACCTAGATCAAGCGCCTCACCGTTACAGCAAGAACTATTAGTACTATCAGCACCACAACTCGGACCAGCACAAGGCTTATAACAATTCTGATAAATATCTCGCACCCCCGAACCAACCTGCACGCGATACTTCTGCATTGACTCGAGTACACTGTGATTGATTTTAACCACTGTTGAATCAATTTCTCCATCTGCTGGACTAGAGCTATCTTCATTTCTACTAACCAACCAATAACCCACCGGACTCTGAGCCAAGCTCCGCAAATTAATCAAAGTATGCTCCACCTGTTTATCACCCTTAGTTCCTAGTCTAGTCCCAGGCTGCAAGCTCTCATTCATCATTAATTTATTAAATTTAACTTCAATTTCTTGACTAGTCTCTACACCAGCTTGATTATAATTAGGACTGATCTGACTAATTACCGGCGCAGTCAAATCCAGTACATCACTAGTCCAAAAAGACCAAGCAAAGCTATCACCGCTACCACTAGCGCTATTTTCTATATAAAAATCCCGTGGACCCAGCGTCTTGGTGTCTCGATTACCGTCTAGAGAATTAGAAGCTAAGTCAATGATACCAGAACCAAGGCGTCCAGCTGGATAAAAAGAGCCTAGACCAGAATCATAACAAAAACCCTGCTCACAAGTACCAAACGGCGCCTTGGCCACACAATCCGCTTCTGCCGCACAAACTGCCGAGAGCTCTGCCGCTTTTAATTCTACCCGCAAATTGGCTTGACCCGGCAAGCAATAAACTTTCTCACCACAGGCATTCATACCACACTCCTCATCAGGAATAAACTCCACTGTTTTATACTGGTTAGACAATCTAAACTCTCCACTGACCATACTCTCACCATTCATCACTGCGATATTTTTAGCTAGCAGCTCACTACGACCAGATAAACTGAGTGGATTAATCGCCTCATCAAAATTAATCTGAATCACCGCATTACGAGGCTTATCCGCCTTATCAACTAACTTGGTACTCACTACTCTGTCAGTGCCACCAGCAAAAGGACTAATAGCCAAAGCTTCCTTAGCAGCACTCGACAACAAGTCCAAATTATTACCAATCCGACCAGGAACCTTACTTTGCAAATTAACTTTTGACTTATTAGCATCATCAATTCGAGCTATTACCTCGGCATTATCAGCCAAAGCCTTGACTATATTGGCAGCCGTCTCTACTTGACTAGTACCAACCATAATCTGCCTAGAGCCAGTTAATTTATCCACAAAATTATAAACATCTGCGCCCACAATCAAGCTATCAGCCTTACGTTCCGTTGCGAGCTCAATTAACCACGACTGACCAGGACCAAAGTTGTCAGCATCATTCAGCAAGCTAAGCTCTAAACCACAAGCCGTTTTAATCTTTCTATCAACAATCACCGCCTCTGGCTCATTAACCAGTCCCGGCAAATTACGATAAGCAATACTGGCGGTAGCTGGACTCGCCTCATTAATCGCAATCTCCATCCGACCATCACAACGATTTGCCCTCGGATTAGAGATCAACAAATCTGGACTACTCGGATTAGTCTTGGTGTAGCTAACTCGCCAAGGACGAGCAGTATTCATCTGACCATTAATCACCACCGAGCCTTGAGCAAAATTAGCTTCCACTACTTGACCAAATTGATCTTGATCATTATCAGGCGCCGGAAAAACACCAGCTGATAATACCTTTGGTGGGGTCAAATCCAAAATATCCGAAACTTCAAATTGCCAAGCAAAACCAGTCACCGAAAAAGCCTTGGTCTTTTTGTCAGCCTTCATAATCTTGGTTGACAAAGCCACTGTATACCACTGTTTTTCAGTTGCTGAACCGAGATAAGCAAGTGGCGCAAGCACAAAGGTCTTATTATCGTTAGAATTAACCCGTACTTCAGTCAAATTAGTCGCTAGATCATCAGACTCCTGACTACGAAAAATCTTGATACTATCAGGCAAAATCTTAGCATCAACTGCACACTTACCATCAGTTAACTTATCGCAAATCGTTGCCGGGTCAATCGTTTCTTTAAAATAAATAATAATACTAGTGTTGCGCGCCACATCAACTTGATTTGGCTCAGGATAAACACTGCCAATAATACCCATACCCATCGCTGACAAAAAACTAGCATTAGGCGTCCGCGAACCATTACTAGCGCCCACACCAAAAGCACCGGTCGACACAATCAAAGCTCTCAGTATAAAAGTCACAATCGCAAAGGACGACAAGATAATCAGCAGACCAATCACAGCGTTTTTAATCAAATCACGAGCAGTTTCAATCTTGCGATCATCTCCAGCCGCACTCATCCATAACCAACCAGCATACAAAATCAACAAAACCGCCAAAACACCCAAAAAACCCAGGGCAATTTGAACAATTGAAGTAATAATCAAGCGTGGATCACGATTACCCAAACCAATTACTTTGAAAGCCTCAAAACCAATCATTTCTCCAGCTACCGGATCACCCCATAAACTCAATCTTTCCTGAGCCTGAGCCGCTTGAGCGTAAAACAAAGACACTGACGACAAGCAAAAAACCAGCGTCAAGATCGCAACCCTTAAAGAAAACTTAACTTTCATCTTTTAATATCACAAAGCTCACTTTGACTATTGATGAGCTAGCTTCTATACTGATTGTATCACAAAAATAAGGCTCGGCAAAGCATATGACCGTCGAACAGATCGCTCAAAAAATGCAAGAAAATCAACCAGGTCTAGATACTCGGATTATTTTTGAAGCCTACCAATTTGCCAAATTAGCTCACGGTGAACAAAAACGTAAAACCGGTGAACCCTACATCATTCACCCTCTACACACCGCCTATATTCTCGCTCAGATCAAAGCTGACCTACCGACTGTCGTTGCCGGCATCCTGCATGACGTCCCAGAAGACACTAGCACTACTATCGAAGAAGTAGCAGCCACTTTTGGCACTGAAATCGCTTCTTTGGTCGCCGGTGTGACCAAGCTCAGTAAAGTCAAATACCGCGGCATCGAACGCTATCGTGAAAGCCTACGCAAAATGTTTTTAGCCATGGCCGAAGATCTTCGTGTAGTACTGATCAAATTTGCCGATCGCCTGCACAATCTACGCACCCTTGATGCTGTAGAACCCAAGAGCAAAATTAAAACCGCCAGTGAAACCCTAGAAATCTACGCCCCCATCGCTGGACTACTTGGTGTCTGGAGCCTCAAATGGCAAATGGAGGATCTCTGTTTCAAATATCTTCATCCCGCCGAATACAAAGATCTAGAATACCGCTATGAAATCGAACGTAAAGCTGAATTAAATCAATACATCCAAAAAATAAAACTCTTGTTAGCCTCCGAATTAGATCAAGTCGGCATTCATTATACTATCGAGGGTCGCTTTAAACACCTCTACAGTATTTGGAAAAAAATGAGCGATAAACACCGCAAATTTGACGATATTCATGATGTCTTTGCGCTCCGAGTTATCGTGGACAATGTCTCTGATTGCTACAAAGTCCTCGGCATTATTCATTCACTTTGGACCCCTAACTATAATCGCTTTAAGGACTATATCGCTGTCCCCAAGCCCAATGGCTATCGGAGCTTGCACACCACTGTCTTTGGACCACATGGTAAATCTACCGAATTTCAAATTCGTACTCAAGCTATGCACAATGAAGCTCTTTACGGCGTCAGCGCTCACTTTGCTTACAAAGAAAAAAATCGCAAACCCCTACGCTGGGTCAAAGAAATCCTTGATTTGCAAAGAGAAATCAAAGACACTGGCGAATTTATCACTCAAGCCAAGCTCAATATCTTTCAAAATCGTATCTTTGTCTTTACTCCCAAAGGCGATGTCTATGATCTACCCGCCGATGCTACTCCAGTTGATTTCGCCTACGCTGTCCACACCGATATCGGCAATAAATGCACCGCCGCCATGATTAACAATAAAATCGCCAAGCTAGATCAAAAACTAGTTAATGGTGATACCGTTGAAATTATCCTTGATCAAAGTCGCAAACGACCAAATGCTGATTGGCTCAAATTTGTCAGCACCAAAAAAGCCAAAGACAAAATCAAAATCCAAACCAAAAAGTTTAGTCTCGAACGACTCAAAAAGATTGTTCCAGGGCTGGGTAAATAGCTATTTACCCAAAAACTTTTTTGACCGTATATCTCTATGATAGCTGATAGCAAATCTATGCGACTCATCACGCACTCGCTTCAGCAAATGCAGGGCCGGTGAAGCAAGTGGCAATTCCAAAGGCAACTTCTCGCCAGCAAAATAAATCTTATCGCGAGCGATCGCACTTCGCAGACCCGCTCCTTTTGACAAACCCAAAACCTCCAGCTCAATTTTCATTTTTTTCAAAACCCTCTTAGCTTGATTAACCTGAGCCTTGCCACCATCAATCAAGATCAAGTCCGGCAATGGCCAGTCTTCATGAGCTAGACGCCTCTCAAGCATCTCAGTCAAGCTCCACACATCACCCTCTTTCTCAGTTTTGATTTTAAATTTTTTATAACTGCTTTTCTCAGCCTCACCATTAGCAAAAACCACCATCGAACCAACTACCTGCTGGCCAAAGATATTAGAGATATCGTAGCCTTCTATGCGATAAGGCACTTTTTTCAAGTTAAGTAACTTAGCTAGCTCCATGACATCATTAGCGTATTTATCAGCTACTGAAATCACTTTGGTACTAGCCAGTACATGATTAAAATGACTCAAAATTAATTTCAAACGCACTAACTCTTGATATTTATCAGTCCCAATTTCTGGCTGAGCTTTTGCAAGCAATTTAATTCGCTTTTCGTAATCTTTAATCAACTTCATCTTTTTGCCATCGAGGAAATCGATAATTGGCTTAATGACTGTTTTCAAATACTCCGCCCGACTAATCACGCCCCCGCAGACACCCGTACAACGTCGCACCTGATAATAAAAACAAGCTTCCTTTTTAATTTTACGCTGAGTACAGTAGGGCCAGATCTTACGAATCGCCTTCATTGTCTCTGCAAGTGCCCGACCACTAGTAAAGGGGCCGTAGTATTTACCGGCCTTAGTTATATTACGTGTCACAAATAGGCCAGGCACTTCATCATCAAGCGAAATTTGCAAATAAGCAAAACGCTTATCATCACGTAACAGCACATTGTAATAGGGTTGATATTTTTTAATCAAATTCGCTTCGAGGAGCAAGGCTTCAATTTCACTATCAACTTCTAACCACTTCACGCTCGCCGCTTCACTGACCATTTTACGCTTAGCTGGAGTATGATCAGCGCTCAATTGAAAATAAGACCGCACTCGTGACTTCAAATTAATCGCCTTGCCAACATAGATAATTTTTTTATCGGCATTAAAAAACTGGTAGCAACCAGGACTACTCGGAATAGCTAATTCATCAATTTTGGCTTTATCGAGCATAATTTTTACTGTTTACAAAAAGTCCGTTATCAATTTTGATACGGACTAGCGAGCCAAGCTTCTTAATTAAACAATTTATCATGTAGCGTCTTAGCATCCTGATCACCAAGGCCCTGATAACTAACCCTCACCGTATATCGATAATTTTTGTCCAGTTTATAAACATCACTAACCACCAAACCCCACAAATAATCCAAACCAATCTCCTTTTTAATCTCAACTAGTTTTTCTTGCAATTTTTGCCTTGATGCTAATTCCAAATTAGCGTCCAAAACCACCAATTTCTGAGTTAATTCACAAACCGCTACTTGTTTATTGCGAGCCACTATCTCCACAACCTTTTCCAAATCCAACTCTGCCACATAAATCATGCCTAATTCAACTTCAGCGAGCTTATAAATCACACCTAGTTCCTCACCATCTGCACTGATCAAATAAGCACTATGATGATTGGCGAGCGCCGGTGCTTTCTTTAATAACTGATAATTCAAATCCACCAGACCAATCTGACCCATCACCACTGCTAACTCCTGCTGCAATTGCACCAAAGCCTTAGCGCCAGTTGGCATCATCATCAACAGAGCCAGATGCTCAGATTCTTGATATTTGCCAGCTTCTTTACCAAAAACTTTACCAATTTCAAATATTCTCACCGGCTCAATATTTTTCTTTAACCAGTTGGTACACTGAGCTACCAAACTAGTTATCAAGCCGAGACGCAAAACTGGAAATTCTTCATTGACACTGTTTTGAGTCACAATCGCTTGCCAAGGCAAATAATTAGCCTGTTCATTTGACTGCTGATCAACCAAAGGCTGTGATAACACCTCATCAAAACCCCGAGCCGCCAAAATAATTCGCAAATCATCCTTTAGATAATAAAGTGGCTTAGTCAAATCTCTTGTCACCGGCAAGGCAGGTAGTTGATCAGAAGGAATGCTGTCGTAACGATTCATTCTAATCACCTCCTCAATCAAATCCTCAGCCATCGTCAAATCACCACGATCACTAGGAACAGTCACTAACCACTGCTCGGCATCAACTACCACCTGACAACGTAGAGCTAGTAAAATCTCCATCGCCTTTGCCTCACCGATCTCAATACCAGCAAAACGACTAGGACTCTTGGGATCAAAGCTTATCACGCCCATCACTCTAGGCGCCGGATAATAATCACACTGAGACAGCACTTCACCACCAGCCTCATTGATAATCAAATCAAGTAAATGATCAAAAGCGAGAGCCAAACTCTGCGCGTCCATTTCTTTAGCCAAACGATTACCCGCCTCGGTTACCACATTGAGCTGACGGGAATTTTTCTTAATCAAAGTACTGTCATAAACAGCCATTTCTAGCACTACATTACTAGACTCTTCACTAATCGACGCTACTTGCGTACCAACTAGACCAGCTAGAGCCACAACGTTTTCATCATCAACAATTAACAATTCACCATTATTTAATTTCAATTCACTACCATCCAAAGTATTAATAACTCGCTGCTGTTTATTAATTTGCCAAGTCAAGTTACCTTGCAATTTATCTTTGTCGATTAGATGTGAAGCATATCCCGTAACAATCATGACATAGTTAGACAAATCAACTAACAGATTCAGAGACTTCATCTCATAAATAGCTAGAAACTGAGCTAGCCACTGGGGACTCTTTTGATTTTTTAAACCACTGATTTCTACAGCCCTAATTCTACGGACTGCCTCACGAGCACCAACTACAATATGAAGCTCCTTGGCCACTCTAGTTTCCAAGGGATTAGGAATCTTAGTTTTTAGATTATAATAAGCAGCTAGTTCTCTAGCAACACCCCACAATGACCAACAATCAACTCGATTTCTAGTTTCAAGACTGAGCAAATAATCTTTTTGACCCATGTACTCAAGCTCACGAAAACCATCGACCATCATGCCGATCATTGTCAAAACTTCTGCCACTTCTCGAGGATTAGCAGTTAAGTCGGGTACTAACTCTTTAATTTTACTATATAATACTTTCATGTTGATCAGCTTTATAAGCTAAGTTACCACCTAACAAGGTTCGAATATCCGTAATCTTATACTTGGCCATCACCCAACGATCAAGACCGAGACCAAAGGCAAAACCCATGCATTGTTTAGGGTCGAGGCCAGCCATAGCTAGCACGCGAGGATGAATCATACCCGCTCCACCCATCTCAATCCAGCCAACATTTTTACAAACCGCACAACCTTTACCGTGACAATTAAAACACTGCATATCCGGACCAACTCCCGGCTCAACTTCTGGATAATACTTATTACGATAACGTATCACCACCTCATCACCATACATATGACGAAAGAGATAAGTAAAGATACCAAACAAATCTTTGAGATTAGTCTCCGGCAAAACTACAAAACCCTGATATTGATGAAAGATAAAGTGATTAGACTTATTAACCTTTTCATTGCGATAAGCCTTACCTGGAGACACCACCTTAAAGGGCGGCTTGTAACCAGCGAGCACCCTCGCCTCAATCGAAGAAGTCTGAGTCCTGAGCAAAATATTAGGCTCTTCAATATAAATCGTGTCTTGCATATCACGAGCCGGATGATCAGCTGGAACATTGAGTCTCTGAAAACAAAACTCATCTGTCTCAATTTCTCGCTCTTCAGCAATCGAGAAGCCTAGCGACTGAAACAAGTCGTTTAACTGTTTAATGGTTACTGACAAAGGATGAAGATGCCCCAATTTAACTAACTCAGTGCCTAGCCCTTCTTTTTCATTTAACAAACTTTTTTCTCGCTCACTAGCAGCTAGGCTTTCTTGATAGCCAAGGAATATTTCCCGAGCCTCGGCGTTCATAGCTTGTAGAGCTGGGCCCTTTGCACGTTTCTCTTCAATCGACAAAGCGTTAAGCTCTTTCAAAGCCACAGTCACCAGACCAGTTTTACCAAAATATTTCTGCCACAAAAGCGGCAACAGCTCAACTGTAGCCGTCTTCAAATCAGCTTTTAATTGTTCAATAATTTGCTCTTGCATTTTTTTACTCTACTACATTTCTGATACAACTTCAATGCCAAGCACCGCTAAACCAGCACTCAAAACCCGTTGAGTATGACCGATTAAAGCCAAGCGACTTTGTTTAAGCTTCGACTCAGCCGACAGGATTGGGCAATTCTGATAAAAATCATTAAATAATTGAGCTACTTCAAATAAATATTGAGCCAAGATCGCTGGTTCATATTTACTTGCCGCCTCAGCCAGTAACTCTGGATATTTAGCAAGCCCCATCAGCAAAGACTTTTCAGCTGATTCAGTAAAGGTCAATTCTTCTGTAGCGATTAACCACTCGCCGGCTTTGGCTAGCACGCTATTGATACGAGCCGAGCTATACTGGAGATACGCAGCAGTATAACCTTCAAACCTCAAAGCCTCTTTGATATCAAAAGTAATAATTTTATCAGCACTGACTTTAATCATTTCAAATTTTAAAGTCGCCACTGACAGCTGACTAGCAACTTGACTAATTTTTTCTGCCGACCAATCCGCATGTCGGGCCCTAGTTTCAAGCTCCAAGCTCTTATAACACTCTTGATACAAATCGCTAAACAAAACGGTATTACCAGATCTAGAACTCATCATACCGCTTGGCAAAGTTACAAAATCATAAGCTAGGTGCAACATTGGCGCTTCATAACCCATTCTTTTTAAAACCGCAAAGAGTTGCTTAAAATACAAAGCCTGTCGCTTATCAACCACATACAGTGACTTATCCAAGTTAGCGCTAGCAAACTTCTCCATAGCCAGAGCCAGATCAGCGACTGGATACAAAGCAGTACCATCCTGACGCAAAATAACCAAGACACCTAGATCCTCATCTGCCAAATCAGCAATTACCGCGCCCTGACTTTCGGTCAAAATACCTTTGGCAAGCAAGTCCTCAACCAGCTTGCGACCACGGTCAATCAAATCACTTTCGTAGTAATAATTCGTAAATTTAATCTTTAATAGCTCATAAATAGACTGAAAGTAATCAATACTCCATTGACGAGTCTCTTGCCAAATCTGATACGACTCGCCTTGACGAGCTTCAATCTCGGTCATAATAGAGCCTACTTCTTTCTTGGCCTGTTCATCATCACCAATCGCCGCTACCGCCGCTACATATGCCTGACCCAAAATATAACCACGATTTACGCTCGACTTGTCAGTAATCGGCTCTTTGACTAGTTGCCAAATAGTTTTGGCAGTGTGGATACCAAAATCATTGACATAAGACACCGGCAGCGCTTGATAACCAATGCCAGAGAGCATTCCGCTCACCGCCTGACCAAAAGCCACATTACGCAAATGACCAATATGAAACTCTTTGTGAGTATTCACATTAGCAAACTCGATCATAATTTTTTTACCCTGACCAATATTTTCTATCGATCTATCAAAATCAGCAAACAAATCCAGAGCCAGTCGATTGCTACTCAAATAAAAATTCACATACGGACCATCAGCTTTCACTTCAGCCACTATCGGCAAACTGGTCCAAGCACCAGCAACCAAAGTCGCCAATTCCACTGGTGACTTCGCCATCTTTTTAGCCAAGCCAAAAACAGGCCAAGTCAAATCACCCTGACTGGCAAAAACCGGATAACTAAGTTCGACTCCAGCCGCTGGCAAGCAGTTTTCGGCTAATTCTAAACCAAATTTATCTTTAATAATTTGAACTAATTGATCGCTAATGAGTTTTTTAATTTCTTGCATAATGTATAGCATTTAACCAGATTATCAATAATTTATCAAGTCTCAAACTATTATAAAAGGCGAGCTTTTTAGCTCGCCTTTAAGTTCATTTGACTGCTTTTTCAGCCAAAGTTTTCTCTGATGGTTGATAAACACCCCAAACCAAATGGAAAAATGCTAAAAACCTAATCAGATAAGCCGAAAAATCAATCTGCCACCACCGCATACCATGAAAGGCAGCACGTGGAAAAGTATGATGATTATTATGCCAGCCCTCACCCATCGCCAAAATGCCAATCCAGAAATTATTCTTACTATCATCTTCAGTATCAAACATGCGGCTACCCCAGATATGACAAACAGAGTTGACACACCAAGTAACATGAAGAGTAAAAAATAATCGCACTAACCCACCCCAGAGCAAACCCGTCCAACCACCAGCTAGGTAGCATAGACCTAGACCAAGCAGTACCCACAAGAAAAAACTCTTGTGCATAAACACAACCAATCGATCACTATAGAACTGCTGGCCAAATTTTTGACGAGTTAGCTCCATTTCTTCTTCGGTTCGATCAAAAATCCAACCAAAATGCGAATAAATAAATCCGCCCATAGTTGGACTGTGCGGGTCTTCGGGCTTATCAGTAAAGCGATGATGTTTGAGATGAAAACTAGCCCAGGTAATCGCCGGACCCTGCATGGTCATAGACCCCAACATCAACAAAATGAATTTAATCACATTGCTTGTTTGGAAACTACGATGAACAAGCATTCGATGATAACCCATCGTCACTCCCAACTCAGTCACCACATACATAACCGCAAAGATAATCAGATCTAGCCAACTAATCACACCTTCAAAAATTGCCAAATAAAGAGCAAGCAGAGTGCCGACAGTTGGAAATACAATCAACAAAAGAAAATACACTGGAATATGACTCCAGGTAAAAAGTGACTTCATCATTTTTATAACTCCCGTAAAATTTAAAAAAGAACCATACTTATCCACAGTTTATACCCAAAGCAAAACTTAGGTCAAATAAAAGAAGGCCCCTTAGCCAAAGAGCCTTCTTTTTTGAGTATTCTTATTCCAAAACCTTAACCTCAATCCGATCAGTTAGACTTGGTACTTGTCGAATAAATGAAGGGTAAAATTCAATATTATAAGTTTTGATATCCTTAGCATTGCTCAGATACTGTCTTAATTGATCTTCAGACAAACCGACAATCTTATTTTTATCCACGATCTCATTATTATTATTAGCCCTAGATTTCAAATCATAACTCATTGTCACTTCAGCCATGACCATATTTTGATCAAATTTAGCCAACTCATATTTCAAACTATTGGTGTCAATTTTTAATAAATCTTGACCAGCTGGCAATTTAGCCGCCGAAGACAAACGAGCAATCTCTTGCGCTTGTTCACTACTAAAAGCAATCAGCTCAACAACACCGCTCATAGCTACTGGTAATTGATCTTTCTCCTCACCAATTTTACCAGAAACAGTATATTTCAAACTCGCCTCATCCAAGTTGTAAAACTTATAGTCATAGTCATTATACGTATTATCGATATCAGACTTAACCTTGTCTTTCAAAACTTGTTTTAAATCGGCAAGAGCCTTATCAATATCATCTTGAGCAATAATCCGACGAAGTTTTTGTTGATATTTAATCGCTCCCTCTGTGCTCTGGCCATAAATCTTATCTTGCAAACCTTCCCACAGACCAGGCACTGTAAATCTTTCTACTCCCACCACTGAGGCAGGCTTAGCATCATCAGCATAAACATCAGCATTAACCTGACCACCAGCTGGCACCGTCACAGAATTTTTCAAACGGTACAATTTACCAGACTCTGACAAAAAACGAGTTGAAGCCACCAAAGGTTGGCTCTTGGTATATTTATTATAAATAGTAATCTGGCCAACAACTTCTTCACCAATCACCTCTCGACCAGCAACTTGATACAACTTGCTTTGCTCAACAGGCACCACCTTCACCAAGCCTCTGATAGCTTTATTGGGCAGAGAAAAATCCTGAGGCCTGTCATAAACAGCGACACTAGCTTGATCACTGACAGTTTGCTCATTTAGCGCAATTGAAATGCTGACTTTCACCATTGTAAAATAAAGCACTCCAAGCAAAACCAGCAAAACTAGCACTGAAAAAACCACCGCAATCCGTTTATAGATCTTAACGCTTTTAGCCTTAGCATCCACTTGGCTAACACTCAAAGTTTCGTCTAGCTCAGCTTTTTGCTTCGGATCCTTAATCGATAATTCCTTTGTTTTTACATCTAACTCTTCCAAATTAATATGTTCATCAGCTGGTAACAAATCCGGCAACTCATCAGGACCATCAAGCTCCGAGTCCGCTCTCAAATCATCATTTTCTTCTGACTCATCCTCCTGCAGATCATCATCTTGATCAGTATCATCAAGGGCTTTATTCAAGTTCAAATCAGCTGACTCAGACTCAAAATCCTCCGATTCAACTTCATCAGCATAAGATTTACGCTTATTCCTCAAAGCCACTACGTAATCATTAGCTAGTATGTTTTTTTGACCAGGCGCTTTATTAACTCTAATCTTTGGAGTTAATCTCACATCATCCTCAGTATCATCTTCAACATCATCTTCGGTTTCCTGATCATCTATCTCTTGATCATGATCAATTAACTTATCAATATCCTCGGCCTCGATCATTCTTTTGGCAGATTTAACCGGCCCAGACTTAAGTGGTTTTTTGACAGTTTTTTTTACAACAGAACGAGACTGTTTTTTAGCAGTCTTAACAATCTTTTTCTTTTTTATTTTTGACTCAGTTACTGTCTTAGCTTTTACCATAACCCTCCTCAAGAATCTTTTGAAACAATTTTATTATACCAAATTAGCCAGATACTGTCTAACCGCTTTTAATTCTTGTCTTTGTCTTTAAACTTGTTAGTCTTTTTAAATTTCACTGTTACCAGCGGTTCATACTGTGCTTCATTCTCATCATACAATTCTAGTCTCTCTCCCTTAATCACACTATTAAAAGCTAGATCCGATAACATCATTTCCTCGTCAGCAATATTTTGCTTCAATTCATCCATTCGCTCAAACTCCGGGCCAAAGTCTGCTCTTACCTTTGATTCCAAAGTCGCTTTTTTTTCTCTAGCGAGTTTAGCTGCCTCCAAAGCCTCTTGATAGTGTTTATCATGACCTAGAGCATCACGATAAGCTGTTTTTAATTCTTTTTGTTCTTTTTTCAGACTACTGATGCGTTGAAAAACAGTTTGTGGATCAATCATAATTTTTTTATTTTAATTATCGCTACCAGCATACTATAAATAAAACCAAAAACAAAGCATACGAATTTTAAGTAGCTTATGCTATAATTAGATCATGAAACACCAACTCATTTTACTCCGTCACGGCGAAAGCCTCTGGAACAAAAAAGGTCTGTTCACAGGCTGGACCGACGTCGATCTCTCTGCTCTCGGCATCAAACAAGCCAAGCATGCCGGTCAAATCATGCGCGAACATCAAATTATTTTTGATCATGCCTACACCAGCGTCCTCACTCGCTCTATCAAAACTCTTTGGCTAGCTCTATCAGAACTTGGACAGTGCTATCTCCCCACCACTCACGCTTGGCAATTAAACGAACGTCACTATGGCCAGCTTCAAGGACTAAATAAAAAAAACATGATCCGTTTAGCCGGAGCCGAGCAAGTTCAACTTTGGCGTCGTTCTTATCGTACTAAGCCACCAGCCATTGGCAACGAATCAAGAGAACAGTTACTAGCCGATCATCGCTATCAAAATCTCAAAAAATCTCAAATGCCCTGGAGCGAATCCCTAGCCGATACCTATAAACGAGTATTGCCTTACTGGCACCAAGAAATAGAACCCAAACTCCGCAAGGGCCAACGAATCATCATCGCCGCTCATGGCAATAGCCTTCGCGCCCTCATCAAACACCTCGATCACTTGTCTGACGAAGCGGTCACTTCTCTAGAAATAGCTTACAGCGAACCGCTGGTCTATGAATTAAACTTTGAAGCAAATAGTCACAAGGTCACCAATCGCTATTATCTCCACGAAAGGGCTGCACAAAAAAAAATTCGCAAACATCATCGTCATGATGACTAAATTTCTAACTCAACTTACTTTGTGCTATACTAAAGAACATGAAAAAAACTTCTGTTAAAAAACTCTATCGCTCACAGTCACAAAAAGTTCTTACCGGTGTTTGTGGTGGCTTAGCCGAATACTTTAATCTTGATGTCACAGTCATTCGCCTTGCCTTCATTATCCTAACCATCATCGGCGGCTCCGGCTTATTGATTTACATCATCATGAGCATCGTCGTTCCGATTAACCCTACCAGTCATCCACATTCAAAACTTCACTCCAAATTAAAACGCAAAAAACTCTTAGGACTCATCGCCATTGGACTTGGCCTCATTATCCTAACCAACAATCTAATGCCCGAGTTTTGGCAATTAACTAGCACTCAGATTTTTTTACCACTACTCATTATCACTCTTGGCTTTATGATGATCATCAAACAATCCGAATAATATGCCTAGAACCAAAACTATTAAAAAATCAACTCCCAAGCAATCACCGAGCCCAATCATTACCGAACCGCTGTGGATCGAGCCAACTCCACCAGAACTCTGGCGTTTTGACTTTGGCAAATTCTCCTTCGGTCTCTTTTTAGTTATCATCGGCCTACTCTATCTCGCCAAAAACAGTGGTTGGCTACCGCTAGAATTACAATTCTCTTTCTGGCAGCTTTGGCCTATGCTCCTAATCTTCTTTGGACTTTCTTTTGTCAGTGGCAAAGGTTGGACAGGTCTACTAACTGGCAGTATTTTTAGTTTAACTGTTTTAGTTATTGCTGGTATTTTCATCAGCAACAAAATCACTATCAATCTTGATCCCAACCTAACCAATCAAAATCTGCCAGGCCATCTACCTAACCAGTCCCAAACTCAAAACTACCCCATCAATATCGATCGACTAAGCTTAGCTAACTCAGCTAATTTACAGATCACTCAAGACCTAGGCATTATCAATCTCAGCGCCGGCGATCCTAACAAGCTACTGCTAGGCTCGCTAAACAGCAACTACAGCAAGCTCCTCATCAATTCTCAAGCAAGTAACGACTCCCAATCAGTTAAAATCTCTTCTTTGATTAACAAGTCACGCTCTAACTCTGCTAGCAACCAGTTAGATTTACAACTAACACCTAATCTACCTTTTAACTTAGCTATTGATAGCGGAGCTAGTCGCCTCAATCTCGACTTAAATGAAATCATTATCAAACAACTTCAAATCAAAACTTTAGGCTCTGATATCAATCTCAGTGCAAACAACAACAACGACAACAAACTAATCAATATCCAAGGTCCACTAGGCAAACTAAATCTCAATCTAGCTAGCGGCAGCGCCATCAAAATTAGCGGTATCGGCATTGGCAAGCTCGCCCTAAATCAACTAGAAGCTCTAGATACCGACAGTCTCGCTACCAAAGACTACGACCAAGCTTCTTCAACCATTGAAATCAAGCTAGAAAACTTACCAGAACAATTAATTATCAATTGGCAATAAAATTAACACCATAAAAAAGACCCCTCTTTTTCAGAGGGGTCTTTTTATATGTTCTATTTCATTAATTCATTAAGCTTCTTGCGACTACTTGGCCCAATATAACCACAGGCCGTACCGTCACTACACTTCAGACCAAGTTTGGCTTGCCACCGCTTAACAGCCGCCTCAGTTGCTGGGCCAAACTTACCAGTCACTAGAGCTTCTGGATAAATAGCCTTATCAGTCGCCAAAAACTTCTGCAAAGCACTGACATCATCACCAGTCATATTAATCGTCAAATCTCTATTTAAAGCTGTTTTCAGCACCGCCTTCAGCTCTGTCTTTGGCGCTTCCTGTTTAATCGCAGCCAAAGCCATTAGTTTTGCTCGAGTCGCCGGACCGATAGCGCCACAATAAGTTTTATTAGCGCAGAGTATCTGATTGGCTTTTTGAAAAGCACCAACAGCTAGTTCAGTATCCTGATCATAATTACCAGTCGCCTTATAGCTAGCCGCAAGCAAACCTTGACACTTCAAGCTTTCTTGCAAGCTAATAACCTCTTGACCCTTCGCTCCCAAATCCAAATTACTCACTAGCTTAGACTTTGGGCGACAATCTTTGTCAGCGACTACTGGCTCTTGAGTACTTGGGGAACTAGGAGTCATAGTTGGATTACTAGGAGCCTTAGTATTAATAGCGGGAGCATCTTTGGTATTTACCAGGTTCTCGGCATAAGCGTAAGCCTTGATCATATTCCATTCTTGAGCCGCAATTGGTGTATGCTTATAAATTTTTACAAACCTAGCTAGTGCTACTTTTTCTTTAGCCAAATCTTGAGCAATAGCCACATTCATACCATAAGCCATAATCTTAATCGCCTCCCTATCGACAGCTGAATCAGTTGCCGCTCGACCATACATCAATTTAAAGGCCGTTTTAGCCTCTTTCTCAGCTGCCAGATCACCCTGACGCTTATCCAAACTAATACTCGCCATCACTACTTTCAAGGGCATACCAGTTTTATCATAAAACTTCACATAGACATATTGCACACCCTCTTCATCATTAAGTTGCCAAGTACTGGTCGTCTGAACTTTTTGCTTGGCTCCAAAACCAAAATTATTATCCCGAGCTATCACCATATCCACCGCTTCCTTGGGCACTGTCAACTGCACAGTCACTGTTGTTTTATTAGTAGTCGCCACACCATCATTAATCTTGATACTATAAGCACCATCCACACTTTTTGGCTCTTCGTTAAGTAAAATAGTAGTTTGCGAACGTTTAGTATCAACCTCCGAAACACAACGCGAATAGCTCAGATAGTCATTAAGACCATCACAAGCCGAATAATTTTTAGCCTGCGTCGCCTGACTAATAGTTGACGCCACCACTGCTTGATTGCGACTAGTAGCTGGTTTCCAATCAGTCAAAACTCTAGCACTACTAGCATTTGGACAAGCGCTGTTACCAGTACAATCAAAATAAATCTTGCCAGTACTAAAACTACCATCAGCCACACCACTAAAGTAACCATCAGCACCAATCTTAACTCCAGCAAAGTTAATTAAACCAGTTTGAATACCATAAGCCGAACCACTCAAGTTACCAGCTCCGTCATTTTTCACTTTAAACGATGGGTCATCAAAACTAACCTGACCCATAGCTACAGTACTAGCAGTACCCTTGAGCTGGTCATCAAGTATTTTGACATTGGACAAATCAATCAAACCAATCTTATCACTCCAAGCATAGCGATAGGCACTATTAATCACGCCCTCACTCTCACTAGCTAGCGTCAAACTAGGACTAGCCAAAAGCATGCAGATCATTAGCAATAAACTGATTTTTTTCATATTTTTATTATTTATCAGCTTAATAATAACACAGTTTCTAATAATTTCCAATTTAAAATTTCAAATTTCAAAACAATTTCACTCAGTCATAGTTTGGTTTTTAAATTTTAAATTTTAAATTAATATGCTATAATCAGCTCATATGAAAATCAACATTCCTCTCACTGTACCAAACCAAGCCCGTTCTAACTATCTGCATAATTTCAAGCGAGCCACCAAAGGCACTGGTCGTCTCATGCTTTTTGCTGGTGACCAAAAAATAGAACATCTCAATAACGACTTCTGTGGAGCAGGCATCGCCACTGATGACAATCACCCTGAACACCTTTTCCGTATCGCTAGTCGCTCACAGATCGGAGTCTTTGCCGCTCAGATGGGCCTAATCGCCAATCACGCTCATAACTATCGCAACGTCAATTACCTAATTAAGCTTAATTCCAAAACCGACCTTTTGCCAACAGCCAGCAAAGATCCTCTCAGCACCGCACTCAACACTATCGAACAAGTCGTTGCTTTCAAAAAAAACTCTCGACTATCTATCGTCGGAGTTGGCTATACTCTCTATCCGGGCAGCGCCTTTGAAGATCAAATGCTCGCCGAAGCCGGCCGTCTCATCTATGATGCTCACCAACATGGCTTATTAGCCGTACTTTGGATCTATCTACGTGGCCAAGCTATCAAAAAACCCAAGGACGCCCAACTGCTCGCCGGTGCCGCTGGTATCGCTGCTTCACTCGGTGCTGACTTTGTCAAAATCAATTACCCAGATAGTCCGACCAAAGACAAATTACAAGCTATTATCAATGCTGCTGGTAACACTGGAGTAATTTTTTCTGGTGGCGAGTCCACTGAAGTCAAAAAATTTCTCAAAACCCTCCAAGATCAAATCAAAGCCGGCGCTCGTGGCAATGCCACTGGTCGCAACATCCACCAAAAAAACCTCAGCGAGGCTATTAATATGGCTAATGCTATCTCCTCTCTAGTTACAGCTGACAGCGATCTTGAACAAGCGCATCGCATCGCCTTGGGTAAAGAACCTATCAAAACCAATTTCTTTAGCTTCTAAGCTAAAAAACTTCTAGCCCAGCTAGAAGTTTTTTTTAATTTAATCAATTTTAATCAACAACTAATCGATAGCCACCAAGCTAACAGTTTTACCAGTAATGGTAATCAGATGTGATGGCGACTCCACCCAACAGCCACTATTGTAATAATTCAAACCACTGATTTTATCTTCTCGAGCTATGTGCGTATGGCCACAAAAAACCGTATCCACACCACGCATCTTACCATAAGCTACCGACTTACTAGCCACTTCATCAGATAAACGCAACCAGCTCCGATTATTTTCTCTGATCCAACTAATCAAAGCTCCACCACCATCACCATGATCAAATTTCTTAATCAAGTTATAAACAGCGCTAGCTAGAGCTCCAACAATCACATTTTTAGAAATAAAACGATCAAACTGGTGGCCATGAATCGCTAGGTATCTCTTACCTCCCGAAGCCCAGATGTACTGATTGTGGACATGCACACCGATCAAACGAGACAAGATATTAGCCTGTCCATCATGATTACCAATCACCCACACCACTTTATGAGTCTTGGTCAATTGCCTGATCAAAGACAGCACTTCCCAGTGATCACTATTGAGACGCTTAAAATTCAAATCATCAAAAATATCACCATTCAAAATCAGTTGCTTAAAATCATACAAAGCCAAAGTTTCAATCAGCTTTTGCGGACGAGAAAACTCATAACCCAAGTGAACATCGGAAATAATCAAAGTATCAACAACTACTTTTTTCTTCTCGGCCATATTTATATAGTCTTACCGAACTGTCTAAAACTTATCTAGACGCCTTAATTTCAGCAGCATTTTCTGACTCACAAGCCCTGACTGTCAAAATACCAGTACTGCTTTTCTCGATTGTATAACCAGTAATATTCTTAGTCCAAGCATAATTACCCTTAGGACTTACCGGCACTGTACCTAGATAGCCCTGAGTCACTAACTCCGAAGCATCCAAACAGTGATCAGAGACCGATGATCCAGTGGTCACTGGCACATCACAAAAACTATTAGCTGTCACACAGTTTGGCGAGCTTGGAGTACCATCAACCAACATATAAACCTCACCGGGAGTCATATTAGCCACACTACTCATATACATACCGCCGTTATCAACTTGATCAATCTTGACCGCGCTCAAAATTGCCGAAATATCTACCCAACGCTTAGCGTCACGTGAATCCCGAAAACGAGTCAATGGATCAAGCGAAACAAAAACCACCGAAGCAACTATAGCGATGATTGACACTACAATGAGCAGCTCAATTAGCGTAAAAGCACCACGAGTTGAATATTTATTATTCATAGTTTTACTAATTTATCTATCAAACAATTTTAACACATTTTGCTAGTAGCGACAAACTAGAATCTTACTGTTTTTTCGCATACTTAGACAAAATCCAAACTTTTTCACCACTAGCTAAGCTAAGTTGCCACCATTCACCTTGCTCATCTAGCCATTGATAAGTTTCCTGAGGATAAAGCTTGGTCAGAACCTCAAACTCTCGACCAGGGCCTTTACGAGCATTGAGCCAACCAGTCTCTGTCTTGCCAATCACTACCATCACTTCAGTTGCCAAGCTAGTACTAGCCAATTCAGGCGTGCTTGTAACCACATCAACCGTCGTTGTCACAGCCAAAGTGCTACTCGCCAAAGAACTCAAATCAACAATCTGATCATTATTAATTTTTTGATTCAAAGAAATTGTTAACTCGCCATACAAGTATAATTTATCCAAACTATCGGTCTTTTCCAATTTATTTTTGGTAATAGCATTAAACTCATAGGGCAATTTATCAATATTTAAATTATCAACTCTAGCAAGAGCTAATTTAAGCAACTCCGCCTTATTAAAGGCTAACCAGCGGAAGGTCAAAGGATAATTCAACTGACTTTTATCAATCACCTCATTGAGTGGCTCAGCCCACAACTCCTCATCCGCACCAAGACTAGCTAGCAACTTATTACGAGAATTAAGCAAAGCCTGATCATAACTCTCAGCCTGATCGACTTGATCAGTGATAATTCGACCACTTACAAACTCCGCTGAACTAGTAGCCATTTCTAATTCGATCGGTAATTTATAAGGGAAGCTTTGAGTTTGACTAAAGCTCAGAACAGCCGTCTCCACTGAATCATTCAGCGCCCTTGCTCTATGACTATACCAATAAGCACCAGCTAGAGCTACTACTGCTAGCACTATCAAGAGCACCAAGATTTTTTTCTCCATTTTAAACTTCTTCAGTTTTTTGAGACCCTGATCGTCTTCGAGCTCATCACTTAACTCTAGCTCACTAGTCGCTTTAGACTTCGCATCGACCTTATTAATCTGATTATTTTTATCAAAGGTTTTATCGAGCGCAAAAAATGGCTCCTGATCATAATGACTAGGATTTAGAGCTCTTATAGCAAGACCACTTGCTTCAGTAAATAAAGTGTCATCACCGGGCTGTATTTTTTTGAGCACTCCCAAGCTAACAGCCAGTGGAATTTTTTCTTGCAAATAACTTACCAAGCCCTTTAGCTTGGCTCCGCCACCAACCAATTTAATTTGCTTAATTGTTTCACCAGTTTTACTTTGGTAGTCTGTTAAAGCCACCACCAATTCCTTAGCAAAATCATACAAAGCAATTTCCAAAGCTACCAACAATTGTTTATCCAAACCCCGTTTTATTTTTTGCTCCTCAGCCTCCTCTCTGCTGATAGCAAGCTTATCAGCAATCACCTTGGTTAAATGATGAGATCCAATCTCAAAATCATAACTATAATTTAGTTGATCCTGATTAAATACAAAGACATTGCTTTTCCTAGCACCAATATCCACCACTGCCACCGTCTCAGTCTTATTATCCAGCTCCAAATCCCTCCACAAAGCATAAGCACTGACATCAAAAAGCTCCACCTCAATGGCTATCCCCTTCAAAAACTTCTGCCAAGCCAGTAAATAACTACGACTAGCTCCCACCATCAAAACTTTAGTTTTCTCAAGCTCAGTACTTAAAATTTTAAAATCCAATACCAAATCATCATGAATAACCGGCAAATTTTCCTGAGCCAAACGCCAAATTTCTGCTTTGATTTGCTTCTCATCAGTAAGAGCCAGCTCCACCAAGGCCGGATAAAACTGGCTGTGAGGCACACCAAACACAACTGCCGCTGGTTTAATGGACTTCGGCTTAGCGCTGGCAAACAAAAGCTTAATCGCCTCAGCTAACTTTTGTTCATTTTTAATTACACCGTTACTAATTATTCCAACTGGTAAAACCACTCTCGATACAGCCACTCTTTTTATTGCACCAGCACCAGACTCAAGCGCCACTAATTCCAAACTCAGATCATCAACGTCCAAGCCTAGTCCTATCTTTGAGCCCAAAAACATAAGTTATTACTCTGCTTCCTGCCAATTATTGACAGTCAAATCACCGGCATTAATACTAACACCAGCTTGAATTTTTTTATAATACTCACCATCACTTGCTGTTACTGTTATTTGATAGTCATTTGCCTCCTTTAGCACTTCAATTATACATAAATTACGACCGAGCGACAAGCTTTGACCGCTATAAATAGGATTAAGTAACAAGCTTCTATAAGTCAGCTCCAAACAACTTTGCGCTGTTAGACGAAGAGTCTCTGACATCTGCCAAGCTCTAGTTGACCAAGCCTCGTTGCTTTGTACTGTCGCCTGTCCAATTAGTAACACTGCTATCATGCTCGCGGCAACTAGCACCGTACTCATCATCACAAAGGCTGTTTGTCTTTTCCGGATCATATTTAATTACTAAGCCTAAAAACCCTAGTCCAGCTAGCCACATAGCCCAAGGGCGCTATACCATCCAAATAAGCTAATTCCAAACTCAGTTCTACAGTCTCATCATCAACTTTGACCAATCGCCACTCAGTCACTCTAATCTCTGGTAGATTTAAAGCTCGCTCACTAGCGTTTTGACCAACAGTTAAAACACCGTCATTATCAACTGCTAGCGTCGTCGCCTGACCATTTCGATCAATCACTACCAAGGAACCGAGTTGTTCATCAAGCACCGAAGCATTCCAGTTAATGCTTTGAGCAGCAAGCATCAAGCCATTTAACTCACTATAAATTAACCTTTCTACTACCTGCACCTCATCAATTGCCACTGACTTAGCCTTAGCCTGACTAACCGCCATCAAAAAATACAAAACACCCGTGCAAATCAAAGCCGCCAGCGCTAAATACAAACTAATCTCCACCAACGTAAAAGCTTTTCTCTTCATATCGCTAGTGCTTTAGTCAGATAAAAAACTTTTTCCAGATTCTGCTCACCACGACTACCAAACCACTTAACCATTACTGTCAATTTATACACATCAGTGTCAATGATTCCATCAGGGCAATCAACTACCAAACTCTGAGCGTTTCTGCAAATATTTTCTAAAATCACACTCCTTTGATAATCACCAATTTGCTCATAATCATCAGTAACCAAGTTCCACAAACCGTTATCATAGCTGAGGCTACTGACATTGGTATTGAGTAATGACCAATCCCTCTTAGCTACCAACGACACTAGAGTCAAGGCCTCCTGACTACTAATTTCGGCTGCTATTAGCTTTTGCCTGTCGCTCAATTGACCCAATCCCAAACTACTATAAGCTCCCAAAGCACTAACCAATAACAAAAATAGCGCTAACGCCACTATTGCCTCCAAAATTGAAAAAGCCCGCCTAGCTCTGATCATATTTACTGTTTAAAAATTACCGGACCATCAATCAAAGCTAATTCCTCTTGGCCAGATTGATTTTTAAAACCAGCTGTTCCGGCTTGAAGAGCAACTCCTCGGCGATTAAATAACAATTCATCACTATCATCAGTCAAATCAGTCACCATTTCCAAACCCCTTGGTAAATCAACTACACGATCACTATCTAGATCTCTGACTTGATAATTAGCCCCACGAAAGACTGTGTAGTGATCAGACTCAAACTTAATACCATACACACTATCCTTCCAACCCGCTCGACTGTCAGCAGCCACTAGTCGCAAATCACTAATCAAAATCCCTAACTGCTCCTCCAGCTGATGATCCGCCTGAACCTTACTTAGATTTGGCAAAACCATCGCCGAAACAGCGATCACTATGACTATTACCACCACTAACTCCACCAAAGCAAAAGCACGCATAAATCATCTTACAATCCCACCAGTAATCGAATAGATTGGCGTAATGATAGCTACCGCCACTATACCAACCACCAAACCAATCACTATCAACAAAATTGGCTCGAGAGCCGCCGCCAAATTTTTACTCGACTGCTCTAATTCCGCTTCATAAAAAGCCGCTGCATCAAGCAAGGCCTCTTGCAAACGACCAGACTCTTCACCCACCTTAATCATGCGAACTACAATCACTGGGAAAAGCTCAGGATAATGTTTTAAATTGGCAGATAGCTCTCCGCCCTTGGCAACTGCTAACTCCGTTTTTTTTAAAATCCGACGATAAGCCTCATTATCAAGGGCACAAGCACTTAACTGCAAAGCTTCAACAATCGGCACGCCGCTTTTCAGCAATACTCCCAAAGACAAACTAAAACGTGACAAATTCAAAGCTCTAACCAGCGACCCTACAATCGGGAAACTTATCCACCATCGATCAAACCAAGCTTTAGTCAGATGACTCCTAGTCAAATAAACCAAAGCGCTAACAAGAGCAACTCCGCCTAGTAGCAACTGCCAAGTATTAGCCCTCAAAAACGACGCCAGCCCTATCAAAACCCTAGTCGTCCAAGGCAAATCAACTCGCAAGGCAGAAAGTAGAGGCACGATTTTTGGCAAAATATAAAAAGATACAAAAAGACCAATAATTACTGCCACTACCATCACTAACACTGGATAAAACAAAGCTGCTCGCAATTTGTCTTTGAGCTCTTTGTCTCTTCTGAGTTGTTCAGCGACATTTTGTAAATTAAGTTCCAGATTACCACTCGCTTCGCCAGCTAACACCGCCCCTCTAAAAAATCCCGAAAAAACTCTAGGCCAGCGAGCCAGTAGCTCAGCTAGAGAATTACCAGCCCTCACTCCAGTATAAATCTCGGCGATAATTTTTTTAAAATGACCCTGACTAGACTGATAAATCAACTTCAGAGCTTCGGTAATCGACATACCTGATCTGAGCATCAAAGCCAAATGCCTAGCAAACAAAATCTTTTGCACAGGACTAACCAAACCCAAAGAAATATCCTCAGTTAACAGGCCTTGATCTGCCCCGCGCTTAGTCATACTAAGTTTTTACAATTCTTAAAACCTCTTCCAAAGTCGTCATACCAGCCAAAACCTTATCAATTCCATCAGCCAGCATCGTCGTCATACCGGCTGCTTTAGCCGCTTGATTAATCTCTGCTGCACTCGCCTTTTTGACAATCAGATCTCGGATTTTGTCAGTCATCACCAAAACTTCAAAAATACCAATCCGACCGTAATAGCCAGTTTGACCGCACAGTTTACAGCCTTTACCGCGATAAATATTCATCTTCTCAATCTTCTTTACACCCTTGGCCATCAATAACTCTTTGACGCTAGGCTCACTATTAATCAACATCAATTCATCAGCGTTCAAGTTTGCTGAACCTCGACATTTGTGACAAGACAAACGCACCAAACGCTGAGCAACAATAATATTAACAGTCGAGGCAATCAAAAAAGGCTCCACCCCCATATCCACCAAGCGTGGCAAAGCTGTCGCCGCATCATTGGTATGCAAAGTTGATAAAACTAGATGACCTGTCAACGCTGAATTAACCGCTATGGCAGCTGTTTCGTTGTCACGAATTTCACCCACCATGATAATATCCGGATCCTGACGAACAATCGCCCGCAAGCCCTCAGCAAAACTTAGTTTGGCTTTAGCATTAACTTGAATTTGACTGACACCAGCAATCGCATACTCCACTGGATCTTCGATCGTAGCAATATGCACCTGCTCACGATTGAGAATATTTAAAGCTGCGTACAGAGTTGTGGTTTTACCACTACCTGTTGGACCGGTTACCAAAACCATGCCGTGAGGATTTCTGATCGCCCTTTTGATTTTAGCAAGATCAGCCTCCATCAAACCAAGTTTAGCTAGGGTAATGTTATGAATCTTAGCTGACAACAAACGCAAAACCACATTCTCTCCATGAGTGACCGGCACAATCGAGACACGAATATCTAACTGACCGTCACTGAGCTGATAAGGTATTTTGGCATCTTGAGAACTCTGATGTTCATCAGTTGGCAATTTAGCCAAAATCTTAATTCTCGCCACAATTGATTGCGCCAAGTTTTTATCAATTTCCAACATATCATGCATCACGCCATCAATCCGAAAACGAATCACTATCTTATTGCTGTAAGGTTCGATATGAATATCCGAAGCCTTGTTATTGTAGCCATGCCTGAGCAACATATCCACAATTTTAATAATCACCTCGTCTTTTGACTCTCGAGACAATAATGGATTATGTAATGAGCTAATCACCGCTTTAAATTCATCAGCCAAACTACCTTGATACAGAGCTAGCGCCTCAGCCAAATCACTTGCTAGTACCAAATAAGGCTTAGCTGACAAAGCTAATTTCTTGGCTACCAATTTCGCTGACAACTTATCACTTGGATCAACCATAGCGAGACGGACACTACCATCTTCTTGATTAATAGCAATGATTTGCTTGGCTATCGCTAGACTTTCTGGAACCTGACTAAATAACTCTAAATCTATCTTTTCTTTACTCAAATCCAAAAACGGCACGCTATAATATTCAGCCAGAGCCTGACCCAAAGTTTCTTTAGTGAGTAAATTATCGCTCAGCAAAACATCTACCAAAGACTGGCTGCTTTCAGTCATCATTAATTCTGCTTTTGCTAAATCCTGCGCACTGAGATAATTTTCAGCCAGTAAAATTTCTTTGATTTTTTTATTATCGAGAGCCATGATTAATAATTTTATTACTAAGCAAATTATAGCATAGCCGACCAAAAACCAAAACTAAAAGCGGTCTAGTTTGACCGCTTTTAAACTTTACTTATCTATTGAGCGCAACCAGCTGCTGCACTCGCCTGCGTGCTAGCCGTACCAAAACCAGGCGCCGGGGCCAAAGTCGATAACTTAGCTTGACACTCAGCCGGGGCCTTAGCAAAAGCCGCACAAATTGCTGCTAGATAACTAGCACTATCACGACCAGCTCTAGACTCTACACCATTGATAATTAGAGTTGGTGAGCCTTGCACAGCGTATTTCAAATTATCATCCTTATGAATATTAAAAGCTGGATAATTAGAACCACTCGCCGCTCCTTCAGTTACTTTAAACTTAATGTCACTAGCACTAATACAACTATTCAAAGCAATCAGATTAACTTTGGTACTCGTCAAACATGTCATGCTATCACCGCTCGCTAAAAAGCATTTCATATACGGCATAAACTTATCTACTTGCTCTTGATTAATACAATACTGCCTGAGATTTTCCCCGCTCTCTTTGGCGCCGTGCATAATATAACTCACAAACTTCATTTTGAAATCAATTTTTGCTCCCAAACTCTCCACTACCGGCATAATCCCCTTGAGAGCCTGAGTACCATAAGGACAGTAACTCATGACAAATAATTCTACTGTTGGCTTCAGAGACTTTGGCATTTTTACTTCGTTAGCAGTCACAGCAGTAGCTGATTTTGGACTAGTAGCAGCCTTATTATTCTTGATATAGTCAGCAATATTGATCACTGATGGATAAAAATCTTCACCGTTAGGCGAGATTCTTGATTTAAAGGTATTACCACCATCAATCTTGATCTCCAAATCATACAAACCCGAAACTTTGGAACCAACTTTAATATCTACCTTAGCCCCATCCACCAAGTATTTACTCACAAATTCCTCAGCTACTTTTTTAATTTTGGCTGCTCCCAAATCCTTAATCACCGGCGCCGCTACCACCGTCGAGCTAATCACAAAACCCAAGCTAATCAACACTGTCATTATAATTTTTTTCATATATTCAACTTAACAAACTAAATTAATTACGCTCTACCACCAATCTCTCGATTGCTACTGGTTTTGACCAATCAATTGACTGAGAGCTAAATAAACTGACTTTTTCACCAACTTGCAATTCTGACAACTTGATTGGCGTTAATTTATAATCAGCCGAAATCGCTCTCATTTCAGCAGCCAACTTATCACGACCAAGTCTATCACTGTCAGGCAGAACATCTATCTGCTTGGATATTTCTGTCAGTCGAGCCTTCTGAAAATCAAAAGCACGCTCTTTGACCATTATCAATTCTCTATACACTTCACTTGATCGCTCTCGACCAGCTTTGGCTCGCAAAGCAGTCAGTTCAGCTATTTTTTTAGCCGCCTCTTCACCATATATTTCCACATCACTCTTAGGAGTCTTGGCAAAAACTTCACTATTTTCAGTCAAAACTAACTCCTGCTCTCTCTCGGCGCCGCGCTTAGCATTAACACTCGGCGCCGCCACCAAAACAGACTTTTCAGACACTTTTTTGAGCTCCAGCCTAACTTCATTAATTACAAAAGCATCAAAACCACTACCACTAAATTGCGCTCGGCTACCATAATCAAGATCCAGATTAGACTTAAACAAACAAGCGCTTAAAAAACCACACACAAAGCCAATGGTCAAAAAAATTATTATTTTAATCAAATTTCTTCTGTCCATATGCTAAATTATTAATAAAAATAAAATAAAAAAGGCAAACAAAAAAGTTGTCATCACCGTCTTTTTACTCTGCTTCTTTGTTTCTAATACTAAGGCTAGAGCAAGTGCTAGACCAATCATAATAATCAACAATCTATACACCATCGTCGTCATATCAAACATGCGACTAATCAAAGGACTAGGATTATTTTTTAAAAAGAAATAACGTTCAGTCCAGGAACCCTTGACCGGCCTAATATTTACAGCCGGCACGTCATATGATTGACCATTGCCAACAGCATCCTTGACCGTCAAAACTGGCAGAACCAACGAAGATGCCTCCATCTGCTTATCATAAATCAAACTCTGCGCTGACCACAGTTTAGAATCAGGATTTTTTTTCAAATCAATAACCGTATCAGCCCAAACTAACTGAGCACTAGCCACAGCTTCATCAAGTTCAGCGGTAATTTTTAAAGCTTTGTCACTTGTAGCGTCCAGATCTTCTAACCACAACTTAACTTTAGCCAAATCAACTTGCGGCGCTCTATTATCAATACTAATAATTACCGGGGCTGACACCATTACTTGATCGGCTAGCTGCGCTACCACTGATAACACTTTCAGATCATCAGTAACCGCAATCATTGCCCTCGCATACTCATCACTAGCATTCTTGGTAAGCGTAGCCAAAACCTTGTCATCAGACTTAACAATCAATTTTTCTGCTCCGGGAGCTCTGACCAAAACTTCAATTTCTTGATTATTATAAACAGCCCCACTCTGTGGCTCCACGATCTCCGGTGCCTTCAAAATCTGCTTAGCCATAGCTAGGCTCTTGAGCTCTGCCTGACTCAACTCGGCTAGTTTCAGTGGTCTCTCAGTAACTTTATCAGCCTTCACCACCGACACTTGCTTTGGCTCACCAAAATATTGCGCTACTAAGGTAGTCTCCTCACCATGATAACTACCACTAGTCATACCAACACCGATCTCACTGTAGTCAGGATCAACTAGATTGGCATAGTGAGTCGGACTCTTGATCCAAGCATCCACCACCTGCCTAGGCTCAGCAAAGCCCATCGCTAGATTCTCACCAGCTACCGCATAACTATAACCAACAGCACCCAACCAATCTCTGACACTTCGACCATCAGGTCCAGTGTGCGCAAAGTATTGACCAATCAGCATATCCTGCGCCTTATCATAAGCAGCCATCGACAAGTCAGCATCTTCTTTCAGAGGGTTGAGCGACAAACCTGATCGTAGATCATTAGTCATGGCAATAATCTTGTCCGATTGCTCCTTAATCACATCTGGCGACAACCAGGCCGTCATCGGCAAGCTCACTACAAAAGCCACTAACAGTACCTTGAGAACTGCCGCACTCGCTGCATAAAATAACAATCTTTTGGGATGCAAAGCCTGCGGTCGATAATCATTACCGGCATGTGCCTCAAAAAAATCTTGAAAACTAGCAAAGTCACCAGGCCCCAATGGATTACGACCAGCCTTAATCTCAGCACCATCCGACATGCCGTCACCATCGGTATCAGCTCGCTTAGGGTCAGTACCAATCATCAACTCCACTTCATCACAAATACCGTCACCATCGCTGTCTTTGGTACCATAAGTCCGATTTAAAAAATCCAAAAAATCGTGATCATCTAATTTCTTGACCATACCAAATCAGTATAACATTTATTCGGATAATCAAAAAGACTTCGCCAGCAGGCGAAGTCTTTTTTGAAATGATCATTATCTCCTCCTGTAACAACCTAAGCCCGTACAAGGCACCATCAGGTTATTTGAAGTAGTCGGCGTTGGCAACACAATCGCCGCCGTATCTTGACCACTTTTCACACATCTTAATTGATGAATAAAAGGCTCAGCTTTATAGCCATCAACGCTAGTTGGCACACACCAACCGGTGCCACCAACCAATCTACCGATCAAAGAGTCATCGCGTAACTGGAAGAAAAATGGTGTTTTTTGCAAAACTTGACCAGTCTGCTTAGTCGTACCAGCACAAGTTACATTCTGTCTATTAAAGCTACGACAGAAGTTTCCAGTTGGATCATTATAAGCACCAAGGCTACAAGCACTAGTCTGCGACCAATAAGCCTCACCAGCCTTACCATTAAAGGTAATCGAACTCTTTAGACCGTAACCGAGTGCAGGATCTTTTACTGCTGCAGCTGGATTACATTGCCAGTCATTTGGAGCAAAGCGCTTCTCCACACAAGCGGTGTTATTATCAAGTAGTGACTCCAATTTACTCCATTTACTGTTAATCGGCACTGACCAACCAGCCGGACAAGTAACTCCAGAGCTATCGAGTAACCTATCGGTACAACCAAAGAAACCACATTTATTAGCACCATAGAAATCACCATCAGCCACACCAACCGCTCGATGCCAAGCCATAGTACGATCAGCACTGTCAGGATTCTTGACGTTTTCTGCAGTCCAACAACCAGCCTCCTCGTTATAATAAACCGTCGGATAAGCTTCACCGTTAACTGCTGGCGTCCAACCACAGTCCTTACGAGCCGCGCAATTTACCTGCACACCATCAGTATCGGCACCACAATTCCAAGTATAGGCACCACGCACACCGTCTGCTAGATAAGTATTATTATTAGCATTGATACAGCGAGCATCTACTGGCACGCCACCGTCCTGAGGATTGAACGAAGCGTGATACTTAGTCGCATTACCAACACCAGTCCTTGGTGTAATCCTCTTGCTATCACTCACATAGCGATTAGCGTCCGCATAGCCACAATCCATCACCAAGTTACCACAAAACAGTTGATCAGATTCTTCTTCACTATCACCAGCGCAGAGCCACTTACGAGCAGTTTGAATGCCAGTCGGATAATCCTCACTCACTTCATCATAGCCAGTCTTGATCGCTTCTACGTCAGTAATCTTGGCTAACTTGGATTTGTTACCCACACACAAATCAGCTACTAGCTTATCAGTCCAATTAATCGGAGCGTACTTATTAGCCATGGCTGGGACCGAACCATTTGGTAATAGAGGCAAACCTAATTCACCACAGCTCACTTGAGTAGCCGAGCAAGCTGGCGACACTGTACCATCAGGATATTTACAGGACCATTTCCATTGACCAGTTACCGCAGTCTTAGGATCGCCAATGATCTCTGCTTCAGCACCATTTTGACATAGCTGAGCATTACGATCCGCTGAATCCATCAACTGACTCCAATAAGCAGCTGTGTGCTTAGACCCATTAGCCTTACCACAAGCACAAGCAATCACCGGAATCTTTTCTTCGATCTTTAGATCCTTTGGATCGGCACAACGGTAATTAGTGCTAACTGCACAACTCGTCGTCACTTCAGCTCGCTCAGTGCCAGTAGCTAATTTAAACTTAGCCTTCCAAGCCTCGAGCCAAGGATTAGTTTCTGCTACCTTAAGCTTGCTCTCCACCAAGGCATCAGTCCAAGTCCAGGCAAAAGCAATCGGCAATAGTTTATTCTTCTCCGTCTCTGGCAGGCCATCAGCTTCGCAATTAATAGTCAGTTCCTTGCCAGCACAAATCGGCTCTACATTCGGTGACTTGCTCAGGCTCATGGTCAACTCGACTTTGGGATCAATAGTGATTTCAATCGTCTTTTCAATCGTTTTTGGTTCTGGCGGACAAGGATTATCATTACAAGTCACTCGCAGTTTGACCTGATGAGTACCAACTGGGAATTGATAGGCCACCAAATCCTTAGTGCTAGCAATTGGCGCTTCTTCATCATTTAGGTACCAAGCATAGCTGATATTAGTACAGGTCGTGCTTGGCAAGATATTAGCCTTCAAGCTCAAATCACCCAAATCCTGTTGACACAAAGCCTCAGTATAACCACTAATCTCACCCAGATTCAAAGTCTTGGTCGGAGTCGCATCTAGTTCAGTGCTCATCACCGCCGTCTTATCAACACAAACCCCCGTATCAGCACAGCGAGCACTAACTTTAATCTTGTCATTTGCAGCTAGTGGATTAAAGTCTCTTTCTGAAGCACTAGACCAGTCAGCAACCCAAGAACCATTTTTCTGCCAACGATATTCAATCTTCTCACAACCCAGAGCGACCGCTACTGCTTTTAACCTTCTATTTGCCCCCGAACAAACCATCGTTGGCTCTATTCTAACTGATTCCGCCTTAATCTTTTGCTTGATTTCCTGCTGGGCACTGACCACTGCATTATCAGTACAAAGACCAGCGTCCACACACTTGGCCTCTACCTTTACTATGTCACCAGGCTTCGGAGCTGATAAAGTCGCTGGATAAGCAGTCAGAGCTGACCAATCAGAATTATCTTGATTACCCTCTACATCAGTCAAATACCAACGATACTGGAAGCTAGTACAACCAGAGCTAGCTGAACTCGCCTCAGCACTTAGATTTTCACCAGCACAAACACTACCGATAATCTCTACTGACTCAGCTACCTTAGCTTTTTCAACCACTATCTGACGGCTAGCGGGACTCTGATCAACACATTTGTCTTCGTCCGCACAACGAACTTGAGCTTTGACGCTATAGCCAGACATTAGACGACCAAAAATATGCTTGTAGTTCTTGGCCTCATTAGGAGCGAGCCAAGCACCAGCATTATCAGCGCCCAGAGCGTCTTCATAAGTCCAAGTATACTGATAATTATCACAAGCCCTGTCAGCACTATTTACATCATCACTAGACTGACCGATCATAGTCAGAGTTCGATTAGCTCCAGCACAAATCGTCTGAGGCTGTAAATTCAAAGCATCAGCTTTTTTATTGGCAATGATCGCAAAGTAGTCAGCAATATTCTTGATTTCCACATCTTGTGCACAGGCATCATTACAAGTCGCACCGACCTCCAAATCAACTCGACTACGACCAAAGGCTTGACGTTTGAAAGACACTGTAAATCTCCAGATCTTCTTATCAGCATCAATTAATTCTCCACGAATCTTATCACTGCTAATCTTTAGACCAGTGTTATCACCACCGTTATTAAAGCCAGTGTTAATCAAATAAGCATAGGGACTTGGGCTAGCACAATTACTAATTGTAAAGGTCCTAGTAACCTCATCGTCATCACTTGCCTTCTCAGCACAATACTCATCCACACCCTCATCAGCCCAGGCTAAGACAGGCTGACACTTACCTTTAGCCTCACAAGACTTAGATCCACAATTCCAACTAAACTTACCATCAGCCCAAGTTACATTAACCGCTCCTGTATCATAATTTTCCACACTACAATCAGCGCCCTGTTGACTACAAACACCGCAACACCTCACTGTACCATTTTCGGCATTTGCCATATCACAAGTCACGCCATTATTCTTGTTCACAAAATCTTCCAAATCACTGTACATACCTTGATGAGGTGGTTTCTGACAATCAGCTAATTTAGATTCACAAGTTTCAACTCCACAAGTCCAGCTCCAGTTCTTAGTCAAAGCATTAAAGCTAACTACGACTGATTGATCAGCTTTATTACACACACCAGTACAAGTCGCCTTGTCATTAGTCACAGTCCCACAAGACACGCCAGCTTCCGCCTTAAAGGCGATCCAATTTTCATAAGCCCCTTTATGAGGGCCTTGGGCACAATCGAGCTTAGTCGCTACACAAGCAGACTGACCATCAAAAGCATTATTATAGATAGCTTTATCACCAAAATCATCAACACAATACCACTGCCAATAACCCCAACCAAAGGCATAGGACTTTTTAACAGCCTCGATAGTTTTAATTGCTGTCGCTGAGCCATTAGTACACAGAGCCTGAGCTTGCAAGTCACTCAAACTAGACGCATAAGCTCCAGTTGGTGGTTCTTTACAAGCCACTTCATTGGCTGCGCACTTACTAACACCACCAAACTTATCCTTACACTCCCAAGCAAATTTATTATTCACTAGTTCCGGAGCTTTGTAGAGGGCTAGCAAATCAAATGGCCAGTATAAGCCCTTGCCATAATCACACAAATTAGGCGTCTGAATTTTATACTTATTAAAACTGGCTTGAGTTAGATTTTTGCCATTGATATCAGTCCGACAACGCGTCAAATTAGCACTACAACTCACCGCTGTTTCTTGTGCCCCCTCACCATAAACACAGCGCCAAGCTAAGCTATCATCATAAGCACCGCCCAGCCTGTGAATCGGTGACTTTTCCCAGCCGTTATTTTGGACTCGACCACCATGCAAACACCAAAACTCACCCAAATCAGCCCCTTCACCAGAACCAAAGGCATAATAACCATCGCTACCACCATTTTTCTGCCAAGTCTCATAAGTAACATGCTGTTTGTCAGCCCAGCCACAAGAAGCGGCCACAGCACTACATTTGTCAGCCATGTCATAAATCATGTTACCATGTTCAGCAAAACTCAAAACTCCATTGCGGTTAGTACCACACTTTTCATTGCCGATACAAGTCCACTCCCAGCGTTTGGTCACTGAATTATAGACTGGCTTAGTAGCCGTAGCAGTATTCTCACCGCTACTAAGACACAGTTTATTTAGATCAGTTTTAGCAAAATCCTGACCAACTACTTGATTTTGATAAGCTTCACCACAGACCGCTCGACGACAAGCAAAACAACTCGACTCACCAGCTGGCTTGGCACCCATACAACCCCATTGATACAAGAGCCTATTCTCGAGTGGCGATTTAAAAACCGCCGGTGGATTGATCAGATAACTATCATCAGGCTTGTAACCACGTGAATCAAAAACACTACACAAATCATAAGAAGGCTGACTATTTACAATCGTACCGTGAGGTCCTGTACCACACTTTACTTCATAATCCACTCCACAAGCCTTATTCCCACCATCAAAAGCCGCTTGATTACAATCCCAAGTGCAACCAGCTTGTTTCATCGGGATCAAACAAGGCATCGGCTGTAAGACTGTATTGCCATTAGCATCGATACATTTATAACGAAAAGAGCCAGCCACTGGGATAGTGTTAGGATCCTTACAAGCACAGCGATTGGTGTAGAGCCTACTCATCGCTGTACAATAATCTTCGTCTTTACCAACTAAGTTTTGGCAAGCATCACAACGATCATTACAACACCTCGCCTTAATACACAGAGTCCTAAAACCACAGGATAAGTCAGTTGGTAGGGTATACCAGCTAGCTGTACCAGGTACAGTGATCTCTTGCAAGACATTAGTCGAACCACAAACTTCACCAGCTGGCAAAATCTGGATCACAAACTCAGTCGTATTAGCACCGTGAAGCCACTTTAAATTAACCAAACCAAAAGGATTGACATAAGCATCGAGCGAAGTTGGCGCTGTACAATCAGTCACCTGTTCAGGATCGACCGCTCTGGCCTGCCCAATACTATAGTTAAACGCAATCACTAGCGCCACAAACACCACAGCTTTGCTAATAATTTTTTGACAATCGTTCATAATCATATTATAAGCTTTTTAATAACAGTTCTTGCAAGTTGCGCTGCATTGTTCGTTGCCAGCCAAGCCAGCGCTATCCTTACATTTCCAAGTAGCCTGATAAATCCAGTTCCAACCCTCTTCTAGCAAGATTCGCCTCATCACCGGATAACGCAAATCCGCCGCCGCATTGACACTACACAAACAAGTTCCGTTATCGCTATTCTTACAACTATTCCAAGCTGCCAAATTACCCAATCTAGTCCCATTAGCTGAGCCACAGGCTGTCGCCACAGTCGTACAAGTCTGACCAATCTCTGCTTGGCTAAGGCCCGTCATCGAAGTCAATTCTGGACTACCACCACAGAGCCAAGACAACTTATCTCCCTGACTATTAATAGTCTTTGGCAAAACCGCTGCCGTCATATAGGCACAAAGCAAGCCAAAATTACTATTGAGCTTAGCTTCTAAAGAGCTCTTGTAATAATTCTTGCCAGCCTCACTAGCGGAGCCACAGACTGGATGGCGAGCGCTACAGTAAATCTTTTCAGTATTTTTATTAGGGTTAACACAAGCCCAAGCCGAATAGCTATCTGACTGATTGTTCATTTCCAAATTATACCCATAAGTACAGAAATACTCTTTCTTAGCACTTTGAGTTTTATAGCTATCAAACAAGCTCTTAGCTACATAATAATCATCAAAATAACCACACTTATTTTCACGAGCGATGCACGACCCATAAGCCAACTTATCCTTAGCTCCTCCAGGCTGAGCACTTGACCCTTCACAAGACCAAAACCAACCAGGATCATAGCCAGCTGGTATTTGATTATCGAGACCATCTAGATCATTTGATTGGCGCCAATCCCTCACAGCACCGAGGCCGTTAGAACACATAAAACTAGTGTAGCTATTACCCTTACTGTGGAAGTCTTGATCAGTGTAATAATTACTGCCATTCTCTATACCTCCCCAACCACATTCGAGCAAAGTTGCTGCACATTGATTAGCTCCACAAGACCAAGTCCACTTAGCTGGGAAAGTACTAGATAATGACACGCTAGGACTAGCATTACCCTGACACAAAAAATTAGTAGCTGCCCTATTGGCATCAAAAGTACTAGCTAGATAAGCACGGCCATCAGCATAACCACACTTCTGATTACTTGCCTTACACTGGACAACTACATTGTTATCATCGCTATCCATACAGGACCAGAGCCAGCTATTGCCAGAACTACGTACTGACTCTTTTGCTACTCCGTGGCGACCACCACATAAACCAGCTCGCTTTACATCATTAGCATTAGCATAAGAACCTTCATGAGCATCACCACAATAAACATCAGCCACTACGCTACAATAAGCATTTTTACCAGCCTCATCTTCACTCAAACAATACCAAGACCAAGTTGCTGGCTTTTCTCTATTTAGACTAACTTCGTATTCAAAACGACCACCCAATTTACCAAAACTACAAAAACCAGTCGTCGGCCCTTTGCCCTCGTAAGCAAAGTGACCATTTTGCGCCGGACCACACTTGGCGTCAACTGCCTTGGATCCAAAACAAACATCAGTGTTGAGTGTCGCTCGGCAATCAACTGTCTCGCCATTACGACCATCGTCAGCCTGACACTGCCAGCCAAACCATTTTTTATAACGGACTAGGTATTTTGACACCAGTCCATAGTAAGGAGGAAACTCGCTGATCGGCTGATTAAAATCCCAACCAAAATAATAACCTTTTTTAACTACCTTTGTACCAGGAGCACATAGGCCTTGAGCTGATTGCAAATTAACTAAGTTTAAAAAGCTGTTAACATTGGTATCAGCCGCACAATTACCCAAAGTATCAGCAATATATTCTTGACCATTCAAAGTCCCACAACTAGCTTTGCCGGCCCAACCAACCACACAACGGACTAACTTCTGTTCACCCTTAGCATTAGTATTACGACAAGTATAACCACGATTTTTACCATTTGGCTCAGCCCAGTTAGCACTCATCATCGCGCAAGAATCCACCCAGTCCTCACCAGCCTCACAACGACCATCCTTACCAGCCGCTTCTCTGTCCGCCACTGCTTTTTCCCAAGCACTTTTAGTCTTAAAGATTACCGAACTGTCAGTCGTAACATTTACAGAACAGTTACTAGTTTCAAATTGAGATACTACTTCTGTTGCACAAAGCGGCTCTTTGTAAGCCCTGCACTTGTTATTTGCATCACCACAATCCCATTCCCAACCCAAAAAATCTCTATAATTATATACTTTTTTAAAATTACTGACGCCACCAGCACACAGTCCAGTAGAACTCTCGGTTAAGTTATCAGCCCATTGCCCATCACGAGAGCCACAGCAAGGGATTCTAAACTGAAATGGACTAGACCAAGGACTAGTACTGACATTTGTACAGCCCGTTGCTGCACAACCAGTACAACTCGCCTTTTCAAAAGTACAGTTATCCTGACAACGAACCGGACCACCACCTGTACAACCCAAATCCTGACAACTCTTTGGTGGCACCCCTAGGTTATTACCATCACATTCTTCTTCACCATCAATAATACCATTACCACATAGTGAACGATTACAACCACTAGTATCAATTTTTGTACAGGCATTGGTACATTTCAACTTACCATTTAAAAAAGGTGGCAAACCAAAATCTTTACAGGTTTTACCACCAAAATCATTGCCATCACAGAGCTCTAGCAAGCCAGGATAGCTTTCTTTTTTACCATTACCACAAGACAAACACGTGTCGGTATTAAAATTACAAGTCGCATAGTCACAAGTCAAAGTACCACTATGGTAGGCGCTGCCCTGACTCTCACAGCTCTGAGTGACTGGCACTCCTAACTCACACTGCTCTAAGCCTTCAACCCTGCCATCACCACACTTAGTCTCTTGACAATCAGACAGATCCCATTTACAGCTGGCATTGCAAGCCAAATCACCAGTTTTATTCCAATCAGCACAAGTCGCATCATTCAAATTGTTGCCATCACACTCTTCACCAAAATCAATATCTCCATTACCACACAAAACTATACCTTGAGAACAATCTATCGTCTGACCATCAGCCGTACAAGTCCAATTATACTTAGCCGGATTTTGTGAATCTGGTAATTGTTGAGCCAAACCATTTAAACAAGTACCACTGACACCGTTATGATTGCCACAAACCGGTGGAGCAGCATCAACAGTCGCTGTCATCATCACCAAGCCAATGAACACACTCATTACCAAGCCGAAAAAGCGAACAATGTTTTCAAACTTAAACATAAGGAGACCTAAGCCGACTAAGACTAGTCGCTTTAATTTTAAAATCCTAGTAATTATAGCAAGAAATAAAAAACTTGAACAGTTAAAATTATTATTAGCGCTCACTTATTGCGCATCCTAACTCAACTCCAAACTCTTTAATAAATCAAAACTAGCTATATCAAAATATATTTTGACAATAAAAAAAACCGCCTTAGTCTAGGCGGTCTTTCTAATAAAAACTTATAAACTCAGCGCTTCATTAATCTTATCCACAATTTCCTTCAAGCTGACATCAGACTTTACCAAGAAATCATCAGCTCCTAAACTAATCGCCTTATCACGATCAGAAGACTGACTCAAATTAGAACTAATCAATACAATCGGTTTGTAGTTCAAATTTTTTAAACCAGCCAGCACTCCAAAGCCATCTACCTTTGGCATCATGATATCAAGTAGCATCAAGTCAAACTTCGTCTTTTTTAAAGCTTCGAGCGCCTCTTCACCATTACTAGCAAGCTCCACATTAAAACCAAGATGCTCCAGTTTTAATTGCAAGGCCTTGGCAATGGCATTTTCATCCTCAGCGATCAAGATCTTTTTGTGATTTTTTTCTGTCATATTCATACAATTTACCACCAGCCCAGAGAAAAGGCAAGTTAAGTGATAATTTGCAAAAACTTCTCCGCTCGCCTGATATCAGCAAGTAGTCCCGAACGACTCTCATTAAACATGATCAAGTTAGCCACACTTCGACCACCATTTTTAGCGAAACGACATTTGTCACCAACTTTTTTATTTTGCTCAATCGACACAAAAGAGCCAAGCGCCTTGATTTTATTAATACCATTAATTTTTTTGATCAACCCCTCTTGTTTAGCAAAAAACTTCATCGCTACACTATGACCCTTTGTTTTCTTTGGTAAAATTAATTTACCAGGCACTCGAGTCAAGATATCATTAAGCGAATGATCGATACCAAAAGCTAACTCATAGAGCTGATGACGAAAACCGCCTACTCTAGGACCAAGCTCAATCACCTTAAAACCACTTCTAGTCTTGATCAATTCCACATGAGCTGTAGTTGATCGCAAACACATAGCATGAATCGCCTGCTTAGCTACTAGTTCAGCCTGACCAATTTCTTCTTTTTTCAAAGTTGTTGGCGTCATCTGCTCATAACCAAAAAAATCATCAAAACCAATCATCTTACCAGTCTTAACCTGACAAGGCGGACAAAAACTTACTGTTCCACGAGATGATACATAGGCATCGATGCTGAACATCTCGCCTTCCATAAACTCTTCAATCAAGATCTTTGGCTCCTCTTTGCGTCCGTCATTTTTATAGAAGCGCTTAATCTTACGCAAAACTTTTTTCAAATCCTTTTCTAATTCTTCTTCATGATAACAAATACTGACAAGCAAGCTGGCACCCAAACCAGCTGGCTTGATCACCAAGGGAAAACCAACTTTTTCTTTAATTTTTTTAATCGCCAATTCATCAGCCTCAGATACCACCGTAAAACGTGGACTAATCTTGGGATCATAGTTATGAAAATGCTGACGCATCGCAATCTTATCAACCGACCAGCGAATCGATTCTGAAGACGGAGTCCTCATATACGGCAAATATGGGACTATTCTAGCAAAGTCCTCCATATTCTTATCCGATCGACAAGTTACAGCCAGTAAACGAGAACTGATTTCCTGTAAAGTTTTTATCACCTTTGATGGCTTGGTAAAATCACAAACTAGCAAATAATCGACACCGTTTGCCTTTTCTTTTTTAGTCTGTTTTATATCACGAACAACCGCTATTTTGAGCGGTCTATTTAACTTTTTACTGTATTTTTTAACAGCCTTAGTTACGGCACCAGCAGCATTGTGAGGCACCTCGTTGATAAACAAAATAATGTCTTTATTATCAGCCATATATTTCTATAATAAGCCACTATTTTGCAATATAAGATCGCTCTTGTCAATAGTTTTAAGAAGCTTCAAATAGCCCTAATTAACAGGGTTATTAGCCAAATCCAGAATCACTTGCTCTTTACCTTGATAACGCTTTTGCCAAGCCGCCTGCTCAAGCGCCCGCTTAGCCTTAGCTGCCTTTAATTTCTTTTCCTCTTCTAGCTCAGTGGCCTTTTCCATTTTCTTGAGTTCGGCACTACTAGGAACTGCCTTTAGTCGCTTAGCCTTTTCTTGTTTTAATTTGAGAGCATCACGTTCTCGGCTTTTACGCTCAGCTTGTTGTTGAGCCTGCACAGCCTTTAATTCAGCTCTTAGCTCGTTCAATTCTTTATTCATTCGATCATTAATTTGCTTCGTTTGCACGCCCTGTTGCTCTTTTAGCTTATTAACTTTATCAGCATAAAACTTCTTAATCTCAGCGATTTGCTTAGCATCCTTAGTAGTCTTTAATTTTTCTAGCTGCTCTTTATTAATAACAGCCGTCTGAGCATTGACAGAGCTAGCCAAAGATCGCAACTCATTAGCCTTGTCAGTTTCTTTATTTTTAATTCTGGTTTGATAGTTTTTTAGCATCTCACTAGCACTCGCCTCCGGACTCAAAGAAGCCGCCTCAACTCTCAGAGCCACACTAAATATCAAAAAGCTCATTAATATTACAATTCTCATATTTTCGCTTTATGTTAACTAGCTCAGTATAGCATTTTACTCCAGCTCCTTCAATTATTTATCCAGCTCTGTCTGATAAACTTCTCTTTGCTTATTAAAAGTCACCAAATCTTCGCCTGAGAGCGGCGCACTCGGTGGCTGGATTTCTTTGAGAGGATTAACTTTAACTCCATTTTTAATCATTTCAAAATGCACATGTGGCCCAGTCGAAAAACCAGTCGAGCCTACCAAGCCAATTGTTTGATTTTGACCAACCGCTTGACCATTCTTGACCAAAATCTTGGACATATGACCATAGGTCGTACTATAAGTACTGTCATGACGAATTGTCACCACATTACCATAACCATTTTTCCAGCCAGCAAAACTAACTCGCCCATCACCCACCGCTCTAATTGGCGTGCCTTGAGCCGCCGCATAATCAATCGCCAAATGATTAGCCGTAAAACGTTGATACTGACCACCAACATAGCGAGGATTATTGGTATAGCCAGAAGAAATATACCTAAAAGCTACTGGCGCTCGCAAAAACCTCTTTAAGGCTGCTCGACCCTGCTCATCATAATAAGCATCCTTGCCTTTGTCGTCAGTCCACAAATAAATAAAGTAACTTTGTCCGTCATTGATGTAGCGAGCAGCGAGCACCCTACCAGGTTTAGCTGGCATAGCATCTCGCTCACGGGCTTCGTACAAAACCTTAAAACTATCACCGCTTTTAACATCCATCGAAAAATCAATTGTCGAGCCAAAAGCTTCAGCCATCTCAATAACCAAACCCTCATCCAAGCCCGCCGCCAAAGCCGCTTCGTACAAAGACGAATCAATCGTCCCCTGAGACAATTTATTAGTTATTTTATACTCAATCGCCTGAACTTTGGCTTTCCAAAGCCCTTCTTCCTTATACACCGCTAATTGTTTTTGATCATCGATATCATAACTCAATTTAATCAAATCCTGCGCGTCATCATATTGTAAATCCAGTCTTCGACCGACCCTAACTAGCGCCAAATCATAATTAGTCAACGCTACCTCATAAATCGCCGCCGTTACAGCTGGATCAACACCTTGCTCAGTCATAAACTCACCAAAAGTTGCCTGTTCTGGAATTTTCAAATATTTAGTTTTGGGATCAGGCACAAAAACCGGCCCGGACTCCTCAACTACAACTGGCACCTCTTGCTCCGAACGAGCTTCTTTTTGTGACCATATTAAATAAGCGACCACTGCGGCCGCTACTATTAACAGTACTCCTAGATAGCTCTTTTTCATAATTTATTTAGCAATCTGATTTGGCTTAATATAAATAACTCGCCAAAAGTAACGACCCATCGACAAGCCAGCCAAATATCCAGCTAACATCGTGATCACAAACCACATTTTACCAAGCAAGGACCACAGTTTCCAAGACAAGCCAAAACTGTACTGAGCATAGTCAAGCAACAACAAAAAAATCGTTGCCGCCGTTGATAGCACATACATAAAATAAGCTGCCATCAAACCCAAGACCGCAAACAATGCCACATAAATCCTACGCTTCGTGGCCAAAACTTCTTTATCACGAGGCACAAAACGAAAAAAATCTTTGAGCTTATCGTAAGTCATATCACTTGAGATCAAACATTAAAAAGGCAAAGTATAATTAATCACCGCTTTCTCTACTCGATCGTATTCAGACAAGTCAATCGGAAAACTCAAACTATCCGTCAGCGACTTATACTTGAGTGACTTATTAGCCACCGCATAATCATAAACTTCTTTGGTCACTTTGACATCCTGCTCACAGTACTTAATGATTTCATCAATCTTGCCCTCAGCCCACCAAGCTACTGCTTGCAAACCATCAGCCGACTTGGAATGACCCAAGGTTGCGCTCGCCACCGCATCCAAACCAATCCTTTTACCTAGTGACTTTTTGATCTCTTCAAGCAAGTCTAGGCTTTTAATCTTGGTCAGATCGCCAGGATAATACTTATCCAAGACCGGTATATCAAAATAATTAGAGTTAAAACCGATCAGCAAATCAGCACTTTCCAAAATCGGCCACAACTTAGCTAATGACCCTTCCAAAAAAGAACTGTATTTATCTTTGTCATACTCATAAATAGATACCACCGAGATGTCCAAGGCGACTGGATCACGACTACCAACTTGAGCAAAAGTATTTTTTGTTTCAATGTCAAAAACAATTTTTTTCATAGCTTCTCTTTAGACTAACCGCTCTAGAATATCATTCTTAAAAGCAATTATCAAGACAAGAAAAAGGCTTTTACCAGACCAGTATTTATTAATTTTTATCAATCAATATATTCTTGATTAAACATTTTTACAGTCAAGACAAAATAAGACAAAATCAGCGGCCCCACAATCACTCCCAGCAGCCCAAAGAAAGATAGCCCAATAAAGACACCGATAATAGAAATCACCGGATGAATATGACCAATCTTATTTTGGAGCATCGGTCTAACAAAGTTATCAATCGTACTAATCACTAAGCCCCAAATCATCAAACCAACACCCATCGCGACCTGACCAGTCGCTATTAACCAAGCCGCTGCCGGCACCCACACCACTGGCACACCCACTACTGGCATAAAAGCCAAAATCAAACCAATAAATCCAAGCACCAAAGCCCCAGGCACTCCAAACAAAAATAGTCCCAGCGTCAAAAGACCAGCCTGACCGACCGCAATACAACCAGAAGCAATAATCGTCGAATGAGTAATATTACGAAATTCTTGTTGTAGCTTGACGGTATTTGCGCGACTAAAAGGCATGATCGACACGACCAATTTACGCAAATCACCTTCATCAGCAACCAGCAGATAAAACAAGACAAAGTACATGATGGTGTAATTAATCACTTGACCACCAAGCGCCTTCACAGTTACTACAAAGAAACCACCCAAATTATTAACTAGTCCCGATAGCTCCTGAGTTAATTGCTTACTCCAAGCCAAAGGTAAATGAGACGTGAAATTAGTCCAGATATCAACATTAGTCCTCAAATAGTCTAGCACCTCTACTGACTGAGCAAGTAGCAAAGACGCAAGCAATGACAGTGGCAATAAAACCATCACCAAAGACAAAAAGATCACTAACATCGCCGCCACACCAGCTCGCCATTTCAATTTTATACAAAAATATTGATAGAGTGGCCTAAACAAGAAAAACAATATCAAAGCACCAAAAAAAGCATTGCGATAAGGCCACAAAGCCAAGGCCAAAAAACCACTAATCAATAAAATTAGCACCAAAGCCAGAGATCTCTTGACTGATTTTTTTGCCCACATAATTACCAAATTATATCGTCTTGACTCAATTTATGTTCACCAGCCGATAACAAATCACCCTCGCTAGCAACTAGTCCCGCCCCCAAACAATAAGTTAAGACATAATCCTGACCACCGGCCACTTGATAATAGCCATACTCATAATCCACCGGACAATCACCATCAGCCGATTTAATGTTACTTGGCAAAGCCTCAGCATATCTGGTGCCAGCTACAGCAAGCTCCTGACCCATCACCAACCACTCTGGATAAGCACCCTGATCTTTGTAGTAGTCAGCAAGCAGACTTTGAATCTTCTTCATATCTGCTACTCTCTGTCGATCGCGAGAGATGAGCTTGTTTTGCATCACTGCTTCTGAACTCATAGCCTTAATAGTTGTCATCAACATCGATAGCGCAAATAAAGCAGCGCACAAAATCGCAAACTTGACCAAAGTCGGATTACCAGCCTTAGCTAGTTTAGTCTTAGGCGCCATAGCCACCAATTCCTTATACATAACTCTGCCAAAAATCACCAAGCTAGGCACAAATACAAAATTAGACGCCACCAAAACTAACTTCATTAACAAATCCCAAGCAACATAAACAGCATGGTTACTAGGCCAATAATTATGAATACTTATCAGTCCATAAAACAGCACCCAGATCCCTACAAAAGCAGCTAGTTTAGCAAAGACCGCTAGTGAGCGACCTCGCACCAGTTCACGACTCCGTCTTAGTGCCGAGATATTTTGTAAGCCACCTTCCATCAAGGCAAAAAAGGACCAAAAACAATTAACGCCCACCCAAACAATCGGCGCTAGCAACAAAACCAAGCCAACCAACAATCGCCAGTCAAAAGCCTGACCGCTTTGAGCAAGTATCGGCAACCAAGCCTCGGCACTAACTTGCAAAAAAAAGACAAGCGGCGCACTAGCCAGCATCAAGAGAGCTTCAATCAACACCCAAACTAACAAAAAATGCCAAAAATAATGACGCGTCGACAAAATTATTTGCCAAGCAGAGATTCGCTTATCATCATTAGCAATCAAATAAAAACCTATGACAGCAGACAGTGCAAAGTAGGCAGCCAGCATCGTAGCCAAGAAATACAAGACTGCCAAAAGCAGATTCAACACCTGATACTGTCCAGCGTCATTACTATAATTAAGCAAATAATGAACAGCATAAATAATCACCAAGGGCACAGCGCCTACAATTGCGAGAAAACAGAGCTCGACAAACTCCCAATATTTTTGGCGATAAATCTTGACAGTTTGATTAACCAAACTTTTAATTGAACTCAGTCTTTTCATAATCATATTTAATTTTAATGATCACAATCACAGCTTTTGTGCTGTGCAATTGGTGGCATTTTCTCAGCCCATGGTTCTTTTATCAAAAGCTCTTCAGGGATAAATTCACCACTATCCACATCTCGCCCATAAGAACCGTCTTCAATCCTATCAAGAGCCTTATTTATTTTTAATAACAAAGCATTTAAAACAGCTAGTGACGAACCCTGTAAAATATCTTCTACTGCGTCTTGAGCCAGATCATCAAGCTCAGGATTATCTAGAGCCAAATCAGGCACGGACATCTCTCTAATATCATTCTCCACTTCTGTTCGCTCCTTGATTAAAGCTGCCTTCATCCTAGCAATAAATTCTGCACTCAACATATAATATCTTTAAAAAATTATTCTTCGCTTAGTCTAAGTATAGCAAAGAATTGAAGCGCAACCAAGCCGAGTAGCACTATTGCTCTTTTACACTGCATTAGCAATAATAATCTCATGAATCTAGATCATGAAAAAAGCTTAATCAGCCAAGGTTATCAAGCCATCGCCGGCATCGACGAAGTTGGCCGTGGGCCACTAGCCGGACCAGTGGTTGCTGCTGCGGTTATTTTTGCTCCTGACTTCACTCTCACACCAGCTTATAACTACCTCACTGATTCCAAAAAACTTAGCGAAGCCAGACGCCTAGCACTTTTCCCACTGATCAAAACCGAGGCTCTAGCTTGCGAAATCAGCGTTGTCAGCCACCACACCATTGATCGTATCAATATTTTAGAAGCTAGCTTGCTAGCTATGGGCGAGGCTGTTAAAAAATTAAAAGTCGCACCCGACTATCTATTAGTCGACGGCAAATTTCCTATCAAACAAATCAAATTACCCCAAGCAGCCATAATCAATGGCGACGCTCTTATAGCCTCTATAGCAGCAGCCAGCATCATCGCCAAAGTTAGTCGTGACTGGCTCATGCAAGGCTACCACGCCGACTATCCACACTATGGTTTTGATCGCCACAAAGGTTACGGCACCAAACAGCATTTAGCCGCCATCAAAACTCATGGCCCCTGCCCTATTCATCGCCTCAGCTTCGCTCCCTTCAAAAACTAATTATTTTTTAATTTATCAAATTCGAGCTTACGCTCATCGCTCATCGCCTCATACATCGCCGCCCGTTTTGCCTTTAACTCCACTCGCCTCGCCGCATTACTGGTCGTAGATAATTCACGATCAAGCTCTATAATCATTTCTGGTTTAATGCTCAGCAAGACACTCATTTGACAACGTATTTGAGCAAGTTCCTTGAGACCCAGACAGGCCCGTGGATCACTAAAAATCTTCGCCACCGCTTGTAAGCATTCTTCTCTAGAATAGGACATTAGACCACCCTTAATCTGATCACAGGCTTCTAATTTGCCAACTGTCTTGGCTATTTGCAAATAACATCTGTCTCTCGCTGGATTAGAGTTCATACCTGTAAACACCGAATCAGCAATTCGCTCACAACCCTCTAGTCGACTAGCTTGCACAGCTGACCATTGATAACATTGATTACGAGACTGATCGTCAAACCAAGCACAGCTCCGATCAAGCAAAAAAGTGACTCTCAAACTCACTGCTAGCAGCACACACAGCACCAACCACCAGGCTATGGCTTTATTTATATTTTCTTTATCACCGAGCACCACACACACAAGCCCCAAACCAAGCACCGTGATACTCGCCACCATCGCTGGCCAAGCACTATAAGCTATCAAAGCTTTGATCAAATCAGCATAACTCTGCTCAAAATAAATTAATTGAACAGCCAAAACTAACCAAGGCAAAAAATTTGCTACTATCGTCAAAATCACTAACCACAACACCTTTAACTTATCAAAGATTCTAAGCAAAGCCATCAACAAGTACGCTCCAAACATCGATAGACCAGCCAAGACCCAGCCCAGATAAAAATTATTTTTGATAAAAAAACTAGTCACCCGAGCATTCTCAATACTCTTAACCATTACATCATCGACTTTGAGATAACTCATCAGCCACCACGCCAAACCAAAAACTACCGCCGCTAGCACTGGCAAAAACCAAATCTGATACTTCTTAAGAGTCTGCAAAAACTTCATAATCATCAATAATTCTAACAAAGCCCCGGCCGACAAACAAGTCGGTCTTCAAGAAAATACTTATTTATGCTAAAATAACCAAGCTTAATCATTAAATCTATTTTATGCGCTCATTTTTACTAAGCTGCTTAGTAACCACTTTACTCATAGCTCCTAGCGTACAAGCCGCCGAAAGCTCTAGTGTCCCAATGACCAAAAAAGAAAACACCAAAGCTCGTATCACCAAAACCGTTAACGCCGAAGCCCAAGCCGCTTACCAAGCCTGTCTAGCTAGCGCCATTGACCTACGCGAAGACGCTCTCATTAAAATCTTTCAAACTCGTGAACAAGATCTAGTCAGCGCGCTGACCGCTCGCAAAGACGCTCTCAAGGTCGCTATGGCCATCACCACCGCCAAAGAACGCAATGCTCAAATCAAAACCATCAGCAAAAACTACGAAACCAAACGCGTTGCTACTTGGAAAACCTTTAACACCAGTCGTGACAACAGACTCAAGGCCTATCGTAGCGCCAAAGCCGAATGCGCCAAAGCTCTCAAAAACGAAGCTGTCAGCAAAGAGCTCTATGAAACCATCAACACTCTAGACACTACCGTGAAAGCAGCTGAATAAATCCACCCTAGCAAACCAAACAACAAAAAGAAGGTCTTTAAGACCTTCTTTTTGTTTTGCTAAATGACAATTGTTAATTGTTAATTGCAACCAGTTCAACTTCAAAAACCAAAGTCGCTTTGGCCGGGATCGGACCATAGCCGTTTTCACCATAAGCCAGTTGATAAGGAATAGTTAATTTTCTCTTTTCACCGACTTTCATACCCACGACACCCTGATCCCAACCTTTGATCACCTGACCAGCTCCCAAATTAAAACCAAAGGCTTGGCCACGATCACGACTAGAATCAAATTTGCTGCCATCAGTAAAAGTGCCATCATAATGCACGCTAACCAGATCACCAGCCTTAGCCTCTACTCCAGTGCCCTCTTGTAAAATCTCTATTTTTAATTCATCCATATTTTTAAAATTAATTTACCACAGCGTATTTGCAGATTTATACTGGACTAAATCGAAGTATTTGTAAAGATTTATATTCACAGTCAATTTGTAATTTGTAGATTTGTAAAAGATTTGTATTTGTAGGAGCTTTGCATTTGTAACGCAAACTCCCTATACTAAAATCATGCAAACACCCTACCGCAAACCTGGTAAATTTAGCCACATCAAGCCTGATCCAGAAATCACTCAAGCCAAATTTGACGAACTGGCGAGCAAACTTGATCGTCTCAAAAATAAAACCCGCTTCAAGGCTATGGAAGAAGTCCGCATTCAGGCCGAAAATGGCGATTTCTCCGAAAACGCCTCTTACCAAATCGCCAAAGGTCGACTCCGCTCTATCAATCAACGGATCCTAGACCTAGAAAACCAGCTCAAAGTCGCTGTCATTATTAAAACAGTCAAAAATCCTAGCACCGTCGCCATTGGCACCACCATCACCATTAGCCACAACAACAAAACCAAAACTTATCAGATTCTCGGCTCTTCAGAAACTGATCCTAGTCGTGGAGTTATCTCTTACAAATCGCCACTCGGCCAAGCTCTCATGGGTCATCGTGTCGGCGACACTGTTGAATTACTAGTTAACAACCAAGTCAAAATATACAAAATCCTAGTAATCGAATAAACTAAAAAAAGTCCTTCGAGTGAAGGGCTTTTTATATTTATAAACAATCAGTTATATCTTATCCAGTTCCAAAAACTCATTCATCTTCACTTCACGCACAAACTCAGCCATGTGACTGATCATAATCATCGCTCCTTGATATTCATTCAGCGCCTTGGCGATGACTGGAATATGACGGAAGTTGATATGATTAGTTGGCTCATCTAGGATCAGCAATCCAGGCTTCATCAGCACTAGACGCGCAAAGGCAAGCAACCCCTTTTGACCCTCGGACAATTCACCAACCTTACGACCCATCACTTCACCAGTTAGCAAAAATCCAGCCGCAATTGAGCGCATGTCTTGAGCGCCGAAGTCACTCATACGCACGCTATCCAGCGAATCATAGACTGTCTGACTGAAATCCAAATTAGCAAAGTCTTGGCTATAATAACCCACTACTACTTCCGGCAAGATCACTGCCCCTTTATTGTCCCCACTTACCAGCGAGCGCAAAAAAGTACTCTTGCCGATACCATTCGGACCAGAGATCAAAAGTTTTTGACGCTTACGCAAGATTAATTCTTTGGGTTTGATAACCGCTTCGTGATTAACAATCACCTGCACTTGATTAATGGTCACAATCGCCCCACTGATATCCTGAGCCTCGATTTCAAAATCACGAATCGTTTTGTCCTCACGACGCACATCCACCATATTCTCTTCGCTCTCCGCAATATCATCACGCATCTTTTTGGCGAGCTTCCTCATCTTACCACCCTTGTTAGCAAAGAAGTTTACTTTTTCTTTACGATCCTGAATATTCTTAAGCAGCTGAGCATTTTTCTTTTCTTCACGCTCCACTCGATTGGCAATTTCTTCAGTTACACTGTAATAGTCACCGACATAGAGTTCAGTTTGTTTGGTAAAGACATCTAGATAAATAACCCCCTCAGTAAAGCAGTTCAAGAAATCCGCATCGTGAGAGATCACGATCACAGTTTTGTCATACATCACTAGGAACTCAATCAAATGATCAATGCCCGCCTGATCAAGATTATTGGTCGGCTCATCTAGAAGGAGAATGTCCGGATTTTCAATTAGCGCAAAGGCTAGGAGCAACCGAGCTTGCTGACCACCAGACAGATCGCCAACACGACGATCGAGTGGCACTTGTAGGTTAACCGCTTCCATCACCTTGTTAATTCGACCAGTTAGATTATGTGGCACTGGGTCAAAGGCCTTAGCAAAATAATTCTCGACACTAAGATCCAGATCCTCCCGCGCCACCATCTGACGAGCCGTACCAACACTGCAGTCTTTATTAATAGAAATCACTCCACTCCTAGGCTTAAATTCACCACGAATCAAGCCAAACAGTGTGCTTTTACCAGCACCGTTCTGACCCATCAAGGTTACTTTGGCCCCACGGCGCAAACTAAAAGACGCCCCTTCCAAAACCGGCTTCTTTTCTACATATTCAAAATCTACATTATCAAATCTGATAATTACTTCATCGGCCATATATATAAAACAAAAATACTACCCCCTGAGGAAATAGCTACTAAACCATAACACAAAGCTTTAAAAATGGCAAATATACCAAGTCTTGGTTATAAAAAAAGTATCAGCACAATAAGTGCTAATGCTTTTTTCTTGGCTCTGCGAGGGGGATTTACCCCTACGCTTCGCTCCGGAGCATAAACTTCGAATCCTCTCTTCTGACGAAGACTATACTAAATAAGCCTCACAAAAAGTGAGGCTTATTTATTATGCTCTGCGAGGGGGATTCGAACCCACGACCCATCGGTTAACAGCCGATTGCTCTACCACTGAGCTATCGCAGAATGTCCTTTAAGACAAGTTCCATTCTAGGCAAAAACCCCAAACTTGTCAATCTTAGCCCAAACCAGACTTAAGAGCTAAACCACGACCATCACCATAGCCTAACTCCTAGCCTCATTCAAGCTTAATAATCCCTAAGTTTTTGAATACTACCGTGCTTTTTGATCCTTTCAATCGCCTTGGCTTCAATCTGTCGGATACGTTCACGAGTCACTTCAAACTCCTGACCTACTTCTTCGAGAGTATGAGCTACACCATCGAGCAGTCCAAAACGCATTTCCAAGATCTTTTGCTCACGTGGTGACAAGACCGAGATGACTTCTCTGACATAATCCTTGAGCAGTTGCAAAGCCGCCACTCTGTCCGGAGTCGCTGTCTTTACATCCTCAATGAAGTCCTCGAGAGTTGAATCCTCATCATCATCACCGACTGAAGTTTCCAGCGAAATAGTATCCTGACTGATCTTGAGCACATAACGCACCTTTTCAATATCCTCACCCATTTCGGCGGCAATTTCCTCAGGTAATGGCTCACGACCAAGTAACTGAGCCAAGTTTCTCTGTACCTGACGACACTTGTTGATCGTCTCTACCATGTGCACTGGGATACGAATCGTCCTTGACTGGTCAGCAAGCGACCGAGTAATAGCCTGACGAATCCACCAAGTCGCATAAGTCGAAAATTTAAAGCCCTTGCGATATTCAAATTTTTCTACTGCACGGAAAAGACCGATATTACCCTCCTGAATCAAGTCGAGTAAGGACAGACCCTTGGAGCCGGCAAATTTCTTGGCAATCGACACCACCAGACGCAAGTTAGCTTCAATCAGTCTGCGCTCCGCTTTCTTATCACCCTTATCCTTACGCTTAGCCAGTTCCACTTCCTCTTCACTGCTCAGTAGCGGTACTTTACCGATTTCTCGCAAATACATCTGAATCGAATCAGCTGACAGTTCACTGATATCAAATTTCAAACGATCTTTATCAGTACCAATAATATCATCAAGTTGCTTGGCTTTTTTGACATTAGCTATATCATCGAGGAAGCCATCGCCTTCTTCGACGATTGTGACACTGTTTTTTTGCAAACGCTCCAAAAATAATTCGTATTCAAAGACATAATCTTCAGCTGCCGGAAAAGTATGCAAAATCTCGGTTTCAGTTACAAAGCCTCGAGTCCGAGCCTTGGTCACCAAACTATCCAAAAGCTCTATGGTCGGCGGTAGAGCTGGTTCCGCTGGACGGAATTTAACTGGCGCTTTCTTGCTTGCGTTGAGCTTAGCCGAAGCGGCTTCTTGCACTGGCTTAATCGGCTTTTTGATCGCTGGCTTCTTGTCCACTTTTACAACTGACTTTTTGGGGTTTTTAACAGTCTTAAAAGCCTCTACTTTTTGATTTTTTAATTTACTCAAACTAAGCCCCTTAGTAACTGGCTTTTTAGATTCTAGAGACTTCTTAGAGTTAGAGCTTTTAGACTTAGGTGCAACTAGCTTTGATTTAGTCTTAACCGGCTCTTTCTTAATCATTTTTTTAATTGATTTTTTAATGGTCTTGACCGATTTAGCGAGAGAGATTTTGCTCTTAGGCATATTAGTTTAAAAATTCGGCCAAATCTTTACTAAGATGATTAAACTCAGTTAAGAGACTGGCTATTTCTTGCTGGCTGGCATTAGGATCCTTTTCCATCTCTGTAATCAAAGTCGTTACAGCCTGCAAACGTTCTTTTAAATAAGCTTTTTTTAATTGTTTGATAATTACCTTAATCTGCAAATCAGCACTAGCCTGATCATAGTCTACAAAGTCGTTTAGAGCGAGTATTGATAGCAAGTCCACATGACTAGCTCCCGACTGCCCATTTTGGCCTAGCCAAGCCTTAAAATCACTATCATTAAACAAAAAATGGCCAAGCTTCTGCTCTTGACTGGCACTGACCTGAGTATAGTAAATTACTAGGTTTTTGTAAAGATTCTGGTTTTCGGCACCCGAGAGCTGTTCTGGCATAATATAATCCACCAGATAGGGTAATTGGGCCGGAAAACGTATAGCGAGAGCCAGTAACTGCCTAGACAAAAGCTCCTCACGTTTCAAGGCTGCTCGAGGCGCGCTTTCTTTATACGTCGCTGTCGCTATCTTCTTCGGCGCTGACACTGGCTGATTAAATTTCTCTACCGCTTCGGCGAGGTACTTCTGCTCCACCATCAGTTTAGCAGCCAAATACTTAAGCCACACCCCTTTGTCTAGCGGGTTATCCAGCTTCGCAATCACCGGCAGGAGTTTGGCGGCCGCCTTTTTCTTGTTATCCACCATCATCAAATCTAGTCCGTCCAAGACTCGATCAAAATAAAATTGCAAAATCGGCACCGCTCTCTCCACCGCTTCTCGCCACTGCTCTGGACTTTGACGAATACACTCATCTGGGTCCTTACCTCTTGGCAAAATCGCCACTCGCAAACTTTTGCGAAAGCTCTTGGCTGGATCAATATAACTCCGCTTCTGGCCGTGCTGATCAAGGCCCTCCACCGTTTTAATATTGAGCTGATCAAAGATCAAACTCGCTCGCTCCGTTGCCGCTTGTCCAGCCGGATCAGCGTCCAGAGCAAAGACCACATTATCTGTTAATCTTTCTATCAACGCGGCTTGCTCCAAGGTCAAAGCTGTCCCCGACGAAGCGACCACATTTTTAAAACCAAACTGATGCGCCGTAATACAATCTAGTTGACCTTCTACAATCACCACTTGATCGAGTTGCCTGATCGCCGCCTTGGCCTTATCTAAACCAAAGAGCAACTTACTCTTGGCATACAGCGCCCCTTCTGGACTATTGATGTATTTACCAAATTTATCCTGCTCTTCTCGCCCAGGAATGATGCGAGCCGAAAAACCCACTGTCTGACCATTGTGATCATTGATCGGAAACATAATCCTCCCTCGGAAACGATCAAAGATTCGATTGCTACTTTGTGAACTGACAGCCAGACCCGCATTGACCAGTTCCTTAGCACTAAAACCCTTGGCCTGCGCCTGCTTAACTAGATCATCCCAGCCTAGCGCAGCATAACCAATCTGCCATTCTTCAATCATCTCGTCTGACAAACCTCGCTCGATCAAATACTTACGAGCCACTTCGGCCTCGCCCGCCTTCTCGAGCAACTGACTGTACCTAGCCACCGCCAAATCCATCAACTCCATCAATCTCTGCCGTTCTGAACTTTTTTTACTATTAAATTGCTCCAAGACCACGCCAGCCCGAGCCGCTAAACTCTTGAGAGCCTCCGGAAAATCCAAACCCTCCTTCTCCATTACAAAACTAAAGACATCGCCACCCTTGCCACAACCAAAACAATGCCAAATCTGCTTAGCTGGACTGATCACCAGTGACGGATTTTTCTCATTATGAAAAGGACAAACCGCTTTAAAGTTCGTCCCCGCCTGCTTCACCGCAATATAGTCTCTGATCACTTCGACTATATCCAATTTCGCTTTTACTTGTTCTACATTATTGTTCATAAGCTAAGAAAACAATTTCTGCCACCAGCTCTTTTTAGCTTCCACTTGACCGACTCGACGAAAGTCTCCTGAGCCCAGCACATTTACATTGGCAACCGGCCTAGCTGTTTGACTAGTCGCAGCATAATCAGTTTCTTTTTTAATAATCCTCTGACCACGATCTTCATAACCAGAGGCTAGTGCCACCGCTTTAATCCTCGCCATCTCTCCCTCTACTGCCTCACCGTCATATTCACCACTATGCCTTTTTGAGCCCTCATAACTAGCTTGCTTCTGATCCAAATGCAAATTAATCACCAAGCCGGACTGGCTTTCCTCAATATAACTATGAAAACGAGGATAATGATAGCGCCCCAGCGGTCGACTATAACTGCCTTTACCAGACAATCTATCGACAATATAAATAAAACCAGCCAGCCACATTAGCTTGGGGCCAGCAATCGTATCTAAACTAGTTTTTGCCAAGATTAACTTCATAAACATCCAAATCTTAATCCAAGCCTAATTTATAATCAAGCCTTTAATTTTTGACTAATATTACTCCATCAAATCTTAGTCCAACACAAGCCCCAAAAGCTAAATCAAAAACCAAGCGTAGCTTTTACAGCCTGCTAATTGCAAATTGTTAATTGTAAATTGTCCTAGCGCAGACTACTATCAGTATCAATTTCAGCTACAAAAAACTGCAATTTCTGCAACTCAGCCACAGTCAAAACCTTATTAGCTACCCAGTCCCGACAAACTGCAAACATACTCTTGGTTTCACAATCAAATCCGAGAACCAGTAACTGAGCGAGTAGCTCCGGACTAGGCGGATTTTTTAAATTCAAATTAAGACCAAAAGAATACTGCAAACCACCCTTTGGCGAATCCTCCAACCAAGTAATTTGTTCGAGACGCATCTGACCACAATCCGCCGCCGTAAAAATCTGACCCAAAATATCTAGGTTACCGTATTTGGTATCGATCGGCATCCGTGTCCGACCAGATATAGTCTTGGCCATTTCCGTACAGAGCTTAGAGCTTGGCTCAACTACCGCCGGTGTTTCTACTTCGCTAGCCACTGGCGTTGCAGCAGACTGACTCTGTGCAGCATCAATCACCACCGTCGCTAACTGTTCAGCTTGCCTAGCTGTCAAAACCCCAATCGCCAGAGTATTAGAAGCAATCACACTACTACTCGTCGCCATAGCGAGCTCCAAACCTTCTACTTTTAATCTCAGTTCTTCTACTCCAGCCGCTGGTGCACTCGCCATCTGAGCACCCAAGCTAGCTCGCAAAGCCTCTAGATCATTGGTCATCGTTTTGCGACTATCTTCCAAAAAACCCAAACGACCATCTACTTGCCAGCGCACCATCGCAAAAGCAATACCAGCCGACACCAGTACTATCAAAGCAATAATCACAATCAAGCTTGGAGCCTTGGCTGCCTCTGCTTCTACTTTTGCTTTTACCGGAGCAGCTCCCAATTCAGCCGCTCCCCCTCCAATTGTTTTAAGCATAATTTAGAAATCTTTCTCGGACTATTATAGCATTTTTTAGACTAATAAAAAAGGTCTTACTTGTTTAACAAGTAAGACCTTTGTTCTGATCACCCAACTATCCTATAAACCCGCCATTGATTAACTCGACTATTATCACTCGAGAGATAGATACTTATACCAGAATCATTCGAAGTAAACAGCCAATCCAAAGGCCCATTAACCAGAGGCTGTTTAAACATCAAAAACAATTCATTCGTTACACCAAGTTGTAATAACTCTTGATCGCTAACACTGATTCTAAACAAAAAAGCATCATAAAGATCAAGTAGTCCCAATCTATTATTGAGCAGATTCTGCTTATTCAGATTTTCATGAGCAGGCACCAGTAGATAAGATCTAGATTCTTCTAGCACAGGCGCTTCATAATTATCCATCTTCTTAAAGCGACTAACAAAAATATGCAGCCTAGCAAGCTCTTTGACCGCTGATTGCAAAGTATCAAAACTTTTATCCACCTTGATCAGCCAAGCCTGCTTATTACCAACCCTATAAGGACAAACTCTGCTACTAGCCTTATTGATCAAAACGTCAACCTCAAGATCCATCAAATCATTCATAATGAACTCTCCAAAAATACCCCTCAATCCGAGAGTAGGAACTGTAAAATATTTAGCATTTACAGCTAATAATCACCAAGTAAACTCAGTAACTCCTAGCTATAAACGCTACTTTTAAAGAACTTTAGAAGCAAAATATGACACAGTTTGGCATTTGTGTCAATTTTAACAGCTTCAGCACCGTTTGACAGTCCGCATCTAAGCCCCTAAAATAAAGCTATTTAATCCCACTATCTATGTATACTTCTACCAAATTAGCAAATGGTGCCGATCTCATCAGTATCCCTCTCACTGGCAGTCAAACCACCACCGTCCTCGCCATGATCGCTACCGGCTCCAAATATGAAACTCGCGAGCAAAGTGGTCTGTCCCATTTCCTAGAACACATGTTCTTCAAAGGCACTACCAAGCGTCCAACCGCTCACGCTCTCTCTAGCGAACTAGACAAAATCGGCGCTGAGTTTAACGCCTTCACCAGCAAAGAATACACTGGCTACTACGTCAAAGTAGCGAGCCAACACATGGACACCGCCATCGATGTCGTCAGCGACATGCTAGCTAATCCCCTACTCGACGGCGAGGAAATCAAACGTGAAAGCGGCGTCATCATCGAAGAAGTCAATATGTACCTCGATAATCCAATGTGGTATATCGAAGACCTCTTCGAAGAACTCCTCTACGGCGACACTCCGGCCGGCTGGAGCACTATCGGCACCAAGGACAATATCAAAGCCTTCACTCGCGAGGATTTTGTTAATTATTACCAAAGCCAATACGTCCCGACTAACAGTATCATCATCGTGGCCGGCGCTCTGCCTAGTGATCCAGAAGCTTGGGTCGCCAAATATTTTAATGCTACAAGCGACCAGACTGCCAAAGCCAAGCTCGTCACCACTGAGTCTCAGAGCTCTCCAGCCAGCAGACTTCATTACAAAAAAACCGACCAATCCCATCTCTCGCTCGGCGTCCGCACTTTTGCTTACGGTCATGCCGACGCCCCTATTCTCAAGCTCATCAGCCTCGCTCTCGGTGGCTCTATGAGCTCCCGCCTCTTTATCAATCTCCGTGAGAGAAACGGCCTTGCTTATTATGTCCGCACCAATTCCGAAGCCTACACCGACACCGGCTATCTCAGCACTCAAGCCGGCGTCCCTGTCGACAAACTCGAAGACGCTGTCAAAATCATTATCAACGAATATTCGCGCCTCACCACTGAATTAATCAGTGACGAAGAACTCAGCAAACTCAAAGGCCTCATCCATGGCAAAATCCCGCTCAGCCTCGAAGGCTCCGATGACAATGCTCAGTGGTACGCTAGCCAAGCCGTCACCCTCAAACAACAATCAAGCACCAAGAGCCCCAAAACCCCCGAAGAGTTCCTCGCTGCCATTGACCAGGTCACTGCCGCTGATATCCAGCGAGTCGCCACAGAAATCTTCCGCACCAACAAGCTCAACCTCGCCGTCATCGGCCCTTACGACAATATTGATAATCTCCAGTCGCTACTCACCATCAACAACTAATACTTACCAAATTAAAAGAGAAGCTAGCTAGCTTCTCTTTTTTGTTATAAAAAAGCTCTTGGCAGAATATACCAAGGGCTGAGTACAAAGTCCAAAGGGCACAAGAACAAAAATCAAAGTCTTTCATAAAAATTATCACACACTCTTTAAGCTCTCTTAATGCTTATAAATTAAGTATATCATTTATAAAACAAATCATTAAATAGATTTTGACTTTCAATTCTCTAGTGATATAATTACCTAACTAATCTTCTCAATCATATGCTCAAGGATTCTCTAGATCCCGTCGCCGCCTCCATCTATCTACTCCCCGACCAAATCCGTGACACTCTCCGCCAGAGCAAAGGCTTTAAGCTCCCCGCTAACTACAAAAAACTTACCAAAGTCGTCGTCTCTGGCATGGGTGGCTCCAATCTCGCCGCTCGCATCTTTGCGAGCCTCTTTGAAACTGATCTCAAAGCACCACTCATCATCAATGCTGATTACGAAATCCCTACTTGGATTGATAGCAAAACCCTCTTCATCGCCTCCTCCTACTCTGGTAACACCGAGGAAACCATAGCTGCTTACAAAGCCGCTCGTAAACAAAAGGCTCTGCTAGTCGTCCTCACTGCCGACACCAAAAACAACACTTTACTCAAGCTCGCCCGCACCGACAAAGTCCCCGTCTTCAGCTTCACCACCCATGCTAACCCCTCCGATCAGCCTCGTCTCGCTCTCGGCTACAGTATCTTTAGTCTAGCGAGTATCCTCATGGCAGCAGGTCTTATCAAGATCACTACTATAGCGACGCAGCTCGCCCTCACTCAACTCAGCAAATCTGGCGACAAACTCACTCCCGATATTGCCAATAACCCAGCCAGCAAATTGGCCAAAGAACTAGCTGACTGCGAAATCATCACTATCACCGGACCCTTTCTCGCTGGCAATGCCCATGCCTTCCGTAATCAGCTCAACGAAAACAGCAAACATCGAGCTAGTTACCTCACTCTCCCCGAGATGAATCACTACGCCCTCGAAGGTCTCGCTCACCCTGAGAGCAACAAAAAAAACATTGCTTTACTCTTCATCGAATCCTCACTCTACAGCACTAGGCTCCAAAAGCGCCTAACTCTCACCAAACAAGTCGCCACCAAAAACGGCGTCAAAGTCCTCTCTCACAAATTAACTGGCCGCACCAAACTTGACCAAGGCCTCGAGCTCCTGCAACTCGGTGCTTGGATTACTTATTATCTCGCTCAAAGTAACCAAGTCGACCCCATCAAAATCCCTTGGGTCGATTGGTTCAAAAAAATGCTCAAATAAGTATTGGCGAATATTAAAAATGCCAGCTTAAATTGAGCGAGGCCGTGAAGATCAGCCTGGCCTCTGTTTGACGAGCCGTTCAGGCGAGGAGTTAGGTCAGGCCTTCACAACGAGCGCTAATTTTACTGGCATTTTTATCAATTCGCGACTCTTTGCTCTACTTTCTCCTAGAGAAAGTAGAAAAATAATCCAACAACCACAAAATACTTCATCAAACACAAAATCTCAATCCACAATACTTCAGTTTTCACAGGAATGATAAAGTATTACGAACAGCAAAAAAACAAGTCAAAATTTCGACTTGTTTTTTAGTAGCTTATTTTAACTTCTCTTCCACCGCCAAAGTAATCACCACCACACCAGCCACTGTCAGAGCTAGTAATACCATCAACATCCTCACCGACATCGTGATAAAGAGATTGCGATCAATCAAACCAAGCATCAGCATCAGCACCAAAACCGCCATGAAGGCAATCAAAATCACCATTGATGATGATAAGAATTTTTTAGAATGTTTTTTCATACTAGTTCAGTATAGCACAAAGTCACGCAACTTAAAATTTATGCTATACTGAGAGTAAATAATTTTCTCTATGCCCGCTCTCTTCAGACGGCATCAACGCTCCTTTTTAATCGGCTCCATCATCCTAGCCGCTTTTATAATCCTCAGCTCAAGCTCAGTTACTAATAGTAGCCCCGTCATCAGCCAAGTACAGATCAGTGGTGCTGACAACAAAACCAAACAAGACTTCATCAAGATCTTTAATCCCGACCCAATCCCCTTTGACCTCAAAGGCCATCGACTCATCAAACGCACCCAGACCGGCGCGAGCGACAGCTCCATCAAATCCTTCACCGCCGAAACTATCATTCCGGCGGGCGGCTATTTCACTTGGGCTAATTCCGAAGACGGTTTTGCTGATAGTCTAGGAGCTGACAGCGCCACCACTAACAGTCTCTCCCCAGATAACGGCATCGCCCTGCGCCAAGGCGCTATTGACGAAGGCGTTATTATTGATTCAGTCGCTTGGGGCGAAGCCGACAATGGCCTCGCTGAAGGCGCCATCTTTGCCACTAACCCTAGCGCCGGTCAAATCCTTACCCGTAAAAATAATAACGATACTGATAATAACGCCGCTGACTTTTATCTCGCCGAACCAGGCAGCTCCAGCGAAACCAATACCCCAGCTACTCCGAGCCAAGGCTCAAACGGCTCAGCCTCTATCGGTTACACCGATCAAATTTTTATCAATGAATTAGTCAGCGACCCCAGTGACGACGCTACTGAATGGGTCGAGCTTTATAATACCAGCAACCAGAGTTTCAATCTTGATCGCTGGACTCTCGAAGACGGCTCAGGCACCAAAACCATCTTAACTGGCACTATCACCAAATACCTAGTCATCGATAGCCCCAAAGGCAATTTAAACAACACCGGCGACATCCTGATCCTCAAAGATCCTAGCGGCCAAGTCATTGACACTATGAGCTATGGCGACTGGCTAGAAGGCAAAACCAATGCTCCTGTCGCCAAGAAATCCCATTCCCTCGCCCTCAAAACCGATGGCTCGAGCACTGGCCTTGATGCCGACGATTGGGCCATCACTAGCTCCATCACCAAAAACGCTAGCAACCTTATCAATTCAGATGACAGCAATTCCACCAGCTCTGACGACAGCAAAATAACTTGCCCTCTCATCATCAATGAAGTTCTACCCGATCCACTAGGAGCTGATTTACTCGGCGAATTCATCGAAATCTACAATCCGGGCAATACCACCATTGACCTCATCGGCTGGTCGCTCTCTATCAATAATCAACTGCCCTACATCTTTGGTTTGCAAAGCCTAGCACCCTTGAACTATCTCAGCCTGCCTCGCTCGATCAGCAAGCTCGTCCTGGCTAATGACGGCGCCACCATCAATCTCAGCGCCCCTGCAAGCGAAAAAGCCTGCTTCAAGCTCAAATATACCAAGTCTAGCCCAGGAGCAAGCTACGGCTTCAACAATAATACTCTTACTTGGTCAAAACCGCACGAGCAATGGTCAAGACAACCCACTCCCGGCGGCACAAATTCCAATCTCACTATCAATCAAGCTCCCAATCCCGTTATCAACTACAGTTTAAGCGGCGAGACCATCAGTTTTGACGCCAGTGACACTAGTGACCCCAATGCTGATAGTCTGAGTTTTGAGTGGCAATTTGGTGACGGCTCCAGCAGCCTAGAGATCGCCGGTTCTCATCTTTACAACACAGCAGGCAACTACATCATTAAACTCAGCGCTAGCGACGGCTCATTGACCGTAAGTACCAAGCTCAGCATCAAGATCGGCGACTCATCAAGCAGCAGCACCAAAAACACTTTAGTTTCTCCTAGCAAAATCATTCCAGCAAACAATCCGCCTCAGACCAAAACCAAAACCACCAACACCAAATCGAGCACCGTTAAAAAATCTAGCACAAGTACTACTAGCGCGAACAACCCCACTATCCAGTTGACTGGCACCGTTCTCGACAGACCAGGCACCTTTAGCTCACTCTATTTTTTCATGCTACCAAGCGGCGAATCTCAAGCTTGGCAAATCTATCGCCAAAAAGGCCAATTACCAGAACTTGCCCCAGGTCAGCAGATCAGCGTCCATGGCCGCCGCTCGAGCATTGCCAATATCAAACGCCTCCTGATCACTGAAACAAGCGACATTAGCATTGGCGATCTCGGACCACTAGCTAGAGCCACTCCAATCCAGCTCGATCAAGCCAGCAACTATCTCGGACAATTAGTCACGGTTAGCGGCGAAATCACTGATCGCGCCAAAGACAGCTTTTATCTAGACGACGATAGCACTGACATCTTAGTCCGCCTCAAAGCCGGCACCGGCCTCTCATCAAGCAGTTTTAATCCAGGCACTAGTCACAGTATCACTGGTCTACTCGTTATGGGCAGTCAGGAGCTCGAACTCTGGCCGAGATCATTAACTGATACTGATCTCAATACCAATTCCAGTGCCAACAAGCTCAGTCCTACCAGTTCACTAGCCGCCAGTACCGAAGCTAAAACCAACCAAGAGCTCCTTGCTCATATCCTTATTGGACTTGGCACCCTGCTAGTTATCAGCGCCATTATCATGATCAAAAGACTAAAAAATAAAGCTAATATTAAATAAAATAATCCCATAAGTCTTGACTCGAGCTTATTTTTATGCTAACTTTATCGAGCAGCAAATAGTTCATTTACATATTTATAGGGGTTAAAATGTCCTTACAAACAACAACAGACCTTAGTCCGGTCAAAACGATTACCGAGCTATCAAGTGACCAAGTCACAAAAGTTTCCAATGTTCTGATTCAATTGCCTGAAACAATATCAAATCCCAGGCATTATGATAATTTAACTGACTTGATCAACGAATCTAATCAATCGATTAACCGTGGACTAGTCATTTTAAAAACTCAAACAGAGTCCGGAGCAATCAGTAATCATATAGTCAATTGCCAGTATTACAATATCAGCAATGGCAACTACGGCCATCAAGCGGTCGCTAATATCAGCATTGAACGTTACAATAAATCTAATATTCATTATATCGTTATTAGCATTCAGATCATCAAGCAAGAACACAAAACAATCATGACCTTTGGTCAAGAACCTAATTCACAAAATTCAATTTATATCTGTCCCAATTTGTACATTTCATTCATCAACTAACCCATCTCTATACACAAAAAGACCGGTAACAACCGGTCTTCTTTTTATTTAAAAACGCTTTTGGGTAATAAAAAACCAGCTTATAAGCATTGTCTTGGCGCTGACCTACTTTGCCAGGGCTCAGGCCCAAGTATCATCGGCCTTAAAGGGCTTAGCTTCTGAGTTCGGGATGGGATCAGGCGTACCCCCTTTGGTAGAAGCACCAAGACAATGCCAGTAAACTGGCTTCTTAGTTTCGTTTGTATCAAAGAACAAATAAAATAAATAAACGAAACACTTTCTTAAACAAATATTTAAGATAAGAGTGTGGGAAAATCAAATGACTTATTAGTACTCCTCAGCTGAATGCGTTGCCGCACTTACACTTAGAGCCTATCAAGGTGATCGTCTCTCACCAGTCTCTGAAACCTCATCTTGAAGACAGCTTCACGCTTAGATGCTTTCAGCGTTTATCTTAACCGAAGGTAGCTACCCAGCAATGCCCTTGGTAGAACAACTGGTACACTAGAGCTTCGTGCTTCCCGGTCCTCTCGTACTAAGGAAGCGCCTTCTCAAGTTTCCACGACCATAGTGGATAGGAGACCGACCTGTCTTACGACGGTCTGAACCCAGCTCGCGTGCCGCTTTAATGGGCGAACAGCCCAACCCTTGGGAGCTTCTCCACCCCCAGGATGCGACGAGCCGACATCGAGGTGCCGAACCACGCCGTCGCTGTGGACGCTTGGGCGTGACTAGCCTGTTATCCCCAGAGTAGCTTTTATCCGATGAGCTTCCGCCGTACTATACCGCACGGTCGGATCACTAAGTTCTGCTTTCGCAACTGCGCGACTTGCAGGTCTTGCAGTAAAGCTGGCTTATGCCTTTACACTATCTCTCCCGTTTCCATCGGGAGATAGCCAACCTTTGTAAACGCCTCCGTTACTTTTTAGGAGGCATCCGCCCCAGACAAACTACCCACCAGATACTGTCCTTTACCCAGATTCATGGGTACAAGTTAGAATTAAAAATACACAAGAGTGGTATCTCACTGTTGCCCTTGCGGGCTCCCACCTATACTGAACATGTATATCCCTAATCCAATATCAAGCTATAGTAAAGCTTCATGGGGTCTTTTCGTCCAGCTATGGTTAACCAGCATCTTCACTGGTCTTGTAATTTCGCCGAGTACATCGTTGAGACAGTTTTCAAGTTGTTATGCCATTCGTGCAGGTCGGAACTTACCCGACAAGGAATTTCGCTACCTTAGGACCGTTATAGTTACGGCCGGCGTTCATCCGCGCTTAAATTCAAAGCTGCCCCTAGTAAACTAGGATGACCTCTCCTCTTAACGTTCGGACACTGGCCAGGCATCACCCCCTATACATCATCTTTCGATTTAGCAGGGAGCTGTGTTTTTGGTAAACAGTCACTTGAAAGTCATTCGCTGCGGCCCTGATTGCTCAGGGCAGGTCTTATCGCTAACTTACGACCGCTTTTTTGCCTAGTTCCTTAACGATGTTTCTCTCGTTCACCTTAGGCTTCTCGCCTCATCTACCTGTGTCGGTTTACGGTACGGATACCACAACCTTAGCCCTAGAAGTTTTTCTGGGAACCTCATTCATTTGAATTGACTTAGCCCGAAGGCCTTATCTGCTGGCAACTCATCGATCTTATTGACCCGGATTTACCTAAGTCAGATCTCTAAGCCACCAAGGTGCAAACCAATACACCCTCAAACTGCAGAAGTCCGTCACTCCGTCGGAAAATTGTGCTAGTGCTGGAATATTAACCAGCTCATCCATCGACTACGCCACCATTACAATGGCCTCGCCTTAGGACCGACTAACCCTGGGACGATTTACGTTGCCCAGGAACCCTTAGATTTTCGGTGGGCGGGGTTTTCATCCGCCTTCATGCTACTTATGCCAACATTCTCACTTCCTAAGCCTCCACCATCACTCACATGACAGCTTCTGTGGCTTAAAAACGCTCCTCTACCAATCTGCATTGCTGCAGAGTCCGTAGCTTCGGTAATATGCTTAGCCCCGGTAAATTTTCGGCGCGAGACGACTTGACTAGTGAGCTGTTACGCTTTCTTTAAAGGATGGCTGCTTCTAAGCCAACCTCCTAGTTGTCGAGGTCACGACACAACCTTTTACACTTAGCATATATTTAGGGACCTTAGCTGACGGTCTGGGCTGTTTCCCTTTTGACAACGGACCTTAGCGCTCGCTGTCTGACTCCCGAGCTGCACCCCTAGGTATTCGGAGTTTGGTTAAGGACGGTAAAACCCGTCCTCATTCAGTGCTCTACCCCCTAGGGTCAGCGCTCGAGGCTAGCCCAAAAGCTATTTCGAGGAGAACCAGCTATTGCCGAGTTCGATTGGAATTTCTCCGCCAACCACGACTCATCCCAAAGTTTTGCACAGCTTATGGGTTCGGTCCTCCATCTGTCTTTCGACAAACTTCAACCTGGTCATGGCTAGATCACACGGCTTCGGGTCTTATGCATGCGACAAACGGGCTATTAACCCTCGCTTTCACTACGGCTCCTCCGCTCAAGGCGGATTAACCAAGCCACATACAATAAACTCGTTGGCTCATTCTTCAATAGGCACGCTGTCACCCGGATTGCTCCAGGCTCCAACTGCTTGTAAGTATACGGTTTCAGGTACTATTTCAACTCCCTCACCGGGATGCTTTTCACCTTTCCCTCACGGTACTTATTCACTATCGATCTTAAAAAGTATTTAGTCTTGGGTCATAGACGACCCAGCTTCAAACGGGATTTCTCGTGTCCCGCCCTACTTAAGAATAGTTATACTAGCTCCACAATTTATTTTCGCTTACAGGGCTATCACCTGCTCTGGCAAAGCTTTCCAGCTCACTTCAACTAATAAATCGTGCCAACTAGCCGCATTACCTAAACTGCGACACAACCATCTTGCAACACCGGAAAAACATATGGCTTTAGGGCCTTCAGATTACTCACAGTAAACTGCTTGTAACCATAGTTTAACCGGTTTAGACTTGTCCCCTTTCGCTCGCCACTACTTAGGGAATCAAGATTACTAGCCACTAGCGATGACGAGTCATCACCTATGGCTAATAATCATTTTTTTTCTCTTTTCCTCCGACTACTAAGATGTTTCAGTTCATCGGGTTGTCGTCTCAGTAGCCTATGTATTCAGCTACCGGACATCCTGTCATCAACAGGATAGGTTTCCCCATTCGGAAATCCTCGGGTCAAAGGTTACTTGCCACCTCACCGAAGCTTATCGCAGGCTGTTACGTCCTTCATAGTCTTTTTAAGTCAAGGCATCCACCATATACTCTTACGTGATTTTCCCACGCTTTTATCTTAAATGCTTTCATTTATTTATTGGTTCTCGATATTCTGTTGTCAAGGAGTAATAAACTAGAAATTTCATCAAAAAAACCGCCGTAGCGGTCAATTTAAGCCAAAATATGACTTCTATTAACCACTTACTTTTGTAGCGAATCTCAATTGATTAACTAACATAATTTATTTATTAACTCCAATTATACAGCAATTATATTATGTGTCAAGAGTAGCGAGCTCATCTTCTTCTAATCAAATTTAGCCTAATTTTAGCCACTAAAAAGTCATGACCAAATAGTCCAAAATCCTGACTAATTTCCAAACTTTTAAAAATGTTAATAATATCCACAAATTACTAGGTATTTCAGCGCTCACAAATCTTGACAAAGCCAAACAATCATACCATTATATCAGCATTGTTCTTTCACAGTCTGGAGATTATCATGCTTAGTAAAACCAAGCTCATGAGCTTATCACTCGCTCAACTCGTAGTAGTCCTATCTTTGCCATTTGTCACAACAGCTTTAAAGACCAAGATTTTTCAACAAATCTTATTTTTTATCATCGCTCTTGGGCTCGGCTATCTGATTACGCATTTTTGGGATAAAAAACTACAGTATAGCTATCCTGCTCTTGAGTTTTCAGAGATCAAGACCATAACTATACCTTGTCTAGCTCTAGCTAGTCTCAGTTATCTCATTTTACAGTTCTGCCCTTTTCAATTTACTGATTGGCTTATTCTTACAATCAGCCTCAGCTCATCAGTAACAATCTTTTTATCATTAATCTCACTCAAAGCCTAAAACAAAAGCCGTCCTGATCAGGACGGCTTTTTATATCTTAGTTTATACTCCAGTACTTAGTTACACTGAGCACCAGCTGAGGCAGAACCAGCAGCTTGAGTACCAGTACCAAAACCAGGAGCTGGAGTAGCACTAGCAAAAGTATTAGAACATTCCTTTGGAGCCTTACCATCAGTAAATGCACCACAGACAACCTTAGCTAAGCTAGCACTGTCACGACCGGATTCAACCTGTTCACCATTAATGACCAATGTTGGAGAACCTTGGACACCGTACTTGGTGTTTTCAGCTTGGTGAATAGCAAATGGAGGGAACTGACTACCCCAAGAATCCTTGTTGTTGTAGGACTCACTAATCTTAAATTGCTTATCAGTATTAGTTACACAAGCAGCAAGCTTCTTCTCATCAACACCCTGTTCCTTCAAACAAGCAGCGTTATCACCAGCCTTGAGGAAACACTCCAAGTAAGGAATAAATTTAGGAGCCTGTTCTTTATTAATACAGTACTGACGAATCTGCTCATCGATTTCCTTCTTCTCATGCATAGCGTAATCCACAAACTTGACTTGGAAATCAATCTTGCCGGCAAGAGCCTTAGCTACTGGCAAAATACCCTTCTCAATCTGAGTACCATAAGGACAGTGACTCATAACAAAGAGTTCCACCACTGGCTTATCGCTTTTCTTACTGACCTGAGCTACTGGAGCAGCAGCACTATCCTCACCGGCTACACCACCAGCTTCGGCGGTCATCTTTTCAATATTCATGCCTTGTGGAAAAAAAGTCTTACCATCCTTAGACATATAAGAATCAATTGGCTCACCGCCACCTTCCAAAGTAATACTCATCTTGTACAGACCAGCTTCTTCAGTCACATCAGAAATAGTAAACTGAGTTTTGCCACCGAGCAAAGTATCACGCACAAAAGTTTCTGCCTTAGTCTTAGCTTGAGCAGGACTAATACTGCCACCCAAAGCCATACCACCCTTCTGAGACATGTAAATACCAGCAATCAAGAGCACAATTACGACACCCAAGATCGGCAACATCTTCTGTTTTTTGACATCAATCATATTGTTGACAAATTTTATTGTCTCGACCACTCCTCTCGAGACCTTAATTAATTTTTAAACTTATCCGAGTCAAACCAATGACGGATAACAACTTAAACTAACTAGACAAGCTTTCCGGCAAGAGATTTGACCTTATTTTAAGTTATGAGCTAGTGGCTGTCAAATCCAAGTCACTGCTGCCACCTCATCATCCGACTCCTTAAAACGCATCAGGCGCACACCCTGAGTGTCACGACCAGATTCGCTGACCGACTTATATGGCAAGCGGATCACTTGACCCTTGGCCGAGATGATGACCAAGTCCATTTCTTGCATTTTTTCAGCACTCACCACAAAAGCATTGGTCAAACGACCAGTCTTGGTAGTGATCTTAGCAGTCTTGATACCGCTACCACCACGACCTTGAACTTTATACTCTTTGAGATCAGTGCGTTTGCCGTAACCATTAGCCATAACCGACAAAACTTCGTAGCCCTTAACCTTACCGTCAGCTACCACACCCATACCCACTACTCGATCAGACTTTTTGAGCTTAATGCCAAAGACACCGGCCGCACCACGACCCATATCACGCACATCGGACTCATGAAAATGAATTGCTTGACCACCAGCCGTTACTAATTGGACAGTATCATTGCCCGATGTTGGCTTAGTCCAGATCAGCTTGTCATCATCTTTGAGTTTGATCGCTACTAGACCACTACGCCGCACGTTGTCAAAATCTTTCAATTCCACTTTTTTGACCAAACCTCGCTCAGTCGCAAAGAATAAATATTTCATCTCGCCGAGCTTAGCGAGTGGCAAAACACTGGTCACTTTTTCCTGACTCGGGATCGACAAGAAGTTTACAATCGCTTGACCCTTAGCAGTTCTTTGCGCCTGTGGGATCTCATAGCCTTTGAGTTGGAAGACTCGACCTCGAGTAGTGAAGAATAGCAAATCATCATGAGTCATGGTGCTAAACATAAACTCCACACCATCTTCCTCTTTAGTCGTTAAGCCCACCACACCCTTGCCACCACGGCTTTGAGTTTTAAAGGTATCATAAGGCATACGCTTGATATAACCATCACGCGTCATCATCACTACCGCCTCTTCATTTGGCACCAAATCCTCGACACTAAACTCCTTAAAGCCTCTGGCCACCACCTTAGTCCGACGTTCGTCACCATACTTCTCGGAGATCTCACGAATATCAGTTTTGACAATCTCCATTACCTTCTCACGAGAGGCAAGAATCGCTTCCAATTCTTTGATTAATTTAGTTTTTTCTTTGAGTTCATTTTCGACATGGAGTCGTTCTAGGCCAGCTAGTTGTCCGAGACGCATCTCCACGATCGCCGCCGCCTGTAACTCTGATAGTTTGAAACGTTTCACCAAGTTTTGCTTGGCGTCTTCTTTATCCTTAGAACCCTTAATGATTTTGATGATCTCATCAATGTGCAAAAGCGCAATCATCAAACCATCCAAGATATGCGCGCGAGCCTTGGCCTTATCCAAATCAAACTGTGTCCGACGTTTGATCACTTCTTCACGGTGCTTAACATATTCTTCGAGCGCCGCCTTGATATTCAAAACCTTTGGCTGAATACCATCAACTAGCGCAAGCAAATTGACATGATAGGTATCCTGCAAAGGCGTCTTGTTATAAAGACTATTCAAAATCTTCTTTGGGAAAGCATCTTTCTTAAGATCGAGCACAATACGCACACCTTCTTTACCAGATTCATCACGCAAGTCACGCACACCTTCGATTTTTTTCTCCTTGATCAAATCAGCAATTTTTTCTACCAAGCTCGACTTATTGAGCTGATAAGGGATCTCCGTAATCAAAATCTGACTGTCACCTTTTTTGTTCTCAACAATTTCAGCCTTACCACGCATCACAATACCACCCCGACCCGTGGTGTAAGCCTGTAAAATATCTTTTTTATTATAAATAATACCGCCAGTTGGGAAGTCCGGACCCTGCACATCTTCCATGATTTCTTCCACTGTCAAATCTGGATTATCAATCAATCTCAGGATAGCCGCACAGAGTTCGCGCAAATTGTGTGGCGGAATCTTGGTCGCCATACCAACAGCGATACCTTCTGAACCATTGAGCAACAAATTTGGCAAACGAGCCGGCAAGACTCGTGGCTCCTGATGAGAGCCGTCAAAGTTCGGCACAAAGTTAACCGTCTCCTTTTCAATATCAAAGAGCATCTCCTCAGCTAGATAGCTGAGCTTGGCTTCGGTATAGCGCATCGCCGCCGCATTGTCGCCGTCCATCGAACCAAAGTTACCCTGACCTTTGACCAGCGGATAACGCATGGAGAAGTTCTGTGCCATACGCACCATCGAATCATAAACTGCGCTATCACCATGAGGGTGGTATTTACCGAGCACTTCACCGACTACAGTTGCTGACTTACGAAACTTACCACCAGCTCGCAGACCCACATTCCACATCGCATAAAGTATACGACGATGAACCGGCTTGAGACCATCACGCACATCCGGCAAGGCGCGGGACACAATAACGCTCATGGCATAATCCAAATAAGCGGTCTTCATTTCCGCTACAATCGACTGCTGATCCATTTGACCATCAGCTTCACTAAACTTAGCTTGTGATAGACCTTCACCGCTATTACCATTATCCTGCGTCTCTTCTGATTCTAATTGACTTTGTTTCGGCATAGACTTGTTTAATTACTATTGCTTGGTAATTCAGACATTGAGTTAGAGCTAGTCACTCCAGTCTCCGTCGAACTAGCTTGATTTACAATTTGTCTACTCTGTTCTTTGAGTTGTTCAATTTTTGTCATCACTTCGCCAAAGGTTTGATCAAGATTACGTTTGTACTCCGAGAGAGACTTAGCATCAGTTTGCTCCTCAGTCATTCGGTAGCTATTATTAACCGCCAAATCCAGTGTCGACACCCACAGCACCACTATCACGAGCATTATCACACTCACCCCAATCCACATCATCAGCTGGCGATTGCGACTATTCATAGCCCCCAGATCCCTGCTCATTTTTAAGTCTCGCTCATCAATCATCCGAGCTAGTTCCTGACGCATATCCGCCTCAATCACTTCTTCTTCACGGGCGAGCATCGTTCGGATTTTTTCGGCCTCCTCATGATTGACTTTAGCGCTTACCTGACGAGTTCTAGCGCCACCACTCTTCACAGCAATCTTTTTCCCCCTTGGCATATTATTAGACTGTTAAAATAACTAATTTAGTCGCATCGGTCGGCAAATCCTTTTTGCTGATTTTTAATTTCTCCTCATACTCCGGCGCGATACCAAGTTCCTTAATAAACTTTTCCAAATTATCTAACTGCTCAGGTAGTTCAAGTCCATCAATCTGATAATGCATCGGTATCACCACTCGTGGCTCCAGTTGATTGATTACTTCCACCGCCTTTTTGGCATCAATCGTATAGACGCCGCCAATCGGCACGAGTAACACATCTACACCTTCCAGTCGCTCGATTTGCTTGTCAGTCAAGATATGACCGAGATCACCCAAGTGAGCGACTGACAAATCACTAAAATCAAATCTAAAAATTACATTCGAGCCTCGCTTAGCACCCTTCTCATCATCATGATAAGAATCAATACCTTCGATATAGACACCCTTGTATTCAAACTCACCAGCCGTATCAATCACAAAAGGATCCTTACGCAATGCCTTGAGATAATTATGACCATCATGATCATGACTAATCGTCACAATATCAGCTTCAAAACTCGGCATTTTAAGACCAGTCTTGTCAGGGTTAAAAGGATCAGTCGTCACCGTAAAGCCATCAGCACCAAGCTTATCTTGAAATTTAAAAGCACTCTGTCCTAACCAAGTTATATACATAAATCAACACTTAACATTTAACCATCAACAAAAAATAAATATAATCAACGGTTAATTGTTCATATCTTATCTTTCTTTTATTTTTTGGTCAATAAATCACCGTT
>ERZ761595.3-NODE-3-length-163887-cov-33.119403_pt1 | contig 163887 bp, 259 predicted proteins | sample MGYA00511035_ERZ761595 | MGnify/ENA primary metagenome ERZ761595 (study PRJEB28899, sample SAMN03785553) | bioreactor sludge metagenome | biome: EBPR Sludge; feature: EBPR Bioreactor; material: 0.22µm filtered reactor supernatant | place: Saint Lucia: Queensland...
TTATGGAGGATTAAATGATCGTGAAAAAAAGTGCATTAAAGATTGAGGTCGAAGGCACCGATGGTGCTGGTAAAACTACAGCTTTGAAATATATGATTGAACAATTACAGAAGCGCGGCTCAAAGGTTTTGGAAACGCGTGAAGTGGGAAACCCCCATATCCCTGTGTGTGTGAAGTTGCGTCAGACAGTTTTAGACCCAGAGTCTAATATGAGTGGTGAAGCGATGGAACTGGTATTCTCTGCTATGCGTTTTGAGAACGATCGCCTGTATCGTAAAATTGCTCAAGATTACGACGTTGTAGTTTCTGATCGTGGTTGGTTTTCACACCTTTCCTACACAGATCATAATGTAACTCCTGAGTTCACAAACGATCTTTATCTGAATTTCATGCAGAAATATACCCTTCTTCCAGATGTTGTGATTTACTTTGCAGTGGATACACAAACCGCTCTTCAACGTCGTGTTAAGCGTGGTGAGGGAATGGCCGATGCCATTGAAATGAAAGGTGTTGGTTACCAAGAATTGGTTCGTGGTTCTTTTGTTAAATATTTGGGTCAGGCTAGTGACAAAAATCTTTGTCAAATCTACACTGTCAATGCAAATGACACTATTGAGGGTGTTCGCCAGCAAATGGACGCTATCGTGGATACGATTTTAGGTGTCAATACTTTAGACACTGTAAATGCCTAATAATTTCTTGTCTAATGATGGTATTCATGCAATAATAAATCAGATGGAGGTTCCTATGGGTATGACCGCTGCAGAATTGGCAGATTTAATTGTTGAAAAGAAGCTTAGAGTTGAACAAAGAGCTTATGATGGTTTAAAACAGAAGGTGGTCGATGCCACTTCTCGCATGATTGCTGATCTAGAACAAGAAAGTGAATTTGATTTAACTGATGAAGATTTGATGGCTCTTAGTAAAGTAACTGAGGGTCTAAGAGAGCTTGGTTATAAATTTCGTTTTATCGAAGTTCAAAATCCAGCTGGTGAAACAATTAAACATAAACTTTTAGTTTCTATTGCACATTTAATGAAAGGTTAATATGAAACAAACACAAATTGATGCTCTAAACGAACTTTCAACGGAAATCCACGCAAATAATATTCAGGCTGGCTGGTGGACCGATTTAAAATATGATGATAAAGTTCAAAAACTTAAAGATCGTGGCTTTGAACAAGCTTCGATTGATGCAATTCTAGAAGCTCTTGGGATTGAACGATCTACTCTTAAAACACGCAATCAAGGTGAACTTTTGATGCTTGTGGTATCTGAAATTGCTGAAGCAATGGAGGGTGTTCGTAAGAACCTTATGGACGATAAACTTCCACATCGTAAAATGGTCGAAGTTGAGCTGGCTGATGCCATGATTCGTATGTTCGACATTGCCGGTGCCCTTGGCCTGGACTTAGGTGGAGCTATTGCTGAAAAGCGAGCTTTTAATGCTAGTAGAGCTGACCATAAGATCGAGAATCGTTTAAAAGAGAACGGTAAAAAGTTCTAGAAAACGGCAATCTTTAGGGATGTATGAACCAGAAACAATGCACTATTTGTTGTGAAAACAAGAATTTAATGAACTTCTACCCTAAACAGGGTGGGAAGTTTGGTGTTTCTGCTGTGTGTAGAGTGTGTCAAAGTCAATTAAATGGACAATGGCGCTTAAAAAATCAAGAAAGAAAAAAAGAGTTAGATCGTCTTTATCGTAAGAATTACCTAACACCTGAAAAGAAAAGTGAATATAATTTAAGATATAGAATTAAAAATTCTGCATCTAACAGTAAGGCTCGTAAAAAGTGGTATTTGAATAATAAAGATTATTGGAGAAAGTATGCTCAAGAGCACGGATTTCGTAGATGTGCTATTGTTAAAAAAGCCACTCCTTCTTGGGCCGATCTGAAACAAATTGCTAAAATTTATTCAGAAGCTAAATACAAGACAAAGACTACTGGTGTTGTTCATCATGTCGATCATATTGTGCCATTAAGAGGAAAAAATGTGTGTGGTTTGCATTGTGAAAATAATTTACAGATTTTAACAGCTAGTGAAAATCTTAAAAAAGGAAATAAATAATGGCATTAAGTCAGGAAGAGAGAGTTGCCATTTCAAAGAAAATTGTTCAGATTCCGCAGCAAAATGCGGCGTCTGACACCATTGTTGCGCAAATTGACGGTGAGAAGCAAAAAGCCCAAAAAGAAGACGATGCTAATAAAAAACTAATGGACGATGTAACCGTTTTGATTAATGGTTACCAAACAGAACGAGAGCGTTATGACGCCAATGGCCATACCACCCTTGCTGAACAAGATTTATTAGATTCAGCTGATCGCGTGATCGGCAATTCTTTTTTTCCTAACGACCCACAAACACCTACACCATCTTTACCTGGTGGGGTTTGGAAGTATTTTATCCCATATGCTTATAACAAGGCTTTGGGAAAATCATATGCAGAAGCCTATTCGGTTGTAGCCAAAGAACAAACAGCAATTGACGATGTTTTGGCTAAAATTGCAGTTGTTGAATCTTTTTCAAATATTACCCGAAGTACTGGTCAATCCTGTGGTGCTACAGGAACGTGTTCTTTAGGCCCATCCTATACAACACAGGTAGCTTGTGAAACAGCGACACCAACACCAGGTGTTTGGACTCCAGGGCCAGATTTGATCGCAAACGACCCAGCGATGCAAACTGCAGGTAGCAATTTAATTGCTTCTATTTTGGCTTGGGAAACATTCATGAATGGAACCTTTGCTGTCGTTCCTACTACTGATACAGATCCAACGAGATCTTCTCAAAACACAGCTTCAAAGGCTGATATTACCAATGCTATTTCAGTTATCGATACATGGCAAGCTCTTACGACGTACAACACAGCACATATGCAAACTACGTGTGCAGGGTTTAACTCCTATAATTTTAATTTACTTGGTCCTGTTAAGTTTCGCGCTGCAGAATTACAACCAATTAAAGATGAATTAATTGCTCGTCAAGCTTTTATTACAGCTCGTCTTGCTGAATTAAATACGAATCTTGGCACAATTGTTCAAAATTTGACCGATGGTTCTTTAACCGCCACTACTGGTTTTTATGGGCAGCGAATGAAGATTATCAACACTCGTTTAAATGTTATGGGTGGTTCTTTGACTAAGCTTAAAGGCTTACAGCGTGGACAGGCAGCTCAAGGACAGGCTAAAGATTCAAATGATAATACAGCAGCTGTTTATGCTTCTGTTATGGTTTGTTCGGCTTTTAGAGCACCTGCAACTGGGACAGCAACAATTCATGTATTGAATGGCGCTGGTTTTTCTGTTGGAAATACAGTCTATGTATGTGCTGATGGTCAAGAAGAAATTCAAACCACTATTGTTAATGTGCAGGGGAATACGATTTATCTTGCTGATAAGATTCCACAAAAATATCGCCAAAATGAATTAGCACGTCTTTACAAAGTTCTTTAAAGATCAGATTTTTCTATAGCTGCTAATTTATTAGCTTCTAATAAAACAGCCTCTTCGATTTTAGCATAGGCCGCTTCGTACTTTTTAGTGCTTGGGATAACACCTTCTACTTCTTCAGCCCTTAATTTCTTTTGAGCATCGTAAAGATGTTTTTCATATACACGTTTTATGTATGCATGGATAGTTTTATACAGCGCACTGTCGTTTAGTTCGCTGTATACATTGGCACCCTTTAATTTATGATACACCATTCCGGCTATTTCTTGAGTATCCATTTATCCTACAGTAACTCAGATGCCAACTCAGCCAATTCCGATCTCTCACATTTAGAAAAATGGATGTGTGCAGCAATCTCTTGGTCTTTGAATTTGTCGATCACATAAGCAAGACCATTGCTGATTGAATCAACCTTAGGGTTGTCGATTTGTTGTAAATCTCCAGTTAGAATAATTTTAGTGTTTTCGCCTGCGCGTGAGATAATTGTTTTTACTTCATGGCGGGTAAGATTTTGAGCTTCGTCAATGATAATATATTCATTTGGAATACTTCGACCACGGATATGACCTAGAGACTCCATTTTTAAAATACCATTGGTGAGCATATCATGCCATGCACTTTTCCCACGTCCATTGGCACCATTGTCAAAAACGAATTCGATGTTGTCGATGATGGGTTGCATCCATGGAGCCAGCTTCTCCTCCATATTTCCTGGTAAATAACCAAGATCTTGACCCATTGGAATTGCAGGTCTAGCCACAAGCAAACGCTTATGGCTTTGTTCTTCCAAAACAGCGTGTAAACCACCAAGAATAGCCATTAATGTTTTACCTGTACCAGCACGTCCAGTTAAGGTAACAAGTTTTACTTTAGGGTCTAAAAGTGCGTCAAGTGAGCATCTTTGTTCAAGATTTTTGTGTCCAATTCCCCAAACTTGAAAATCTTTTGGGAGTTTTTTAAGGCCGTCATTTGTGTGGCGATAAATACCATCGTGAAGAGCAAGATATTTATTTAATTCTTTGCCTTTGCGGAGTTTAGCCTTTTCATTCTCCGCATCAAGACCGGCTAATACACCTTTGTAGGGCATGTCAATGGAAGATTCAATTAGCTCGTGACGTTCAAGTTTAACACCAAATCCGCGAGCAATGACACCCATCAAGATGTCATTTGTGATTAGGGTTACATCAAAACCATTTTGACCAAGTCGAATGGCACTGGTAATGATTTGTTCGTCACATGTCCCTTCGTACTCAGAAGAGTTGTGCAACCACATTTTTTTAGGATTTTTTTCGATATATCTGGCAAACTCACGAATGTTTCGCGCTTTTTCAGAATGTCCGCTTTTATGCTTATCAAGCTCGGATAAAACGGTGGTAGGAACGAAAACTCTACCTTTTAATTTTTTTAGGATGTTTGGGTCATGAATAATAACATTGGTATCTACAACGTAGACTTTTTCCTTTTGTTTGTTGTTATTTTTTGCTTCCTTGGACGATTTTGAAGGTTTTGCGCCTCTTCTCATCAACTTTCCTATTCCTATTCGCTCGATAAAATTTTAGAGCTGTGATGTACGTTATTACTGCTAATGGTACCAGGGAAAGCCCAACGGCGAAAGACATACTCATCGAAATCATAATCAAAATGTCGTTGTCAATCATCCAAACCTTCTCTAATAGCCTTTTTGTTATCTTTCCTATTATAGTCTTTTATGGACCCAAAAGCGACGCCGGTAGGTGGAACGGGCACCCTTGGTTTGATATTCTCTAGCGATTTCATTAGGTTAGACAAAGTTTTGCGTGTTTTTTTCGCTTTTCTTCGTCTTGCCATCATTTTACTCATTTTTTAGCCTTTGTTAGGTTATCAATAGCCCACAATGGTTGTAAATTACTATAATGACACGCTTTTTTAAATTCTTCTGGAGATGTTAAATCAAAAGTATTTAATGGTTTGATATGGTCAATATGCCAACCACTAAAACCATAATTGTTCCAATTCATTTCATTGTCAAATTTAGATTCAATATGTTTTTTAAAGTCAGTAATGGAACAGCCAAGGTTATCAATAGCCGAGCCATTTTTTTGATCTTTTTGAACAGCTTTTCTTAGTCGATCTCTTAAATTTTTTGCAATGTGATAGTGACCGCCCTTAGGTTGTGCTGCTTGCCACCCCATCACTCTATTTTTAATAGCATCTTTATGGCTATTGTAATAGATTTGATCTTTTAAGCGAATGGCTTCTTTATTTGCAGATCTATACGTCAAATCATACTGTTGCTTAGAATTTTTGTTTAAGTCTTTGTATTTCTTAATCTTTTCTTGATTTTTAAGGTAATAAAGACGTTGACAATCCTTACAAGATAGTTGTAGACCATCAGGTCTTTTTTTATCTTTAGAAAAACATTCTAAAGGCTTGTGATTATTACATTTTGTACAAAGTTTCATCTCTACCCTTAAAGATTGCGAAAAGTGCAATCTTATATAGTATACCACGAAAATCCACGTTCCTGGATGTGCATTAAAGGGAATTTAAAAACGGATGAATTTATTTTCAGATATTAGCAATTTTATCAATAAACAATTGGGTTTGGACACCTCTACAAGTACGTCTAAAACCCAAAATGGCAAAACGCCATGGGAAGGTGACCCATCAGCTGTCCAAGATTCTGTATTTTGGCAGCCATTGAGTATTGACCCTCAGCGTTGGAATAAGCTATACCCTTATCGATTGATCGTTGTGGATGTTTCAAAGCCTGGAAAACCACAAATCGTTGGTGGGGACAAAAAAGGCGCTAAAAGTAAAGCCTCTACAGTTAAGGGCGCAACGGGCCTTACCTACGTATTAAACGAAACTATTTTGTCTGGTTCTTGGGAATGTACGTTGCCAATTACACCTCAACAATTGAAAATGTCAACTCAATTTTCTATCAATACCTCAGCTACAATGCGTGGTGTGGTTGAAGAGCACAATGGGGTCAAGTTCAAAACCATTACAGCCTCTGGAACCACTGGTATTTGGCCTACAAAACCAGTTCAGGGTGGAAAAATTGCAAATCCCACATCACTTGGTTCAATTGCTGGTGGAACTTTGGAAGCAGCTCAAGGATTGATTAACAATATCAATCGAGTTGCCAATATGTTTAACGGCCAGCATCCAAATAATGCTAGTAAGGTATTAAAGCCAGGGGAAACAGATGCCAATATTTTTTCAACTGGTTATTATCAAGCTTTGTATTTGGGTGAATTCTTAGATCGATATGCAGAAGCGAAACGCAATCCTAAAAATAAAGGATGGCGTTTAGTGTTTGATATTCCTAAACAGAATCAATCATTTATCGTAACTCCTTTGGCTTTTGAGTTAAATCAAAGCGAAAGAAAGCCAAGTGAGATGTTATTTTCTTTCCAATTAAAGGCTTGGAAAAGAATTGATTTGCAATCTGAATCACAACCTGCTGGTGGTGAACTTCCTAAAATGGAAGCTAATTTATTTCAACGGATTGTTGGAACAATAGCTGAAGTTCGAAGAACTCTTTCTAGCTCTGTAAATTTAGTGAAAGCAGTTCGATCTGATTTCCAAAAACCATTTAACGTTCTTCGTCAAACCTCATTGGTTGTTAAAGATACTGCAGGATTGGCTTTTGCCGTTGGTGATTTACCACGTCAATTAATCGATGATTTCAATTCCGCTATTAATTCTGCATGGGTGACGTCTGCAAATGCTTTTCAAAGAGGAGCTGATAGAAGTACGTCTTCAAATGCTGATTCTTTGGTTTTAAGAAATCCTATTAGTGGTAAAAATACATCTTCGTCTCAAAAAGCTGGAAGTGTAATTAGCTCTGTTCTTGATCGTCAAAAAGTCAATGAAGGTCTTTCAAATGAAGAGATTGCTTCAGGTGCTCTAGGCGCTGAGGCAGCACAACGACTTGAAACAGACCCATTAACCGATGTATTTAAAAACCCAGAAGAAAACTTTGATTTATTTGATGGAATTTCAGTTGATGATTTGACTTTAAACCCAGCGCAACAACTTGCTATTGATGATGAATTGCTTCGTGTTCGTTTATTGAATGTAAATGACTTTCGTGGATTCAGACAGGAAATTGTTAACTTGGCTCATGATATTGCAGATAGTTTTGGTGCCGGAAGTGCCGTTTATTCTGATGTTTATGGATTGCCAACACCTAAAGATCGTCCTATCCCAATGACAGTGGAAGAGAATGAGGTTTTACAAGCTTTATTTCAAGCTGTTCAAATGTATGATTTGCTTTGTGCTACGAAAAAATATGATGATCTAACTATTCAAAATCCTATGGAATTTGTTGGTGGTTTAGCTAATGAGTCTGGAATTGATTTTGAAGATTTCAGTTCAAAATTATTAGCTCCTGTGCCGTTTGGAGCCACAATCGAAGAGATTGCAGCTAGATATATGGGTGATTCTTCAAAATGGCTTGAGATTGTAACATTGAATAAATTGAGATCTCCATATATTGATGAAACAGGTTTTACCTATGAATTTTTATCGAATGCAGAAGGTCGACAATTTAACGTAAATGATACAGAAGATAACTTATATATCGGTCAAAAAATTACTATTGTGTCCGATACAGTTCCACCAGTTACTCGTAAAATTGTTAATGTGGAGAAAATTGGCGATGGTAACTTCTTGGTTACTGTTGATGGGTTGGCTAATTTGGACTTATTTCAAACTGACGACAACGCTAGAATGCAAGGTTATCTACCAGGCACTGTGAATAGTCAAAATCAGATTTATATTCCTACAAATCAACCTGCAGATGAAGACGATCGTGTATTTGACATTGTTAACATGCCAAGTACAGCCTTGAATAAGTTGGCCAAAATTGACTTTTTATTGACTGACAATTTTGACATTGCTGTGAATTCAGTGGGTGACTTCAGATTAGCAAGTGGTTTGACAAATTTGATTCAAGCGTTAAAGTTAAAAATTAGAACACAACGAGGAACACTACTTCGGCATCTAGAGTATGGCATTGGTTTGACCCACGGCATCTCGGTAGCGGATATCGAAAACGGTGAAATTATCAAATCCTTAAACGCAATGATTGCGAGTGACGATAGGTTTGAAGCAATCGAGAGTATTAACATTCGATTGGATGGACCAACTATGAAAATTGATATGGTTATTCGGATTGCCAATGGCTCTGGAATCGTACCTATTTCATTTGACGTTAAGGCTGCTTAAAAATGTGGTATTATACTATATGTTAGCAATCTTTAAGGATATCAGGAGAACAAATGGCCAGTAGATTGCCAAATCCCCAGGCATATGAAGTTATTTTAGGTGATATGTTAGCCACTTATATGGCTAAGATCGGTGTAAATGATTTGAACGTCGGTTCTACCGTCGTTTCATTTTTTGAAGCTATGGCCCAGGCCGTATATCGTGCTTCAGGCGATACCTTTGCTATTTTAAGAGATTTTTCAGTTGATCGTGCTGAGGGCGAAGCTTTACAACGTATTCGTGAAGAAGAAGGTCTTCCAGCCATCAACGCTCGTGTTGCCACTGGTAAGGTTACAATCGGCGACTCTTCTTTTACCAAAAAAGTAACTAAAATTTATGCTGGTGCTCAACCTCCAAATATCGGCTCCATGGAAATTCCAGTATCTGATGCTTCCGAGTTTGACGCTTCGGGTTCAATTTACATTGGTCGTGGAACTCCAAATGTCGAGGGTCCTTTGGCCTACAGCAGCATTACACCTGTTGGTGGATATTATGTCATTAATTTATCAGCTCCAACTACCAAGTATCACAATTTATCAGAAAAGGTGATCTTGGCTCAGGGTGGAACTCGTAATATCGCAGCTGGAACGGTTGTGAAAACCCTTTCTTCCGGTTCATCTCCAGATGTAAATTTCACAGTGACTAGAAATACCACTTTACTTGACGGTGAAGACACTGTTACGGATGTGCCAGTTGCTGCTCAAGAAACTGGAACTGATGGAAATGTACCTAGAAATGCTATCCGTGAATTCGTATCAGCTCCTTTCACAGGCGCTACAGTTACCAACCCAGTAGGGTTTATCACAGGTAAAAACGAAGAAACTGACCAAGAAATCCGAAATAGAATTAAAAAAGCTCGTATTTCTCGCGGCCTTGGAACTGCCATTGCGGTAAAAAATGCTGTGTTGGGTGCCCAAGCGTCTGATGAAAATGCAGTTGTTATTTCTGATGAAATTTTTTCTGATGGTGATGAAACCACTCTATATATTGATAATGGTGGTGGATATGAAGAAAAAACCAAGGGTATTGGTTTAGAATTTATTGTTGACTCTGCTCTTGGTGGTGAGAGAAATTTCCAATTGGCTACAAGTGGAACTCAAACTTCTGTAGCGAAAGCTACTTTAACATCTACAGAATCTGCACCATTTGAAATCAATCCAAACGATAGACTTTCAATTCTTGTGGGTGGTATTCTTTCAGAACACGCTTTTGCTGAAGGTGACTTCAAAGCTAATGGTTTTGCTTCTGCTTATGAAGTGGTAGCTTCTATCAATGCAAATCCTGATTTAAAATACTCTGCAAGTACAGTTGATAGTGGAACTCGCGTTGCGATTCAGGCTAAGGCTGAAACTTCTGAATATTTACAAAAAACAACACCTACTGTTGGGACTGATGCTGGTGAAGCGCTTGGTTTATCTTCAAGTGAAGTTGAGACCTTGCGTTTATACAAAAACAACATTCCTTTGAGTAGAAATGGTCGTTTAGCGGTTATTGAGTCTGCCAATCAAACTGATTGGTCAAATACCATTGCACCGGGTGATACTCTTATTTTGATGGTTGATAAAACTCAATCCATTACATATACTTTCACCAATGCTGATTTCTTAGCAGAAGGCACACACTCCACAGTTGCAAAAACAAACACATTGCAATCATGGGTGAATGTGATTAACGCTAAAATCACAGGTGTTACTGCTTCTATCAATGGGAATAGATTGGTTCTTGTTTCTAACCTTGGTACAAACTCACGCGCTCAATTAATTATTGACGAGTCATCTACTTTAGTTTCTAAGGGTATGTTTACTAATTCAGTTGGTCTTTCTGCCAATGGTGCTGAAGCAGACTTTAAATTATCTAGAAATACAGCTCAAATTAAACTTACAAATCCTTTGGCAGCTGGCGATAGTTTAACTGCAGGTTCTGAGTTTACACAAGCCACAGTTTATAGTTCAGCTATCCTTGGTGGATCAGTTACATTACCTGCTGATGCACAAATGTGGGTAATGGTTGACAATCAAGATGCGGAAATCATCAACCATGGTGTACTAAGCGATAGCTTGTTCTATGTAACTAAGCCAACAACAAATATTGTTCGTTATCGAGCATCTTTTGCCGGTGCCTTTGCAGCCGTGCAACCAGGTGATTATGTGGTTGTTTGGTCTGACGATCTATTGCCTGGCAACAGACTTGAAGGTCGTGTTAATGCGGTTGGAACTCAATCTTTAACTAACGATTACTTTGAATTAAAAGTTACCCCTACAGAATTTGCTGGTGCTTCAGTACAAGCTCCTGTAACATTTTTCGAAGGTTTGGCATTTCTTAGAACTGCAATTCCTCCATTAAAAGTACAGATTGCAGCTGGTTCTTACAATATCAATACAGTTGCGGCTAATTTAACATCTCAAATTCCTGGTGCAACGGCATCTACGGAAAATGACGAGATTATCAAGATTACTTCAAATAATAAAAATACTGACGGTAGTATCTTGCTATTTACTTTTAATGATGCGGCTAAGAATTTAAATTTTACATTGGGTGACTACGCTACATCTAGTTTTTCACACTTTGGTTTCTTTAAAAATGATCAAAATTCTACTAGATTTCCATTGTTCATTCATTCGTATTTTTCTGGTAACAGACAAGCTGACCCACCAAATTCAATGATTCCAGATCTTGAATCTGCAATTGATTTGGCAGTATTGGGTGTTGACCCTAATATGTTGATTTGCATGAAACATCCTTATTTAACTTCTGGTTCTTATATCAAAGACAATCAGGGTGTTGATCAAACAGTACAAATTGATGCTTTAACAGGAATCACCATCGATATCGACGAAACTAAAACCATCCGTCGTGTTCGACAAAACGATCGTTATGTTGTTTTAAGTCCACTTGATTTTGACTTTGACGACAACATGATCGTGGTTCTTGATGGCAATGCCTCTGAGAAGACTTTCCCAATTAATTTATATCGCAAGGCTGTAACGAATTCAACCATGTCAATTAATGCGAATCAATTTCGTGCTTATGACGTAGATGCAGGCGCTACTACCCAATTCTCACAATTCTTTGGCTCATCTTTCAGCTTCAAAAATTACAAAGCAATGATGAAAGCTAAAAATGTTTTGGACCCTCAGTCTATGACAGATGAAGATGCTATTCTTTATAGATCTGCTATCTGGGGTGTTGGTGGTGAAAAATATCGCGTAGGATATGTATATCCAACAGCTGCAAATCAAGATATTTCACACTCCGTTTTGGTTGGTGAAGATGTCAATGTTAAAATTGGTTTAAAATCTGGTGCTCCAGTTGTTAATACGATCGATGGAACTACAGAATGGGATGTGACGGTTACCCCTAACACTCCTGTTGCAGGTGTGGATGAAGTTTCTTATACTTGGAATGGAAATGGTACAAACCCAACCATGCCAACTCTTGCTCCTGGCCATTATGTAACTATTAATGGCAATGGTGAGTTTAGTGCTGCAAATCAAGGTACTTTTAGAGTATCTTTTGCTACTTCTACATCATTTACAGTTCGTAGACCAAATGGTGCAGCTCTAGCGGAAAATAACATTGCTACTCTGACTACAAACACAATTAGTATGTATGAAAACGATGATACAACAGCTCAAGAAGTTGTTGATTACGTTACCGCAAACTTAATTAATTGGATTACAGCTGAAATTGTTAATGACAATGGAACCACAGGTGCTGGTGTCATCGACCATTCAACTTGGGAAGACAATGATTTTGCTTCCGATGCAGATGCTATCTATATGCTAGATGGTATGAATTGGATTTCATCTTCTACACTGGGAAATTCTGCTCCGAATCCTCAATTTGTTCTGAAAAAGACACTTGACTTGCCAAGTTACGACACTAATTCTATCGCGGCTTATGCATTTAACAATGGCGAAGAATTAAGACTTATTCCTACAACTATCGAGCAATTATCTGAATTCTTATCAGTATTGGCTGTGACTGGTTTCACTACTCTTGGTGAGGTTTCAGTTGTTGATAGAGGAGAGATTTTACAACTTGCAACTCAAATTTTAGGTTCTTCTGGTTCTGTTAAAATGTCTGGTGGACGTGGTAATGTATCTCAAGCCCAAGTTCTTGGAACATCTAGTTTGATTCCAAACACAGATTTGATGCAATCTAGTATTTCAAAAGCTGCTTCTGCAGGTTTGGCTGTTGGACAATGGTTAAAGGTACAAGCTTCTAACTTACAACAAAAATCTACAGGAATTAGTTTCACTACTCAAGTGACTATTGTGCCAAATGACCCTACAGCTAACGTTTCTTCTATTTCTCTTGCAAACAGAGAGGTTGCTGATCGTTATTTCGGTCAGCCTAGAAATATGTTCCGCGATCGCTCACGCGCTTTCCACGTTGAAAAACACGGCTCTCTCGTTAATATCTCTTGGGATAATGTAACTGGTGGAAGTCCAGTATTCCAAAAATCAGTAGAGTTTAACGATGCTGGTGGTGGAAACATGTCGGTTACTTTCAATTCTGACACACAGTATACAGAATATACTAGAACTTCTGGCTCTAGAAACTTCTCTGAAGTTCAGCCTGGTGATATCGCTACAATCTCTGGCTTTGCAGATGCTGAAAACAACGGTAATTTTGTTGTTGTTGGTGTTTCTGACGATGGTTTAACGATCGCAGTTGATAATCCAGATGGATTGAGTGCAGGCGCAACTTCTATCGCTGCAGGCGCAATCACAATCACTACAGAAATTAAAGAAGGTGATACTTTAGAAATTGGTGCTCCATTTAGCAATCTAAATCAAGGTATGTTCAGAGTTATTCGTAGATATGAAAATAGTATCTATATTGAAAATGAATTTGCAGTTGAAGAGCGAGTTGTAGTTGCTTCTAATTTAAGATCATTAGGTTTTGATAACACTACACAGTTTGATGTTACAGTAAGTGGTGATATGGTCATCACTTATGATGGTACTGGTACCACACCAACACTTTCAAATGCTAAAATGGGTGATATTTTAACAGTGGGAACGGCTTTCGCTGCTAACAATCAGGGTGATTTTATGATCACTGAGGTTGGTTCTAATTATATTAAAGTAGCAAATGCTAAAGCAGTTGCTCAGTCTAACATCACTGTAAGTGGTATTGGTGGTAATGTATTAGAGGCTCATATTCCGTCAATGGTTTACAGTCCATATGAAAACACAAGAGCTGGTGACACATTCGTTATCTCTGGTAATGTATTAAATGCAGGTAATCTTGGAACTCACAATATTGTTGAAGTTCTTTCTAAAACTAAAGCAATTGTAAGTGGTATTTTAACAGCTCAATCTTCTGTTCAATTAAATAACTTATTTGTTCAAGTCTATGTTGAAGAGGGAATTCCTTATTCTGGATACAAAAAAGTATTTAGTAAAGCCGTTGACCCGGCAAACACAAACAGAGTGTTGTTATTATTTGATTCTAACGAAGAGTATGTAAAAATCAATGAAGCTGCAAGTACATTGTTGACTTCTCAAGGTAAGTTGGGTTTCTCTGAAACTACAATTTCTGGTTTTGACTCTTACAAGCATCACATTGGATTGATTGCTCAGTCAAATAAGATTGTCTACGGTGACCCACGAGATAATGTAACTTATCCTGGTGTTGCAGCTGCTGGTGCTGAAATCTTTATCAAACCACCATTGGTTCGAAGAATTACTGTTTCCATCAACGTGCGTGTACAAACAGGTATACCTTTTAGTCGTATCACAGAGCAAGTTAGAAATAACATTGCAGCATTGATCAACTCAACTGGAATCGGTGAGTCAATCGCTATTTCTGATATTATTTCAACTGTAAACAGCATCCCTGGAACTATTGCAATTTCTATTAGTTCTCCTACTTATGACCCATTAAATGATATTATTGTGGTCAATCCAGCGGAGAAACCTTTTGTTCTTGATATCGTAAATGATATTCAAGTAAGTAAAGTGGAGTAATCAATGAGTGAAGCTGATGACAGAGCCGCAGCCAAAGCGAGATTAAGGGCATATCTTAATCCTAGTATACAGGGTAAAAACACAAATGCTGTTTTGGATGCTCTTTCTACAGGCGGCGCTCATTTAGTTAATAACGTAGAAGCTGTCAATGACCAGCTTTACATTGTTAAGGCTCAAGGTCGTTATCTGGATCAGCGTATGGCTGATAGGGATATCACACGCCCTGATAACGTTGGTCTTTCAGACGAAGTTTTTCGTGAAATTGGTATTGAAGTTTCCAATCGTAAACAAGTTCGTGATTTAATGATGAATATCCTCCGTATTATTTACGGTGAAGAGTTTACACGCGCAACTGTCGTTTCCGCTGCACTAGAGCCTTATGCTTTACAAGACGGCGACACTTTAACAATTCAGTATGATGATCAAGAAGATGTTGAAGTTACTTTTAAAACTGCACAATTTTCTTCCATTGCAGCTGCAACCGCTCAAGAAGTGGCAGATGCAATTACAAAAGAAATCAGACGTTTGGGTAGAACGGGTGCTGCTGTCGCAAAAGACGATGGGGTTGGTGGTTATGTTCAGATTATCTCTGAAACTGATGGACCTGCATCTTCAGTTCGTGTAACCGGTGGTAAGGCACAAAATAAATTGAAATTTGATTCTATTAGACCTACTTCTGGACAACCTGCTACACAATGGACACTTTCTTTGATTGCTGGTGGTTCTGTTAGAGCTACTTGGACCGGTGGACCAGACCCTTCAATTGGTAAGGTTAAGAAAAATGACTATGTCAATATTTATGGTACTGCTTTTAATATTAATAATCGTGGTACATTTACAGTAACAAAAGTTCAAGGTGGTCTTGTAAACCAAGCTTATTTTGAATTTGAAAATCCAAACGGCGTGGCCCAAACTACACTTCAGGGTACTATCGAGGGAATGTTATTTTTCAATCCAGTTCGAAGTACAATTGTTAGCAAAAAGAACTACGCAACTCTTTATCAAACAGAATCTCGATTGCTTGAGATCTTTATTCCTGCCACAACTAAGGTTGTTCGTCGTGATAGACCAGGTTCAGCTCATTTGCACGATTCAGGTCCATCTGGTGAGGGTAACGAAGGTCCCTATGCCTTTGATACCTCTAAGGGTTATTTAATTGGTGGAGAAGAGTGTAATACCCTTCAAGAAATCAATTCAAATTCATCAATGATTATTCAAGTTGATAATGCTTCTGATATTCCAGATACACCAGGTGAGTTGATCTTTGCTTTTGGTACATCCAATGAAGAAGGACCGGTTCCATATATCGCTAGACCATCTGCTGGAACTATTGTTGTTGACCCATCGTATAGATTTGAAAACATTCATCCGTCTGGAACAAATATTTCACTTGTGTCACAGGGTTATGCTTTTGAGCCTGATAAAGATGGTACAGATTTTCCTTTTTACATCACAGATATCGTTTCTGGGCGTATTTATGCGGAAGAATTAATTAATTTGGTCGCTGCAACGGGGATTAATGTTGTTATTACAATCTTATATCCTGAGGACATCGGTCTTGGTAAATGGGGTGACGAGGTCAACTCAGAAAAATATGATATTTGGGGTAGTGATCCTGTATGAGTCAATCAGTAGTTTTAAAAGGTGCAGAAGTAAAAATGTATGTCGGTGGTAAATTGTATGCTGAAGTAACAAGCATTCGATATGCAATTGATTATGGTGAACAAGAAATTTTTGGGATCGATTCTCAATTTGCCCAAGAAATTGCTCCAGGTCGAGTGACAGTTCAAGGAACTGTTACGGGTATGCAGATTAAAATGGTTGGTGGACTTCAAGCTTATGATTTAAGAACCAAAATCACAGAAATCTTACATGCTCCATATGTTTCGTTGAGATTGAAAGATAGGAAGTCAGACTCTGATCTTTTTTTCTTGCCACAAATGAAAGTCACAAGCGAATCAACAACAATTGTTGCTAAAGGCGTTGTTTCTGTATCTTTCCAATTTAAGGGTATTATTCCATACAATCCACTAGATATTAGTGGGTAGACGGACCTTTTTCCCACCAAATATTGTCGTTTTCTAAATCTTTCATATATAGATTGGCAACTTCGGTTGCCTCAAGTTGATTTAGATTTTGTACAAAATGGGTCATCCATCCCCATCGACTTTCTTTAGCTCTTTGACTTAACAAGTTTGGTCTTTCTAATAGATGAAATAGGGCAATGTTATACTCTTCAGTCAATCCGTTGTACCAACACAATAAGGTTCGATCGTTGAAAGTTCTTCTGGCTAATAATAGCCATCCATCGTCTTCTTCGAGATAATCAGTTGGGTCAATGATGATTTTGCTCATTTAATCCTCAATAACGAAGGCGATAGTTGCTTCCTGGTCTTTTTTGGGTCGTGATTGAGCAACAAAATTACTGTTGTATGGCTTAACGAGTCTTTTTTTAGCTTTTCTTGGTGGTCTAACAATTTTTTCGTATCCGGGTACGGTTGTTGTATACCAAGCTGTTGTCAACATAACTACAGTATTGTCTGGAACATCAGCTAATTTCTTTTTTAACTCTCCAACTGTCATAAATACCTCATTTTATTAAGTTTTTTAAACTTTTATCTCATCTTAACATAAAAAACTCGAAAACACAAGAAAAACTACAATCTTTAGGTATAACTAGTACTTAATGACAATCTTTAAGGTATCCTCCCTATGTTTATTTATCTCAAATCGAATTAAATGGACTTAAAACGGTGAGTCGAAGGAAATAAAAATGGCAGTTAGAAGATCGCAAAACTGGCTTAATCAACAACGTGTGGACGTTCCTCATTTACGTTCGATTGAATCAGCTGTACGTAATGACTTTGATGAACTTTTAGCATCGTTTGCTATCGGTGAAGATGCTTCTTATATTATTCGTGGTTTTACCCTAAATATGGTCGGTGCAATTGGCTCTTCTGCATCCAGCCTTCAAATGATCGTTGAAAATAGCGCCCTTATGCATGGAAAGTCTTCACAAGCTGGAACTTTCTTTATGGTGCCTTCTGGTGAGGCCAATCAAACAATCAACTCAACTACAAATCCAAATGTTCAGGGTTCATTCACACCAAGCGCATTGAATTATATCGGTATCGAATTTAATCGAGCTGTTGATAATTCAACTTCAGCTCAAGTATTCTTGTGGAATCCAACAAACAAAAATGAAATCTCTAAAACTGTACCTTTGGCTGAAACCTTAAACTATCGTATCGTAGTTACATCTTCTATCTGGGCTGCGAACGTACTTCCAATCTCTATCGTTGAGACCGACTCTTCAAATAATGTTCTTAGTGTTGAAGATCGACGTCCAATGTTATTCAGACTTGGAACTGGTGGACCAAACACACCAAACCCTTTCTACAAATATCCATGGGACCATGACACTGAAGGAAGAACAGAAAACTTCTGGAAATCTTCATCTGCTGTATCGCCTTTTAAGGGTGGAGATAAGCAGATTCAGCAATTTAAAGAATGGGCTGATGCAGTAATGTCCGCTATCCTTGAAATCAAGGGTACAACTTATTGGTATTCAGACAATTCTGGTGGTTCAATTATTAAATTGCGCGGTGACTTGTCACAACTCCAAATGACTGGAAGTGGTAAGTGGACACATGCATTAGCAACAGCTGGTCAAATCAATTGGTCAAGTGATATTTTCTTTGACTACATTGGTTCACGTTTAAGTTATAAATTAGAAGCCTACGCAGCCGGTACCAATGTAACATTGGCCGACAATGAAGTAGCATACCTAAACCTTGTTCGTGGCGTCGACGTCATTCCAAATTTGATTTTTACACAAGGTTCTGCGGTTGTTACATCTGTTGGTGCAGTTTCTTGGACCAATGATATCTTAGCTGGAGACTTTATCAAAGTCGGATCTGAAGACGATACTAAATATTATAAAGTATTGTCAGTTGATACAGCCTCTCAAGTTACATTGAGCGAAAACTTCCTTGAAACTTCTACCGGCTCCGGTGGGGTTCAAGCGAAATATGCTTATGGATTCTATCAAGTTGTAGCAGTTCCAACAACAAATCGTCATTTGCAAATCGCCGATCGTAAAGATGTGCCTTTTAACGAAGATACATATTGGATTTTATTGCGTAATGATAACGGTGGTTCAACAGCTCGCGCTTACATTCGCGGTTCATCTGGTGGTGAGTTACAACAAGGTGAAGACCGAGAAATTTCTGATGGAGCTTCATTAGAGACACTTGAATATATCGGTGCTCCAACTGAAGTTTCTAGTAAACCTGACTATACCAATGCTTTGGTAACTGGATTGGCTGAAGAAAGAACAGTCACGTTCCCTGCAGCTTCTGCTTTAACATCTGGCCAATACTGGACAATTAACTCTGCTTTAGATGTTAGAAAGTTTTATGTATGGGCTAATATTGACGGCGCTGGTGGAAATCCATATCCAGGTGGTTTGGAAGAAATTGAAGTTGCTTTGTTAAGTACAGATACAAATCTACAAGTGGCTGCTAAATATGCGGCTGTTTTAGCTGGGTATTCTGAATTTGACATCACTGATAACTTAAACGGTACCGTTGCTGTTAACAATTCACAACTTGGCGTATCTACAAATGCTGCTGATGTGGATATGGGTGTTGGTTTTTCAATTAACACAACTCAAGAAGGTATTGGTTCATTTAATCGTGTTATTGTTGATGAAGAAAATCTAACAAAATCAATTAAGCGTTTAGATGAAGCTGTTGGTAGTGTACAAGATTCTTTAGATATTGATCCATATTCTGAAATTATCACTATCGTTTCTGGTGCTCCAGCTGACGATAATGAAATGACAGGTCCAGTAACCGCTGGTACAAACGTACTTATTCCATTAAATAGTCGAATTTCTGATGTGCAAGAAACTTATATCGTTGGAAGATCTGATCTAATCATTTCTCTTGGTGGTATTACACTTGTTGTTGGAAAAGATTATACTGAAGTTGGAACTTCTGGTGATCCATCTTCTGAAGTGCAATTTACATTTCAATTAGAGATTGATGATGTACTTGAATTCCGTAAATTTGCTGCTAATGGTGGTGGTTCAGGTTCAGGCTCTGCATCTGGTGTAAATTTAGGTGCTGCTGAGGATGCTGATGTTTTCAAACAAACAGTTGGAACGCAATTACAATTCCGCAGAATCAAGGCTGGAACAAACGTTAGTATTTCTCAAGACACCGATAGTATTACAATCAATGCCAATGCTGGTGTTTCTGCTGCAAATGTCTTAACAACTAGCTCATCAGTTTCTATTACAGATGCAAACGACATTGTTAATGTCTTGAATGCTGGTTCAAACGTAACAATCACTCTTCCAGACGCTACATCTTCTGAGGGTAAGATTTTTTATTTAAAGAAAATTGACGCTGGTAACACATTCTTCTTAAAATCTGTATTTGGTCAAACATTAGATGGTGTTGACATTGATGCGGCTCCAAAAGCGATTACCACTCAATACGAATCTATCACTGTTGCAGCTGTTGCTGGTAATTGGTTTATATATTAATTATGAATTTATATTGCATTGTTTTTCCTAATAATAAAAAATACGTTGGTGTTGAGTCAAACGATGGTCAAAGAAAACAATATCATTCTAAAGGCCACAAGCATACTGTGGTAGGAAGGGCCATTAAGAAACATGGATGGAATAATTGCACATTTAAATATTTAATTAAAAATGCAAGCAAAGACACATGTTTACATATGGAGAAAAAACTAATTGACAAATGGCAATTGCAAGATAAAAAATTTGGATATAACGTTTCTGCTGGTGGTGAGTCTGGTTTTAAAGGAATTAGGCATTCAAAACACACTATTGAGAAAATGAAAGATAGTAGAAAAAAATACAATCTCACAAATGAATGGAAAGCCAATATTTCAAAATCATTAAAAAATAAAAAACATAATCTTAAAAGAAGAAATAATATTTCTAATGGACATGGGTCAAAATCTTTTGAGGTATTTAGGATAATTAAGTCAATTGGTAATTGCAGGTCTAAAAATTTTATAATATTGGAAACTAAATATATTGGTGTTTATAAAAATCAAAGATTGTGTGCAGAAGAATTGAATTTAAAAGATAAGAGCGTGAATTCTTGTCTACTTGGAAAAATAAAGACTCATAAGGGCTATATTTTTAAATTTAAGGAAGTTTTGTGACTTACAGACCATACGATACTATCACTGCGGTTGGTATTTCGGACCAAAGACAAAATGTCTCTGGTTCTTTGATGGCCAAGGCTACACCTGTAAGGTCTACAAGTACAGGCGATATCGATTTTATTGATGTTTCTGATGAATCTCATGCTTTTGCAGTCAATGCGGTTACAGGGACTGCAATTGCCAATTTGTCATTAGGGCCGGTATTTACAAGTGGTCGACTAACCAACATCACAATCACTGGCAGCTTTGGTGACCCAGTTTTTGTTAGTAAAACAGGTGGTTTAACCACTACTAAACCAAGTATTGGGGTTGATGGTTTTGTATCTGGGGATTGGATTATTATGATCGGAAGCATTGGCAAGAATGCCGATGTTCCTGCAAACAAGGACTTAGTTTTAAACATTGGCGTAGTAGGCCAATTATAGGAGTTTTATGCACCACAGTAAACGTGAGCGAAAAGTCGATCTAAACAAGATGTCTATGCAACAAGCTGAGGCTATTAGTGCTCAAATTGGGCAAGAAATGGCTAAAATCATGGATGAAGCAAACCTAAAATGTAATGAAATTCTGAATATTTATGGTATGCAAACACAAATTCATTATAAAATTGTTCCTTTACAAGAAAATAAAGAACAAGTTATTGAAAACATTAAAGAAAAACCAAAACGTGGACGAAAGTCCAAAAAAGCCGTTAAAGAGCAATCTTTAACAACGTAAGCAATTAGGAGTTATTAAATGGCTGATATTTCAGTTTTAGCAAGGTTGATTCAAGGTACCACACGAAATGTGGACATTGCTTCAAATACATTAGTCACCACGTCTATTAAAGTTGGCGGTGGTGTTTCAAATACAGAGTTAACCAAGGCGATTTTAGATCGTTTGGTATCTTTACAGAACGGTTCTGATGTTGATTCAAGTTATCATACACATGACGGTCGTTATTTTACAGAGACTGAATTAGGTTCTACTGGCGGTACTTCAGGTGCTGATAGAATTGGTGTTAATAACACTCCTGTTAATTACTCTGCAGCTTCTCAGGTAGTACAAGATCACTTAGAAGGTATCGATGCGGCTTTAGCTGCTGCTGGTGGTACTTCATTTGATGACAGTATTTTTGAGCTTTATGACAATTTGGATAATTCTAAACTTTTAAAGTTTCAATTAGCTAACATTTCTGCAGCTACTACTCGCACAATCACAATGGCTGACGCCAATGTGGATTTAGCTGATGTAAACAACTCAATTCTTCGTGATGGTTCACGATCTTTTACAGCAAACCAACCTATGGGTGGTTTTAAGCTTACAGGTTTGGCGGCTGGTTCTTCATCTGGTGATTCAGTTCGTTATGAACAAGCGATTTTAATTTCTGGTGTTAATGCTTTTGCTGCAGATCAATCAATGGGTGGTTTTAAGCTTACAAATTTAGCTGACCCAGTTGCTGCTCAAGACGCAGTGTCATTGTCTTATTTGCAAGCTCGTTTAAATGGTCTTACTCCTAAAGCTCCTGCTCGTGCTGCAACAACAGCAAACATCGCTTTAAGCGGTGCTCAAACTATCGATGGCGTTTCAATCATTGCTGGCGATAGAGTTTTGGTTAAAAACCAATCAGCTCCTGAAGAAAATGGTATTTACGTAGCTGCTGCTGGTGCGTGGTCACGTGCAACAGACATGGATTCTTTATCTCCTATTGATGAGGTAAATGGTGCGTGGGTTGCGATCCGCGAAGGTTCGCAAGCTGGACAAGTATTTGTTCAGTATGGTGTTGTATCTGCTATTGGTACAGACCCAATTAATTTCTCATATTTCAATCCAATCGCTGGTTTAATCGGCGGTGACATGATCACTTTTGCCGGTTCGACTTTCTCTGTCGATTTGGCAACTGTATCTGGTTTAGAATCAACAAATCCTGGTAACGTAGCTGGTCAGTTAAGAATTAAACTTGAGGCTTCAAATCCTTCATTAAGATTTACAGGTTCTAATGAACTTGCAATCAAATTTGACCCTGCAGGTGCTTTACTTGCTGGTGCTGCTGGTACAGCTGTTCAAGTTGATAACTCAACTATCGAAATCAGCTCAAATGCATTAAGAATTAAAGATCTTGGTGTTACATTAGCTAAATTGGCTGCGAATTCAGTTGATGAAAACAAAATTGTTTCTACTTCATTCTCTTCTACTGGTGCAATCACTGGTGGCGGTGGATCAAAAATCCAAGTTGAAGTTGACGATTCTTCTATCGAGCGCAATTCAAATGCATTAAGAATTAAATCAGGTGCGTATGACCAATTAACCATCACAGGTGGTTCTGGTTCAGCTGCTGCTGTTCAACACGCTCCAAGCATCCGTAAGGTAATGGTAGCTGGCGAATCATTCGCTGCTGACACTACATTTGCAGTTCGTATGGCTAGAACTGGTGAAACAGCTGGTCGAGTTTATAAAGCTGACTACGATGCTTCGTCTGTAAACAATTTCTATGTAATTGGATTGGTTCAGCCTACAGGTGCTGTATCTGCAGGACAGAACATCACAGTTATTATGATGGGTGAAATCTCATTACTTGCTAACGATACGGCTTTTGCTGCTGGTGAAGTTGGCGAACCAGTACACTTGGTAGCTTCTGGAGCATGGGATGCAGTATCTCAAGTTTCATACCCTGATCTTTCTAACCGCGCTTCTGTAAGAATTGGTATGGTACAAGAGACAGGAAAAATTATGGTTCAGGCTATGCAACTGAACGGTATCGCTTAATTTGTGGTATAATAAGGTAGTTGAGGGATTAAATGGCTAGAAAATTAGCATTAGTAGCTGGTATACCAAGAATGGTAGACGAAAGTGCATCCCCAACTATCTACGACCAGCAATTAGAGGTTGTTTCTGCAGGCGCAGGAGCAGGTCAAATTAACGGTCCTATCAACGCAGGTTCTTCTGTAACTCTACCCAGTGGACAAACCTACACTGGTCCAGAACTGGAAATTTATTTAGGTTTAGATCGTTTACGTCCAGTTTTGGACTACACCTACGCTTCTTCAACTCAAGTGCAATTTACTTTTCAGTTGGTAGCTGGTGATTTTTTACGATTTAGAATTGATCGTGCGCCGTGAAAAAGTGTAGTAAGTGTGAAATTGATAAAGAAAATGATCAATTTCATAAGCATAAAAAGGGTATGTTAGGGATAGATAGTGTGTGTAAGGAATGTAAGAAACAATACCAATCTTTAAACAAAGAGAGGATTGTTGAATATCAAAAAGCATACTATTTAAACAACAAAGAGGCAATTTCAATCAAAAACAACCTATGGTTTCAAAACAATAGGGAAAAAGATAGAAATCGCTACAAAGAATGGTACAAAAACAACAAAGCTAATAAACTTGAATGGAAAAGAAACAAGATGAAAAGTGATGTTGAATTTAAAATAAAAGAAAATATGAGATCGAGATTATACATGGCTTTAAAGGGAAGGGGAAAGAAGTTAAATACTGAAAAGTATTTAGGTTGTTCTATTGCCAATTTAAAGATTCATTTAGAATCAAAATTTCAACCAGGCATGACTTGGGAAAATTGGGGATTGACAGGGTGGCATATAGATCACATCATCCCATTAGCTAAGTTTGATTTGACAAAAGAGGAATCTATTTTTCAATCTTGTCATTATAGTAATTTACAGCCTTTATGGGCACAAGAGAATCTTTCTAAAGGAAGTGAGTAATGGCTCGCACAATCACAGATGCCAGACAAGTCACGATTAGACAGTATTTGCAACAAATTGCAAGTGCTACTGGTTATGCTGGCACATCAGATGCTAAACCAGCCAATCAAAGTGAATTAGACAATTTACTGGCAAGTATTAACGCTGAGTTAACACCGCTTTTACGTTTAACTGCAAATTCCCCTGCTTCACTTATTGTGAACGTAGGTGCTGGTCTTTTAACTAACTCAGAAAGCTCATTTTCTAAAGCTCTCCCAACAATTGGTGCTAATACACCTAATTTTGCTGGTGGAACAATCACTTTTCCAGCTTCTCCAGGAACTGTAACGGTATCTCCAGGGAACAATGCTACTTTTTCAATGGGTGCGAATGAATACATTAAAGCACTTGTTTATTTAGATGCAAACAATAACTTAAATCTTATCTTTGGTACCTCAAATGCTACTGAGGCCAATGCCACAGTAACAGCTGCTCCTGACAGTGTAATTCCAATTGGATTCATCACTCTACAAACTATCGCTGGTGTTGTTCAGGTTATCCCTCAAACTAAAATCTATCAGTATGTTGGCACTGGTGCTGGTGGTTCTGGTTCAGGTTCTGGTGTTTTAGAAGTAGCTCCTGGCTACAAAATGCTTATCAACGATTCATTTTCGGCAATTCAGGGTAGTGCAGACGACACTGTTTATTCAACATACACAAAAGCAACCTACGATGCTGGTAAAAAACTTTATAGATTACTTTGTGATAAGTCAAAAACAGTTAACACCTCTTCTGGTACTGCATTAACAATCAATTCAGCTCCTAGCTTTACAGTTCAGGTTGGTGACATTGTTTATATGACCAATGGCGCTCGAATTGGACAATGGAGAAGAATCGGCACGGTTAACTCTCAAACAGATTTTGTTTTGGATGCAGCTTTTTCTGGTGGAGATGCTGCAAACGGCAACACTTTGATGATTTCTCAAGCTGTTTGGATTCAAGATCTAGTGAATTATGGTTCTGTAACTGAATTAACTAGACCTAGAGATTTTTATCCAAATGAAAATGTCAATCAAGTTTTGATTGATTACATGGATAGTTTAGCAGCTAACGATGATGTTGGTGATTTTACACAAACAGCTCGAATTGTAATGAGTGCATGTAATGAAGGCTTACAAGCTGATACCGATTTCCCATTAACAACATTTTGGAATCAAGGATCTGCTGTTAATGGAAACTTGTTGGTAAGACCAGCAGCTCCAAGTTCTTTATCTCACTTTCCAATTACAGCTAATACTGATGACGAACGTTTATTTTTAGTATTTTTCTGCAATCCTGGGAATGGCTCTGTAACCGCAGGTGCAAATCTTTTAGATTATACAGCTAACTTTTACCAAGAAGCCGAGGCTATTAATGGTGGGGTGTTAGCTTCTGCCTATGGAACTAGTGATAATTCGACAACTACCTATAACGGAACCATTTCTACTTCTGGTGGTTTTACACGATTTGACTTAAATTTTGATGTCAATCCTAGTGTTGACCCAGGCGGTGTTGGTGCTCAGGTAAAGGTAACAGTAAATGGACAAGATGTACCAAAATTTATTTCTAGTGGTGTAAATCCAAGTTCACAATTAAGTTATACAGTGACCACAGATTCAAATGGGTTGTATAGAAGAATTCTATTCAGTACAGACCTATCTGTAGCAACTGTTGATATTATGATTATCAAACAGTTTGGTGTTTACGATGCTTCTTTCACACAATCTAATAAACTTATTGGTTTGTACGATGCGATTGTGGGAAGTGCAGCTCAAGTCACAGCTGGAACAGCAACGCATTCTAGTTTACAGGCAGCTCATGATGCAGTTGTGGTTGGAAGTAATATTTTAGTGTTAAATAACGTGACTCTTTCTGGAAATACAACTTTAAGTAAGAGACTGATGATCTCTGGAAAAGGGCCAGGTTCAGTACTTAGTGGTAACTTAACTGTTGCCTCAGGTGCTTTGGGTTCTATTATCAAGTGGTTAAAAGTATCTGGAAACGTAACCTTTAATAGTGGAGCAAATAAATGCTTCATGACAGATTGTTACATGACAGGTTCATTTTCCAATGACCCTGCAAACCTAGACAATGTGTTTGAGATTATTACGGAGTAATTATGGGAATTATTAGTTCAAAACCAAAACAAAATTTAATTATTAATGGTGATATGCAAATCGCTCAAAGAGGACCTAGTTTTGTAGCACCAACTAATGGTCAGTACACTCTTGATAGAAATCAATATTTAAAGAATGGCGCTATGGTACATACGATATCACAAGATACAGATGTTCCTACTTTTGCCCAAGCAGGTTATTTATTTAAGAATAGCTTAAGACTAAACTTAACAACTCCTGATACTTCTATAGCAGCAGGTGAATTTTGTATAATGAGACATTACATTGAGGGATATAATTTTATTAATTTAGCTCAAAAAAGTTTTACTTTTTCTTTTTGGGTAAAAGCAACTCTAACTGGTACTTATTGTGTAGCTTTTTCTAATTCGGGAGCTGATCGTTCATATGTTGCAGAATATACTATAAATAGTGCTAATACTTGGGAATATAAAACAATAACTGTTAGTGCATCTCCTACTGCTGGAACTTGGAACTACACTAATGGAGTAGGTCTTAGAGTTTCATGGACTATAGCGTGTGGTTCTACTTTTCAAACAACAGCTGGTTCTTGGCAAACTGGCGACTTTAGTGCTACTTCTAATCAAGTAAATGGAACTAATACTGGAGCTACTGATTTTAGAATTACCGGTGTTATGTTAAACGAAGGTAACGCCGCTCAAGCTTTCAAGACATTTGGTGCGTCGATTGATGAAGAATTGGTAGCTTGTCAAAGATATTATGAAAAAAGTTTTAACATTACCGATGTTCCTGTAACTAACTCTGGAATATTAACTGGCGCTCACTCATTTCCAAATTTATCTCCGAGTACTTCTCAAGAAGTAGCCCCGGTGACATTTAAGGCAACTAAAAGAGCTACTCCAACGGTTACTATGTTAAATCCTAATGCGGCAAATAACCAGATTAGGTCTATAGGCGGAACACCTGGAGACTGGTCTTCTACTACGGCTAACCCTGGACAGACAGGCTTTGCTTTGGGCGGCCAAAGTAACTCTACAGCAGGTGGAGCTACTTGTAAAGTTCATTGGGTCGCTGAAGCAGAATTATAATTTAAGGATAAAATATGAGTAAATCAACACAAATTAATAAACGTTTAATTGCAAAGATTCCTACGCCTGGTAACGAAGTCACAACTATTGGTCTAAATACGGTACAGACTCAGAATATACAAGATGGAGCAATTACAGACACCAAAACTAATTTTACCTTACCAACCGTTCAGAGGTTTACATCTGGCTCAGGTACGTACAATACTCCTGTTGGTGTAAAATATATTGTAGTTAAAGTTATTGGAGCTGGTGGCGGTGGTGGCGGATCACAAGCTACTGGTGCAGGACAAACATCTGCTGGCGGTGGTGGCGGAGCTGGTGGTTTTTCTCAAAAAATCATATATGCTCCAGCACTTACTTATCCATATGCAGTTGGTTCTGGAGGCGCTGGAGCAATAAATAGTACAGGTGGTTCTGGTGGAAGCTCTACATTTGGCACTATATCTGCTGTCGGCGGTTCCGGTGGAACCAATGGTGCTGCAGCAAACGCCGATACTTTTGGCGGTGGTGGCGGAGCTGGCGGAACAGCATCTGGAGGAGATATTAACATTACTGGTCAACCTGGACAAGCTGCAATTTACCAAGGTACAAATGCAGTTTCTTTAAGCGGCGCTGGAGGATCATCTGTTCTAGGTGCAGGTGGACAACAACGTATGGTTACCAATGGCGGTCAAAATGGAACAGGTTTTGGTTCTGGCGGCTCCGGATCAGCTCTTGGTCAAGGCGTTGGCAGTGGCGGAGCTGGCGGTTTTGGCAGTAATGGTTATATTGAAATAACGGAATATTATCAATAAGGAGAATTAAGATGCCACAAATTAGAGGAATTAACATTCCAAAAGAATCAAACATTAAAAACTATCTTATTAATGGTGATATGGTTATTGCTCAGCGAGGTACTACCTTTAATAGTATAGTAAATACTCAATATGCTATGGATAGATATCAATATTCAAAAGTTGGAGCTATGGTTCATAATTTAACTCAAGATACTGATGTACCTACACTTGCTCAAGCAGGTTACTTATTTAAATACAGTTTGCGTTTAAATTTGACAACTCCTGATACTTCTATTGCCGCTGGAGATATTACTACTATTCGTCAATATGTTGAAGGTGAATTAGCTGCTTGTCAAAGATATTATGAAGCTGGCGCTCAAACCTTCAGGTTTCAAAATATTGACACAGTCGGTAGAAATTCATTTTGTCATAGTATATTTTCAGTAAGAAAAAGAGCTAACCCATCATCTGTCACATTGAACAATACTGGCCAGACTAATGTCGGAGGATTTGCGGCCATCGGGTCAAATGATCACCATGTATTGTGGCAATGGTCTGGAGCAGGGTCTGCAATTGATTTTCAAAATACAGCAAATTGGACAGCTGACGCTGAATTGTAAGGAGATTTATTATGTATATGAAAACACAATCGTCTGAACAAGAAATTAAAACTGTTATCAGGTTGTCAGATAAGGCGTTTATCCCAAACGATCCGCAAAATAGAGATTGGGTTGAATATCAAAAATGGCTTAGTGAAAGCGAAGATAATATTCTTCAAGAATGGGATGAAAATCTCTATAATGGTTAAACTAAAAAGGGAGCGAAAAGCTCCCTTTGTTTTTGGTATTCACTTTAAAATGAATAGCTGTATATAGTGAATAGTGTACTATGTACTTTTCCATTCCATAGCAGCTGCGGTCGACGGAAATTCTTTCAAAAAGACTTCCTTAGCAGCTTGAGCAATGTCCATATGCTCTTTCTGAGTCCCATTGGCCGAACGCAATTCGATATAGTGAAGCCAAGATCTTACATTTCCTGTCATGTAAATACGAGTTTTAGTGGACAAAGGAAGGAGAAAACGTGCTTGTTCCTTTGCAATACCTCTTTTTAAAGCTTCTTGATAAAACGCATTACTACCTGCAATGACCTCATCTTGAGCGTCTGCAAACCATTGACGGTCTTCTTCACTCATATCATTGATACTGTTCTGACGGTTCTTTAAATCCTGTCTACGAGCTTCGTATTTAACAAACTCTGTAGCGGTCGCATAACGCTGTGAGAACTCCTGGAATACAAACGATCTATGTCTAAGGATTTGAGCTGCAATAGCCCGTGACGTTTCAATCTCTAATGTAAAAGAGATATGTTCAAACGGTGACCAATGCTTATTCTTAGACAGATATTTTAGTAGTTTGGGTGCTGTTTCTGTATTCATCTGATTGGCTGGATTAGAAACACGGGCAATGTAAGAAATGATTTCTTCAGCCATCATTCCATCGAGATCGCCAACACCTTTGGTGATTGCAACTAATTTAACCACTATTGCACCCTTTGAAGATCGCCATCTTCGTTAAAATACATCATTGTATCACTGTCACCAACAATTAATAGAATTTCATCGTCCGAATCTGTCTTTTCGTAATCAACCTCAGCCTTTTCAAGCATGGCAATCATCTGTTCAAGATCAGTTCCTGTAGCTACCGATTCATCTTCCTCTTCATTTTGTCTTCTTCTCATTTTGCACCCTATCCTTTTTTAAAATGTATTGAATACCTTCTTGTGTAATCTTTTTTGTTTGGCCCATACTTAAACGGATTGTGTCGTCATCGAGCATTACATAGCCAACACCACATTTGTCCAGCAAATCGCGTGCCTTTGGATGAATCTTGGCACAATAGAACATCCCAACTTCATTTACACGTTGTCCATCAAATAAGTATTCTAACTTGGTAAATTCGTATTTGTTATCTGCAAGATCGTTCGAACCATCTCTCATAAATTGATTTAAATCAATCTGTTTCAGAATACTTACGATCAATTCTTGGCTAAGTTTAGAAACACCAGTATACTCTGCCTTTGATTCAATTTTGAGATCTTCGTAAAGTAATAAATCGTTTGTAGCAATAAAGCCAATTCTAGCACCGGCAATTCCTAAGAGCTTGCTATAAGAACCAACCATAACTCGATGATTTGGCACTATAAATGGTGTTTTGGTATAGATTTGATTGTTATACACAGAATCCCATGTATCTGTATTTGCATCGCCAATATTATATTGAGTTCCTGTTGGATTTTCTGGTGAATCAATAAGTCGCATATAAAGATGATTTCCAGTTGTCAAATGTAATGGCATTGCGTTTAAATTTCTTACCCTTTCCAATCCAGCTCTGTTGATAAAACTATCATAAGAAGGATATCCATATGGTGTGGTAAACACCTTTTGTCCATTTTTAGCTTTAAATCTTCTTAAAATTAAATTTAAAGCCCCTGAAGCTCCATTTGTAATTAATATATGTTGATATCGTTGGTTGGTTGTTTGGTAAATCACATCATGGGTATTTTTAATAAGATCTGGATTTCCATCATATGGACCATAAGCCATGTCTAAAATACTATGTGTTGTAATAGAAATTCTACTATTTAAAATATCCAATAAAAAATAAGGATTTCCCCAAGAAAAGTCGTATTTAAAAATTAAGTCTGCCACAAAATTCTCCAAATAATTCAACTGCTTTTTTATCAAAAGCTTTTGCTGCTTCTTCTGCGGTAAAAAAATATCCCAGGTGAATCAATTTTCCATTAAATTTAATACGTCCCATCCAAGGTTTATTTTTGTGTCTCTTGGAAAAAGAGACGCCTCTATATCCAGACGTATTATTTGATGACTTTTTATTTAAATTCCTTGCATTTTCTGCTGTTGAGGCCATTCTTAAATTTTCTTTTCTATTGTCCAATCCATTTCCATTTTTATGATCTATTTTAATTTTTGAATTATTAATTCCTAAGATCATTCGATGCATACGAAATTGTTTATATTTTCCATTTTCTTGTAAAATTGAAGTAACTGCATAATAAGTATTATTTTCTTGATGAGCAGACCAAGAAAATTGATTTAATTTTTCATAATCTACAGAATCTACAATGGCTGTTTTATTTTGGGTTAGTTTAATTAGATTGTTGTCCATTCAACACCGCCGATGCTTTGTCTTCCATTTCTTTTTGGAGTTTTTCAATGCGCTGTAATGTGAAATCTTTTTTGATTGAAAAAACCTGCTCTACTAGTCTTTCAACTTGTGGAATAGTCATTTGATTTTCACTGGCGATCAATTGAATACGAGCGTTTCTAAATTGTTCATATTCTTTGGCGGCATTTGATTCTTTTTTGTACGCCTCAATCATGTGCATTGGAAGAAAACCATTAAGTGAAGGAGCCCAGCCGGTTTTCTCACAGACCATCACTTCTTGACCCATAATCACCATCGTCATCCATTGGTGCATATCACCACTAGCCTTCATTTCGTCTACTTTTTTCTGTAATTCATTGAATTTTTTGTTTTGTTCTCGAATAAATTTAACGTGGAGGATGGCTTTTTCAAGTCCACCAAGAAAGAATTTGACCAACATACCCAAAACAATCCCTACTGTAAAGATTGTAAACATAATATTATCCATGTTCTTCTTCCTCTCCTACGATGGCGTCGGCCAAGCCCATATTGATGGTCTCTTTAGCTGACCAAATTGTGTCATAGTCAAGATACTTTTTCAAGGCACCTAATTTGAATTCAGGGTGTTTTTCACGAATTTTAGCTAAAAAGATATTTTCCATTTCAATATTAAGCTTTTTACTTTCTTCTCCCCAACTTTCAAACACTTTTGCATGAACCTCACGCATAGCCTGAGAACCGTAATGGACCATAAATCGCGCATTTGGAGCCATGACACGTTTATCAGCAGCTTGAAGAATAACAGCACCCATACTCATGGCCATACCATAAACCTTGATGGTAACATGAGATTGACAGCCTTTAATAGCGTCATAAATTGCCATACCATGATACCAGTCACCACCGGGGTTATTCATAATGATGGTAATTGGTTCATTTTTCTGGTCAAGTAACAACAAGGCTTTGATGATTCTCTCGGCCATGGTCGTTTCAACACCTGATTCGCCAAATTCTAGGCTTGATTCAGTGGACCCCATGTAAATTGTCCGTGAGGGGATGTATAGGTCGTAATCGTATAACTTATCTACGTCATCTCTGTTAATTCTTTTAGACATAGTTCTCTCCATTAATTCTCTTGTAAGCAGACTTCAAACAGCCAATCCATTCACGTCTACCAAAATCTCTTTCGTCTTGAAAATACTGTTCTAGGTGAGCAACAGTTGAATTATAATCAAATCCTATCTCTGCACATCTACAGCCGATGTAAAACCAAGTGGCATTCCTACTTTCACTAACACCTCGCTCCAATTGCTCGGTAACATCCTTAGGAAGCTTAGACCACAACGGCAATCCGGTGATTAAATCACCTGAAATAATACGCTCTTCTCTTTTGACAGGTTTTGTATCTGGAAAGCTATCAAGCCATTTAAAGAAATCAGCTTGTGATACCCTTCCACCCATCGAAACCAACGCTTGAACCAATTGTCTACCGTTTTTTCGCTTATTGCCAGGAAAACGGATCGATCTAGTTGGATTCTTGATCTGCTGGTCAGTTCCTTTTAAAACATTTAGCATCCATTGGTTGTAAAACCTCCACATCGCAATTGACGGAAGCGGTTCATCTAACACAATGGCATAGTGAAGAGATTTGTTTCCAGAAAAAATACAAGCTGAATGTGGCAATTTTGAATCATCAATGTATTTCTTCTGCTCTTCTAGTGTGCCAGTATCAATTTCAACCATAAAAGATCTAAAAGACGTGACGTTTTCATCTCGTCTAAATCCATTGACTGGATTAATCGAGATCAGATTAATGTCACTTTCCTCAATTGTCACCGGCTTAATGTCTGGATTAGGAGACGTAAGCACAAATGGACCATTAAGGTCTTCTTGATTAATGCTATGGTAGCCATATTTGTTATGAGAGACACTGATCGTTTCACCAGGCTCAAACAATAGGCTTAAAAAATTAGCCGTTAATTCTTTCATAGTGGAGTTTCTAAAATCAAATTCTTTCTAAATGAGCCTCTGGCAGCGGAGCGAATAATCTTTTTTCTCATACTCGATGAATTTTTATAAAGAGCACTCACAACAAGACGACTGTGTCTTTTTGTAGCCAAATGAGCATTTTCTGTATTGTTAAGGATTTCTTCAACCAAATCTGTTCCGAAATATAATTTAAAATGGACTTTTGCTAGTTTGTAGTAGAGCTTTGTAGTCTTCGATTCTCCTAAGCTCATATCTTCTTGATCATCAAGCTTTAAAAGTGTTTTTTGAACCAAAGTAATGGTTTTTAATACCAATAGCTTTAAAAAACCAGGTTTAGGTTGTACAAACATCATCTTATCCTCCGTTTTTTGGGTTAATTCCACCCATTCGCTCGTTTCGTGCCTTTTCTTCTTTTCTAATCATAGCTTCATTCTTAAATTCATCGGTGTACTCAACATACTTACCCTTAGAAAATCCTACATAAATTTTCTCGCCAATGCAAGAGTTAAATCTAGATTTTTTGATTTCAAAAATCGTGCGAGATAGTTCCGCATCCTTGATGACATTAATTGCACAAGTGGAAACGTTGACAATTGTCTTTCTACCCTCAATAGCTTCTTTAAAAGGCAATTCTTTATCCTTATTGCCTTCTTTTTTCTGTGCAAGGACAACAATAGCCGCATTTGTCATGTTTTTATATTGATCGAGAAATTTACACAATCTGTACTGAACCTGCCAATCAGCCATACCTGGAACTTTAACAGATTTGTCGACATTTTGATAATAATCTAGGATAATAAGATCAAATTCAGCATTTTTAATCAAGGCGTTGTTTAAGACAGACTCAATTCCTTCGATAGAGGTGGTGCAGCTAGTCATACCACGGTAGTTATCACCAACAACAGTGAGTTTCTTACTTAAACGTTCGATATTCTGCTCAAAGAACTCAATCTGCTCTGGGGTAAAGTTTTCGTGATCACCATAGTACCAGCCCTTAATTAAACTTGAAATACGATTGTAAACATCGGCTGGATGTTCTTCGTTTGTTAAAACTAGGACCTTTTGGCCCTGCATTAGGGCATTGTATGTTAAGTTAGCAGAAATGGTGGACTTTCCAGTTCCTGTTTCTGCACCAAGTAAGATAAGATTGCGTGGAAATAGTGGAACCTTACCCTTGAAGTGGCTATTTAAAAAAACCTTTGATTTTTTAGCCTTCATTAAATAATCGGTGCTACTTTTGGCCAAAGCGGTGATGTAATCAGCGTCATTTTTGCTTAAGTCAAATGACGAAAGCATTTCCAATTCTCTACGTTGCTCTTGAAGCTGTTCGTGTTGCGTTTCAATACGAGCTTTTTCAAGTTCTGACTTCTTTTTATTGAGGTCTGCGATTACCTCAGGTCCTAAGATCTGTGAAACGTCCTGTTTACTCATTTTTTCGGCCTTTGCAGTCCTACAGATTCAGCAAAATCCCAATCCATTTCGTAATCAGCAAAATCTTCAGGGTTTAAATTAATAACATCTTCAATGGGAGTAGAAAGACCATCGTCCTCTTCGGATTCGTCTGGAATATTATTCACTAAATGTTCTGTAGTAATAATTTGCCCTGTAAATGTTGCTGTTGGTTGCTGTTTCCTGGGTTCTTCTTTTTTCTGTTCGATTTCTTGTTTTTTAATCGGAAGTCTTTCTGCATACGCAAACATATCTTCCAACACATACGAATGTACACTTGCCGATTCGCCTTCAAAAAGTATAGAAATAGCATTTTTGTAAAAATCTGTATTTAAACTTTCCTGGGTAAATCCGACTTTCTCCAATTCAAGAAATAAAAACGGCAATAGACTGAGGGTCATGTGTTCTCCAGCCCTTACCCTGTCTTTCTTAAATTGTTGAAGAATTGAAGTGTAGTCCATCTATAGCATAATACCACAATCTTGTTCCAAAATCTGTTTTGCAAGCTTAATTTCAGACTTTAAATGCTTGTCTCTTTCTGCGTCTTGGATAAAATTTAAAAGAACTTGTCTCTTTTCATCCTGATTTAAACTGTTAAATTGAAATTTGATGTTTTCAAATCGATCATCATCTTCTTGTTTTTCCAGGCTTTTTTCAGGAGTTAGATAAAACTCACCCTGGTTTTCCTCAGTTAAAAGTTGATAGTCATATTCGCTGATTCCAAGGTTGGCTTTTTCCATTTTAATAATTTTAAAACCATATTGGTCAGTTAACTCCGTAGTTTGAGCCATACGAGCACGCAACCTAGCTTCCTTGAATTCTTTGGTGGTTAGGCGTCTATAGTCATACTTCTTAGGATTTTCAAATACAAGCTCTTTGGCAACATCGCGACTATTTTCAGTGGCTGCAAAAAAGGCACGTTTTTCGCTATCAACGGTGATATTTCGAGCCTTACGACTACAAACAACAGAAAATTGTTGCAATCTCTGTCTAAGGAAGCTAATTAAATGATTTCTCTCAATTCTCTCCACTTCACTTTCCGGGGTAGCCTTGGTTCGTTTGCTAAGCATTCTTTCCATGAATTCTGGATTATTTTTCATGCTATATAAGCTCATGTAATAAAGCATGTATAGATTTGTGACTGCAATTACGTCATAGACATCAAAACCAACTTGTACAAAGTTGTGTTTGAACTTCGAATACATAATTTTAGCTGTTGTGTTTACAATTCCAGCATATTTGGCAACCATACTGGGGTCTAATTTCTTAGAAGCCTTGTTGATGGTATCCATGTATTCATGTCTTAGATAAAGGAGTTCAAAATCATCCTTAAAATTCGGTTTTTTCGTCTTCTGATTTGCCATTTTCCACTTCCTCTGTGAGAATTCGAGGGATTTGAGCCCTCAAAAGTTTACGTTCTGCTGTAAATAAGGGTGATCCTTCCACTAACCATCCCCTAACTTTAATTGGTGGGTCTGTATCGACCACAACACCAGTTGATTTTTTAATTACCCATCCACCGCGTTTTTCACGAGCTGAGTAATCATTCCAATTAACACCTTTTTGAAAACACATTTCTTGTAGTTCGGAAGTGTTTTTGTTGTCACATTGTTTATGGCTGTACAAAGCCCTTGCTGCCATCTGGATGCTGTTTCTAGTAGCGTCTTGTTGACGCCAAATAAAATAATTTTCCACTTCGATAGGGTCAGAAATAGTGAAAACACGAGAGTCAAACAAGGCAAGATCTGGCTTGTGAAACTTAGCATTCTTTTTAAACATTACTTCATCAACAATACAGTCATTGAATTTAGCCGTTGCAATGGCTGCAGAGATAGACACCATTTTTTGAAGATTTCCATTGAACCAAGCTTCCGTCTGTGGGGTTTCAAAGTCGGTTAATAAAATCGAGATTTCATCTGACTGGACATAAGCCATTCTTGCACCTTGGATTTCTTCACAAAGTGTCTTTGCAACCAAATCCATGACGTCCATAAGATCTTTATCAAATGGCTTGTCAAAACCTTTCGTGAAAGTATGAAATGCCTTACCGTCAACTCTAATAATTGTATATGTTCGACGCGGTAGATTGTAACGAGTACGGTTTTCGTACTGTTCTTTCATGCGGTCGCCAAGAGAATCACCTTTTTTCATTCAACCTACTTTTGCATCATATTCTTTTTCGTATTTCTTAACAATTTGAACAATGTCAGGGCCAAAGATGGTATCTTTGATACTAGCCAATTCAACACTGATAGTCCAATCATCAAATCTAACATTTTGTGAGTTGTATGTTTTAGGAAAATTAACTTGTGGATGGTATTCATTCATATCTTCTCGATTTAACAAGGAAATAATATCGTTAGAGATAGAAATATAGTAAGCTTCTGCAAAGAATTGATATTTGGCACCATCTGGATTAAATCTGACAGCGATATAGCCATTGTATTCGCTGTGTGCGTCGTCAGTGTTGATGGTTACTTCAGCGTATTTGGTTTCAAAATCAGCACTCATTAAAACACCAATGTCCATTTCTCTTTAAAAAACTCTAAAGAAGAGGGGATGATCATTTCACGACCTTCATTCTTTTCGATCTTAACATTGTCCAGTTTGAAAGTCAATGTTTTTTGTTCATCTTCTTGCTCACCCCAAACATTAATATCTACGTTGATTTTTTGTTCTGGAACTGTGATGATAAAGCTTTTAACACCAGAATCACGCATTTCAAATTCCAAATTCCAATTAACTTCTACTTCTTTTGTTACAAGGTCGTAGTTGTTAAGATTTTCTATGTAAAGTTCTAAGTTTACTTTAGTCTTGAAGTTGTGCATTTTCTCTCCTTTTAGCTGCTGCTTTCAAGCATTCTTTGCTTAACATTTGGTCCAGGTCTACATCACCGGAACCAACAATAGCGCAGTTAAGATAGTCTGTCACACAATCCATACGTTTGTCAAATGAAATTCTCGTATTGAGAAAATCACACTCAGTTTTAATAAATTTAATTAGGCGATCGTTTTGTTTGGGAATGGAAGCTTGGGCATTTGCTTGAAGAGATAAGAGTGTCAAAATAAGCCATTTCATAAATCCTCCAAAAAGGAGGGTCCGGCTTTAAGGGGGGGGTAGCCGGACCCATGGGGGGTTAATTAAGCAGCCGCCAAGATTAGGGCTGTGTCTAATGCTTTCTTGTTTTTGGCAGCACTGTCGCCAAACCACATACTGTCCATACGAGTAGAGTTTTCTTCACCTCTTTCGTATTGAAGATACTCATTAACAGCGTTATAGGCTGCCCAGTAAGTACCACGAATCTCTTTCATGTCATTTCCACGTCCTTTTTCGAACAATGGGATAACTGACTCAAGGATTCTTTTGTTGCTTAAACTTGACAGGTCACCATTGACTTCAGCAAGCTTAGCAGTGGTGTTGAATACAATCTTAACATACTTCTCAAGATCTTTATGGTTAATTTCTTTTGAAGTTAAAAAACGATACTGTTCAGCAGTTGCTTGGAACTCAGCATCAGCCATGTTCATGATTTCTTGGATATTCTCAAGATTCTGAACCACATTTTTAGTGTGTTTAACACGAATCAATTGAGAAGCTTTAGAAGTCAAAGACATAGAAAGTGTATTGTTACATACAACACGGATAGGTGTGAAACCTACACGAACTGCTAGTGTACCATCATGGCTATTTGAAAGAAGAACGTATTTATCAACAACGTCATTTCCTTTAATAACCATTGGGTCACGGTTAATTTTAGCCAAAATCCAAACTCTTTTTCCATGTCTTAATGAACCAGCTGTTTCGATAGCAGCAGCTTTTTCATCAAGGAATGGACGGAAAAATTCAAAAGCTTCTGTGTTTTGTAGGGGAGTGTAATTAGGACCTACAACGCCAAGGATACTATTATCTGAAGAGCGACGTGTTAAAAGAGCGTCAACTTCTTCTTGAGCAGCTGAAAATAAAGGTTCTGTTGTAACTTTCCAGTCAAGACCAGCAGCAACCAAAGCTTCTTCTAATGAAGGTGGCATTTCAAATCTGCGACCAAGTTTGTGCCAAGGTGCTTCGCCTACAAATAACATTTGTTCTACTTCATGAGCCATCTTACCCTCCTAGGTAATTTGTTGTTGTGATAATAGAATAACACAACTTCACCGGAAGTCAAATAATTATTTAAACACAATCTCACTTTGAGAACTAAGTTATTTTCTCATGTCTTTCTCGCTATTTACAAGTCTTACATATTTAACAATAATATTGGCAGCACTGAATAAACGTACCACGGCTGCCACATAAGCTACTAAAATTACCACATGGATTAAATGAAAACCAAAAATAATCCATGTATACAATCCAAGGGGTGTGCAGACCATTTCAACCAGAATCATAAAGAATAGGTCTCGAATGGCCTGTTGCAGATCTTCTTTCACTATTCACCTTTGGCTTGGCCGTAAATCCTTTCTAAAAGGTTCTTTTGCAAAGCTTTATTATCGCGAATTTCAGTTAAAACGGCTTCCTTGCCCTTGAAGTTTTTATCACCCATGATGTAAGTCACATTATTTGGTCGTTCAATAAAACCCATATTAACAGAAAGTTTTAAGATTTCTTCTTCTGTGTTCACAATACCCTTATTGTAGTCGAATGTGAACTGTCCAGAGCGTCCAGCAACTCCGCGAGAAGATTCTGTCATCTCAACATAGATTTTATGGCCCGTTCTCTCTGCTTTGTCTTTAAAATCTTTGGTGTCTGTTTCTAAAGCATTTCCAAGAGCATCTTTTTTACCATCAGCTGAATTGTCACGTGAAACCTTCATGTAATACTCAAAACTATGCTTTTGGTGCCATCCACCGGCCATTTTCTCTTTAGGTCCATACATACCAGCGTCTAAGTTGCCTCGGACATGAGCTGTTGCGATCAAAGCGATCTTGTGACGTCGAAGGAATGGAGAGATAGCCATCAAACCCTTTTGGATTGTCATGGCATGGTCACCCATTTGATGATCTGTCACTGAGTCGGCATTTGCAGCCTTAACACCCTGAATACCCTGTAGGGAGTCAATAATAACTAATTTTAAAGGCATACCCTCCTCAACCATAGGAAATACATCCTTAGTCAAACGGTCAAAAATCAATTGTGGTTCATTGGCATTAAACACTGGATAGCGTTCTTCGTCAATATTCCAAAAAGGCTCTTTGTGACCCATTTCACGCATTTCTGTGTCAAACTTCATAGCCATTGCATCCTTATCCTTCGCGTGAAGGGCTGATACAAAGGCATCTGACACAATTGACTTACCAGCTTTAGGTTGACCCCAAAGAAGCAGGAATTCCATAAAAGAAAGTCCAGCAGACTTGCTGAAAGTCCAATTTAAGCTTGGAGAAACAGTCTGAATTGTATTTTCTAGAAGGTATGGGTTGTACTCACGGTCAACCGCACCTTCCATTCGATTCAATTCTTTCATCCATTTATTTTTACTCATAAATCACCTTAAACAGCTAATTCGCCGTTTTTGTAAGCTTGTTTCATTCGACGATAAATGATTTTGTTAACATTAATGATTGTTTGGCGTTGAACTTCTTGAGCTTGTGGCACGCCTTTATCGTTGATATAGTATGCCATTTTCTTAGTAATTTTAGCTCGATACTCTGGTTTTGTGTCAAAGTGTCCTGCTTCTTTTGCCATTCTACGAATTTCTTTAGCTTTTTTACCGTTCATATCATCTCCTATGTTACACTGTCTAAATCAGTGTAGATTAATAAAGGTTTTTGTGTGCTGCCAAGTGGAATAGAGCCGCCAGACCAAGAAATGGTTCTGCGATCTACTTCCATTCCATTATCAGTACCTAGAAACTTTTTTAGTTTCTTAGAGAAAGATTGGTGTGTTCTTGCTGTGAACAATGCAGAAGTGTAAACCTTCTCACCTTTGTTTCTGAATTTAATAGCGTAAATTTGCATAAACCCTCTAATATTTGTTTGAGTTAAAACTACCTTTAATTAGGTCCATTTGAACCTTCATGTATTTGCAAGCGTTTTCAAAAACTTTAATCTTATCTTCCATCAATTGATGCATTGCCTTAAGCATATCGATACGATCTTGAATTTTTTCCAACTCTTGATTTTTTTCTAAAAATGCCTCTCTAAGAGTTGCATTGTCTTTCATATCCACAGTTTTTAAAAACGCTGGATATTCGTCGAGAATGAGTTCGGATTTTTTCTTCCGATACATTTTATCAGCTTGTACGATTTCAAAGCCAATAGATCTAATATTGGCTCTGGCTTCACGATATCCTTCGTTAAAAGCATATGACAATTCTGAATATGTGGACGGATTAACAATTTGAGACTCAACCAAACGACTTTCGCCTTCTTTAATTTTACCGAAATACAGTGTAACTGCTTGACGGTCCTGAAAAGCTGGCACTACCAGCTCTACAGTTTGTAATTTAACAGGAAGGCTAGAATCACTCATGAGCTAAGTGCTCCAATTGATTTTAAAAATTGATCTACGGAAACCTCACCCTTAGGCGGTGCAGCTGGAATCTCAGTTTTAGTGGCCACTAGAGTTTCTGTTGTAGGTACCGCTTGTGCAACTGCTTGTTGTACAACTGGTGGTTGCGTAGTCATTGTTTGGGTAGGTACTTGCTGACTAGCAATTACTGGTGTAGATTGTGTTGTTTCTTCATCATCTCCACCATCATCATCTGAAGCAGTCTCGTTACCTGCACCAAGAAGGCGGTCAACAGCTGTTGCACCTTCTTTAACGATTTGAGAAACTTGAATTGCAGTCAACACTGGATACATACCAGAAAGCTCATAGGCTTCATCAGAAAGACGATCGATAATAGATTGATCAATCACATGAACCTTGTCTTCTTTGTATGTTTTACCGTTAATTTGCACGTTTTCTTGGTATACAGTTACTTGGTAAGCTGTATCGTTAAAATTGCCGGTTGGATTAGATCGATTAAAGTTAAAAAACCGTCCATTTTCAATTGAAAGTGGGTCAACTCCAGTCTTGCGCAAATCTTCAATTTGAGTTTTCAATAACTTGAAAGCACGAGAGCCGATCTTTAACAATCCAATTTTACCCTGAAGGTCAATGGCATTAAGATAATACTTAGCATCAAGATTGTAACGCTTAAGCTCTTCCGTTACTGTTTTAGCACGCGCCAAAGCAGCTGCATCTTGTGGATTTGCACGAAGAGTTTTAACAAGAGCGTCTTTTTCAGCCTTTAAAGCTTCACGTCTAAGGTGAGCATCTGATTCAACCTCAACCATTTTATTTTGATAGTTTACCTTACGAACGTCTTGGAATGGACGATTCTTGCCAGCGGAGTTTTTGTATCCCCACTCAACACGATAGTACTCATACCACTTGCCTTGTTTAGCAAGTTTACCCATAGGAGGAAGAATACGATAAACATTATCTCCGTCCTGAATTTTAAAAACGGTCTTACCTGAGCCGTATTTCGCCTTACCTAATTCCATCTTTCTCTCCTTGTTGGTTATACCAAACTTTGTCTAATTTTTAAAAGGCTTTTTTCAACAGCCTTGGTTGTTACTTTGTCCACTACATCCAGTGAAATGTTTTTAGTTTTATCGTCCACTTCGCCAGTTGCAATAATATGTGTGTTTCTTGTTAGAGAACGCTTTAAGCCTTTTGACAACTCTTCTACCGTTGCTGTATCAGAGGTGTAAAGAACTACCGGAATGGTCTTTCCTGAAAGCTCTGAATTCAAAACTTTATCGGAAATCTTATCCATAGCGTCGATTCCAACAATCTCACTTCCTACTTTCTCATTAATAGCCGACTTTGTCAATGACAAAAGTTCATTTTTATCTTTAATTTGTTTTTTATATTTCGATTCAAAGATAAGTGCTGGATAACTCACGATATCTAGATCGCGAGCCTTGTCTTCCAATGCGTTGCCGATATGCTCAAAGAGATTTCCAGAAGAAATTTTATCTTTGTAAAGTACTTCAGGTACTTTTTCGATCATTTCGTTGTAAAAATCCTCTGCGTTTACAGCAAAGCAATCGTACTTCTCTTCGGCAGTTTTAGCAAACTTGTCAGCTTGATCTCCAGTAACAATAATAAAAGCTGCACTTTTAAGTAGCAATTTTCGATAAGATAATCGCAAATCTTTAAGCTGTTCTTTGGCTTGGGTAATATTTCCCAATCTTACCCTACGCGTTTGTGGGTCATTGCCTGGGTCTGAAGCAGCAATCGCTTTTTGCTGTTTGATCTTTTCGGCAAGTTCTTTCAAAGTACTCATGTACGCTCCTTGTTCATCTTCATTTGTGATAATACCACAAAAAATCACACTTCCATGTTTTTTTGAGGAATTGCTTTAAAATAATGTTGTTTCCAATTTCGAGTGTTTTGGATTTTTCTAACTACCTTGCCGGTCATAACAGCTGTTGATTGGCTGCTACCGGTCATTCGGTCTAAGGCATTGTTTAAGCCTAGAGATAGACGTTTGTCTCCACACTCTGAATAAACATGAGTCTCACCCTTACGATTTAACGAATAATTAGAAGAAGGCAATCTTTTCCCTTTAATATCAACGTTTTGCACAATAATTACTCTTTTATCACACATCGCTGGATAATAAGGATGTTTGTTAATATCGGATCTTTCATTGCCTGCAGCAGCTACAACCTGAATACCACTGTCAAGAGCATATTTTACTAGTTTGCATTCATCGGCGTCAAAGTCATTTCCACCACCAGAATAATTAATCACATCAACACCCAATTCAATTGCCTTTCTCATAGCACGCTTCGAATTTGATTCTGAAAATAAAGTATTGTGATCGTGATAGAATTTTAAAGCTACAATACAATAATCCACATCATCGATGTCCTTACCGATTAAGCCAGCAATGTGTGTGCCATGCCCATGAACATCTTGTGTGCCGTAGCCAGTAAAGTCCTGATGACCTTCGTCACAGATTTTTGGGAGTGTAAAGCCTGCTTTTGTCCAATTGGATTTAAAATCAAAACCAGTATCAATAACTGCAACTTTAATTGTGTTTTTGCCAGCTCTTAACATCAAAGAAGATTCTACTTTAATTTCAGGTTCAGACTGAGGAGTTCTTTTTGAAATTACAAAAACCCCGGTCATGAAACATATAAAAATCGATAAAACCACCCCGATGATTTTCATAATTACCAAGCTTTCTCGTTAGTATACCAGTGATCTGCACTAGCAGATTCCAAAACTGCTTTTTTGATATAAGTTTCAATAGCTTGAGAATCAGTCAATAAGAAATTTTGGTTAGCTATTACATAATCCATTTTAGCTTCACCATAAAAATAACCCAATATCATGCGAGCAATACGGTTGTCATCGTTAAAACGAGAACCTTGTAAGTGTTCATTTTCATTCATAAATTGAACGTAATTTTGCTTAGTAGCTTTAATTTTAAAAACCAAAAGGTCAAATCTTTGTTTATCGAACTTGTTTAAATCTGTCAGCATCATAATGCCTCCTAACAAATACAGAATAACAAAAATTACAAAAAGTGTCAAGCTGTAATTGCAGGTTCTTCCACAATAATCTCAAAAATGTTCGTATACGGCTTATCTGCCTTCTTTTGATACACAAAATATGCAATACACCCTTCTGTTAGATCTGGTGGATAAATTAATTGGCCTGTATTGTAATCGGGCCATAAAACTTTTTCTGAGATGTATCCAGATGAGTCAATGATCATTTTGAGAGCTTTTTTGTTGCCGCCATCATATTTAAAGGTTTCGCATTTTAAGACATATCCAGGCACACAAAACTTCGCATCTTTAGTTAAAAACGTAGAATCAATCTGTTGTAAATGCTCACCTGAGATTAAAATAGTATCCCGACCCCATTTATCCATAATGGTACTATGGTGTCCACCTGTAGTGATTGGTAATTTAGAGTCTTTTTCCAAAACACTTTGTAAATCCAATGTCATGCTAGGAAAGATAGATTTTTTAACAAGAAAGTCTAGTTTTTTCTTATAGGTTAAAGAACCATAAAAATCATCACAATGCTCTTCAGCAGGTCCGGCAGCAATCAGCTTGGCCTTAAGATTCTCAGTTCTTTGGACTCCTTTAAGGTCGCCCTCAGCTTGAAATTTAGCAATGCGAGCATCGTAATCTTTGATTTTTTGCTCATGCTCAACAAGCTTAACCGCTCTTTCATATTTTGAGATCTTACCAATTAAAGATTCTTTTTTGTCAAATAACGAATCCAAAGCACCAACGTGAATTAACTTTTTGGTCATGTTGTAGCCACACGCTTTTTTGCGAACAAAATCTGTGATGTCGCTGTATGGACGTCTAGAGATGATTTTCTCAGCTGCAGCAGTACCAATACCAGAAATCATGGATAGTTTGTTACGAATTTTACCTAGATTGTAATCCACAGTCATTTCTTCATTTGAAGTATTAACGTCTGGTGGAAGAACCATGTCTTTTACGTATTTGTAGAATACTTCGTTAATTTCCTTTTGATCGGCATTGGAAAGCACAGCTGCCCACCATTCAAGGGGGTAATAATACTTAAAAAATGCACAAGCATATGAAACCACAACGTATGCAACGGCATGAGATTTATTAAATCCGTAACGTGCGAACGTTTCCATCATAGACCAGATTTTCTTAGCCGTTTCTGGGTCAGTTCGTTTCGAGGCACCTTCAATAAATACAGGCCCTAAACTATCAAGTAATTTCTTTTTCTTCTTACCCATCCCGATACGAACGTTCTCTGAATCCTCAACGTTCATTTGACCAAGTTCTTTGGCAATCTTTGTGATCTGTTCTTGGAAAACCAAAATACCATAGGTTTCAGGAATCAATTCTTGTAAAATAGGAATGTCAGAGACAGATCTGCCATTTTTACGTTCGATAAATTCTTCCACCATGTTTCGACCGGTTTTAGGGTCTCTAAAGTCTTTTGGACCCGGACGCTCTAAAGATGTGATCGTAGCCAAATCAACGATATTGGTTGGTTTAACTTTTTTGACAGTGGGTGTGGAACCTGCCGAATTCAATTGGAATACAGTTTCTGTTTTTCCACTAGAAAGCATGTCGTAAATTTCTTTATCCTGTGGTAAATCCCATACATAGGTGTTTTTGCCCTTATGCATGAAATAACCAGTTTTCATGTTTTTATCACCATGATGCTGGTTAATGTATTTTAAACACAAGTTGATATCTTTAAGTGATGAAATCACAAGGAAATCGTATTTGACCAGACCTGCATATTCGCATTCTTTGGCTGTGGGTTGGGTGATACGCTTCACACCACCAACTTCAAAGGTAGGGATAATATCTTCAATTGGCCTATCTGCGACAAGGTAGGCGCACGCATGGCGTGAATTCTGTCGGGCTAATGATAGAGCCCTTTTAACAATATCCCACTCTTGTGGACGTTCCTGTGCGTATTTTTGCAGATCTTCGTTCTTATCAAATAATCCTGGGTGATATTCGCCCTTGTCATCCTCATACCCTAGAACATATTCGTAATCATCCACACCTTGAGGGGTATTAGGAAGACTTTTGGCCAAAGCAGAGATTTCTTGAGCAACAACGCCCTTATTCAAGAATCGATTTGCATCCAAGATAGCTGATTTAATACGCAAAAGGGTTCTAGTAGAGACTTGAGCGGCTTTGTCGCCATATTTTTCAAATAAATAGCCAGAAGAGCCGTCTTTACCCACCAAAGGTACGCGAGACTCTAAGTCACAGTCAATATCGGGTAGATTGCCTTGTTTAACACGGTCCATAGTTAAGAAACGTGGTGAAGACAATCCTAGTTTAATAGGGTCAACGTGAGTAATCCCCAATAGATATGAAATTAAAAAACCACCTGCAGAACCTCGACCAGGACCTGTCAAATAGCCATTTTTTTCATAATAATCGTAAACGTCAACAATGGGTAAGAAGTATGGAATAAGATTGATGACTCCATTGCCAGTTAATAATTCTAGCTCTTCTTTGTATTGCTTAACGTATCGTTCATCATCCCAAGGCATACGACCAACCTTAGCGATTTGTTTTTCCAATAATTCAAGCGGGTCGCCTTCAGGGGTGGGCAATCGATAGTCATATTTAAGCTTGAATTCTTTGAACAATCCAGCCCATGCATGAGAATTATTTACCATAGTCTGAATGGAAGTCTCAGGCAATGCAAGTTCACCAGTGAGATATTCTTTAATCTCATCCACAGTGGCAATAAATTGAGATTGATAAATGCGCTTTTCCTCGCCAAGCTTCATATCTTGGACGACTTTATCTTCCTTTGTGGCGTAATAAGAATTGTTGTTGATCAACAAACGATCTTGGTCACCATATCGATGTGCAAGAGCCATAACAAACTGATTGGCTTTCGTTTGAATATCACCACCAGGAATATCCTGATAAGTGTTCAAAAGCTTAGCTTTTCCGATAAGTTGATTCTCTTCTTTAACTTTAAAACGAACACCATCGATAAATACAGCCAAAACTTTTGTATGTTTATTACCACGTCGAGTTAATTCAACAGCCTTAGCTTTTTCGTACTGGTCTGTTTCAATGCGATCGTTAGCTGGGATAAATACTTCTTTTTCTCCCAACTGAACCTTAACAACTGTACTCCAATATTTATCCTGTTTGTAAGGTACAATGCTAGGATAGAAGTTTTCAGCTCCAAATAGATTGCGAAGTTTTTCGTAATATTTTAAACCAAGGTCAGCACGACCAACCAAAAGATGTTTAGAGACCATACACTCCACATTTGAAGTTGTGACAGTGACGTTGGATTTAGCCAATTCTTCCAGGTCTTTCCAGGTAAATAGTCCATAAGAGTTCTCAGCGACCCAAAGTCTTTTTCGCTTTGTGTCTGAGCACATTTTAACGATTTTTTGATATGCATCTTGGTCCTTAGCATGAACGACGATTTTAAAATACTTAATTTGTTCGGATGGTGTGTTTTTGATAATTTCACAATCGTCGTCTTTAAAAAATAACTCGACGCCAGCGATAACTTTCACGCCGACTTTTTCACCGTAGATATAGCCTTTAAGTACAGATGTTAAATATCCTAGGTCTGTAATTGGAAAGTAATTCAAACCCAGCTCTTTACTACGGTCGATCATTGCCTCAACAGTAGAGCCGGTAAGATAACTTTCAGGATGATTAACTGGGGAAATATGATTCATTAGCCCTCAACGATTGCTAGAAGTGAATTGGTGGTTCCACCGATCATATCTTGTTTTTTAGCTTGGATTTGTTTTCTCATGGCGCGATACACATCAATATTCATTCGAACGTCATCTTTAGCAGTATGAGCTTCACGCTTAGGTACGCCATAGTGCTCAACCAAGCTAGAAAGGTTGCCCAAATCCTCAGGTAGAATACCAACATCTTTTAAAAACGTTGTGATAGAAGATGTATCAATTGTGCGATAATGCACGTCTTTTTCAAATTCTTCTTGGGAAATCATTTGATTCCACAACATTTCTTTATCAAAAGCTACGTTGTGTCCAGCTGGCATGAAAGACCTTCGCTTACCCTTAATTTTGTTTCTGCTCAAAAATGCTTGAAGTTTTAACTTGCCCTCTTCATAAGTAATAGTTGCAGGGTCTTTTAGGTGTTCTTCTAAATTGATTTTATTAACATCCATAGCCTCTTGAACCACATTGATTTTAGTGATATCAGAAGGTTTTAGTTGCAAATAAAGCTCATCAAAAACATTTAAGTCTTTATCGCACAAAGCAAAATAAGCAGTTAATAAAGAGTGGATTTTTGGATTAGTTCCACCTGTTTCTGTGTCAAACCATAAATAATGCATCACGACCTCTCTCTATTATACCACAATTATTTTACAAAATCTCGTAATTTTTCCAAAGCAGATTGATAAACTGTTTCAATTTCACTTTTTGTCATCAACAACACCTTTTCAATTCTTTCGTCATCAATACCATCGGGGTGTTTGTTGACCAATTTTGTTAAGGAATTGCCAAGTCGAGGACAATAAATAAAATCGGGGTCTTCCATGATTTTCTTTTTCAAAACTTTCTTATCCTTCATTTTTTCCTTTTAGATGGATCAAACTGAACTATAACTTGTTGATTTTCTTCATTTTTACTTAAACGCTCAAACTCATTCATAGAGTCATCTTTCAACTTCTCGTACTTACTCTGGTCTCTTAATAACTTATTTTTAACGTTAATGTAAAAGGTTAGGTTTTTGTCAAGCGTGGCCTTTTCAGCCATAATCTTTTTATATTCAGCAGCAATCGTTACAATTCCATCTTTTTTTAGAATCTTAATGTTTTCTTCCATATTGAGTTTCATGGACTCTAGAAACACCAAATCACCTTCAACAGCCTTTAGATCACTTTCAATAACCGTCAATTTCATAACAAGTCCCACGATATGATCCTTGAGCTGTTTAAGTTTTTTGTCCTGACTCATTAATTCTATTCCTATATTCACAATCACCACAGGCGATGATTGTCACAACACCCAGATTGACCCTTCTCATGTTTGTGGAGCTACAGCGTGGACAAACTTTGTCAGTTTTAACTTCTGTTTTATCTTGAATTTCTTGTTGAATAAAATCTAGAGTTTTGTCTCTGGAAATCTGCATCAAGTATTCTGCTGTGGCTTTTAAATCTTCTTCTAGAGATTTATTTCTAGATTTCAATTTATTAATATCTCTTTCTAATCGCACAATCACTTTTTCAAGTTTTTCTTCATTATTGTGAGGTTTTTCGGTATGTTTTTTTCTACCCATGTTGCACCTCTCATATTGTTATATTACCATAAAAAAGGCTCCTTTCGGAGCCTCTTAAAAAACAATATTTTTATTTTTAATGTTATTTCTTTTGAACGTAAATTGGAAAACTACGGAAGAAACAAGTGTTTCGCTTTTCAGTTTCAACATAGTAGTTCATAATTTGAACTGCCTCAGAACAAAAAGCTTTTGAATCAGCATAATCATCTTGGCCAGGTACAGAACCATTTACCATCATTCGACCTTGTCCGTACTGAACCGGCTCGTGCCAGTGACCAACTCGAAAGAAATGAACTACTCGACCAAGTTGTACCTGTCTCTTGGCCATTTGATTGGCCATAGTATCTCGATTCAGATTCTTAAGTTCGTCTCCGTGCTCATAAACAACTGTGTTTCCATAGATTGAAATGGCAGTGTACAAACTCTTAGAAATTTGGAAATGAACATTTGTAAGTCCAGAAGCTTTGCAAAGCATTTCTAGGGTGCTGTAAATAATAAAAGTAAGATTATCCTCACCTGGTTTTTGGTAAGTTTTGTTGTGACCAATACGATCGTGATTACCAGTTACGCAAGGAACGTCAATCTTAATCCCTGTGTTTGCAATTGGCAAAATCAAGTCGTAGAACATAGAATTAATTGCTTCTTGAACCTGACGTGAAGTGCTGAATTCACAGCCTTTTTCAGATTCTTGTCCGTGGAAGTCTGCATTCTCAATAATATCACCAATTAAGGCAAGAACAACACGTTCGACATTAAAAGACTTTCCCTCACGGATGATTTCTTTCACCACAGAATCGGAAATCTTGCGAACGCGCTCACGGATTACTTTTATATCAACGAAGTTTCCATCAATATTGTCAATGTATTTGCCGTAATGAACGTCAGAGAATAGCAACTCTAACGTCATGTTCTTTTTGGCTTTGGACTTTGCAGCTTGCTTGGGTACTTTATACTTTGTAAGTGACATTTTCTTGACAGTGTTTTGAATCGTCTCGATTAAATCGTCACGTTCATTCCACTGTTCAATAATAGACTTATTTTCTTTCGCTGTATATCCACTGTTCTTTTTAGTTCGATGGATTTGCTTAAGTGTCTTGACATGAATGTCAGCAGTGTCAAGATAATTTGCATACCTCTGATAACACTTTTTAATGCTTTCAAAGTTACGATCAGTTCTGAACTTTTTATTATACTTATCGGTAATTTCTACCCAAGTAAGATCTGTCGTATCTTTTAAGTTGATAATGTAAGCTATCTCATTATCAGACCATTTTTCAACCATTTGATAGCCTCGCTTTAAAAAACAGCCTATTGTGCAGGCTGTTGATTTTCCTCATAATTTTTTTTAGTCTTGGGGTCAGCAATTTGATAGATCTCTGTAATTTCGAATGGATCTTCTTCTTCACTATAACCTACAACTTCACCCAGTTTTTTACCAATAAGAGCTTTTTTCAGTTCTGGGTCTACAGTACCAACTGCAAACTGAACTCGTGGATTAACGACATTTCCTTGTGCGTCAACAGTTCTTCCAACCAAGAAAGATTTGTCGCTAACTTCACCTTCGTTGTCACCAACCAATGCACCCATATCTAATAGATATTTAATACGACCTGCAAGTTCTTTTTGGTTTTCATCCAAAATGATTTTATTAACAGAATCTGTGTTTAAACCACCATCTTCTGCAGCTTTAATTGAGGCGTTTAAACGCTTATTAAGCGCAACTCCAATTTGACGTGTTTTGTCGATTTCATCGGCAAGAATGTTCACCTTTTCTTCGAGAATTGCAACTAACTCATTAATTTGAGCCTGCAGGTTAATCACCTTGTTTTCAAGGGCCTCGATCTTTTGAGCTGCATTCAACTTTGCTGGTTGGGCTGCTGGCTTAGCTTCGTTACTCATTGTCATCTCCTCTATTTTTCTTGGCAGCGATAGCCTGTGCAATCGCTACATTAAATTGATCTGTTGAACTTTTTGACATCGAACCAGATTGTTGCTGGGTCGCATATTTCATTTCTAATTCAGCTGCTGATGGCATTGGCATTTTAGCAACTGGAGCCTTATTTCTAGCATTTCTTTCATTTGCTTGGCGAATTCTTTCCGCTTTCTCTTTAGGGGTCATTTCATGAAATGGTTTGTTAGAAGCTGTTTTAAGATCTTCTTGTGCAATGGCCATAATTTCATCTTGAGTTAAATCCCTGCCAAGTCCAGAAGGTCTTACCTTAACAGTTTTTTTGGGTTGTGGTTTTGGCTGAGATGGCGGTGCCGCTTGTGTTTTTTGTTGTGGTTGAACTACAACTTTCTTTTGAACTGGCTTAGTTGGTGGTTGTTCAACTGTTTGTTTCACCTCAGTAGGGGGTTCTGTTTTTTTAATTTTAGCCAATGGCTTTAAACCAGAGCTAGGAGTACTTGTTAATGGCTTAACGACCTGTTGTGGATTTGCAACAATCGGTTGCCCAATTGACTTACCTAAAGTGCCTTTATAAGCTAGTTGTTTTAAAAACTCTACTTCAACATCATTAAACTGTGATTCTGCAGGTGCTGTATTAACTTTAGCAGCTGTAGGTTCACGCAAACCAAGTAAAATCTCAAGTCTTTTAACAATGTAAAATTTAAGTTCGTTTTGAACATTTTTAATTGCCTGTGGACTTGCATCCACTCCTTCAAAAAGATTGTGATTAATGAGTAATTCATAAAGTTTGGCTTGTTCTAATCGTAATCTAGCGTTATAGATTACATTAGATTCTGTATTGGTTAATTCAAAAGCAGCCTCATCGGAGATTTCTTCCAAAACCTCTTCGTTTGCCTCTACCAACCCTGGGCTAGAAGCGTATTGCTCCGCAAGCTCTTCTGCTTGCTGCGCATCTTCGGCCATCAGTTGGTATTCTGACACCGATTCTTCTTTATCCCACATATTTGCCATAATTACCTCTCAAGTGTTATTATACCACAAAAATATCAACCTTCGCAGGCCGCACACTCTTCTTTGCTACGAGATGCAAGATCTCCACGAATAACACCCTCACTTCTGCAATAATACAATGATTTAATGCCAGTCTTCCAAGCTTCCATATGCACTTCATGGATATACTTGGGGTCTGAATTGGCACCAAAGAATACATTGATAGATTGACCTTGATCAATCCATTTTTGTCTTTGTGCAGCTTGTTTAATGATAGCAAATTGATTGATTTCCATTGCACTCATAAACACTTGTTTTTCTAAATCTGTTAAGAATTTTAAATGGTTAACAGAGTTATTGTTTTCAATAATAGACTTCCAGATTTCCGGCGTATCCTTGCCTTTTGACTTTAACAGATCTTCAAACACAGGATTTCTGCGAATAAAAGTTCCTTTTGCTGACTTTTGTGAATAAATAGCTGCAGGAATGGGTTCAATACCAGCAGAATGTCCGCCGCTAATTAAACTGTTGCTTACTGTTGGTGCAATAGCGATTAAATGGGTGTTTCTTCTATTATAACCTCTACACCATTCTGGCTCGCCTTTTTCAATAGCCAATGCTGCAGTTTCTTTTTCGGCATTTGTCCTAATGGTTCTAAAGACTTGTGCATTAAGCATCATAGCTTCAAAACTATCGAACGGAAACATATTCTTTTGTAATAGCGTATGCCATCCAAGAACACCAATTCCAATGGCTCGACCTTTAATGGCAGCTCTTCTAGAGGCTTCTAGACCAGGCACCATCTTTGACTTAACAATGTATTCTTCCAACACTGCATCAAGAAAACGAACTGAGGTTTGAACAACATCAGTATCTTTCCATTCTTCCCATTTCACCAAATTAAGTGAAGACAAACAACATACAAAGCTATGATCTGGGTCAGTATAAAGAAAAATCTCAGTACAAATATTAGATGTTTTTACATCTAGTTTGTTTCCTTTGTAGCACTCAGGGTTTTGTTCATTTACATTATCTGTGAAGAAAAGGTATGGCTCACCAGTTTCCACACGTGCCTTAAGGATTTCTTGCCATAACTCGCGCTTCTTTTTATCACCAGCAAGTAAAGCATTCATCCAGTCATTGGTAACACAAACACCATGGTTCAGGTTCATACAGCGACGATTAACATCACCAGTGGGACGACGCATATTAATAAACTCTTCAATGTCTGAGTGATCTGCAGGTAGATAAACAGCTGAGGCACCTCGACGAGTAGAGCCTTGCGAAACACTTACCGTGGTGGTGTCGTAGACTTTTGCCCACGGAATAATGCCTTCTGAACGACCATTGCCACGAATGGCAGTGCCACGACCACGTATATCACCGAGATAGATACCAACACCTGCACCATTTTTTGAAAGCATTGCAAGCTCATGAGATTTGCCGAATATAGAATCGACAGAATCACCCACGTGAATTGAATTGCAAGAGATGGGTAAACCGCGACTTGTTCCCATATTTGACAATACCGGCGAAGCAGGACAGAGCCAGTTTTTCCACATCGCGTTAAAAAACTTCTTAGACCATTTTGAACTTTCTTCATAATAACTCCCAGCAGCATTGGCTACCCTAGTGTACATTTCCAATGGGGTTTCGTTTGGAAGAAGATATCCACCGCTAAGTGTTTTGTAACCTTCTTCTGTCATCCATTCTGGAGCTGCCTTAATATCTTTAAGTTCTTGTAGTGTCATTTTCTTCATCCCAAATTTTAGAAAAATCAATTGTACCTTTAGAGTAATCAGAAACCCTAGAAGCAAAGAAGTCTGAATGGTTTACACCGGCACTCATTACATCAAACCATTCCATGCGTGTAAGTGAGTCTTTGTCGATATTTTTCCAATTAATCTTTAAATCCAAGTCTGTTAGCTTGGTATTAGCTCTATGTCTAATAAAAGCTTTAAGATCAACAGGGTCTAATCCTTCGATAGGGCCGAGTTCAAACGCTTTGTCGATAAATTCGTCTTCTAATTGCACAGTTAAACGAGCTGCGTCATAAATGTCTTTTTTAAGCTCATCCGTCCAAATAGCTGGAAATTCCTTAATAAGAGTCCTAAAAAGCCAACATCCAGCTTCTGAGTGTAAGGATTCATCCTTAATACTAAAGGCAATGATTTGACCTAAGCCCTTCATTTTGTTGAAGCGACTGAAGTTCAATAAAACCGCAAAGGAGCTGAATAGGTTTACACCCTCGTTGAATCCAGAGAAGATAGCAATAGATCTGGCAATTTCTTCCTTTGTTTTACCTTTAGTTTCGATTAAACGATCAATTTTGGCTTTGGCTGTAGGTTCATGCAAGAATGCAGAGAAATCCTCTAGGCCCAGGGATTGATTCAAATATGCATAGGATACGGCGTGTACAGACTCCATACTCGCAAAAGCCGCTGACATCATTTGAATTTCGGGCTTTTTAAACCATTTGGCGATCATTTGTGACCAATATTCTTGAATAAACACTTCTGATTGGGTAAAACCCTTGAGGATGTGACCAATAACATTGCGCTCGGCATCTGTTAAAACCATCTTCCAGTCATTGATGTCTGACGCCATGGCTATTTCTGTATGTAGCCAGTGGCTTTGTTGTTGAAGCTCCCAAAATTTGTATGCTTGTTCATACTCAAAGGGAGCGTAAGTGGCACGAGGTACCAGTAAACTCATTGAAACTCCTCTAGAAAATGAAAATACGGCGCGTAATTAACACTGAAATAAACAATAGGATAATTCGAAAGAATGCCTGGCCATAGCTACGATACATAACCTGGTTAGACACAGCTTCGTTGGAGCCCTGAGCTTGTTGTTCTTTAAGTTCCAAAAGTTTTTCGACAAGTTTGTTTTTTTCTTCGGTTTGCTTACGCACACTGTTTCCCCATCCTTTATCAAGATAAAATTGGATGGTTTTTTGTTTTTCTGCAATTTGCTCTTCCAGGAACTTAACCTGTTCAGTAACTGCAGTTGTGTTACCTTGAAACTTAGTTCCAGATAACAATGTTTGTGAAGAAATTACAAATAGCATTAATGAAAACACACCAGCTCTAAGGGTATTGACCCAGACTTTATTTTTCCAGCCTTCGGTTTTATAGCCACTTAAAAAAATAAAAGCTACTTCTGTAAGAATAGCTTTAATATATGTTTTTGTATCAGGTGTTTGTCCATCAGCATAGAACGTAACAGCTTCACTCACTAGAAATGCTGTAATAGACACCAAGAAAGCAAAATAGAATGTATTTTTATAATTAGAAGTGATGGTCTTTTTAAGCCATCGTTTAAATCTTCCTTTTTTCCATTCTTTTAGGGAATCTTGGTTTAGAGCAGGATAGATGCTTGCAGAATCATCATCCAAAATCAATTGAACAAGTCTATTCAACCTGTCCAAAAAAGACATTTCTTCGTTAACCACATCCTCAGAGCGAAGCTCATATTCAGCTCGCATCGCATTGATTTGGTTGGCGATTTCCTGTCCGTTAGAGATTTTGGAGTCGTTTTTTTCTCGCAAGCTTAGCTTTCCTTTTTTCTTCTTTTTCAGCAAAATACACATCATATTTAGCTGAAGCATTTTTGATCAACTCGTCAATCTCTTCACCAGTATGATCAAGAATATTCATAACTTTTTTCAATTCATCACGGATGAAATTCTCTCTATCCGTTTTTATTTTGTGACAGCTCGGTTCACCATTATTTTTCTTCATGGGGGTTGAGCAAATCACTTGGAGATTGCTGATGTGACAAAATACACGTCTAACAATCTCATCATATGTCATAGTAGACTCGGCTTTCCACAATGGAACTACGGGGTCAATATGATCAACCTGTACATTTGCCTGCTGGTATAGCTTTTGACAAATAGCACAAGTGTAACGAACCTGATTTTTTTTGCCAGGTTCGCCGTCTTTTTTTGTTTTAGGTGGAAGTTCAACCCTAGCAGCTTTAAGGACTTCTTGCATTTGAGGGGACAACCTAAAGACACGACGAATCGCACCTTTAATTTGTCCACGCTCCTCTACCCAACGTCCATTGGCATCGTAGGCTGACTTATTCGGCTTTAGCCTTCTCATCACTGCCGCCTTTTTTCTCAACAATTAAAAGGTGCAGGTAAGCCATTTTAAGCTTAAGGGCCTTTAGTGTTTCATTATAAGGAGCTTGATATTCTTTAACATCGTTTTTGGCTTTAATTAAACCCTTGTCGGTTGATTTAGCCATCTCTGTTTCTTCGCGATAAACAGCATATCGTAGTAAATTTTCATTCAATTTTTCTACAGGTAAATTGTCTACGCTTTCAATAAATTCAGGAAATTCATTGCGTACTTTTGTTTTTAGTACTTCTTCTTTATCCACTTCGCTCATTGTTCTCTCCCTCCGTTTTGGAAAGTTGTATTAATTCTACATTTTGTAATCTACCAGCAAAGGGAAAATATTCAGGTGCTAACTGAAGACGTTCCTTCAAAGGCAGTGTTTTTTCAATATTAGCAAGCATTAAATTGTGTAATTGGCCAATAAACAACTCGGCTTGGTGGGAGTATTTAAACTCTTTATAACCAAGATACTCATCGTTCTCACCTAGTAATAATACCACAACCATACTAATCTCTGTAATCAAATTTAGGAAGTTTTTTAAAACAATCCTTACTATTTAAAACTGTAATTGTACCTTCAATAATAGAAAGTACATTTGCTTCGTATGAATCAACCATACGCTTCTTTTCACCCAAATACTTAGGAAAGGCAGAATTCACGAAGAATCTTTGTGCTGAATCCCTAATTAGCTCGTAATCATGCTTATCAAGCATAACTGGTGTTGACAGTAAATGAGCATATTTATCAATCAACAATTTCAGTGTTTTCTTTCGTGCTTCAGGTAGTTGTTTTTCGATATTTTCAAAAAACTCAATCATATCTGCTTCAAGTCTATCGTTAATGCTCATTTGTCTCTCCTTAGTAATAATACCACAAATCTAGCTCGCAATTGAGCTTGATTCACCATTTTTTACAACCAGAATAACATCCGAGACCATTTCTTTCAACTCAGAACTATGATCTACCATAATAATTTTTTTGTTAGTATCCACTTGTTTTAAGATTTCTAAGCAATTTTCCTTACATACAGAGTCCAAACCATCAAAAGGTTCGTCCATAAAAAAGAAATTGGCACCCTTCGCTACTTTTTGTTCAATGACATCGATAACTGCTAAATCGACTGCTAAATCGACAGCTGTCTTCTCACCACCCGATAGGGAATTGATGGGAATGTCATTATTACCGTCTATATTGATAATGGCGGTAATTTCGTCTTTAATTGAGCCAGTTTTGGTTTCCTTGCAATTCTCAAAATAGATCGTTGAGGTGTTCATATTTGGAATGGCTGACAAAATATTAGTCGCTGTTTCTCCGATAGCATCTAATGTATCTTGGAAGGTCTGTAAAACATAAGCCTTGATTAATCTTTGAGATTCTTTGGCCACTACCAGCTTTTTACCCAAATCGTTTAATTTGGTGGTTGAGTTTTGAATCTCGTTTTGTTTTCTGGTAATTGAGCCTTGTAAAGCCTCTACATCCTTCTCATAAGACCTCATGGCGATCAAATAGCTGTTACGCTTGATTTCTTCACCATTTAAGGCAATTTCAGCATCCTTGAGCTTCTGGTTGATTGCATCGATGTTTTTTTGAGAATTCACTTCAATAGTTTTGATTTTTTCGTTATATTTCTGTCTAGCAATCGCATTTTCACTACCAACAGCTTCCATCATGGCATATTTAGTTGCATCATAACCGGCACGTTGTTCCTGTAATTGGATAAGTTCTTGATTATGCGTAGCAATTTCATTAATGACAGTCAAAAGTTTACTTTCTAGATCAGGCTTTGTGTCAATCTTACTTTTTAAGGCAAGAGCTTCGCTAATTTTTTGATCAATTTCACCCTTAATAGATTCAATAGAAGCTTTTGCGGAGTCACCGACCCAGTTTTGCATACATTTAGGACATTGTGATTGTTCTATATGGGCCATTTCAGCCCTAAGATCAGAAATTCTTTTTCCAGCCTTTTGAGCATCAGCAAGATAAAAAGGAATTTTATTGATTTCAGCTTGCAGGTTAACCTTAACATTCTCTAAATCTTTAATAAACCCATTCAATTCATTTCGTCGTGGTACCAAAGCTGAAATTTTTTGATTCAATTCTGTAGCGTCGATAGTTTTGTCCACAACAACTGGCACCTCAGCCACATCCTCTTTTACTTGCATTTTTAGAGCACGAAGGGTAATCTGAAGACCCTGAACGTCCTTGTTCATTTGCTCAATTTGCTCATCGGAATAGTTTTGAACTGGTTTTTGTTTTTCTGACAAAATTCTTTCTAGATCTAATAAAGAACTGCGATCTAAATCTAAAGTCCGTTGTGCGGCTGTGGCCTCTTCGTCCCATCTTTTAATATCAGCGACAATGGCATCGATATCAGTAATATGTTTTTCCAAACCTAATACAGAAACAAGAAATTTGTAGGTTTTAGAAGCGCCCAGGCCAAGAAAAAACCCACCTTCTTTTTGACGCTTATGAATCATTTTCTTAAAAATGGGCATCGGAAGACCGATTAATTCTTGTAATTTTTCTTCAGCTTGATCTGAATTTCCAGAAACCTTATTATCACCCATAGTGATTGAAAGACCATCTTTTTTACTACGAGAGATCGTCACAGGTTGCCCATCAATAACAAAATCACCCTCAGCCCACATCCCACTTTTAGTAAGACGAGATTGCAACAATGTTGCTGGAACATCGTTTAATCCCAAAAGATAATCCAATACCATCAACACTGTACTTTTACCAGAACCAGATGACCCACCGGTATTTAGATTTTTACCATCAATCTGAATGAGCTTTTCACGATTGGCAAATACAATTTCTTGATCATCCACAAAAGATCTAATTTGTCCAAAACGAAGGGCTAATAATTGAATCATTTATTCCTCTGTTTGTAGGCGTTCACGTTCTTTTTCAACAACGTCGTTCATAATCTCTAATCTTTTTGTCTGCAAACCATCGTCCAAGATTTGGGTAGACTTAGAGCTTGGAGCACCTAATTGTCTTTCTAGTTTACCAGTACCACACTCTCCGCAATTTAGAAATGGTGGGATTGATTTAACATCAGTAAAAAGTTTAGTGATATGGTTCTCACAATCTGGATTGTTGCACTGAAATTTAATCATTGGCATAATTCACCTCTGAAGCATCATACCATAAAAAAAGGCCCCTTGCGGAGCCTTTTGAAAAATATTTTTTAAAGTATTGATTAGTAACCTTTAATTACTTGTCGATTTTGCTTATCTTCCTGTTGTTTTTTAGCTTTTTGTTGGATTTCAAACAATTGCTCTGCAGTTAAAGCTGGTTTCTTTTCTTCTGAAGATGAAGAATACGAAGATCCATATCCACCGAAATATGAAGACCACATACTAGGGCCTGAAGACCCAGCCGTTGTATCTTGTGCTTTCTTATCATCTTTTTTCGTGTTATCTTTGAATAATGGCTCACCATCAATCAAAATATGCCAAGCTAGATAGTTTGTATTTACCGGGCATAAGTCATAATCAGAAGTAAATTCAATAACATGACCCATGTAAATAAATTTAGCTTCACTAACGGTTTTAGTTCCAGATAAAGACTTATCACATTGAGCTGTTACTACTCTATCCGCAAATCCTTCTGCAACACAATCTTTACCATCGCACCAAAATTCATTTTCGATTAAATCTGCATAGCTCTTCATTGTGTGTTTACCGTTTGTACGAGCAACCGCTTGCTCATTCATTCGATTTACACGCTTTAAATAATAGCTATATCGACTATCAAGTTGCCCTGGGAATTCACCATAGAATCCGCCGCGAGCTTTATGTGACATAAGAGTACCATCTCTTACAACCAAGCGTTCTCCTAGACCTTGTACGGTTTGAAAACCCATACTAGCTGAAAAAATACTGATTGTTTTAACCGGTCGTTTAAGACTTGATAAAATTTCAATCAACTCTAAACCTGCATCAATGGAACCACCTGGACTATTTAGAACTAAATAGATTGGATCTGTTGATTCTGTTCTAGAATCTAACTCTTTAGCTTCTTTAGCTAAATTAGCCACGGTATCACCATAAAACGCATTATTAAGCGTGATGGTATTATCTTTTGTCAAGATAATGGGTTGTTCGGACGCTGGCTTCCCAGCAGCTTCTTTTTTCTTGTCGGCCTCATTTTGGGCTGACGCCAATGCCAGGGTACTCACCATGAGTAAACTCAGCATAATTGCGATAACGTTTTTCATTTTCACCTCTGCCTCAATGGGCTTATATGTATAATACCACAAAATTAGCGACGCTCTGCTTGTTTTTTCATACTAGCAAGGGCTTTTACCAGATCACCGGCTGTTTCATCGGTAATTTCTAGAGTTTTGGCGTCTGTTTGTTTAATAGTTGCCGAAGCACCTAAACCAACATTGACATTCACCAGCGGTCCTTTTGGCTTGGTTTCTTCATCACCAGGCTCTTCACTTAATACCTTATCCAACAATTCAATTGCTTTGAAGTATTGGGTTACAATCTTACTGTCAATTTTTTCGATTACTTCTTGGTTTTTAGTAGATAGAAAGCTATTGTATTTCATCTCACAATATTGACCAAGAGCTTTTACAATTGTCACCAGGTTATTGGCACTATCAAGCTTTACCTGCTTAATCTTATCTAGAATGTTTAAGGAGATGTTTTCATAGTGTTTAAAACGATGCTCCATCCATCTAGAGCGATAGGCTAGATACATGATCAAATCCTTAGGAGCTTTTGTGATAGTTGCAATTTCAGCGTATGTTTTTCCAGACATGTAGAGTTGAAAAAACTTAAAAATATCGCCATCTTGCACACGAACAATACCAGGACAACCGTTGTTGATAAATTCCTGAACGGCTTCTTTTTCTTCCTTGGTCATGTCTTGAGGTAAATCAGGTAGAATTAAATCTGCCACTTTTTACCTTCTTTGAGAATTCTAACTTCAGTTTCTTTCCAAAACATAAATTTTACCCACATTCTCAGGTGTTCTATTCTTTTTTTAACGTCAGCTCGATTTAACTTGGTTCCTGGTTTAAAATAAAAATCATACTGAACTGCACCGGGCGATAAAGATTCTTCTTCTGCAACAAGCTTGGTAAAATCATAAGTAATTTTGGCGTTTACCAGCACTTCTTTGTCAAAGATCAAAAAAGCCCAATTTTTAAGGTTTTCAAGTTGAAAATCAGAAAGATTGCCAGTCATAATTACCATTTTTCTATGTTCATCTACAATAGACTGCTCTTCTTTTTTTACTTCTTCAGACACGAATCACCTCTTTTAAATATTGTTCAATATCTTGCTTTTTTACACCATCAATCGGCTGAAAAGCAGAATTAAGAAATTCATAAACAGACTGTGCTTTTTCTTTATTCGCACTGGATGTCTTACGATCAGAAGGTCTGGCTTTAATAGAAGCCAAACCCTTATATTTCTTTTTCATTTCATTAATCCAAGCGGTGGAACCAACCAGCTCTACATAATTCTTGGCACCTGGGATTAATTCTGGTTCTGGGTCGCCTTCTTTAATGGTATGTTTTTCAATTACAGTAACCACTTCTTTGGTAGAAATAAATTGCTTGGCTTTTACAGAACCGTCTTCATTATGGTCATAAATCCAAACTCCTTTAGATTCATTTGCATCTGTTAGGGTATCCCACTTAGGAGTTCCAACCTGAAAAACCTTTCCCATTTGCTTTTGTTCGTGAATGTGGCCAGTAATGATGTGTTCTTGAGGCACCAGTTCTGGGTTGAACATATCTGAGTACAAAGGTACGGTAAAATTTTGATGAGCAACCAATGTTTTTACAGCGCCATTGTAGTGTAGATCAGAAGCAGCTTTAAGAAATTCACCCTCATCGCTGTGGTATGGAATATAACCAATATTATCAATTACCACTGGTTTGCTGACAATTGTAACGTCTTCAATACCCTTAAATGCATTTAAAGCATTCATCAACTGTTCTTTTTCTTTACTACCAGGTTGGTCGTGATTTCCCACCAGAGCAATAACAAAGTATCCCTGAGAAAGTTTTTTGAAGTGTCTTTGCCAAAAATCAAGGACTTCAACACGAATAACAGCGTGAGTGTGCATTAGATCGCCAAGAAATTCGATCTTGTGTACATTAAATTCTTCAGCTTTTTTCAAAATAAAAGCCATTAGTTTTTCAGAGTCTTCTAAATTTCTTACAGTGACGTGGGGGTCTCCCACCCTTAAAATTCGCATATTATTCCTTTGGCGAAATAGTCAGCTTATAATACTCACAATTATAAACAGATTCAAGTGTCAAATTCAAATCTAACATTTCAGTTTGTTTATCAAAATCTCTGTATTTTTCTTTAAAATAAACCACCTTAATACCAGCCTGGTACATCGCACGACAACAATTAACACAAGGGGAAAGGGTACAAAATACAAAGCATTTGTCTGTGCTTACCCCATGTCTAGCTGAATTGTAAATCATGTTGGTTTCAGCATGAACAATGTAGTCGTACTTTTCAGGGCGAGTCTTGGGCAGTTTAGCATCTGGAGCACCACGAACAAAACCATTAAATCCATTTCCAAGAACCGCTCTGGTTTCGGAATGGATAAGTAACGAAGCGACTTTCGTCTGTTCGTCTGGAGATTGTTCTGCAATCGCCAAGGCTTGTTTATAATAACTATCCAAATGCTTTTGTTTAATCATACTACCGCTACAGCATGAACAGCATCTGCAAGAATAAAACGTTGCTCATTGCCTTCTAAATGAAGTGTTTTTTTAGACCATTCGAAAGTTGCAAGAACATCTTCTGGAAAATACACAGTTTGTCCCTTCTTCACGTCGATAGTATCCTTACCAATATTTACACGACCATCAGCTAAAGCTTTTAATCCAACTAACGTGTCTTTTTGCTTAATGGTAGCGTAGCCAGCATTTTTATTACTTGCCTCAATTTTCCCACTCCCTTTATAAGGCTCTAACATTAGCTTTCCGTTTACAGTGATCATAGATTAACTCCTTTTAGTCTAATAATTTTTCTTTCAATGTTTGTCAAAATTTTAGAACCTTCTTTGATTCTATCCATTAAATCGTCATGAATCAAGCGGTCTTCCGCACTTTCTGTATTGTCGTGCGCTAAATCATAAACACTCAACGCACTTTCTTCCTCTTCTTCATTTGCACTAGGATCTGCAGATACATAACTAGAACTATTCATTAATGTTCTAATGTGTAATTCAGAAATGGGTAATTTAGGTGCGCTTTTGCCTTCTTCTTTGTCTTGTTTAAAAGATTCATTAACGGCCTTTGTAAGCTCACCAATATCTTCTAATTTTAATCTATATTTCAATGCGTTAGCTCTATAGAGAATTTTCTTATCACTAGGGTACATTCTCAAGAATGTCTTGGAATACTCCTCAATCATAAAACCAACCATACGACCAATACATACGGAACGCCAAACCTTAGTATATTCGCCTTCATATTTATCAATACCGGCAATCAGTCCGTAAGTACAAATATCAATCAAATCCAATAGAGTTAGGTGTGACTTGGGGGTTTTGCGATAAAATAATTTTGCTCGATTGATCGCTAGTGGTAGATTGTTTTCAATCAATACGCGTCTAGCATCCAAAAAATCTTCATAATATCTTCGGGCTCTCTCAGGTACATTTCCACGCCAATTTTTAACAATAAAATCAATCATTTGAAAGTTAATGTTATATTGCATTAAAGCAACTGGGTCGTTTTCTTTAATAGCCTTAGAGATCTTACTAAAAACCTCATTCTTCTCACGAAAATACGGCTGGGCACTTAAAATGTTTTCTAGCTCCGAATTTTCTTGCTGCTGTTCTTCATCGTCATCATTATTAAATTTTTTGATAAATTTTCTATAGATTTCAACAGTTTGCTGATATTTTGAGATATGATATTTGAACTTCTTTTCCAATTCGACCACAAGCTCTACCTGGTCTTCTTGATTGCCAACCAATCCATCATTTTTAACAATAGTAGAATTGACAAGTGCTGCCAACTCTTGGAACTCTCTATCTGTAAAATTGTTAGGATTTTTTTTCATGTATATATATTACCACACTTTAAACATAATGAAGCTTACCACCAGCTTCTTTGTAGTAACCACATCGTTTAGCCAATGACTTGTCAAGGTCTGGTACATTCTTAACTCTAAAATCGTACACCATTGTATATGGTTTAGGTTGGTGTAAGTGTTTAAATTTTGAAATCTCTAGTTTTCTCGTAGATCTACCCATTGCACCTTGCTTTGTAGTAATCTCCGAAGCTCCACCCATCCAATTGATTGTGGCATGTGTAGGGTAGATATTGGTTCCAGTGGCAATAGCTTTAGTTCCAATAAGAATTTTAACCTCACCCTTATTAAACCTAGCAACTTCTTCCTTTGAAGACACTTTATTAAGTTTAAACTCTTGAGCTTTCTTTTTATCAGCAGAATGAACATAAGTAAAGGGAACGGTTAGGAGGGAAGCTAACATTTCGATTTGTTCAAGTTCCTCCACCAAGATAAGGGTGGAGTGTTGCTTCATTGTCCAATTCGCATTGGCAATTTTAGAAACGATCGAAGCAATGTTTCTATTGTATAAGAAATGAACTCGTTTACATTTAGTGGGATCTGCAATTTTTCTGGTATCTGGGGAAAATGTTTCGATGACTGTAAAATTTAATGGACACAAATATCCATCAGAAATTGCCTCTTCTAAACTCATATCCAACACATTCTTACCAATAATGGCATTTAAAAGTTTCTCAGTCCCATCATTACGAGTTTGGGTAGCAGAAACAAACATTCGATAAGGAGTGTCTTTTAAAACACCATGACATACATCATTAAGCTGCTCGGCTGCAAAAGTGTGAGATTCGTCCACCAGCATTACTTTTTTGTTTTTAAAGAAATTGTAGGCTGGTGTATCAGGCTCTAACATAGTCAATGACTTACCAATAGCAATTGTAATTTTTTTCTTAATATCCTTATAACCATCACCATAACCACCCACCATATTTTCACCCAGACGTAATTGAAACTCTTCCAAAAGCTCCGTAAAGATAGATTGACTTGGGGTTACAACAACCACATCTAATCCCATTTGCTGTGCCAATAAAAGCAGAATGTAGCTTTTACCACATCCTGTGGGTAAGCTGATATTTCCATGCTTAATATTGATTAAACGCTCAACCGCAGTGGTTTGATAAGAGTATGGTTCAAAGTCAGGCTTAACAGCCCATTTTAAGGGTTTAAGTGCTGGATATTCGATTTGATTTTCATATTTGTCAACATACTCCCCAACCGAAGGAATGGAGCCGGGTCTAAGCCAATATTCGCCATTTTCGTACTCAAGTAGGCAATTTTTCACTTTTGGTTGTAAAGCATCATGTAGTTCTTGCCATCCAATGGGATCTTTTTGCTTAAACCATCGATTTTTATAGTGTTTATTCAATTGAAAAGCCACACTAGTGTTGGTATAAGTTAATTTTTTTGTTAAGGCTACAACCTCACCCTCGTCAATTCTAGTAACAATGGCTTTGGTTGGACTGATTACTTTTACATCCATACCCTATATTACCACAAAAAATACAATCTTTAGTGTATAGGAGAGGCCATGGACGAAAAAAAACCGTACCTAATCACCGAAAAAGAATTGCTTAAAAATTACAAGCGTGAAAATATGCCAGAAGATCATCAAAAGAATCTGGATGAGCTTTTGGAAAAGATTAATAAAGTTCGATATGCATACAACAAGCCTATGTCTCCAACCTCAGGCTATCGTTCTAAAGAAGATCAAATTAGAATCTACAAAGAATTAGCGGTTAAGAGAAAAAAAGAATTTAAGGAATCAGACATTCCTTGGGGTTCAGCCCATTTAAAGGGAGCTGCTGTTGATATTTCAGACCCTAAAGGTGAATTAGATCAGTGGTGTCACGACAACGAAGATAAGCTAGAAGAAATTGGCTTATGGATGGAAGAAAAAGACGACCAAGCTCGCGTTCATTTTCAAATCTATCCACCTGCATCAGGAAAACGTTGGTTTAAGCCCTAGTTTATTCACCTAGGGCAACATCGTTAATGACCACTGGAGCATTTCCAAGATCGCCCACTGCGATATTTTCATATCGCATAGCATCAAAAGCATCGTTCTCTTGGTTGCCAGCTACAAATTCCATTCGATAAGAGTAAGTACCATCTTCCTCAAAAGCTGCATTACCATCGATCTGTAATGCCTCTCTCAGCAATTCTCTTACAATACCTCGTGTTTTGGTATCGCCTAAATCTTCAGGGCGTCTATTGTTTTTGGCATAAAACTGCACAATATTAAATGAATAGTGTTTTTTTCTTTCAGGCGGTTGCAAACCAGGTAGTTCTTCAAGCTTATCAACTACCATTTGTTTAGATGCTACCAAAACCTCTTTATAGGTTAATCGAAGTTCAACTGTATAAGTGTGAATTCCATTTACCTTCACGCCCATAATAATACATTCTTTATTGGCTGCCTTGTCTGCATAAGAAGCAACACAATGCTGTTGATCTGCACCCCAAGCCACAAGGGTTTTTCCTTCACTTGGTAAAACAAGTTCTACGTTATCCTTGGTCATGCCATGGATGGCCCATTCATCGGCTGTATAAGGAATTGTTTTGTTGTTGTCTTCAGCCTTGATGATATTAAAATCAGCAGAAACCTTGTCGTGTAGTTCTTTCAGAGTTTTCCAGTTTTTAGGAACACGAAGTCCTTCTGGATATTCAAATCTTAACTTATAAGGAATTTTATCAACCGTATCATACTTGCTAATTTGATCAGCAACGTCCCGTAATTGATAATCAAGCACTTCGGAATCAGTCATTAGTTTCATGCGCTTTTGGGGTGAAAATTGACTGTTTAAAAAACGCATAATTTTTAAGGTAGGTTCCGTAAATACATGTTTTTCTTTTGAATTTAGGTATTTTTGTGTGTAATCCACATTATTATCAAAAACATCCATGACATATTTAACATAGGTAATGACTTCAAAAAAGATATCTTCATAAGAAGTTAAAATTTTTGTCTCTGTGCTGATACCAAAGATTTTACTGCTATTACCAATGAGTAGTTTAAGAAGCTCTGGACTTAAACTTTTAACCAAGTCTGTTTTTACAACTAATCTATTTGCAATAAACTTAGTGATTTCCTTAGAACCAGTTCCTAAATAGCCCTTAAGAACATCATTGAGATTGTCATGGTCTAACAGTTCCATCGGAAATTTATATTTACCTTCGTTAACATCTGTAAAATGTTTTAAATCTTCCAACACTTTATGGAAATTTGTTTCACTGTTGGCCATTGAGCGAATAAAAGGATACATGTACAAAATCAAACGATCGTTGAAATACCCCATATTTTCAGGGAGTTTAATTCCATTTGCTAATGCAAGATCGTCGATTGCTTTTTGAAGTGTCTTTTTTTCAACATCTGTTAAAACAACTTTTTTGGAAATTGCCTCTCCAGCACTTTCATAACCGCGCTGATAAAGGTTGCGCTGTGCAGCTGCAACCTCAGATTCATTCATTAAGAAAAATAAGCTGCTAATAGATCTAATTCTTTCACCACCCGAAAAAAACTTTAAAATTCCATTTTCAAAAAGAAGGATAGGATTTTCAATTTTCGTAATTGAAGCTTCTTCTGGAGAGGTATCTTCTCTCATTGCAAAAGAAACCGGCTCGCTTGACATTTCTAACATAGCAATACCTTCGATTGTTAAGCGATCATTTCGAAAATCGTCTTTAAATGTTTTTGTTAGGTAGTTAAAAATCATGATGAAAACACTTCCAATTCACCTTTTTCTGCACGTGATACAACTTCAAGAAGGTCAGCTTTAGATTTTAAAGTAATATTCTTAATAGTTCCATCTTCGATAACTGCAATCATGCCCATTCCTTGAGCGCCATCTGGAATTTGAGCTGCAAGCTCTTTCAATCTAGTCAAACGCTTAGTAGCTCCAGAATTAGCCAATTGTTCCTTTAATTTTGCATTTTCTGACTCAAGTTCAACCAAACGAGCTGAATCGTCTGCCTTTCCTGATTGTTTGGTCAGTTCTTCACCAACAATCTTTTTAATTAAACCTCGTAACATCCTTATCCTCCTCTGGAAATTTCCAGTTTTAAATTTTTACCCGTATATTGGGTAAATATGTTTTTCTTCATTAGAGCAAGCATTTTGTGTAAAGTCAATACCTGTTTATTAAAATCTTTATCTGCAATTCTATAGTACGTTTTTACCACACCTTTTGGGTGTTTGCGCAAGACCCGTGCAAACAATTGATATGAGTTGTCAAGATTTTCTGATGATTTAAAGTCAAACAAAGCTGTGATATTTGGGTCATTAAAGCCCAAGATGCCCTTACCAACAACGATTAAAGCATTTGCTTTACCTGAAGTGAAACGAGCAATTTCAGAATCGTCTTGATCGTTCTTAGAAGTTGAAAGTGCCGTATCATAACCAAAGATTTTTAAAACAGCGTTTACCTCTAAAGCATACTCAATATTAGGGCAGGCAATCATGATTTTGCTTAAATCGTCACCTTTCCATTTGGCCATGGTCAAGGCTTGAGATGTAGTTGTGCGTGGAGATTTTTTATCACCAACTTTAACCACATCCATATTCACAGCACTGAAAACACCCATTTCTTGTAATTCTTCCGCTGAGATATAATAAATACCATATTCATCTTTACCATTAAAATCAGTGGGAGAGCCAGTCATCAGAAAGATATGTTTTGGGTTATATTTTTTAATGATATCTTGAACCATTTCAGCTTTATAGAAACGGTGCGCTTCGTCAACGATTAAAAGGTCAAATCCACCTTTTAATTGACTGATTGATTGGGGAAGACCAACACGCACTTGAGCTTCGGTTGTAAAGTCACCGAAAGTGAAGTTTAATTTGATGTGGGATTTTTCTAATTCTTGAAGATACTGAGTTTTAAGAGTGTTTTGACCTTCAGTCAGAACAACTACCTTAGCATTTGATGACATGGTGGTATAACTATTGATAACCATTTGTGAAATGGTAGTTTTGCCAGCACCAGGACAGGCAGCAAGAACTGTTGCAACATGCTTGTGACTAAACATCATTTCTATTATCTTTGTAGCGGCTTTTTGTTGATATGAATAATTTGTTTTCATGCTCTTAGTATAAACAACAATACAAGTTATAGCAACATAATTCTATAAAATGCATCATTAAAATACAATAAACGCATAAAATGAATATTCATAGACGCTTTTGCGCATAAATACGTATAAGACTGTAAATAGTTGATTTTATTAAGAATGCATATGCGTTTTATACGCATTATGTTTAAACATACGTATAATTAACGCGGTTTGCCGTACTTTTCTCGTTGATTTTCAAATTCATCATGTTCCAAACTGATAAATTTTACCTTACCCTCAGAACTAAAACCCCATCCTTTTGCAAGGTAGGTCAATTTGCAACGACAATTTGGATGTAAGCCAGGTAGTTTTGGATTTGGGTCGCCTACCTTATGGTATTCAGCACCCAGTTCCGATAGCTTCCAAACACGTGGTGTTTTTCGATCTGGCAGTAAGTGAAGAACGAACTCTTCAGGTCCTGTCACATCGTCCACGGTCACAACAAAGAAAACTGTAGGGTCGTCAATACCCTTTTGCTCAGCGAGTTTAGAGATCTGTAAAGCTGTGCCTGTGTTGGCAGCTTTGTTTGATTCACTATTCACGATAAGTTTTAAATTGTTTCCAGCTTTTGACATTTCTTTATTAATGATTTTTTCAATCTGTTTGGAAGATGGCACTTCTTTTTTAAGACTTTGAGTTTGTACATAACTATCGATATCATGCATGATTCGAGCGGCTGTACGATCACGCAAGCCATCCATATAACCACCGGTTACACGTAGCATAGTCTTTAGGGTTTGTTCCTCTAGCTCATTAGGGTTTTGACTACCCAATGCCTTTAAGAACAAACCAATCATATTGTCTTCGTTTGAAGTGCTGAAGGTGATTTGCTTACTTCTAGAGGGTTTTGGAACCATACCTAGAAATTTCATAGAAATAGAATCAAAGCGATTCTTAATCATCCTCTCAATAGCCTCAAAAGCTTTTAACGACAATCCCCTCATAAAATTTTATTTCCCTTTTTCAAATTCTCTGAAGCTGGTAAGTATTGCAAATTATCAGGAACATGTAAGCCACACACTAGATCGTTAGTTAATGGAATGATGTGATCAACATGATATCCAACAGGGCAATTTTTATAAATCTCTTTGATCTTTTCCAAATCTGCCCATTTTGGAGTTGCGTTTGCAATCTGTGCTCTTCTAGCAGCTCTTTTAAAACGATAATAAGGCAAATTGTTAATTCTGTGATTGCGAACACTTTGCTGGGCTTTTTCTTTGTTTTTTAAAAACCAATTGTAATTACTATCTCTTTTTTGATCTAAATGATTTAAAGTCCATTCTTTTTTTTGAGCAGCAATTCGTGTTTTATTTTTTGAACGATATTGTTTTTGAAAAACAGATACACAAGCCTTGCATTCATTTCTAAAACCAACACATTTTTTATATTTTCTTTTTGGAAAACAATCTGTTGATTTATCTAAATGACATACAATGCAGGTCTTATTCTGTGTCAATCTTCAATCCATGTTCTTTAATAATAGCTTCAATTTCAGACGATGGTCGTTTACTTTCTGTTTCCCATTTCTTTAAAATCGAATCAACCACTTTCTTTTGTGCAGGTACAATTTTATTGACTTTTTTAGCCCAAGAATCTTTTTGATGTTTTCTAATTCCAGCCAAATTATCCACTACCTTACGAATATCAACAACTGATGGTTTTTGTCCTTTAGAAACCAACGATTGAAGTTCGTTGATATGGTTGTCTAGTTCAGAACCACCACCAGCTTCTTCCCCACCAGCTTCATCGGGAGCACCCATGCCCATTTGTGCATCGTCACCACCCTCTTCTGCACCTGGAGGCATACCACCAGCTGCACCTTGTGCCATTGGGTCACCACCAGCCATTGGGTCTTGTCCAGGAGCACCGGGTTGTCCAGGTTGTCCACCACCCATCATTGCAGCTTGTTGTTGCTGCATCTGAGCCATTTGTTGCATTTGCGCTTGTTGAGTTCCATCTTTCATGCCACGTTCATAGCCTAAACGCCATGCGACGTCGGTAGCTTCTTTAAGCTTTCCACGAATTTCTTGGTACTTCATTTTCCAGTCTGCAGCCATTTTAAACTCCTATTATCCTAATTCTTCTTCAGTTAAATAATCATCCAAGTACATTTTTAAAATGTCTAAAGAATCGTCTCTAGACGCAAAGAAAGCTGCAGCAGCCTCTGGATTTGCATTAGAAAGTACTTCTAACCATTGGAAGAAAAATTGATCACGTTTATATTTTAACATTGGATCAACAATTGCAGCGGGTGAATCCGCAAAGAAACCTACGATGTCATTGACGCTTGAGTAAGCATCTAAAGCTTGTCGATAGTGCTCATTGAATGGGATATTTCCCATCATGTGCTGTCCAACTTGTTCTTTATCTACCTCTTCCATTACCTCATCATAAGCGTAATGAATAGGCATATCTCTTAATAGACGATTTGACTCTTGTTCTTTTGTTTCTGCGTCAAAACCAGCCAATACGATATTGCAAAGTTGTGAAAGCTCAGAATCAATAAGAGGGAATAATTTCTCATTCAAGAAATCTTGAATTTTAAGTAACAATGGACGGATACCAGTATCGCGAGCAGCGATTAACTTAAATTCGTTATTAGCTTCTGATAAACCTTGTTGGTTTGTACCTTTTGACAAGTGTGAAAAACCAGGTAATTCATCAGGAGACATGTTGAATGCTGATAAAATATTGCGAGTCGTTTGATCAAATAAGAATTCAAACTCACCATCTTTTTTATTAGGTGTTGTTTGCATCCATTCAACAGTATCACCCTTAGCAACACCAAAAATAGGGGTTCTAAAAGAATTACTTACATTGTTGATAGAAGCATTGAATTGTTGCTTAATGTCCTCAACCGCTGCTTGATCAATGTCATCAGAACTGATAACAAGCATACCCTTGGCAGCGCGACCATTTTGGAAGTATAATTTATTGTAGATCTCAATCGACATATGTGTTGTCACAGATGTCATTGCAGTATCTAGTGGAGTAACTGGATAGCCATTGTGTTCAACGTCAGATGAAGGATAAAGATTGTAAACAATCATTTCCTTAGAAGTGAACGCTTGTTTTGGCATACCATTGATAGCTTGAATCCATGCATATTCGTCTTTTTCTAACATTGACTGATCGATTTCAACACCAGTCAAATACTGCAATGCTTTTAATGAACTTCTGCGTACAGATTCTGCAGCCTCACCTTTCTTAACAGAGTGAAAAATAGTTCCAGCGTCGACTGGACGGAATCTATGGAATTCGTCGTCATTGTCACCTTTGTAGATGATTTCAGTAGCAAACCAACCAAAAGCCAAACCATTTCTAGTTTGCAAATCCAAAAATTCTGGAAGGGTCATTTTATCTTCTTCATCTAAGCCGTCTGTTCGACCGCAATTGATAAGAAGTTTAACGAAACGGTCAATTCTCTCTTGAATTTTAACCATTTGTTCTGGTTCGATATGATCTTTAAATTCTGGTTTGATATCCACTTCAATACCGACGTCAAATCGATCTTTGCGGATATGACCCATCATTGATAGTGTATTACCACGAGCGCGAAGGATACCGGCGATTAAGAAATTTTGAGTACGAATGTTTTTAATAACGTTTGGAGGTAATAAGCCTCGACGTAATTTGTACAACCCTGCATAGTTATCATGAAGTGTTGGGTCTTCAGCAAAAGCTAAACGTGGGATTTTACCTTTTTTGCCTACTGCACCAGTTGCATGGCGCAATAGGGATTTCATCATGTCAGAATTAATATCACCCCGACTTGCATTCATAACCATAGCTTGATTAAATTGATCTTGCTGTTCTTGTGCGGAGCCAGCAGCTTCCATGATAATCTTCTTTTTATCTTCACTCATAGATTATCCTATTCCGCCGTCACGTAAAAAATATTGGCAGTTTCCATTGACAAGTTTGTAATTTCCAAGCTCTTCATTGAAGAACTTGACATAAACATTCCAGGAGCATTTGAACTACCTGCTTGCATTGGTTCGATTGTATTGGGAGTTGCAGAGTTGTTAATCTTAACTTCTAATTTTTTATTCGATTCGATATAAACAAATTGCTTTGCATCTCGATATACCATTAATGCTGCAGGGTTGTTTGAAACAGCCGACTCTACCGGCAAGGCATCGCTGCTATAAAATTCAATATAATCAGGAGAAACATCGGTAATTTCATAAGTACCAAAACTGACGGAGCTAAACCCAGCTACCAAGTCAACCTTGTCGCCTACCTGAACACCAGCTGCGCTAAAAATACTTAATTGATCAGCAAAACCAACACCTAATGTAATAGGTCCTTCAGCTTGTCCAGAATTATTTTCAATTGTAACACTCGTAGCTGTTCGAGAAAGAATTTTGTATTTTCCACGATTTACTGGGCTAAACAAACTACCTAATCTAATTTCATCTCCAACAATGACACCACCAACAATAAGATTTAGGGCTGTTCCACCAGTCGAAGCAATTGTCAATAAACTGGCATTCTTAGTAATTGTAATTTCAGTTGTGGCGTCGGCAGAGCTTGTCCTTGCTGTTCTAAAAGCCGGTGAAGTACCTGCATTTTTAGAAATTTTATAAGTATTGCTTGTACCGGCTTTTAAAGCAATATCCCATGTGGTAGTGTTGTCAGAAGCGTTTGACACAGTACCTGAAAATAAGGTCATGCTTTGACCTGCAGGTAAGGATAAAGACTGAGAAGTTGGCTCAGAAATATCAATCCCTTGTTGATCCCTATTCCACTTAAAATTGTTGCGAGACGGGTTATTAGTAGGATTTGAGTCCTCATATGCGTTAACGTGAATTAAAAGGTTCAACTTAGACATTTTTTCTCCAAAATCTATGAGCTTTTATATAAAGATTGTATTTTTTGCGAATTTTTAGACCCAAATGGCTGTTTTTGCGCAAAAAAATGAAAATCAACCCCAATATATACGCCCTTTTCGCCTAACATTGGCTGCTGGGTTCGCACCTTGCGTAAGCTCTTGAATTTTATTCTTCATGATATTGTTGTTTACTTGTGTTACGATTTCCTTATTCTTTTCAATAGTTTGTACTGGTTTCATGTCTTTTGGATTACCAGTTGAGGTATGGATGACTTTTTTGCCCTTAATAAACATATTTTGAGCTGGGTATCTAATGGCATCCATAACATCGGCAACGCCATCCTTATCATGGTATGGCTTACCCTCAATGATTTCACCCTTGCCGTCTAATTGCCATTTATACTCACCAAAAGAGTCGATTACAATTTTATTGTTTGGGGTGTCAACAACAAAAAAACGACGAACATTCATAGAATCAACAATTTTACCCTGTAGACCAGTAATGCCATCTTCGACCACTTTGTCAAAAGAAGGACACTTCATTCCAGCCTTACGCTTTAAAGTCTTTAAATAAGCAGGGTAGTTTTGGTCGACAAACCAACGGTCGACATTCCATGTATTTTGCAGCTCACTGCCATATTTCACAATATCGTCAAGTTCCAAATGTTGTTGGATAAAGGTATCTAACAGCCAAGCTTCACCACCAGGCATTAAAGCAATAACAACCAAAACCGTGTAATCCGTATATCCCCAGTCACCACCACCAATAATCGTAACACCAAGGGATTTTAAATGGTCTTTTAGGTATTCAAAACTATCAATATTGACATCTTCACCTAAAAGTCTTTGAATTGCTTCTTTGACACTTAAGACGTTCTTTTGATTATCAAAGCGTGGATACACCAAGCCACTAGATGAAGGTTTATTACACAAAAGCTGTGCTTCACCCATATCTGCAGGTACTTGTTTAAAGTTATTTCTAACCGCAGCTACCTTTTTATAAAGCCCACCAACATCGTCACCCGGTCTATCAACCAAATAATTATGCATAACTGGAAGCATTGGGTGTAGAGCAATTCCAGCATAAGCTTCAAATCTTTCATAATCGTTCTTTTTTTCATCCTGAAGCTTATTCCAGTCCTCAGGAGAAAGATTTTCCATTGGAAGTTGACGCGAAAGGTAGCGAACAACCTTCGGCTCATCAGCCCTAGCCTCTTCCCTGGTAATTCTTTCTGTTACATCCAAGATGTTCCAACGCAGAACCTCTCCACCAGCGGCTAAAGTTTCCTTTAGTGTTTTTTCCATCAATCCACCGGCAAATTTACGAGTGGAAAGATAAACAGTTAAGGGAAAGTATTCTTTATAAAGCGAAGGAACCATCTTTGCTTCTTTAAGGGCTCGCACGTCTTGTACAATGTCAACCTCATCGATAAAAAGCATAGGTAAATGTTCAGAGTTCATACCACGAATGCTCATTACTAGAATTCGTAGATAAATGGATTCACCTGTATCGGTAATCCACTCAATTTTCTTTTTATTATCAGTAGCACGTTGCCAACCGTGATATTCAAGATATGGTCTCAATTCACGGAAAAATCCATTGGCATATTGAACAGCTTTGTCAGATTGATCAACCACAGCTGCAGCGTGTGCAATACTGATTTTGAAATGGATAAAGCACAACACCTCAAGTGCAGCAGCACTTAAGGTTTTAAAGGAGTCTCGACTTGAAAGCATGGTCACCTGTGGCGTGTCTTGAGACTGACCTGTTTTCATTAATTCATAAATACGCCACATAGCATCGGCTGGACCATGTGTGGATGTTGGATATACAACACCCGATGGAAAGTCAATATTAAAAAACAAATACATCCAAGCTCTCAACTCTTGTACGTTGTTGAGAGGCTTGAGTACCAGTTTTTTCTTGATCTCTTCAAGTTCCTGAGGAGAGTATAGACTTAACGCTTGAGCATCCATTTAATTTTGTTTAAAACCTTTTGGTAGAAAGATGTATTCAGAGCATCTTCTAATTTTTTAATACGTTCCATTGTTTCATGATCTACCTTAACAATATCATTAAGAATTTTCATTGATTTGGCGTATGTTTCACGCTCAAATTCAAGTTTAGCAATCAATTCTTTCATTCTATTGTCAAGGTCCATTAGCTTTAAATTTGTGTCACTTTCACGTAAAACCACACCTTGAAGTTGTGGTTGCATTTTTCTAAAAGCATTAATTAAAACCTGATATTGCTGACGCAAATCAACTTCGACAGCTTCCTTAACCATATTTTCTTCAAGACGCTTATGTGCCTCTTCTTCAGAAATGTTTTTTACGCGAGCGTATTGTTTTACCAATTCTGGGTCAATTTTAATAGCTGTCATTATGGCCTCTCATTTGCTTCGTTTGCCAAAGACTGTGCATTGTCAATAGTTCTTTGGAAATTCATAGCTTCTTTATGTTCTTGATTTTCTAATTGATTGTCTCTAGGGAAAGCAACAATACCACCTAGAGTTCCCATAACCGATGAAATAGAAACTGCATTTTTTAGAGCCTGTTCAACGGCCATGGCAGCATCATACACTCCCATTTTTTTGAAATCTCCAAAAGTAGCATTTTCAACATCATAAACATGATTTGGCTTTTCGATCATTTTAACAATAAGCTTCTCGATCTCTTCAGGACTATATCCAGCATTTTCAAGTAATCTATGAAACGGTGCAAATAAAGAAGGGATGATGACAGAATGAACCATAGGGTCTGTTTCTTCTGACAAACTCATTGCTAAATTAATCAGTGTTCGACATCCACCAGGTAAACAACCATGGTTAATGGCAGCTCGAACTGCACAAACAGCATCTTCTGCTCGATCTGATTTCTCTTTTAATTCACCATTAGAGGCACCATAAATCTTTAACTGTGCAATGCCACTGGTTAATTTACCAAGACGCTCTTCTAAAATATTCTTTTCAAGTTTAGAGGCTGCATTTTTAATCATTGTTTGAATTTCTTCAGCTCTCACTTCTACATTTGTAGCGTCTGATTCTCCAACAATAGTAGTGCGAAAACGACTAATTTCGATCTTACTCATGTTTTTACCAAGATCGTCAGGAGTAGCCTCGATCAAAGGATTGTTCATATCAAAAATTTTTGCGCCCGTGAACGCTGATAGATCCATTAAGAATTGCATTTGACCGTTAACCATAGGTACCATAGGTGTTTGCAGAGGAACAACATTAATGGTGTTGGGATTACTAAAATTCCATGCCCAGTTGGTTAAAACTTGATCTTGGAATTTATGAGCAACAACGACTACGTTTTTAAAATCAGCATTTCCAGATACATATTCTTGACCAATATGTGTTAAAATTTCATGTACCTGTACTAAATCATTGATATTTCCATCAAATAAAATAAATAGAGGATTGTCAAGAACGCATCTTTGGTGTCCCTGGTCGTTAATAAAACTAGCATGAAATTTACCAATTGATTCTTCATATCCTTTTTCGATAGGAAAGCCACGAATCAATTCTGTTTCATATCCAGAAGGGCCAGAAAGCTCTTGAATAGTAACATGTGAATTACTTCCAAAGCCAACCTTTTCAAAGGCTTCCATCACAGCCTTGGCCATTTCCTTATCGCCGTTTGCAGATACAGTGGCTACTTTTTCTAATAGATCTTGGTTTTTAGGAGTTACTTTAATTGCAGATTCTCGAATTTGTGGGATTAGCTTACCCTCAACAATCTTTTGGATTTCACGTGTAACTTTTTGAGGGCTGTTTTTTCTATTTTCTGCGCAATAACGAAAAAGATTCTTAATAAAAGCTGAGGCTACAACTGTGGCTGTGGTAGTTCCATCACCAGCTTCGTTTACCGTTCGAATAGCCACATCACGAGTCTGTTCGATAATGAGATGTTCATATGCGTCATTTGACCCTAATGATTTAAAGATCGTCACTCCGTCCTTAGTGTTCTTATTCGGAATGCCGGGTAATTCGGACTCAATAATCACATTGCGTCCACCTGGACCCAGTGAAGAGCCTACAATGCGGTCAATTTTATCGATAGTTCTCACTACGATATTTTCTAACTCGACTAAATTGCTGTTAAACATTTTAGCAGGTGTTTTAACTTTTTTCATGAATATACGTCTCCTTTTGATACCAACGCTTGAAAAATTATCTCTACCTTGTTATATTACCATAAAAGGGAGGAATTTTATGACTCAAGAACAACAAAATTTAGCTTTAAAGGAAGTAATGGACGAAGAATCAATAGCAACTCCAGACCAAACGGCACTTTTCGATCTTTTTGAGGCTTTTTTAAAGACAAAAGATGAAAATGGCAACGATCTTCCTAATCTGCCCCGTGGCTTTGGCCAATAATAAGACGGTCCCAGTCAAATCTAAACGGTTTTTCTGGATACGGCTTATATCTAAGGTCTAGCGACGATGCATTGCAATAAGTAATTGGGCCGTGTAGTGGGTCAAATTCAACTTTAACACCACGGTCCTCGTGAATATGACCTGCTACGTGAAGTACCGGTCTAATCTCTTCAATTTTTTTGCGCAATAATCCACAACCTACATGTTCACCAAGTCGATCATATCGATCGGCTGTTTTGTCTAAAATACCACCAGCTGGCCCATGGGTAAGCAAAATATCTGTATTTTTAGGAATCATATCCCAATGAGTACCAATGAACGGGTGTTTTGCAGTGGCCGCAGCTTCCGTTCTATGGCGATTGAACGCCCAATTGAAAAACCAAGGTTGAACAGGCGAACCCCAAATATTCAAACCTTTAAATTTAACACCAGAGTCGTTAAGTAAAACAACTCCGTAGTTTTTACACAATTCTTCACAAAACTTAGGAGTGCTTTCAAATCCAAAATCATGGTTTCCAGCAATTAAAACTTTCATTTCAAAGTCTAAATCACCATACCATCGAAGAAAATTTTCAATGGCGTCCATGTCACCGCGAGACGTGCAATCCCCAGCATGTAAAATAAGGTCTCCCGACCCCACATCAATCTTATCATGTTGACCATGGGTGTCGGAAATTGTAGTGATTGTAATCATAACTAATCTTGTCTGCCGATTCCTAACAATCGAGTGTCTTGAAATGCGCTTTTTACTCTTGCTTTGTGCGCTACCAATTGTTCAACAACGGCTAACATAGACACATCATCAAGGCGCGATCTAACAACAACTTCTTGTAAATGGGCAATGGAAAATTTGTTTTTAGCGGCTAATCTAGCTGCATCTTCATCTTCTTCTGTCAATTTTTTACCTGCAATAAATGCAAGCAAATCAAGACATTCTTTTTCATTTGGTGTTTTAAGCTCAATAACCTTATCAAAACGACCAGGTCTATCAATCAACGCACCTACAGATTGCTCAGGATTGTTAGTTGTAGCAATAATAAAAGTTGGAACTCCTTTAAAAGGATTTCCGATACCATCAAGCAAATTTAACAATGAAGAATCAGTTCCACGAGGTCCGTGGTTTTCTTCAACAGTCCCACCACCAATATCTTCCATTACGAAGATAAAACGCTCTGTTTTCTTGTGAAATTGACTGTATTGCAAAAAGAAACGATTAATAGAAGATGATCTTGTTGCAGAAGTATCCCAAGTCACAACACTTGTATTTTTATCTTTCAAGAAATGTTGACAAACATCTGTAATAGCTGCTGTTTTACCAACTCCTGGAGGAGAGCAAAGAAGTACTGCACGCTTAGGATCACGTTTCAATTCTTTATAAACATCAAGCTTGCTGAAAAATTTATTAGCTTCTGCTAAAATTGCCTTGGTGTTGTCAATAGACTTCAATAAATTGTAGTTTCTAAGAGGCATTTTCTTGAGTTTAATTCCAAACGAAGTATCCTCAAGTGTAAAAGAACCGGGCTTGATTAACTCTGCTGGTCTTTCTTCTTCTGGCTCTACGTGCTCAAACTGATAAATTTTACCATTTTCTTGAATGGTCAAGTCTGATTCTGGAATCTTGGAATCTTTTTTAAGATCTTTTACATCTGTAATGCTTTTAACCTTAAAAAAACCAGACTTATCTTTTTGTTCTTCGCTCATGAATTCTCCTCGTTAATTTCCATTTCTTCTAAAATATCCAATAATTCACCAACATCAATATCACCAATAGATTCAATATCTTCTCGACGAAAGAAGGGTTGGTCTTTTAATTCATCAAACCAACTATTGTCATGGGCTTTGTATTTAGCCTTATTGACACCTATTTCACCATCATACACATAATCGCCATCATCGTCAACTTCATTTGCATACAAATATGTGTAGTCATTTGTAAAAAATGTTTTTTTCTTGTTTAGTCTAAATTCACAACTACCATGAATCTTATCCTTAAGATTGACAATGTTGGTTCCATCAGAATCCGAACCTGAATAACGTTTTTTTCTTAAAATTGACATTAAAATTCATCCCAAATATTTTTTTTAGCTGTATCTTCCGATTGCCTTACCTGTTCTTCAAAAGACTCGGTTAAATCTTTAATATGATAGGCTTTTTCAATTTCTTCGGCTTTTTTACCGGTAATTTTTTCTTGCACTTCCTGAAGCTTCAATTCCAGGTAATTGACCTCATTTTTGGCCATTTCCAACATATAAAATAGTCGGCTGGCTTCCATTTCAAGGTCTGTGGGTAAGCGATTGCTCTTTTGATAATTAGAATTGGCAGGCACTTTATTTGCCCAATTATGGCGAGCTTCGTCATTCCTTTTGGGAATCACAGAATCTGTATAATTGGCTTCTTGGCCTGTATAGATGCATTTTCGCCTTTCCATATAGTGATAATACCACAAAAAAGGCAAAAAAAAGGGTTGTAGCAAAAACTACAACCCTTTTTAAGGACTAATATTTAGTCGTTATCAATTAAGATAACTGACCTTCGATGTTCTCAGCCAATACGTTTTTGCGTGGTTGGTAAGCAGCCAAGCAAAGGAATCGGAAGTGAGCTTCTGGAAGTGACAAGTCACTAAGAGCTAATTTCAATCGGCTATATGGAGACAATTGGTGCATACCCATTGTGTTAGCTTGGATTAAGAATCCAGTAACAGAACCAGGTCGGCGATTGCCAAGGTCGATGAAAGAAGTATTACCAGAACCAGCAGCCTTAACTTTACCGATGAATTTTGCAGAAGCTGCGCTTCCACCGTCTTCAGAACGATATACGTTAAAGTATTTAGCACCAGAAACAGGAGCGATAGTTAAAGTAACAGCTTCACCAGCGGCAACAGCTTGTGCTCCACCATCATCAACTTTCTCAACTGACTCACCACGCTCATTAACTGCAGTTGCTTTGTACACGTATGTACCAGCAGCCAAGTTAGAAGCAGGGTTAGCAGCAGCAGCACTTGTTAAAGTAGCAGGAGCCGCAGGAGAACCAGCGCGAGAACGTGCAGGGCGAGTTTTTCCAGAAAGGAAACGAGAAGGCTCTAATGAAACAAGAGCAGAGCTTGTCCATTGTTTTCTCAACTCAGCACCAGTAGCTTCTTGAGGTGAACCTGACAACATGATACGCTCTTTTGCAAAAGCAATTTTGTTGTAAGCACTTAAAGAAATTGGGTCAAGAATTAATTTATCTGCAGAACCATGTTGCATTGCAGATTTAACTGACATATCTTCGATTGAAGTTTGAGTCAAAGTTCCGTTTACAGAAACGATAACTGTTTGATCTGAACCGTATTCAGCAAACATCAAATCTTGTGTGTTTGACAAGCTGTCAGACATACGGATTTGAGCATCAACACCAACCATGTTAGGGATATCAGCGATAGCATTTGGGTTACCATCGAAAATACCAGCATTGCTGAAATCTGCTTGTCCACGGAAAGAATCGAATTCGATATCCGCAGAAAGTTTCATAGCAGCATCAGAAGCTGATCTATCTTCCGCTTTTTTACCATCTACTGCACCAATTAGGTTAGCTGCAACAGAAACTCGTCGAGTTGTGCTGTAGTAAGCCATTGGAACGATAGCACGAACGTAGTTCGATGTATCTTCTTCACCGATTCCGCCTTCATACTGAGCAGATCCGCCGAAAATACCGTAGTCAAGCTGACGGTTGAATTGGATCAGAGTGCTTTTTGCATCTTTAATGCTAAGCATCTTCTGAAGTTTGATGTGGCTGTCGTCAAAAGTGACGTTTTCCATCACAGGAGAAAGATCTTCCACCTGCAACGCAGCTCCTTGTACAAGCTGACCTGGAGCAGCGTTGTATGAACCTGCTTCAAGGGCTTTTAATAGATCGTTTAGTTGTTCGACCATTTTAGTTTCCTCCTGTTAATAGATGTCTAATAGACTCAATATTTTTACTACCTGATTGGTAGAAATTGTTGATTTTTTCGCGCTCGCTTTTTTCTAGTTTTCCAGAACGGATTTGAGCAGTAAGTCTTCGAGAAATTTCAGTTTTGTCTAATTTAGACACATCTTCTTTTTTCTCTTCAACCTTAACCTCATCTTCAGATTTTGCTACATATTGCAATTGAGTAACGGCTTTTTGCTTTGGAGCTTTAGAGCCTTTAACAAACGCAATCAATTTTGCAGTTAGATCGTTAAATGATTTTTCCAGTTTTTCTTTTTCTGATTTCAGTGTTTCAATTTCTGACTTTAAAAGTTTTGTTTCGTCGTTTTCAGAAGCTTGAACTTCTTTGATTTCAGACTTAGCAATAACCTCTTCTTTAGCAGGAGCTTCTTGAGTTTCTTGAAAGTGGGCAGCTTTCAGAGCTTCAAAGTGAGCTTTAGCTTCAGATTTTGTCATAGATGAATACATTTCGTTCATTTCTTGAATGTCTTTTTCGTCGTAACCAAATTCAGTAGGAGCAGGTGTAGCTACTTGAGTTTCCTCAACTTTTACTTCATTTGCTTCTTCAGATTTTTTAAGATCTGTTGGTTCAGTTTGTGACTTCAACACAGTGTTGAAATGAGTTTCAATTTCACCAATCAGAGCGGCCATATCTTTATCAGAATATTTTTTCTTCATAAATATGCACTCCTTCCAGTGTTAATTAAACGCCCTTAGTAGGCCATTGAACATCAAAATTGATTTCAGTTCCAGCAGCAGCTTCGGCAGTAGCCAAAACAGTAGCGTGGGTTTTTACGATTTGCTTTTCGATTCCACATTTAACAAGTTCAGTTTGAATTTGAGCTACTTTTAACGTGCTCATAGCATCGTCACGAGAAGCGAATTCAACTTTGTGTGGTGCGAAAGCAACTAGACTGTTTCCAAAAATATCTTTAGAAACTGCGTCAGCAGCAACGATCTTCAATGAAGCTTCGTTAGTGTTAAGTGTTAGCTTTGGCCAGCCTTCAGCGTCTCTTGATTCAGCGACTGAATAGCCACGGAATTGAAGACGTTCTTTTAAGCCACGAGCCAATGCATCAGCTTTTGCAAGTGATTTCATAGTTTTTCCTCCAAAAATTGGTTGATTTATGCCCTAGACGTTTTGAATCGTCAATACAAGGTAAATGATTAGTATTTTTGACCTTTTATAGGTCTAACCTATTGATTTTATTCAGTTTTGGAAAACCAAATCTTCCCAAAATAAAAAACCAAAACCTAGTGTTTTTAAGTATTTAGGGTGATTTGTTGACTAAAACACAATCTTTAAGATGTAAAATCACTTTCTATCACAAAGGTCTAAAATGTCTGATCAAAAACGTGGAACTTTCATTCATGGCATCGCTGCCTCAGAACACTTAGATAGTTCTGGCGAACGTATTCAAATTGAAGGCGTAGATATTACAAGTCTTACAAAAGATGGAACTTTTAACTACGAACATGACTCTAAAAGCCCTTCTTCTATTGTAGGTAAGATTTGGGAAGCCAAGAAAATCTTAAAACGCTCTGATTGCGAAAATGAACATCAAAAGGAATTTTGGGATAAGCTTAAAATGCCTTTTATTTATGTTGCTGGTGAATTATTTGATTCGGTTGGTCACAAAGCTGCTAGTGAAGTAGCTGCAATGCTCAAGTACGACCAAATGACACCTCTTAACAAAGAAGCCAAAAAACTAATCAATTTTTCTATCGAAGGCTCTCGTGTTGAAAAACAAGGTGCTATTATTACAAAATGTATTGCAAGAAAAGTATCTGTTACTTTGACTCCTTGCAATAAAGTTTGTGAAGCTTACGAATTGAAAGTAGACGACAAAGCCCAAAAACAGTCAGATTCTGGTAAATTTGCATTTATTCAAGATGTTATGTCTAAAGCAGACGAAGCTTCGTGTCAAATCATGAAAGGTGAGATTCCTTTCATTTACAAAGCAGATTTGAATTCTCCTCCTGGAAGTGGTCGTATCCCTAAACGCATCTTCAGTCCAAAAAATGCTCCGAGCACTATGCACGTTGGTGATAAAATCAATTATGCAGCTGAACCAAAAGCCAAAACTGGCACTCAAATTTACGGTAAAATGCCAAAAATGAAACCAGCATGGCAAAAGAACGAGAAAAAACAGCTTAGTAAATACGATTCAAATGTTCGTAAAGCTCTTGTTGCGTCTTGTGGTGCTGGAGTTTCATCTGAAAAAGTACAGGGTGACGCATTGGCAAAAGATTTAAAGGGAGTTCATACGTCGGATGTTGGGACTGGAACTCATAGTAGAGCTGGTGTCATGGCTATCGCAGGAAGTAATAAAAAAACACCTATTAAATCTGGTGGAAAAGAAAGACAAAAACAAGTTGCACGTCAAATGCATTCTAGAAAATTGAAAGAATTGAAAGATATGCCAAAACCAAACCTTCCTAAGTCTGAAGTCGATGTTGTTAAATCTGAATTTGTTATTGTTCGTAAGCTTGGACACTCAGATATTAACAAAGCCTCTAAAAATGTACGCGAACAACGTAAAAAGGTATTTGGAACCAATTCTCAACCTGCAGCGAAATCTGCAATGCGTGATAAGCACATCAATCATATCAAAAAATTCGTTGATAAGTTTTTAGGTCTTGATTTGCAACCATCAGGTGGTAAGGTAAACGACAAGACAGGTGAGCGTAGAAAAGCAGACAATGAAATTGGTGTGGATAAACCAGATTGGCGTTCAGGTAAATTCGAAGCTCAATGGAATCCTGAAGCAATTGTTCATGAAATTGCACATTTAATGTTAATGCCTGAAGGTGTTAGTCTTGAAGATGGACAGCGTTTAATGGATAAGCAATATTCGGATGTTCAAAAGCAATATGGATATATGCAACAAAAACGATCTCAAGGTGAAGTGCAACCAATGGCTGCAGAGCAGTTGATTCGTCGTTTTCTTGGGATGCCAGCAAGTCAGGTGTCAATTCCAGTAAAGGATAAAAATGCACCTCAGAGAACTTCCGTTGAAGATCCAAATAAGGTGATTGCCACTCGTGTTAAGGTTCCAGGCAAAAAGGAAAAGTATGTCGATTTAATTCGTCAAGCGAGAAACCTTTCTCCTGAAAACAAAGCACGATTACATGCTATTTTTAGTGGTCAAATGAAATTTCACCCAGATAAAGGATGGTCTAAGGCAGACAGAACCTTAGACGCTGCTATTACAAATAGGCAGCCAGGTGCTGTGTTGGATAGACAAGCTAAAAAACAAGCCGTTCAACCACAAATGCAGCAAGAATTGCCTCCAAATGTAGTGCGAATGAAACCGCGTCCAGCTCCAATGCCTACACAACAACCGGTAGCTCAAAATCAACCAGCTCCAATGCCTGCTCAACCAGAAATGCCACAGGCACAGCCAAAAATGAAAATTGCCAAATCTGAATTTCTTTACAAAAACGAAAAAAAGAAGTAGGATAAATGGCTAATTCGCGAAGAGTTGCAATTTGTCTATTAACAGATCATAGCGATAATATCTTAATGGGCGTTCGCAACGACAATAAAAAATGGACAGTTCCGGGTGGACACTTGAATGAGGGCGAAGATCCATATGAAGGTGCTATTAGAGAACTAAAAGAAGAAACAGGTTTGGATGTAGAAGATATCAAGCTTGTTGCTTCGCATTGGGATAAAGAACAAAATCTTTTATTGTATTTGTTCCATGTGACCCCAGACCCAAAGCAAATGTTAGATGCATCGAAAGACCCGGACAAAGAGGTAGATTCATGGCACTATATGAATCCAAATTATGTTGTGTCAGATTTGCACGTGCCTATCCAACACAACATTGCATTAAAATACTGGATGAATAATTAGATATTATATCCAAGCTTTTGAGCTTCACTCTTAGCCAAAGAACCTTTATCCTCGCCAACCTTTTTAGTACGAGTGTAAGTGATAGGGTCAAAAGACACATAAGTTCCAGTCGGAACTTCAATGCGATAAACAAGTTGTGTTTCTGGGTCTTGAAAATGAGTTCCAACTTTTAATTCAGTCATCAACTCTTGAAGAGTAGGTTTTAAAGCCTTCATTTCTTCTTTAAGAGCTTCATATCGCTTTGAGATTTCTAAAAATTTTTGTTGTGTGTCTGTCATAAAGATCTCCTTGTTTTGTTGATTTCTTTTTCTAATTGTCTAATTTGATTACGAATTACAAACCAATCCTTAAGTAAAGGATTTGGTGTTGATTGCTCTCTTTCTCTTAAAATACGCAATAATTTAGCCATATCATCACGCGTCAGCGGTTTTTTACTATTGATATAAGTTACATTTGTTTCCATAGGATAATAATAACAGATCTGATAGAAAAATCAATTATCTTTTTTTAAGCGTATTCTTTTGATACGTTTTGGGTCCACAGGTCGTGGTTTAGAGGTCTCTTTGTGAATTTTGTCAGTTTTAGCGTTCACTAAAATATGAGGTGGAATATAGTCATATTCGGGTGATAAAGCTTTGGTTGTAGAAATAAGATTGATATTTACAAGACTATCAAACATTTTATCATAAGCTTTTCTAAATTCTTTAGCAGCCTGATTACTAGCTAGGGCAAGGATTAAGGCTTCAAATGCCACCTTATCCATTTTTTCACCCATTAACTCTTGGATATTAGGTGTTTGTCCGGCCTTGGCCTGTTCAAGAACTTTAAGACAGCCATTCAATCCCTTGGCGATTTCTAGGCCACACTCACCATGGTCATAATTAGCCATTTTAGTTTTAAATACCTGAGTGATCTTATCATCAAACTGTGCAAAGGTCGTTTCACCAATGGCATTGGCTTGTTCCATTGTTCTAATTGGCTCACCAAAACAAGTAAGGCGAGAAACAATTTCATCACGTAAGACTTCATTGTCCAGCATAACTCCAAGCTTAAAAATAGTATCTTGTGACAACTCTACCAATCGTTTTTATCCTTTTTAAGCTCTGGCAACTCATAGTTGTTAGACAATGAATCCATAATTTTTTTGTGAATTTGCATCATTGTGTCTTCATTTTCAATATCAATGATACGAAACGTCATGTTTTTGGAAGCCACGTGATTGTTAAAAAAACGCATACCATTTACAATATCAGCCTCATATCCTGGGTCGTACTCTTCAGCCTCAATTCCGAGCAAAGCCTTTCTTTTGACAAGTCGACGTTCGCCCTCTTTTAGATCGTCCATAATCATCAAAAATGAAGCAATTCCAAATTCATGATCTAGCCTTTCATAATCATGAGTTAGATACTTATATTCGTCGATCACCTTCTCTTTGGCCTTTCCAATCATGAGATCGGCAACCATCATTCTAGCAATAGAACCATCTAAAATAGCGACTCCATTGGGGTTTTCAGAGACAAAAGTACGAATTTTTTGTATAGAAACCTGTCCAGTGGCAATATCCCTACCGGCTTGAACAACTAAACAAGGGATGGAATTGTCCTTAAATAAACGAGCTAACATGCCGATTTGACTGGTCTTTCCAGAACCTTTAGTACCGTCAATACTGATAATTTTGAGTGGTCTTGCCATACCCTATATTACCACAAAAATTGCAATCTTTATAGAAGACCTCAAAGGAGCCTAAATTTTATGCGATTAAGTGCCAAAGTTCTTAAAAATGTAGCCAATGTAAACAATTGGGAGTATGCAAACTCTGCATCTGTCCAAGAAGGCCAAGCTAACGAAATTTACGTCCAATTGGTTGATTTGGACAAAGTCCCTGGACCAGATAAATCTGTTGCACTGCCTGAACATCCTATGAGATACATCCCTCAAGGAACCACTATTGGTGCGGAAGCAACATTCCCATCGATTGACGATGCAGATGTTTTGGTTATTATTGGAACGCAACCATTTGCAGATGACAAAAGTATTTGGAAATTTGATTTAACAGATGCTCAATTGCCTAAATCTGGAAACTTTAAAATCAAACTAACTGAAGATGCTAATGAAAAAAACATCCTTGTTAAGGGTGGGGTTTCGGCAAGCCTTCTTAACGTGGGGTCTTGCTAATGGCCGATTACAGTAAATCCAAATCGTTTGGTACTAAGGTTTATCCAGTCCAGGCGTTCGCAACGTCTGACTTGATGGCAAGAACAGAAGAATTGTTAACACCAGATCTTTTAATTTCTCGTTACCTTAAAAGCCAAGAAAAAGAAATCAGAGCAAAGTACTCAACTGCTGAATTGCAAGATCAAATCAATTTGGCTATGAATGAATTTGAAACCATGACGGGTCTTAGAATTACTGCGGTCCAAGACATGGAAAGAATTCCTTTTGACAGAGATCTTTACAAATCCTTTGTGTTTATGAAAACTAAGCATGGGCCTATCATGTCTATCGAAAGCATCGACATTATGAGTTCTAATGGCGAAAACATTTACCACCTTCCACCCGATTGGATTGAAGTGGGATTGGCACATCAACGTCAATTAAATTTAATTCCTATTTTGAGTATTTTTGGAGCTGCTGGTTTACAAGACGGTCGAGCTTCAAACGCAGGTCTCATTTTCTTACAAGCAATTAATAATTTTCAATGGTTGCCTGCTTTTTTCACAATCAAGTATACCTATGGTTTAAGCAACACTGAAGGTCAAGTTCCAATTCCAGTAAATGCGATTGTTGGCATGATTGCTGCTATTGAGATTTTAAGCGACTTGCAATCGGCCAACAAATACAATTCAACCAGTATTTCTCAGGATGGGATTTCTCAATCTGCTTCTTCTGCTGGACCTAAAATTTACGCCCAACGTATTGAAGATCTTGAGAAAAAACGAGATTTAGCTGTATCAAAGCTTAAGGCTATTTTCTCAAATAAATACTTTCTTTCAAATATTTAGCTTTTATGTTACACTAGAGGCGTATGTATAAAAAGACACTGCAATCAGTTAAAAATCCATTAACAACCGAGGTTGATTCTGTCAACGCTCGAAAGCCTCATTTTATCTTTTCTGCAGAAAATCCACGTTATCCAGTTAAATACAATCTTGATCATCAAGGTGTGCAAGACTTGCTTACTAAAAAAGGCTATCGTTTCGATGTAATACAAGGTCATTATGGTAGTCCAGAAAACTCCATTTTGGTTCACAATCCAAATAAACACGCAGTTAGATATTTACAAAAGCTTGCTGAAGGACTTGGTCAAGAATCGAGTATTTACTCAGACGGTTACAATCATGAGATGCATTTCCACCACGGTGAACACGCAGGCCAACATTTAAAAGGTCAAGGCACAAACTTCCATAAACGACCACCTGAAGATTATTTTTCGACCTTAAAAGACGGTACTACCTTTACCCATTCTTTTGACATGGAAAATTTCCATGAACCAGAAATGTCTAAATTGAAACCAGAAGGTTATGTTAAAAAGAGCGAAGATGAATTAACCTTGATTCATTATTCACCAACTCAAGGTTTGAAGTCAATCAACCCAATTCATCAGGGCAATCGAATCAAAGATTCATCTTCTAAATACGGTCGTCCAGAACATCCTGTGTCTTTTTTCTATAGACAGGATTCTCCAACAGAAGATTTGGTTACTCAAGGTTCGAATTCTAAATATCATGTTAAAACACAAGAAGCTAAATTATACGATCTTGGTCTAGACAAAGACAAGGTCAGTCAACACCTGAAGCAATCAGGTCAAACCCTTAATCCAGGGATCGTTACCCGTGACGAATTACACGGAGAGCTAAAAAAGCGAGGGTTTCATGGTTTTTATAACTCTCAACATGAGCGTGAAGATATGCGTGGTGTTGTTGGTTTGTACCATGAAACTCCTGTGGAGTCAGAAGAGTCCTTAAATAACATTCAAAAGGGTATTCAGTCACCATCAAAGCATATTGGTTTAGATCGACTTAAACAGATCAAGTCTGACAACCATATTGGTGCTGGTGGTAAGGAATACTCTGAAGAAGAAGTTGGCCATGCCATAAATGAACGACAAACCAACGTTGCCAATAAAATGGTAGCCGGTGCTTCTAAGCAAGAAAAAATACGTGCTCAAAATGAAGAAAACGCAGCCAAGGGTATTGGTGGTGCATTACCAACCGATTTTCCATGGATGAATAAGCCTAAACCTACTGACAAAGGTAGTGATAAAATTAGAGGTGTTGCTGATCGGTATGCAGCTTCTAAAGGAATGAGATTACAACACAAGATGCCAGCTGTCAAAGTTGACCCGACGCGTGCGAAGCGTATTGCTGATGCCTATCATCAAGCAAATCACGAACCTCAAGCCCAACACGTCCAACAAGCTTATCAGGCTCTAGTTAAAGAAACTAACGATCAGTTTAAACATATTTTAAATTCAGGTTTAAAGATTTCTAAAATCAAACCTGGACAAGAAAATCCATATAAAACTTCTAAAGACCTGTTTCACGACATTCACAATAATAATCATATTTGGTATTTCCCAACGGAAAGTGGATATGGCTCCGACCCCAATCAGGCGGATTCTGCACATCCAATGTTACAACCAACTGAACACATGCATGAAGGTCAACCAATGGTTGCCAACGATGTGTTTAGAATTGTACATGATTATTTTGGCCATGCTAAAGAAGGCCATGGATTTGGTGCTGAAGGTGAAGAGAATGCATGGAAAAACCATATGCAAATGTATTCTCCAATGGCTCAGAAAGCATTGACGGCAGAAACTCGCGGTCAAAATTCATGGGTTAATTTTGGACCCCATGGAGAGAACAATAGAAAAAATCCTGCAAATACAATTTATGCAGATCAAAAAGCTACTGTATTGCCAGATTGGGCCATGGACAGCGAGCACAACTCTATTTACAAACAGCTTGGTGGTTTAAAGAAACGTGAAATCATTATGATGAAAGGTGCTAAACAAAGATTATTTCCGTTTAACCCTAATGCAGATATAACCGATCAGAATCACAACAATACAAAACAATGGGTAAATGCTTCATCTTTTAATAGGGATAATGTTCCTTCTGTAGTGGGAAATGCTAGACAAAGAGCATTGCTTAATCTTTATAAAAAAACACAAACAAGAAAAAATCCAAATAGTGGAGAGCTTGAGGTTTTATTACATAGAGGAATGCATCCAATAGAACATCACAATACAATAGAAAATAATAATCATACATATGATAAAACTTCTTGGACGCCTAATTACAATACAGCACATAACTTCGCTCAAGATTATTTTAGAAATGCCATGGAAAATCCAAATGATATTCAAGAACAAGAATCAACATATGGAAAAAAGATTGATATGTCTGGTCCAAAAACCATGTCTTCTTGGATTCCTGTAAAACACATACATAGCATTCCAATGTTTTCTATTAAAAATCAAAATCAACAAGATCATTCTTTAAGGGAAAATTTAAAAAATGAACATGAGGTTATAGTTAATCCGCATAAATTAAACACACATCAACCAGAAAAAAATACTACTAAAAATAGCGTACAATCTGTTTACAGTCAAATGCAATTAAAGAAACGTGAAATTATCATGATGAAGGGTGCAATGAACAGACTCGCACCTTTTAATCCTGATAAAAACTTAAATCCTGAAGATCACAAGGCTACTGAAAACTGGACTAAAGAAGGTGATGATCAAGATGCTCGTCAAAACGTCCCTGAAATTCACGCCAATGCGAAAATCAGAGCCCTACATAAATTAACAGGAAAAACACAGGTTAGACGTCATCCAAAAACAGGCGAGAGAATGTTCTTGTTACATCGAGGTATGGCGGAATCTGAATTTCAAACAAATCATATCAATGGCGTTGCCAACTATCCTCCAAATTCTTTTACATCTTGGACACCAAGTTACAAAGTAGCTAGTGGTTTTGCTAGTGACCACCTTGAAAATCTTGGCAAAAGCCCACGTGTGGTATCGGCTTGGATTCCAGAATCACACATTCATAACGTACCAAATGCTACATTAATTCCAGACGAAAACACTCAGTTTAGAACAGAACACGAAGTTATTGTAAACCACAAAGGTAAAATAGCACACGCAAACCCTAAAATTGTAGAATTAGCAAAGGAACCTAGAAAAGATCTCAATCAAAAAATTAACCTAACTGCACAGGCAAAAGCTTCTGAAAAAGAATTACCAAATGCTTGGCAAGACGACCATAAAAGAATGGTACAGCGTCAACAAAGAGCTGAAGAATTCAAACGTAAAAAGTTTGGAAAGCGAGAGGCAATCGTGTTACAACCATTACAAAAAGGTGATATTTCAAACAAGATCAAATCAGGGATTGCAGGACTAGCAATTGCCGCTGGAACTATGGCTCCGATGGATACTTCTAAACAAACTCAGGTACCACAGCCAACCCAACCAAAAGTTGTCGAAAACAAGCCAACTACTCCTACAAAAAAAGATCGGGTGTTGAGCGGAATTAAATTTATCGAATCATCTAATGGTAAAAACACAGACCATGCAGAAATGAAATCTGGACTCTTTAAGGGTGACAAAGCCTACGGAAGTTATGGATTAATGCCGGTTGTTATTCGAGAGACAATTAAAAGAATTCCAAATTTAATGCAAGCTCACTCAGCTGCTTTAGGTTTAACAGGTCAAGAGTTTCATGATTATATGGACAAAAACCCAAAACTTGAGCATTTAATTGCTTCTAAGCATTATGACCATATCGTAAAAGCACTAGGTGAAAACCCAATGCATATTGGTTACGCATGGTTAAATGGGATTGCAGGTACGAAAAAAGCAATCAAAAATGGTAGACAATTTAAAGATCATCATTATGTCCAAAAGCTTATGAATCAGCTACACCCACCGGTAAAAAACATTAAAAAACAAGAAAAATGAACACAACACATTTTTGCAAAAAATGCCAAAATATTAAAGAAATAACTGAGTTTAACAAACATTGTTCTTCAAAAACAGGTTTTCGAGATATTTGTAAAATTTGTCAAAAACAATACAGACAAGTGTATTACAACAAAAACAAAACAAAAGAATTGGCTAAAAATGGTTTTTATAGAAAAAACAATGTAGAAAAAATGAAAACTATTTATAAAAACTATAGCCTGAAAAATCCAGATAAAATTAAAGCAAAAAGCAAGGCATATTACGAAGCTAATAGAAATATTTTAATTAAAAAAAGCGTTACTAATCACAAAAAGAGAAAAAAAGAAGATTTACAATTTCGCATTGCTTGTAATCTAAGAACTAGGCTAAATAACGCAATCAATAGAAATAAACCTGGTTCTGCTATAAAAGATCTAGGTTGTACTCTAGATTTTTTTAAAAAATACATAGAAACAAAATTTGAGAAAAATATGTCTTGGAATAACTACGGTAAATTTGGTTGGCATATCGATCACATCAAGCCATTGTCAAGTTTTAATCTAACGGACAGAGAAGAAATCATTAAGGCGTGTCATTATACGAATTTACAACCTCTTTGGATGGTTGATAATTTAAAGAAAAGCAATAAAATCAATTAGTTATCTGTTATTTTCATCAATAATCACAATCTTTTATATAGATAAGTAATACAGAGGTAAAAAATGAATATACTTCCATCAGAGGTTGAATCAATTAAGGTTATTGGAAATTTACACGGAGATGACGTCAAGGTCGTTAAAACCCACGGTGGTTTTTATGTAGCTGTAGGCAAAAAGAAGAAATCTTCTTCTCAAGCTGAAGCCTTGGCTGCAGGTTCTCACCAAGCCCTAGTTGCACATCAATTAACAAAAGAATACGGTGCTGATTTCGAACCAGCAATTTTTAAATCAGAGCAAGATCAACTAGAGAAAGTTGAAGCAAGAACAGAATATTTACCTAGCGAAATGATCGCAAAAGGTGTTGAATTGTACATCCTTTCTAAGGGCAATAAAATTGATTTTGTTCTTTATAAACACGGACTTACACTAGGTCAATATTCTAGCGAAATTGAAGATCAAACATTAGTTTTAAAAAACGGTGGTTTTGATTACAAAGAAGTTGTCGACAAAAACGTAGGAACAGCTAAAGGCATTGCAAGAGCCCTAAAAGAAAAAGTACACGAGTTAAATCTTAAAGGCATTAAAAAGGGATACTAATGGCCACTGGTGAAGATATCAAGGCATTACCTGACATTATACCTGATATAAAATTCAATTTGGAATCTCAAGAACAATTTGGCAAAGACAAGGGTGTTGTTTTTGAGCATTTTGCTGCTATTCCATCTACAGTTGGAAAGATTGATCGTGGTGATTTGCGTAGACCTGAAGCGTTGGATACAATTGCTGAAAACGGATATATTTACACAAAAGTAGGCGAATTCGTTGGAACCATTATTGGTAATAGCAAAAAGCACAATCACTCTGAAGGTGGTATTATGGATACCTCAGAAGCGAGATTGGTGTTGCCAAAGTTCTACAATGAAGATTGCGGTGGTGGAAAAGAAATTGCCTTACTTCCAGGTGACAGAATCTACCCTAAAAAAATTGAAGTTAGGGTGCCAAATTATCAAGAGGTTGAATACAGACCTAAAGCATCGGATACGCTACAGTTTCCAGCCAAATGCGTTCAAATTTTGAGAGATTCAAACAACGTCCAATATAACGAAGGTGTTGATTTTATTGTAAATTCCGATGGTGACATTCAATGGATTGACGGCAAAAGAAACCCTGGAATTGACCCATCGACCGGAAAAGGTCGCTTATACGGTGTTAGATATATGTATGTGGCTTTTTGGTATGTCCAGCGCCTTATTAATGAGGTTAGGATTACAAATACCAGTGATGCAAATGCACCGGCTAGACTGCCCTATCATGCGATTATTCAAAGAGAATACGTTTACCACAACAAACCACGTGGTGACAAAAAAGAAACAAATGTTAAGACGGAAACCCCAAGAACTCAGGACGAACCGGTAGAAAATATAGAGCCTAACGACTACCAAATCCGCGTAGATGTTAGGGATTTTGAAGATTAACCATCTAAATGACAATCTTTAAGGTATAATTAGGAGATTTGAACATGGCAAAGAAACCAAATAGAAGTGTCAATACAAACCAAGACTTAGGTGCTATTGATGCTATTAAATACAACGACGCTGTTGGAGCTGACAAAGTTATTGTGGTTCAACCTACACCTGCGCGTGCTTATTCAGCAAACGAGCCTGTTGGAGCTGGTAAATTAATTCTAATTGCTGCTGGTCCTTACACTCTTTCAATGCTTGGTAAGGCGTATGATTCGGCTAGAACCTATCAACAAGGCGACGTTGTTACTCAAGGTGGTTTTGTATACTTAGCCATGCAAGATGCAATCACTGGCACTTTTGATTCTGCAAAATGGAAAAATGTAGCGCCTGATGTTATTGCAGCAATTCCATGTCCTGCTAATTCTGTTGTTTCCACTGGTCGATGGCACAATGCTATTTCTGTTGCTGGTTTTTTAATCGATGACGATTCAAGTATTGAGTATACACGCATTAGAGATTAAAAATGAAACTTAAAGACGTCAAAATCGTCAAAAGTATTCTAGGTAAAGATATATTCGATGAATTGAAAAAATCAGCGATTTATAAACCAGAAACTAAGACGGCTCTACAACCCGAAGAAATCAGAGTAGCTCTGGAGATTGTTCCACGAGCAGTTTTGTCGTTTCTATTCTTTAATCTTAAGCATTTATCGGCTAATGACATTGCTGACTTAGATATTCCATGGGCACTTGGTGCAAAACTTCATGTTAACAAACTTGGTGCTGACAACTACAGTGGTAATATTACACAAGAAGGTAAGGTCAAATATGAATTCTATCATAGATCTCTTCCTTCAATTGGCTTAATTTTATTAAGTGTATTTGAGCTTTATGATTTAGATAAAATCGAAGATCTTAAAAAAGAACCTTCTGAACCAGAACAACAAAAAATCGATAAACTACAAGACCTGATCGATCAACGTTTAATGATGCACAACATGATTAAGGATGTGGTTGATAAGCGTATCTCTGAACGAGAGGCTATTCAAAAGATGATTCAGGCAAGATTACATAGTCATTTTGAATCTGTACAAGAAAAGCCTGAACCAAAGGAAGAAACGCCAATGGAAGATAATAAAAAGAGTAAGTTGCGACAATTCCTTGACAATTTAGAAAAAAAGCGTCAAGAGTCTGTAGAAATGGACAAGAGTGAAGATGTTAAATGTCCAGATTGTAAAACCACAATTCATAAAAAAGAATCAGAAGAAATTATTCCGTGTATTTGCTACGGTGAATTTATGGCCAAGTCTATCAAAATTATGAAAAATGTAGATGGTACCGTAAAAATCAAATTTCCTAAAAATTTTGATATTGAAAATGTAGAAATGCTTTTAGAGGCTTTGAGAGCTAAAAAATGAAAAAATGTACGAAATGCAAAGTAGAGAAAAATCTAACAGAGTTTACACAGAGATGGTGTAAAACTTGTCATTATACTTATCAAAAACAATATAGAGCAAGGAATAAAGATAAGGTAAAATCTTGGCAATCCAAAGCAGATAAAAAATATAGATCAAGTGACTATGGTATTTCAAAAATGAAAGAATATTCAAGATTGATTGCAATCAAGCCAGAAATACTTGAGTATCGTAAAAACTATTATTTAGCAAATAAAGAAAAGTATAGAGCTAGAGAAAAACAATGGGCTTCAAATAACAAAAGTAAAATTGCTTATAAAGCAAGTATTAGAAGAGCTAAAGTTCAAAAAGCTACTTTTACAAATGTAATGAATGAAATTAAAGATATTTACAACAATTGTCCAAAAGGATTTCATGTCGATCATATCATTCCTTTAAATCATCCAGATGTTTGTGGATTGCATGTTCCTTGGAATTTGCAGTATTTGCCAGCTTCAGAAAATTTAAAGAAAAGTAATAAAATTAAGGAGTTGCAAAATGGGTAATGTCTACTTGGCGGTGAACGGAGATGATGTTGGTACTAGAATTGGTAACGCAATTGCCAATGATGATCACCAGGATTTAGCGAACGCAAGTTCTACTATTGATCAAGCACACAAAAAGATCGATGAATGGGCAGAGGGAATTGGTGGTAAAAAAATCACTGGCTCTGGAGATGAAGCTATTTATTTAGTTCCAGACGACGCTCTTGCGCAAATGGATTCCATCAGACAAGATTATCAAGAATCGTCTGGTCATGGTTTAACTGTTGGTGTGGGCGCTTCTATGTCACAGGCTTCTAAAGCCCTAATCTATGGCAAAATGAATGGTAAAAATCAAACGATTCACTATGATCCTAATATGGAAGATTATCTTTCAGACGAATCTAGTGATGAAGATCCATCACAAGATATTGACCAAGCTCCAGAAATTCCAGCTGAAGGTGATCTAGAAGATCAAGCTATGGAAGATAACGAATCACAAGCTGAAGAAGTAGCACCAGAAGAAGGTGCTGAGGAAGACAGTATTGTTCCAAAAGCTCCTGCTGAAGAAGGTGCAGAGGCTGAAGCAAATACAAATATTCAAGATAACAAAGCTATGCCAAAAAACAAAGCTATGAATAAACCTGCACCTGCTACACCACCAGCAGCTGACCCTAACGCACAAGATGCTGATTCAGATTCTGATGATTCTGATGAAGCTCCAATTGGAAATGAGGATGATGTGTCCGACGACAACGAAGAAGCTTTAAATAGTCCTGATGATTCTGCACCTGCAAACAAATCTCCTAAACAAAAACACGGAGAAATCGATGGAAAAACTGAAGAAGATTTTGGAACGGCTGACGGTGAGCAACAAGAAGACGAGGCAGATATGGAAGACGCTCCAGACCAAAGCGACGACCTTCCAGATAATGATTCTGAAGATGATTCTTTTGATGGTCATCATGCTCCTCATGAAGGTGAGTTCGAAGACTCCGAAGAAGATTCAGACGATCAAGAATTAAGTTCTGAAGATACAGCTTCTGGCGACGAAGATCCATTAGCAGATATGATTCATGACGATATGTCTGATGATCAAGAAGGTGATGAAATGTCGCCTGAAGGTGATGATTCTGCTGATGATGCTGATCATCAAGAATTGAAACAAGATATTGCAAATGCATTGTTAGCTTTCAAAGACAACAAAATGATGCTAGAGCAAGCACGCGAACAAAATCCTGATCTATATAATGCAACATTAACCATGTTACGTTCTATGATTTCTATGGCTAAAAAATTAGGTTTTGCTCCAGAGCAAGATATGCAACAAGCTGCTGATACTAATCAAATGGCTGAGGCAATGCCTGAAGCTGATGATCAAGGTGAAGACCAGGTAGCTCAACCAGCTAACCAAGATGCACAACCTAATGATGAAAAACCATCTGAAAAAAAGTAAACGGGCAGGCTCCGAAAGACCCTAAGAACCTGCCAGACAAGGGTACGAAACACATTCCCAAGCCGCAACCGCCGCTTGGTGCTGTGCATCACGGTAAATTAAAAGTTATCGATGGTCGTACTGGCTCTGAATCCTGGAGACAAGGAACTACTGGATTTTTGAAAGATTTTGACGGCGATCCAACTGCAACCAACCACAATAAGGCTGGTTTGAAAAACAGACCTCAACATCATCCAAAAATGGGTGGAAAATCTAAGAGTCATAAACCATACATGGGTGATCGACCGACACATCAAGCTGGTCAGTCAAGTCAAGACGATGAGTAATTTAAAGTTTAATGTTGATATTGAAAGACTTTCCAAGCATTTAGACGGTGTTAAAAAAGATGTTCAAGAAGACCTTACCAAGGGTGTAGAAAATCTTGCATCAATGACTCACGCTAAAACTTTGGAACTTGCTACAGAAGAACTTACAAGTCTTTCTAAAATGTATAAGGACAATGTTGAATTCTCAAATCCAGCTCCAAATTTTTGGGTAGTTACTTTAAAAGAACCAGCGATGTGGATTGAAGAAGGTCGCAAATCTGGATTTATGGAAGAGTTACTGAACGGTAAATCTGCCAGACAGGGTAAGAATGGAAAATATGCCATTATACCATTTAAACATAATAAAAATCCAACAGAACAATCTCCCAAAGCTTATGACTTGGCTAAAGAGATTCAGTACGAGTTGAAAAAAAAGGGCGTTGCCTGGAAGAAAATTGAAAAAAATGAAGATGGAAGTCCACGAATCGGAAGATTACATTCGTTTCAATTTAACAATCCAAGAGCAATTGCCCAAAAAGATATTCACAAAAACCCTTTAACTAAGGGCGTTAGTGTTTATCAAACAAAACAAAAAGATGGAAGTGTTCGCAGAGATATTATGACCTTTCGTGTAATAAGCGAAAAACATAAAAATGAAGGTCTGTGGGTACACCCAGGTCGACAAGGCAATAAGATTCTCGATAAGGCTTTTGATTGGGCCATGCAAACTTGGGAAAAAGACATTCTTCCAGCAATTTTTGAGAAGTATAACGGAAAGGATTAACCATGTCAGAATACGATGATATCATTGGTATTTTTCAGGGTGACTTGATTATCAAGACAGCAATTGAGTTATCTTTAGAAGATATGCGTAAAAATCCTTGGTTGATAGAGGATGTCTTTGCATCTTTAAATGAAAATCCAATTCTTGCTAAACGCTACGGTATGAAAGAAATTACCAGAGCTAAAGAATTTATTTTAAATACAAACATTCCTGTATATATGCACCATCGTTTAGATAAGATGGAATACCCATGCATTACAATTTCAATCGGTAATTCAAACGAAGATAAAAGCCTTTCTACATTAGGCGATGCATCTATTGCCTTTGAAGATTATTCGCCAAATGAAATTGGCAAGCCAATCAAACCTATAGTTTCTTCATTTACACCAGTCTCTTATGACAAAGATACTGGCATCGTTGAACTTCCAACGGATATTCCTGAATATCGATATGTTGGTAAGGGTATGCTTTTAGCTGATCCTAAAACAGGCAATGCTTTTGAAATTATCGATAAGGCCGGAATCAATGGCGTTCAAATTACAGCAGGCTCTAAACTGCCCAAGGGTAAATTGGTAATTATTCCACAATACCCAACCTACAGAGCCAGAAGAGAAAGAGCTACATCTCAAGAACAATACAACATTGGATGTCATGCTCATGGAGACCCATCTTTACTGATCTTCCTGTTCAGCGTTGTCAAATACTCTTTATTTCGTTATCGCGAAGGTCTGCTAGAATACAATAACTTTCAATTGTCAAATTTATCCTGCACCGACATGATGCGAAACGAAATGATGCAAGAAGAAAATATTTATTCTCGTTGGATTACCCTTTCTGGACAAGTAGAGGAAAGCTGGGTTAAAACCCCAAAACGATTTATTGAGGCTATAGATTTAAACGACCCTGATAGAGATGAGGGTGTGGTATTCAAATCTGGCATTAAAATTTTAAGCAACAAAAACACTCAAACAGAAGAAGATGATGAAGTTTGGGTTACAATCGAACAAAAATAGCAATCTTTAGTGTATGAAAACAGAAAAAGAACAAGAAAATACAGACTTAGAGAAAGCTCTTTATAAGGTAGTCAAAGCTGCTTTAGAAAAGGGTGGACCGAAGGTTGCCCAAGAAGTAATTCGGGATGTTTTGGACAGAAATTACACAGCTCAGGTTGACCCTGATAAAATTCCTCCTGCAACCAAAGAGGGTGTTGTTAACAAGTCTAAGTCTGCGGAATCACAAGAGAAAGGCGTTTCAAAGCTAAAGAAATTTATGCATAAAAAACGCAAAAAATAAATTATTGTATACCATAAAATCCCAAAGAAATCGCAATCTTTAGGGATGTAAGTGAAAAAATATTTGAGGGAAAATATGGCTCAAAAACCTAAAAATGAAGAGAAGTTCTATACAGCCCAAGAAGTGGCAGTTGCTGTCCTTAAAAAGACACACGAAATGCTTAAGGCCGCTCAATTGGCTAAAGCAAACACTTCTCATGAAATCGAACCTGGTGGTGAGCCATCAAATGACGATGCTGAAGCACCTGCTTATTTGGCTGAAGCTGACATCGAAAACTCTGGTGGTCATGAAGATCGTAAGGGTGGAAAAAAACAAGCTAAACCTGCATCAGCTGATAAAGATGGTGACGGTGATGTAGACGGTGCTGACGCTATGGCAGCTGCTGATAAAGACGGCGACGGCGATATTGATGGTGCTGATGCTATGGAAGCTGAAGAAGAGGCTTCTGGACAAGATCTTGATGGTGACAAGGAAGCTGGTGAAGCTCCCGAACACAAAGCAAAGATTGACGCTGCTGCTAAATCAAAACCTTCTGATGATTCAAGTAAAGAAGACAAGATTAAAGCTGCTGTAGGTGGAGATAAAAAACCTCCATTTGCAAAATCAGAAACTGAAAAATGTGGTGAAATGCGACCAAGCCTGAAGAAATTCATGCTACAACGCAAAATGAAAAAAGCTGGTAATTCAGACGAGCAAGCTGCGGCTAAATTAGCCGACGCTCCACCGGTAGAAACACCGGCACAGCAAGTCAAGAAAGACCCAAAACTTGAGATGGAAAAAAACAAATCGGTGGAAAAACTAATGGGAATCGCACCGAAGGCTGGTAAATAATGGCTAAAAAACAAGAAACCCAAGAATTGTCGCCTGCTGAAGTGCGACGAGCTAATCACGAAGCAAAGATGCAGGCCAAAAAACTTGTAGATGCTTCGAGAGAAGAATTTAGGACTTACTTTGTTGAATTAAAAAGAAAGTTAAACCTTGCGCCTGAAATTGAAGATGTAATGTGGTTACATTTGAAAGCAATAGGTATGAACCAAAAAGAAAAATTCAACGAAGGCGTAAAACACTTCGGATATAAGATTTAAGGCAAGGAGAGTTAAAAAATGGCACAAAGACTAACTACCGATACAGTAAACACTAACAGACCTGGTTCGTATTTTGACGTTAATGTCAAATCCACACCAGTAGGTGTTGCTAGTTCTGGAAACATCGTAATCATGGGCGAGGCTTCTGGTGGAGCTGCTTCTAAAGGTATCGATTCAGCAAATGGTGATTTACTGAAAGATAACTTCTATACACCAGATCAATTGCAAGAAGTGCAAAAGAAATATATCAGCGGTCCAATCGTTGATGCTTTCCGAGCATTAGCTTCTCCTTCTTCTGATGCAAACATCAGTGGAGCTGCTAACAGAATTTATATTTCTAAAACCAACATTAGCGGTAAAGCACAGGCTATTATCCCTACCAACTACGGTACTTTAAAAGACAAGAACTGGGGTTTAGATGGAAACAAATACTCTTATCAAGTATTTCAATCTATTTCCGAGGTTGCTCCTAGTATTACAGGTTCTGTAATCTCTGCTTTCGGTGCTGCTTTAAATGGTTTAAACTTTGCCATCCGTTTAAACGGTGGAGCTTCTGCTTCTGTAACATTGAGCAACACTCCTGCTGACCATGCTGACCTTGCTACTTTGATTGTAGAATTAAATGCCTTATTACCTGCTGGTATCGAAGCTTCTGCTGGAACTGCAACTGATACATTAAAATTTACAATGGATGCTGATGCAAATGCTAACTTAAAAGGTTGGGGTAAAGCTTTTGAGCTTATCGACTCTACACCTGGTGATTTAGATGCTATTGGCCATGATCCAGGATTAAATGTTTCTGCCCAAGAACCTGAAGTTGAACTTGACATTAATAGACAAGACAACAACACCAATGAGGCTTTCCTTGTTGCTGCTGAAATCGCTCTATTAATTGGATACGAAGGAACTACTGCAACTGTAACTATCTCTGATAGTACATTGTCTACTACCGTAACTGGTGGTTCTGGTGCAAACTTATCAATCAGCTTAAATCAATATTTGACATTATCTGATCTAGCTGCGTATATCAATTCACAAACAGGATACACTTGCTCTGTTGTTGCTGCTTCTACACAAACATCACCAGTTGCATTGGACAACATGTCGGCTCAGCCAATCTGTTCAACAGCTGCTGATTTGACTCCAGGTCGAATCAAAAAAGCTGCTGCAAATTTTGCAAAAGCTGCTGGTCAATCTGCTGCACTTAGCTATTCCGCTACTGCAACAGCTGGATTGCCACTTCCAATGGCTTCAAAGGTATTTTTATCTGGTGGTTCTAAAGGAAGTACTTCAGCTGCAAATATCGTATCTGCGGTTACAGAAATGGAAAGCATTGATGTAAATTTTGTTGTTCCTTTATTTAGTCGAGATGCTTCTGAAGATATCGCCGAAGGATTATCAGAATCTGGTTCTACATATACTATCGATGCTGTAAATGCATTGGTTAAGAGTCACGTACTTAAAATGTCAACTTCTAAGATCAAAAAGCACAGATCTGCTTTCTTATCTTTCTGGGGTTCTTATGCTGACGCTAAGTCTCGCGCTCAATCATTAGCAAATGCTCGTGTTTCATTGGCTATGCAAAAAACTAGTCAAGCAAATTCACAAGGTGTGGTCGTAAACCAATTGCCTTGGCACACTGCAGCTATCGCTGCTGGAATGCAAGCTGCTGGATTCTATAAATCTATCACTAATAAGTTTGCAAATGTAATTGCTTACACAGACCCTTCTGGTTTTGATTCAGGCTCTCCTGGTCAAATCGAAGAAGCTTTGGATGCTGGATTGCTTTTCATGGAAAAAGCAGTTGTTGGTGTTAAATGGGTTAGTGATCAAACTACTTATGGTATTGATACAAACTTCGTTTACAACTCAATCCAAGCTATGTATGCTGCTGATTTAGTTGCTCTTGATTTAGCTGCAAGTTTTCAAGTTGCTTTCGTTGGTCAATCTTTGGCTGATGTAGATGCTTCTACTGCAATTGCTTTCTTGGCTTCTAAAATGGACCAATATAAAAAACAAAAATTGATTGCTGCTTCTGACGACGCTCCTTTGGGATTCAAAAATGCTAAAGTTAAGATTTCAGGTCCAATCATGGAAGTGAAAGTTGAAATCAAGCTTGCTACTGCTATACTCTTCATTCCTATAAATATCGATATCTCACAAGTACAAAGTGCTGCTTAATGATCATTTATAAAATTACAAACCTTATTAATAAAAAAATCTATATCGGGCAAACAAAACAGTCTGCCCGATTAAGATGGAATGTTCACAAGACTTGTGGTTTATCAGCCATTGGCTGTGCTATAAAAAAATATGGAGTTGATAATTTTATCTTTGAAATTGTAGATTCCGCTAAAGATTTTGAAGAATTAAACAAAAAAGAAATTGACTGGATTGCAAAAGAAAATTGTATTGCTCCATTTGGTTATAATTTAGAATCAGGTGGCCTTAATAAAGGTATTATCTCTCATCAAACAAAAAAGAAAATGAGAATGGCAAAGTTGGGTAAAACAACTTCAGAAAAACAGAAGAAAAAAGTATCAGAAATCATGAGTCGATTTAACAAATCGTTACATGGTCAAACAAAAAAGAACAATGAAACAATTAAAAAAGCTTCAATGGGAAGAAGTAAGGGTGTTTATGTTACTCCAATGGGTAATTTTTATAGCTCTTATGATGCTGCTGAAGCAAATAAATGTTCGCAACCTACTGTATTCAATAGGTGTTATAAAAAAATTAAAAATTGGGATTTTCAACCCAAAGTGTTTCTGAAAGAGGAGAATTAATATGGCTAAGGCTAAAGTTTTTACAGGCAGCAGGGCCAAGGTGTATTGCGACAACGTCCTTGTCGGTATCTTTGACAGCTGTTCATACGCGGTAAACATCGGAGCTGAAGCAATCCATATTCTGGGTCGCTACAGCCCTGCTGAAATCACACAAACATCTTACGAAGCTGTAACAGTTAACTGTTCTGGCTTCCGAATTATCGGTAATGGTGGACACGTTCTACCTAAAGTACCTAAGTTGCAAGATTTGTTAAATCTTGAAACAATCACACTAGCAATGCTTGATCGTCAAGATCAATCAAACACTCCAGTGATGATTGTTCAGAACTGCATTCCAATTAACTACTCAACTGGTGCAAATGGAAAAGCTACTTCAAGAATTCAAATCACATACATGGGAACGCACGCTTCTGATGAGTCTGGTGCTCAAGATGAAGGTGGAGCGGTTAATCTTCCGTAATCGCTAGATAAGGTGGTCCTGTATGCCAAATACAGAAGAATTAAGATATATTCGCGAACTTCTTAAAGAGGTTCGCGATGATCAAAAAAGACACGGAAATGAATTAGCTAAACAAAGTGTTTATTTAGAACAAATGGACATGGATGTAAAAGAGCTAAAAACTACCGTGAGTATCAATACAAAAGATATTGCACATCATATTAAAAGAACTGATGATTTACAAGATTTATATCAATCATACGTGACTAAAATTGATCAGTCACATGAAAGATTAAATAAACTTGAAGAACCGGTGAAAGCTAAGGCATGGGTCAAGGCTCATTTGGTTTCAATCATTTCTGTGCTTACAGCTATCGCTAGTATCGTGGCGCTGGTACTTGAACACACAAGCAAGTAACTAAAGACGATTAACGCAGCCGAAGGGTCGGCTGTTAGAGGTTTGGAAATGGCTAATGAAAGATTATGGGATTCCATAGGCCCTATTGCATTTACTGCTAATGGTGGTCAAGATGGTGTCGTTACACTTATATCTACATCTGGATTGCGTGTAAAACAGCAAGTTAAGATCTATTCTGCCGCAAAACAACCCCTTGCTGATAAATTAGAAATCAAAAAAATTCTAACGCCTACCAAAGCCATCGTCGGCAAAATTGTGTCGACCGGTGAGTTTATGAACAGGGTTAATCTGTCAGACTATCTACTTGCTGACAGCGCGTCTCTTACGGTTATTGCCGATCAAGAGAGAAAATCACCACGACCAGAAGACATTCTTAAGGCTATTTACGAACAAGAGCCTGTTGTTGCCATTCGCACCTTTGGTGTCGATGAATTTGGTAATCCATGGACCAATGAAAATCCATTGCCAACTACAGCCACAATTTCTGGTGATGTAACCATTGGAACTGATGGTTACAACCAAACGTCTCCAGACTCAATGAATGTTACAGGATCTGAAAACGGTGCTGAAAACGGAATTAAACATTCTTTAAGAGTAGATAGTGACCTTGATTTAAGGGTCGGCATAAGCAATGGAAACAATAAGGCTGGTGTAAATATATCTGGTGAATTGTCCGTTATCGATTCTGCTGCCAGAACGTCTTTACAAAATATTCTAAATGCTTTGTTGTCGGGAACACTCTCTGTTTCTGATGCAAACGCCCACGCCCTGTTAACAACGGTTATTGCTGGTCTTGTTTCGATTGATGCAGGCATTCCAGCATCACTTGGTCAACAAACTCAAGCAGCATCAATGCCTGTAACCATTGCAAGCGATCAAACACCCATTCCAATTAGTGGTGAAATCACAGCAGTTCTTGAAGACGAACCAATTAGGGTCTCTGGAACTGAAAATGGCCAACCAAACGGAACAGAATTCACTTTTGTAAACAACTTAAGGTTGCAAATTTTGGCAGCTAAAGATCGAGATCAAGAAATTGCGTATGCTGATTTTGGAAATAAGAATCAAAGAGTTACACAAATAGATTATACCGCACCAAGCATAGGCACTGGTCCAGGATTTACGGCTAGAAAAACTTTAACATATACTCTCGTCGGCAACCTATATCGACGTGACAACATTACATGGTCTATAGTTTAAGGAGATCAAATGAAATACATTAAGGCTGATTTACTTGCAGACGTGGTTGGTGTATACGACCAAACCAAAACAACTCGTCAGGGTAGAGCCAATACAAAAACAGTAAACTCCCAAACTGTTATTGGACCACCACTAAATAGATTTATTGATGTATTCAACGATACAGCACCTACTTCACAGGTAACTCCTATTTTGTCATTTCTGTCTTCAAACGGAAGGACTTTTTCAATAGGAGCAGAGGCAGGCGGTATTATTCCAATTAGCTTGCACTCAGTTAACTTAACAACTGGTGTGTCTGCATTTGTTGGAACAATCAGAGTTGCCGTAGCAGATCTTGCAGCGACAACACATACTCTTAGAAGTCTTAAGGTTATAGACACAGGTGTAACTGGTTGGAGAATCTTTATTACAACTTCCGGTTCTGTTGCAATCAACGGTGGTCTGTATTGCGTTAACAACGTGGATTTAGCCGATTTCTTAGCTGTAGGTCCAGGAACGCTATTTCCATCAGCAACAGGCTCAAATCAAAAAGCAACTTATTTTCTACAAGACCCATCAAACATTGGTGTTGGTCAACTAAACATTGCTTCTGTTGGCTCTATGCTTGATGTAGCAAACAATAGAATTTATGTTCATAATGGTGTGTCTGCAACTCACCAATATTATGTGTACAGTACAAATGCAACCCTAAACTGTCCTTTATCTGTGGGATTAACCATTGATGCAACAACAGACAGGGTCACACATACCGCACATGGATATGTAGACAACACACCTATTTTTGTAACCAATCTTTCTGGTGGTGCCGGATTAACAAACAACACTGTTTATTTCGTAAGAAACTCGACAGTAAACGATTATCAGCTGTCGACTACAACTGGTGGTGCTGCTATCAATATCACAACAAATGGAACGGCAGATATTTGTCGTGCATTTGGAACAACTGGAGATGCCTGGGTTCACAAGACTGGTAACTTACCTGCCTTAGCCGGTACCCTCGTTGGTCTTGACTCAGAGGACTATGCGTTGCCAGGACACACCGCAAATTCTGGTTTTCCCTGTGTTTTCTTATGCACAACAACAAATTTATATTTGGGTAGGATTTCAGATTTAACATCTGGTGCCGTTACATGGCCATCACTGGTAACGTCCAACATTTTAGGAACTGTCAATCAAATTACAGCGCCCACAGTTGCCCAGGCTACATGGAGCAATATTTTAGACAGAGCTGTTTATTTGACAAATACCAATATTTTGGTCATGAAACAAGTTGTCAACAATAGTATTGATAAAATTTTTGGTAGAAACAGCAATATTTATAGAGAAGCTGTACCAAGTGCTGATACTCAGAGTGTTGGTGCAATTACAATCACAGCCTTGGACATCGAGGATGGCTGGCTTCTGTTGACCGGCGGTACTGTTGGTCAGCGTGGAAATATTATTGCAGATCTAAGATCCGATGCGAGTTTTGACTACTCCTATGTGGTAACAAAAGTTCTTGACGTTCAACTTCCAACTTTCAAATTTTTATCTTCTTGGAGAGAGCTTGCAAACGAAAGCAGTGCTTTAAAATTATACTATCGAACAAGTGGCTTTGGTTCTATTTCCGGCGGTTGGACTCAGATAACAATGGCAGCAGACCTATCGTCTATTCCATCAGCATCACAAATTCAATTTAAAGTCGCTTTTGACACCCTTACCCTTGGTGCATCAATTCATGCTCAATTGCGAGAACTATTCCTTGGCTACGAAACAAATGTAGGAATTTCAGACAACTGGGAATTTAGTGATGATTTTTCTGACAACAATGTTCCTTCAAGATCTGCGTTTAGATTGAAGAAAGCCTATGCGTCTTCAGTTCCACAATTGTATTATAGAGCGTATGATCTATCTGATGCATTGGTTGTAAATCACAATACTGTGGCAAACGCTGCAAATTTTGAATATTCAACAGATAATGGAATGTCTTGGAATCCATTGGGCACTATCCCAAACACTGTTGGCACTCTCATTAGATACACCTTTACATCTCCTCCTGGGGTTGACGTTCGACCAGGGCTTAAGGAAAGCTAATGGCAAACTTTTTAGTCAATAACAATTTTTACCAAGGCACAAGTCAAGCCTGCATAGTGGATTTAACTCCACCGACTTTTGCAGGTATAAACTTTCTAGATGTAGAATCTAGAGGTCAAATCCGTGCTGGATGGTCTACTGCAACTGATGGTACACCACCAGTCAGGTATGAAATCTACATAAAAGCATCAACTGCAACAGGTTTGTTTAATACAACAAACATCATAGCAGTTACGCCAAATTTGCAATACGATATCTTTACTCTTCCAGATGGATCTTTTTTAATTAATGGAACGACTTATTATGTGGGAGTCAGAGCAATAGACGGAGTGAATAATAGAGATAGTAATCTTGTTTCTATGAGTGTTATTTCTACAGGAGTTTTGACTTCTATCGACGTTTACGAAACTCACGCATCTTGGTCCGTGGACAATTCCAATCAGTTTAGAATTACTCTTTGGGCTGATAAGAATGAAAGCATAGCTTTAGCTCCCAATGGAGTTCTGGGTACAGCTGCCTATCAAGTTTACGATAAAGCTGGAAATGCAGTTGTTGGAATGAGTGGTTCTGGTATTTCTGCAAATGGCCAGGGACTATACATAGCCTCTCCCGTTGCGAATCTCTTAGTTGAAGACGCTGAACACTATACAGTTAAAGTGACAGTCAGTGTTGACGGTGAAAACAGAGTCAATATGATTCCGTTAATGGACGAAAGACCAGACTATAAAATTGGAAGCTTATTTTTTGTAAATAACCAAAATCAATTTGATGGCACTTTTTGGGTTTCGAAAAATGAAGTCATCAAGACTTCTAATTTAGGCACAGCCTCATACCAAGTTTACGATCACGAAGGCAACGTGGTTGTTGGAATGAGCGGTTCTGGTATTACTCCAGATGTTAACGGTGTCTACAAACTTACAGCCATCAGTTCTTTGTTGGGTGATGACTACCCAGGTTTTTCTGTAAAGGTTACTCTAACCGTGGACGGAATTGTTCGATCACAGATGTTTTCTTCTGTTGCAGAAACTATTCATTATAAACCAAAGGCTCAGTTTTCTATAAACGCTTCTAATCAATTAAGAGCTACCTTTTGGCTTGAATACGATTCCAATGTAGAAATAACAGGACTTGGTGTTGCGAATTACACGGTATACGACGCAAGTGGAACTACCGTGGCTGGCTTGACACAATCTGGAATCGCTGCAGATGTAAATGGAAGATTTCATATCACTCCTGTGAGTGCCGTGTTACTTACAGATTTAACACACTACTCCGTAAAAATTGGCATCGTTTCTCATGGGATTGAAAGAGTTGCTTACAAAGGGTTTACTTTACTAGGCACATAATGGCAATAGATAGAAAATGGGTAGCTCAAGACAATAGTGAAGAAAATCAATGGTTGAAAATAGACCATTCGAGTCGCTTTATTGTCAATCATTCACCAGAATGGCAGCCCATTTTCAATGCAAATTCCACATTGAACAATAGCAGTCAGGTTTTAAAACTTGCCGCACAATTGGATACGAATTCTTTAGATAAAATTAGAATTATAGGTTATTTGTATAATCCTACCCATGGAAGTATAGACAATGCTGCCTCGGTCACATTTAACATTTACAGAGTCACGGACATTACAACTCCAAAGTGGAATGATGAGTTAATCACCACTCTCAGCGGTGACCTTCAATCAAATAGTTATTATTTTAAAGACATAGATATTTCAGCATTAACAGGCACTTCCCTGGACGGCGACACAACGCTAATGATCGAAGGTGTTTCTGTCAGATTAGGTATTACTTATAGAGATAGAATTTATGTCAACCATCTTGGGGTGTATGACAGCGTTCTAAGATTACGAAGAGATGTTGAATTTTTAGATATTACAAAACAGGATGAATAAATGAGAAAATATGCCTTGGTAAACAATGGGGTGGTGACTGGAATAATTGACATTGACCCTGAAGACTATTCCCTGTACATCAAAAATAACAACATGATTATTGACATCACTGATTTACTACCTCAGCCACAGTTAAATTGGGTGTTAATTGGAAATGCGCTAGAATTTCCATCTGGTATAAGCGATAGAGAAAAGATGGAAATAGAGCTGAATGATAAAAAATGCAAGTTTGGTGTGAAACTTTCCAGAGATGCTGTTAATAGAATTGGTGCAAGAAACAAAATTCTAAACAAAAGTGGATCACAGGTTATTGTTTTGTTAACCCAATTGCTTGGTGTCAAGTCTCTCTTGGAAACCGGTGCATTGGGAACAGCAAGGTCTAGTTGCATACAGTTAAAAATGGTATACACTGAATATTCAGATATTTTTGACCATGTAATATCAGAGATAAATGTCTTTGAAGCTAACAACGGACTTTAACATGAAAGTTAAAATCTCTTATTTGTTTTCAAGAAATAAAAAAGTCGGATCAAAAGTTATTGCGTGGGCTAGTGGTTTACTTATTCAAGATTTGGAAAAAATACCATCGCACATGGCAGTATTGGTAGAGTATGAAGATTTTGATGCGCCTTTTGTTATAGAGTCTGTTCTTGAGTCTGGTGTTCGCTTGGTTCCGTACAAGAAATGGAAAGAGATCAACGAAGAGTGTTACAAGATTTCATCTAAAAAAACCATTGAATTTACAGAAATAGCCAAGATCACCGATGAGTATTGGGGGAAAAAATATGATTGGGGTGGAATACTTTATTTTGGGTGGAGATTTTTATTGCATTTTCTATTTAAATTGCCATTTCCCAAAGAAAACGCATGGCAGTCAGATTCTAGATATTTTTGTAACGAACTTGCCGGAGAAATCGCTGGCTATCATAAGTACAACATGGTAACGCCAGCAAAAATGTGTTCTGATTTTTTAAAAATGTAAATCAGCGATCTGCTCCATAAATTTGTTTAGCTGCATAACCTGCAGCAAATACTGTTAAAACTCCTAAACCAAAGTAAATCCATTTCTGTGTATTCGCAGCAGACTCAACTTTGTTAAGTCTATCTTCCATCTTGACAGCTGTGGCTTGCCACAACTCAGCTCTTTGATCAGCTTTGGTTAGAGCCAAATCTTTTAGATCAATTGTCTTACGTAACTCGGTTACTTCAATCTTATAATCATCGACATCTTTAACCAATAAACCAACGCGACCATGGCATTCGTTGGTGTATAAATAGCCAGTCTCGGTCTTTGTTACGCCCGTGGCCCATTTACATTCGGCCATGGCAATATTGCTAAACATACTAAATGCTATAATTAAACTTACTAACTTTTTCATGTTCGATTCTTTCCTTGTAATTCAATTCGTTTTATATATTCAATAAATGCTTCATATGTAAGATCACTTTTAGCTCTATTACAAATAAAACAGCACGGGACCACATTCGATGGTTCATATCCAATAAGATTATTAATTCTATCTAATCCGTTGTATTGATACTTTCCATATTCTTGAGCTTCTTCGGTAATACCTGCACATCTATTCCTTTGAACTTTAGCAGGAATCGAATTACAGTAATGGCAATTTTTCTTAGTGATAGCACTAAATTCATCAATAGATAGATTAAAACTATGAGAGCGATCTTTAGCACCACGTTGATATTGTTTGTAAATCCTATTCAAGGAACTTAAACCCTTAGGAATCTTTCGATGTCTTAAACATCCACAACTTTTTGTATGTCCTTTACGCAAACTTACACCTGTGACAATAGTGACATTACCACAAGAGCAGTTACATTTCCAAAACGCTGCTTTATTTTTGATATGACTAAATTCTACTACCTGTAGATTACCGAATATTAAGTTAGTCAAGTCTATAAAATTATACGCTCTTGTTTTCATTTTTTTACTCAATCTTCATTATTGTCATATTTAATGTAAACAGGGCCATTTTTCTTAATCTTCTCAATTTCATTAGAAATTTCTTGTATATTAACGGGTCTAAAATTTCTCGCATCAACACCGACGTGTATAGCTCTTCCATTGACCTGGTGTTTGCTGTGAGTGTGACCATGAATTAAGAATTGACCACGATCTACCGGGCGTTTGTGGTGGTATTTCTCCAAAAAGATAGGCTTGAGATCAACACCAAGCCATTTAAGTGCATTTCTTACTTCACGCTTAAACTTTACCCACTGATAAAGCATTGGTTTCATTCTAAAAGGATAGTGTGAAATTTGAACTTTTTCACCAGCAATGGTCATAATCATTTCATCCACACAGATTTCAAAACCTGCATTCATCATGATACGAGCTTCAAAGTCATGGTTGCCTTTAACCAAGACCTTACGACCATTCATACGACTGAGAGTTTCCTTCATTTGTTCTTTCGTATGATAGAAGAAAATATCACCGACAAAAATAGCCAAATCGTCTTTACGAACAAGCTTATTCCAATCTTCAATAAATTTTTCTTTAAAAATATCAACATTTTCAAATGGACGATTACAATACTCAATACAATTCTGATGTCCAAAATGAATATCAGAAACGAACCAAGTAGTCCAATGTTTTGGTGGTTTAAACCATTGATTATTCTTCGACATTAGTGTATTACCTTAATAATTAAAGGCTCTTCAGGGTCGAGTCTTACAATATGCAAAGTAACAAAGTCTGGATTGTCACCAGCATTACCCTTCAATTCATCTTGTACAACATCCCAAGACTCTACCTTACTTACCAAATCTCTTAATTCTTTTAGTGTTAATGTTAATCTATTGTTCATTAGTCATTTCTCTTTTTATTCCAGTCCATATCAACAGCGCCTTCTTCAGCACGATTCTCGCGTCGTTGTGCAGCCTTATCAGCTTCAGCAAGTGAAGTGTCAGCTGCTTTCTTTAATGCGTCTTCTTCAGCCGAGAGTTTTTTATCTTGTTCCTTGGCTTTTTCCATTTCCTTGTGAGCTGCGTTTACTTGAAACATCATATACAACTTTAATCCAATAATTGCAATGGCAATTGGAAATAAAACCACACCAATGATGATCGTAGCTGTCCTGTGGTTTTGCCACATGTTGTCAATAAAACTCATAGTTTTCCTCCGGTATTACGATTGTGCCATTCGTTTACGAACATTGATCGTAACATTGTACCTGTTGTATGAACCTCTTTAATGGTCAAGATACTAACATTGGGACCAAACTTCTGCTTGCACCAAGCTACGATGTTTGGGTCTTCTTTAAATGTCTGAGATGTTTTGAAGTCAGCATCAGCTTTTTTTAAGGCCGGAACATAGGCACGTTGAATTGCATCGTCATAATCTGTTTCTGCAGTTTCTTTCCATCCTTTATGTCGACCATTGCCCTTCATACCCTCTTTAGTTACCAAGATATCAATAACTCTGCGTTTTAACATTTGAGCTTCATCTTGTGGGATATTCTCAAGAACCATAGCTGTAACTAAATTCTCAATATGCTTTCTTCGCTCACCATATTTATACTGCAATGAACGATCTTCTCGCACGTCTGCAGCCCATCTTTTAAAGATCGCATTAATATCATTTTCTGTTGTAGATTTCATCAGCCTTTTCCTTTGCTTTTCTTAATTTTGCTCTATCTTCATCTGTTAAAATATATGGCTCTTCTTGCTCTGGATTGTGTGTATCAAACCATTGAATGAACTGCTCCCGTTTAGCTAACAATGTGTTTTCACCCAAAGTTTTAGAAAGAGCGCCAAGATAATCTCTATCGATTAATTCATACAATCCATTTTTACCAGGAACTCCGTGAGTTTGTTGAACTGCCTTTCTTAAGCACGCCATAATCTTGTCTTCATACATAGCCTTCATGACTTTTTTATACATATCTGTATCACAAGTATTGGCTTTGATGTTTGGATCTTTTGCCATTAAATCGTTTAAATAAGCTTTGGAAATAATGAAAACATTGTGTCCATGGGTAAAAACAGCATTTAGGATAACTCCAATCCGTTCATAGATGGGGTCGCCTGATTGATAGAATGCCGTTAAAATCGTTCTAATGTCTTCATCCTTAAAGTCTTCAAGCTTGGAAACCTCGACCAAACGCGGGTTTTCTTCACGCTTTTCTAGACCCTGACGAATCTTATTTGCGATTTTATCGAACAATTTTTTGTTAATAAGGGGGTCAGACATTCATACTCCTGCAGTGTTATTATACCACAAAAATCATCATCCAGGATGACATCCCGTTAAAAATCCCGTGTTTCATCCCGTTATTCCTCCCGTGTTTTCATCCTGTGAATCATCCTGTTCTCGCAGGGAAAAAATCATCCCGTTACCCCCAAAAAACGTCATCCCGTTCGTCATCCTGTGATTCCTCCTACATATACATATACAATAAGCATAGTAGGCCGAGCCATTTTTTTCAAGAATTAAATTAAACTAGTATTTCCCTTGGTCCAAAAAATAAAAATTAATTATGAGGCCGCCTATACTTTAGTCTAGTATACTTTTTATAGACTTGTGGTAATATACCTGTATGAGCTACGAAATCAAAATTGTCAGAACAAACAGACTTTTGGTTCAGAAAATGGATACGGCTTTAGTGAGTACGCATTTTCGACCGATTTACAGATTTGTTGAGCCCGTTCCAACACCTTGGCAGACAGAGGCTGTTTTTTCAGCAATTAATTTTACCGGTGGTCCATCTTTACAAGAGATTATGGCAAAATATTTCATGAATCGTTGGAATGACATTGTTGCTAATTCTATGACCCCCATGCTTAGCGATGAAGAAAAACAACAATTTGCATGGTTAAGTGAAATGGAAACCATAGAGATTGTGGATGTAGATGTTGTGGCTAGTTCAGATGAAAATAAGCGTACTTTATTGCCAGTGATAGAGGCATGGAGAAAGAGGTTAAATAATGGAAATTAAAGATGATTTTGCAACGTTTTCTGTAAATATTATCGGTAGACATTCAAAGTCTAGCTATATGGGAACATTCACTGTTAAATGCTTGTTGTCTCCAATGGAAGAGATTGCAGCTGATAAACGTTATCGCGATCTACTTGGGACCAATTCGCATTTGGCTACACAGAATGTTCGAGAGAAGGCTTTTGCCCTTGCTCAATTAGAGCAGCGTGTTTCTGAAATGCCTCCGTTCTGGGAAAATGATCACATGCCTGGTGGACATATTAAAGACGACAATGTTATCCTTGAAATCCTTGATCTTGCTGTTGAAGCCCAAGAAACATATATTGCCGAGAAAGAAGCTGAGCTTAAGGAACGTCAAGAACGATTGACTAAGGCTATCAAAAAGAAAAAGATTGAAAAAGAGCCAGAGATTGAGGTTGCTGATAAAACAGAAGAGCCAGACGAAGTGGAGATTGAATAATGGGAACAACACATCACATCACAATGATTGTTACTAGCTTTGATGAGAAAAAACTCACACGAACACGTAATAAAGCATTGAAATTACTAAAGAAACAGAATATTACTCGTATTATTGGCGAAGGCATTAATGGCTATAAATCATTTGTCATTGTTCCTAATGGTTCACAAGCTGGTTGGTCGTCTTATGTAGAACATAGAGAGGGTATTTTAAAATTAAAAGAATGGATTGATGAGACAATGCCCTATGAAGATGGTTCAACGTCTGTGAAGTATGTTATCAGTGAGTTCGGGGAATATGGCTTACAATCAACAAACGATAAGGGCTATGATCTTAATAGCAATGAGGTTTATCCTGAATCAGGTGCATGGTGAGAACGTCATTCTACATTGGTCATTTAAAGATCTCAATCGATAGCTATGTGTCAAAGTACATGTTTGGGATTACTGTAATCCCTAGATATAAACAGTTCGAGATTAATGTAGGCAAATATGCCTTAAACTTTTGGTGGAGAAAATAATGCTAACATATTTAGCCTTTGGTCTAGGATTCTATTTGGGTGCTGCTGTAATGATGCTTAAGGATATGATTCGCTCATACCAAGCTGGCACAACAATCCTACAATTTTTGATGGGTGCGGTTGGTGGAATTTTATTTTGGCCGGTTATGGTCGTAGCTGTAGCTTATCATCAATATATGGATTATAGAAGTGAGCAGGAATTCAATGAAGAAGAAACCCAAGGATAATTCAGTAGTTATTGAGAATCAACAGCTCAAGGCTATAGAATCCGTCCTATCCAACACTTATGAGTATTTCGAACGAAAGGTCCGTAGATGGTTTTCTAAGGAATATTCAACTCCATACCTAGATACATTCAAGATGAGTTGGCCAGAACTCCTATTGCATTATTACGAGGCTGGTTTTGAAAAGCTGGAATACAATGAAATCTATGATATGGCTGTGAAGGAATACTTGCCAGAATTTATCCAAAAAGCTGATGAAGAAGACCAGGCATTCGCAGACTCGTTATTGGAAGAGCAGCAGGCCACTATAGCAAAGAAAAAAGCCAAGGATGGGTCTAAGGACCCTTTACAAGAAAGTCTCGGTAAAATGGTGAATAGTGCGTCTAATGTGGTGCAAAAAGCTCAATCTTTAAAGAAGACCCTAGATAAACGTAAAACTACTCTACCCAAGCCTAAAGCAATGAGTTTAAAGTTTGAAGATGAGGGAGACCCTGAAAACTTCTAATATGGGTTTTATAACCGAAAGTGGTTAGAAACTACATATTAGAAATATAACAAAGGATATTATAAGAATCATTAAGATGTCTTATGCCTTGTAAATTAGTCAAATTAGTGAGGTATGACCTGACTGACTTAATTAATTACTAGACTAAACTAGCGAAAACACTAGTTCAATCTATTGAGGCCAATTAGTTTAATAACTTTAAAGTGATCGTTTTAATTACTTTAAAGTAACCGGTGTGAAAAACCGGATTTTCAGCCACACATCGAATTATCGAAACAGTAAATAAAACTGTGATTTCAATGTGATGGCATTTGTGCGTCCAAAAATGGCACAATTCCCACATTTCCCTTTACTTTAGTCGAGTATATTGCTATTCTGTATTCATCGGAGGCAAACATGGACAACAAAACAGTAGCTAACACAATCTGGACTCAAATGAAAGAAATCGACCGCAATCTGTGTATGTGCATGGGTGTTCAAGCTCTTACAGTTATTGAGCAAGGTCTTCAGTTCAAAGTTAATGGCCTGTCATTCAAGGGATATGTTCAAATCGTTTTGACTCCAGCTGATCTTTATGAAGTCAAATTCCTAAAAGCTAAACGTACACAAAATCAAGCTCTTAAGCAAATTGGCATCAAGTCTTTCGATACTACTTTGGAAGTTGTTTCATTGACTGGTGGAATCTATGTTGAAGATCTTATGCCATTACTTGAGTCATTCGTTGAAAACAGAGAAAAGGCAGGTTAATATGAATCAATTCATGAAATACGCAAAAACATATAGCTGCACACTTCCACAGGCCATTGCTGATCGCGATTGGCCAATGAATCGCACTCAATGCATCCAGGCTTTTGTTGAAGCTTTAGATCGTCAGCCTACAGAAGATGAAATCATTGAAATGCGACCAGATCGTGAACGCGCTATGCGTAAAGAGTCTGAATTGCAAGACTGGGAAGACTTTGACATGGGGAGACGATAATATGAAAATCCAATATATTCGACTTCACACACTTTCAGGTCAATCGGTCACTAAAGACTTTCCACAAGAAAGCAAAAACTGGACAGTGTCTCAATTTGAGGAAAAGATAGCCCAATGGAATAAAACTGGAGTGGTCGACGGCATTCAATTGTGGCATTATAGACTAACCGTATCTATTTGAGATAATTCAAAATAATTGTCGATTCAAGAGCAAAGTCTTGCTATAGTATTTATATGGAGGCAATATGAATTTAAGACAAGAACGAATGCAAAACAAATTCAGCATCCCTGAGCTTTCTCAGGCTACACGCATTGAAGCCTCTGTTTTGCGTGACTACGAATTTAATAATTCACCTATTTCAAAAAACCACGAATATCGCATTAAAGCTGTTTTTAAATATCCAAAAACTTTCTTTGGTATGGATGCTGGTGAAGCCAATCTATATACAGAATGGAAATTGAAAAATGATCAATAATACTTTTTTCATAGTTTGTCGCGAAAAAGACATGAACAGTCCAAATCATAACTTACCCGGTCGTGATCGATGGGGATGGGAATTTGTGGACCTGGTTGAGCGAATGGACTGGAAAACAGCCGAAAAAGAACTTCGTGAATATCAAGCGGCAATGCCGCACCATCATGTTCGAATTCGTGCTTGCAGAATTGGGGAGAATTATGGCCGTCCAGCAAATTGATAAAAAACAACGCGCCGAAGCCATTAAACAATTGACCAACAATGGCAAGAAGCGCAAGGTCGTGCGTGATCTCAATCATATGATGTCTAATGATGAGACACTCGGTATTCTCAATGCATTATTTGCTGCTTGTGCTCCAAAACAAGACACCATAAAATAATTGTTGACACTAGCCTTTAGTCTTGCTATTCTGTATTCACTGGAGGCAATATGAAACAAAGAGTACATAATGAATTAGAAGCAAAAGTTCTAATCGAAGAAGCTTTTAGCCAGGGTACTGAAGATCAGTACGATGGATCTGCGTTTTATACACACGACGAAAAATTGTTATTTGTTTGTCGCATTGACCTGGTTGGATACTATCGTGATTTACCAAATGGCGATTCTATCTACAAGGAGCTGTAATATGTCAGTCAATCCTTACACTGAAATTCTAGCTCGCGCACTTTATCGCAAGGAAACAAGAATCGAATATCCTCTCCAGGATATGGACTTGGTTAAGAGAGCTATTGAATTTATGAATAGCCAGACTTATGTTGCCAAGTTCCAAAGAGATGGACTGGCTGTGCTTATTAGTTATGTGGAGGAAGTATGATCACAGTTGGCCAAAAATACACAAAACGAGGCTTTGTATTCACAGTTATTAAAACCACTGAAAAATCTGTCACATTACAATACGAACAGCTTACATGGGGATTTGATTACGATTATATGAAGGTTAAGCGTGGAGTTGTCTCAAAACAGCACTTATTGGAGTTTTATCAATTAATCGCTTGACACTAAACTAAAGTAGAGGTATTCTGTATTTAACAAGGAGCAATTATGAAAAAAGTATACAAAATTCAAATCGGTGAGAAAAACTTCTGGATTGGCATGGCTGGTCAGTTAATGACTGATATCCGCTTGGCAGTTCCTTGCACTGAAGAAGAACACTTGATGGTTATGGAAAAAATCAATATTGAAGCTACTGCCTACAATGACACATTAGCTTGGAGCAAACTTCAGGCTAATGATTCGCTTCCTACTGATCATTCAAAAATTGCACACAAAATGAAATTCAATTTCCATTCAGATGCAGGCCATGGCTGGTTGGCAGTTAAAAACTGCCTAGTTCGTGAGCTTGGTCTTGCTACACAAATCAGCCAATGTTCATATATGCAAGGTCAATCATCTTATCTTGAAGAAGATTGCGACATGGCTAAATTCATCAACGCATTCACTGCAAAGTTTGGCTTTGCACCAACAATCGTGCATCTTGATTCAAAAAACTACAGTCCTATTCGTTCATTTAAACGCTTTGTGATGGAGGTATAGTGTGAAAATGCAATCGACAATTAACGTGTTAAAACCTATGAAGCAAGAAATCGAGGTCAAACACAGATACGACAAAGAGTGGCAAACTAATTTTGTGGCACTTTATGTTACAGAACATAGTCCACATCGTCCAGCGCCATTTTCGGAAGAGGTGACGATTTGTTTTAACACAAAAAAAGAGTTCAAATCGTTTATAGCGTATTTAAAACAATTAGAAAAGAAAATGAAATAGGAGGCAAGATGGATTATTTATTTATTATAAACACGGTTTTGATCGGTTTGTTCCATGTTATGTGGAAGCGTGAAGATTGGTTTAATATGATGATCAAGGTCATCTTATTTACTGTTTTTGTATTAAATGTAATTCGATTGACTACAGGAAAGGTTTGACATGTCAGCATTAAATAAGTTTTTGGAAGAAAAAGGTCTATCAGGTCGTGATGCTATGGTTGCCACATTGGTGACTCGTGGATTGTCCAACAAGGCAATTGGCGAAGCTCTTGCAATCAAAACATCAACGGCTAAGTTTCACGTGACCAATATTCTTTCTAAGTTTCAATTGACTTCACGTGCCCAACTTATTGTTAAATTGCTCCCGTTGATTACTGACAAAGATATGGGCGCGGAATTGGTGAAATAATGGCTGAAGAAACAAAAATTCGATTGATTGGTTATTCATTGTTAACAGTGGGCCTATTGGTTTACGCCCATTGGATGGGATGGTTATGATTATCAAAAAACGACAAATTGTGTCGCTTTTTAAGAAAGCCCACAATGGGACATCTGCCACAAATTACTTGTATTTTTTGTGGCTATTGCTATACTTTAGTAGTGGAGGTTACGATGACAAACGAACAAGTGATCACAGCAATCTACAAAATGTGTGTGAAAATAGCTAATGTTGATCTGTCAACAGCACGCATTCAAGGCAAACACGTAATCGTTGGAACTAAAAAAGGTAACGTGGAAGTACGCTATACTAAAGGCCAGTATATGATATTAGATTTCAACAACACAAACTTTGCTTATTACATTGGTAAGAAACAAGGTGCAGTTGAGTTTTTGGCTGATAACTATGAGGTTGTAAGGTGAAAACAGTATTGGTTAAACGGTATCAATGCAGCGTGTGTGATTATGCGTCTGACAATGAACAATCGGTAGTTGATCACGAATCCAAGCACACTTGCATCCATCCAAATATTCATGCCAAACTTGAGATTCAAGAGTTGCCAGGTGATACGCCTAATGGTGGGTATGATCACTATTTGTTTTCTGTTATTCGTGAATGTAAAGACTGTTATAAGACAGTTGAAGAGTCTTCAATGATGGTGACAGGTTTTAACAATTCAGATTTTGTCGATGAACTAGAACAGTTGGTCAAGAAGCATGGTCGCACTTGGAGACCGGAGGTTGTCAAATGAAGAAGAAAAAGAAAGATAAATTCACAACAGGACTACATTTCGCCAAGCCAGCACCAAAACCAATTAAGACAGAAACGGTTGAAGAGTTCTTAAAACGTGGTGGAAAGATCAAAACAATTAAGATTGAAGGTGGTCAGGTTTATGAAGAATCTAATTAAAAACCTATTCCTTGGTAAACAGTGTCCACATTGTAAAGTTCGTGGTCATGTTGAAACTAGAACTAATGGCTGGTTTTGGTATGATTATTGTAACTGGTGTTTTAAACGAAGTAACGAGAGGTAGTATATGGATAAATACAAAAAGATCTTAAAGTTATTGAATGAAGGCAAAACACTACAATTATTTGTTGAAGATATTGATCGTGAATGGGGTGGCGAATACGACCGCATTAGAGTGTTGAGTGGCAATGAAAGTTCTTATATTTGGATTGAAGCCAATTCTGCATTCAGACCTTCTTGTTTTACAGTGCGTGGTGGTGGATATCGTAAACCTAAAACCAGTGCAGAACTGGTAAACACCATGCGTAGTTACGATAGTTACCAGGCTTTAAGAATCAAAAACATTCGAGTGGTGTAACATGAGAAATTACGAACGATTACAGAAACTTAACCAAGCAATTGCATTGATTCGTGAAGTGGAATTCAGCTATAAGAACGGTGACCCAACACGTAGACAGCTATATTCATTCGTGATAGAGCCAACAAATGGTTTGGCACTGACAATTGCAGGGCTTCGTAATAAGGTTGAGATTGAAAACGAATTCAACAACTCAATCTGTGGTGACGAACAATGTCGTGTATCCATGTTTGTTGATGAAGAGACCTTGACCTTTGGCAAGGGCCAGCTTGGTGGAATGGGTGACTGGGAACATGAGTGCAAAACTTGCACAGAAGCGTATAATAAAAGGAGAGGTCTGTAATGAAATATCCACCGATTAAAACAAAATTTAAGCGCAAAACAACATCAACTAAGGTCTTGGTTAAAAAGACAGAAATTCTTGATTTTATTGCCCAGTATGGTCGACACCCAAGTATTCATTCCGATAATCCATTGGAATCAAAAATGGGTTGGAATTTGAAGAATTACACAAATAAGCTCGTTCTGAGCTACGACCCTATTTTTCATGCAAAGGTCAAACAAGTACCTACCAGAAGGGACTTTGATACGATTAATGACCATACGACTATTATTAAATTTGTAAGGACACACAAGCGCCTACCATCTTGGAACAGCACTGGAGATGAGCAAGTTTTGTATAAAATGTTTTATAGTCGAAGACAACATAAAATGAGAAAGCGCAACGTGGCATTTTTCAAGATGTTGGGTAAATTACTGGACAAGTATAACACTAAACCGGATTGGTTTTAATGGACCTAATCAATTGGCCATTCGCTGTATCCATAACTGTCGTTTGTATTACGATCTATAATGTAGTACAATTAAAGCTAAAACATGAGATTAGGCTTGAGGCTATGCGTACAGGCAAGTTTGAAGCCCTAATGGAGGTAGAAGAGTATGACCAGTAAAGTTAAAGGAACAATCACAATTTCCAATCCTTCTGATGGTATGGTATCTATTGAGCTGAGAGATGATAAATCATCAGCGCGATTCATTCAATTGCGTATGTCACACGAAGATCTAGCCAAAGGTCTAATGGGATTAGCAGAACGCCCAATGACATATGAGATTAAAAACACGGAAAAGTTGAATAAAAAGAAGATCATTGATGAGGTTGTAGCTCGTATGCCAAATGATCACGACTATAGCAAACGCGAAGAAATAGCCAAGTCAGTAATCTTGGCAGCAACTTTGAAGAAGATAGAAGAAACAGGCAAACCATGGGTAGCTGAAATGTATTTCAACTCACAGAATTCATTCTTCTATGATCGTGGTGATTATTACGTTAGAACGAATGTGGTGTATTATGAGTAGATTAAGTGTTAAAACAGATGACCAAAAGTACGAATATAGAATGGAAGATGATGGTTCAGCGATTGGCTATAGGTATGGCGAGCCTTGCGTAAACTTTACAGGTGATAAAATCATCTTAACCTTTGCTCAAGACCTAGAATCAACACGCGAGAAATTAGCTAATATCTCCGAAATGTTCACGTTGGCTCATGGCTTGCTAACTATAGAACAAAAGATGCAAGTTTCTGAAATGATGGAAAAGCGTCAACAAGCAAGGACAAATGGAAAAGACTAGGCATTTTTTAGCATTTAAGTGTGAATATAGTGCTGGTGCTGAACAATTAGCGCATCCTTCAGATTGCGAAGGTTGTGTCAAATGGCGAAATGCAATGACAGCTTATGATTATAGTGGTGAGAAAAACACAATTGACGATCCAAACAGAGATGTGCTATTGTGTGATAAGCACTGGCAAGATTACGAGTATTATTGGAATGATCAATGGTCTAATGTATCAAGGTGTTATTACTAGGAGGATTTATGAGATATTTTTTTAGATGGTTTGTGGCAGGATTCGGTGCTGCAGCCTTATTTAGAACTTTATTTGAGTCAGAAAATAGTGGTTTTAACTTTGCAACGTTTATGTTAGCAAGTTTTATCTTGGCTGTTGACTATACACTTGAGCAGCAAAAGAACAAAGAAGCTGATCAAAAACTTAATAGGGCGATTGCTAGGCAATTTGAGAGGGTGGATAAGGAATGAAACGCGAAACAATGATTCTCAAGATTGCCACACTAATTGTCTTGGGTGATATTCAGTTTAAAGATCAAAAGAAAGAAAGTCCAGAGACTACAGCTGCCAACATATTAAACATGGTTGAAAAACTTGGTATGAAACCACCATCACTTCCGTCAGACCATCAACAAGCTATTATGCAAGTTTATTACGATGGATACACCATGAATCAATGGGAAGAGGATTTTGATAAAGACCCCAAAGTGGTAGCGGCTTTGCAACGACGATTAGAAGCAGCTCAAAAACGTAAGGAAAAATATGAAAAGAAGTGAAGCGTTAAAGATTATCTCAGACGAACTACAAATTGTAGTCCAAGTCACTGGTATGTTTTCAGATTCATTTCCCCAAACAACAGCAAAAGAAATCCTTGCTAAGCTTGAAAAAGCTGGGATGAAACCACCAGCAGTTGAAACCAAGGAAACGGTAAATATTCCAACTTCTGATGGGCCAGCAACATCACATGAAATGACATTTACGAAATATGAATGGGAGAAAGAATGAAAGAAAAAGCATATAAGGTCAGAACATATCAAGAAAAAGAATTGTCACCAAAAGAGTATTTAGCTTATCTTTTGGAACAAAAAGAAATGTATAGACGTTTGGCATCAAATGAGCGCCATGAGTTGGCTAAGCTTGCATTAAAGAAACAAAAGAAAGCCAAAGAATACGATGAAAAGGCTGATCAATTTGTCGAAAGAGCTAAACAAATCGCTAAGTTACACAAGTTGAGTGTGTAATGAAAGAACTATTAGAAAAGTATTTAAACAAAGAAATTACGGCGATACATACCATCAGAACGTTATCTGGTATCGTCAATCCTGATTACGCTATTGACATTTTGGTGATTATCTGCCAGATTACTCGTATGGAAGAAGGCGACTTAGACGCTGAGACTTTTAGAGCAATGTTAGGATTAGACAAAGAGGGATAATATGAATGTACTTGTAAAATATATCGATTTTCATTCGGACAACTATCAGGGTGGAAGTGGTAAAAGTTTTGAATTAAAAACCTTGGTAAGGTTAGAGCCAGGAACTTTAGCAATTGATATTAAGGATGTAGTCATGGATCATTTATATGATTTGGCTAAAGAACAAAAACCATTTCGTATAGACCACGATTAAAAGCCAACAATTGTAAGTATGGAGATTTTATGACAAATATAGAAAAAATGAGAGAGTTAATTAGAGGCGAAGATCGCAAAAATGATTTGCTTAAATCTTTGATGGGATTTAAAAACGCAGAGGTAATTAGCGAAGGTCATTCTGAATTTTATTATAGAGCTAAAAACCCATATATTAAGCTAGGCTTGATTAGCACATATTCAGAATCTCATACAGAAAAAACAATCGCAGAGGTAAAAAAACTTACCAAGGGTTTAACCGATGGTATCGTTGGTGGTTATTCAGATGCATGGGATAGTTCTGACTGGGCAGTGATCACGGTACAATTGACAGATCTTAAATCAACGACAATCAAAAAGGTATTGAAGAAGATCAAGAAATATTCGCCTGAAGTAACAGTGACATTTAAACGTGTAATTGATGAGGTATACAAATAATGTACGAACATCACAATGGCACATGGTTTGAAGTGGATTATCATTGGAACGGTAAAACTTATTGGAAGGTATATTATGAAATCCAAACGACTGTATAGGTTATTAACACAAATGCAAGGTCACAATATCGGTGACCTTTTTACGTTCGAGGAAAAACACAAACTAATGGCTAGTATTCCATGGCAAATGTCACGCGAGATTTTGTGGGAAACTGTTGAAGTGGCAGAAACATTGCATTAGAGGATTGTATGGCAAAAGAAAGACCTTTTAATACTGTAGGAATTATTGATCAATATGGTGAAGATCTCACTGTTGGTGATCTAAAAGAAGCTCTCAAGAATGTACCAGATGATTATCAGGTGAGTTTCGATTCGTTTTCTATTGTGCCAGCTAAAGAACAACTTTCAATTGATCATGATTCTAGAATGATCTGTATTAACGATTAGGAGTTTTTATGCATTTACGCTATGGTGATCAAATTCATGTGTTTTCTGAATGGCAAGATTATGAATCTGGTGGAATGACTCATGAAGTGTTTAAATACCAAGAAGAGTTTCAGGCATGGCTTGATAAAAAGACTGATGGAATGGATGAGCAAAAAGCTTTGTATTTCGTTAGCAATTTGAAAGTTGTAATTGGCTCAGTTTATACATTGACGGTTACTGAGGTGGTTAAGCAAGTTAAAGTCAAGTGAGGTTATATGATCACAGCAAAACAAATCGAAATCCTTAGACACACAGTGGGTGCTGATTCTAAAAACCCAGGATACAGAAATAGATATGTATCTGATATGACTGATGATATTCAGGCATTGATCGATATGGGTTTGATGTCAGGGCCATTCTTTTCTGGTGAGTTTGGTGGAAACTCAATGTTTTGTGTGACAGAAAGTGGCAGACAATTGATGGGTATTTCAAAGCTTAGTAAAATGCAAAAGACAATTAATCAGTTACAATATCAACGTGACTCATACCGTGAATTCTGGTTATCTAAGAATGTCATGCATGAATGGGAAGCTAGAGGTCGAATTGCAGAAGATCAAAAAGATCTAGAAGAGGCAGTCAATGGGAAAGGGTAATAAATATTTTGTCACATATTTCCAGAATGCTAATTTCCATACCGATACTTTCATTGATAAGAAGACACTGAATGCATTCCTCTCTAATTTCACCATTAAAGAACCAGGTGATGAGATCATGGGTGTTTTTTACGGAAAACAGTTGACATTGAAAGCGCCAGTGAGTAAATTGTCTTATGAGCTAGATAGCTCAGAACAGGCGACAACATGAAATACATATTTTTAGCAATATTACTGGCATTGACTGGTTGTGGCAACAAAGTTGAAGTTCCACAAAAGGTTGAGCAGTGTTTCAAAGACCCTAAAACAGGCGATTGCACCAACCAAGTCAACGTGACAATCACTCATATCATTACGATACAGTTGCCAGATGCATTTACAGACGAATGTAAGCGTATTTGGAACGAAACTGACTATCCTGACAAATCTATTCGCGATGCAGGCTATAATCAATGTATTGCTGATTATCTCGATCAAATTGCAGATATTATTAACGGTTTAAACCCATCAGACATTCCACCGGTAGCGCCATGATTAAATTAATGATTGGCTTCCTAGTGTTAACTTCTTCGACAGGTGTATTCCTAAATTCCATTATTCTATGCCAAATCATCCTTCAATTCGCAAATAAACCACTTTTAGCTTACACGTCTTTTGCATTAAATATTTTTGCAACCTTGGTTCTAGTAAAACTTGGGTTAAATTTAATCATTGACGAGGAGTCTAAAAATGAAACTAATGGCGGTTAGAGGCAAAAAATTTAATAGATTTACAACTGATGGCGAATTACTTCCAGAAGGTCACTTTGAATTCGAAGTGTATGGAGAAATACCATTCAATGACGGTCGCAAGCCAACTATGATTAGAATGACCGTTACAGCACCCAATAAAGCTAGAGCTATTATGACTGCTAGAAAGCTTTTTTCTAGAAGTGTTCGATTCACAGTTGAGAAAAACTTAACCAAAGTTGTGAAGTAATGGGTCAAGACCAACGAATTTATTTTAAAGACAAATGCTGCGCTCCTACATGGGGTCAGCAAGACGATCGACTTAATGATTTGTTGGCTAAACAGTGTCGTGGGTCGATTATTTGTGTTCAAATGACGATTAGAGAACACACCAAACATGAATTTCTTTGTGAATATCATGGTTATAAATATGCAGAATCTTTGCGAGAAAATGGTGCGTATATGGAAGTAAAGGTTTATTGATGCAAGACATAAGAAAATATTTCAAAGTAGAGTGTATATCCTATTATTGGGGTGTTGAAAATAGCCAAAGAGAAGCAATAAAACGAGAATGTTGTGGACAGATTCATGCTGTGGAGGTTACATTTAATAGTATGAGTCCACCGATCACACAAATATTGTATTTTTGTGCGTTCCACTTACACAAACATCTATCTTTTTATTTGTCTGGTTCTGGTGATGAGGTTGTTGAGGGAGTTTACTGATGCTTATTGATGGTGATAGGGTTTATCTAACAATAGATATAGAATGTGGATATCAACCACATTATTCTGTCCATGGTATAGCACAAACAACATTTAATTGTTGTGTTGGTAAGATTGAACTTTATGAATACGTGATTGATGGTAAAGAAAGGGATGATTCTAAATATATGTTTCATTGTGAATATCATAAAAATATTTTAAACAACAATTGGATAAAAAAATATAGAAAAGCAGGAGAAGAAACATGGCAAACAAAAGAAATCAAATAATTAAGCTATTGGAATCAAATGGGTTTTATCTAAAACGCCATACCAAACACGCTCAATATTTCGATGGCATAACCAGAATAACTGTTCCTAATGGTAATAGTTTTGATTGGCGAATGGAAAAAATGATTGAACTGCAAATTAGAGACGCAGTAGCAAAACGCAGTGAAACAAAGAAGGAAGAAGAAAATGGCTGATTTCTGCAAACAATGTTCAGAGAATATATTTGGTGAGGATTTCAGAGAAATGGCCGGTATCTCTACAGAAGAAGACACGAAGAATCAACTCTATGCCAATGTATTGTGCGAAGGTTGTGGTCCAATTCAGGTTGATCATGAAGGTGCTTGTGTTAATGACGATTGTATAGAAAAAGGTCACAAAGATAAAATTAAATGTCCAGTTGTAGAGAAATACGAACAACTAAAAGCTTTGCAAGAACTTACTGAAATTACAGAAGAAATGGGTGGGTATGACGCTGAACGAGCCTGGGCAGAATTTGAAGCCGATCCAGCACCACTAGCTTTTGATGATGACCCTTTTGAGGATTATCAAGGTGATGAAGAAGATGAAAATAGCTAAAGCATTTCGTGGTTATAAGGTTGGAACAAAAGTTCACGATACTTGGTATGGAAATGGCAAGGTAATAAAACGTACACCACGTCGTTTGCACATTAAACTTGTAAGCGAGACTGAAGTGTGGGCTTATGACAGTGATCATGTAAAAACTTTTGTCAGAAAGGGCCATAAACGTGGTAATATACAGATGAGGTAAGTATGAATAAAAGACAACAAGAAATTCTATCTAAAAATCTCGTGATGTTAAAGCATATTAACAGGGCTATGAAAAAAGGTCACACGATGTTTGTGATTTATAATCACCATGCCAACTGCATCAATATGTTTGATTTAAGAACTCCAGACGTATCTAGCTATCGAATCAGCTTTGAAAATAATGGCAGTTCTTATAACGACGAATACACGGGTTTTTCATTCAATACCTTTCTTAATTTTTCTTCCTTTGGTTATATCAACGAATTTGTTGATAGTTGGAAGGAATAGTGAAAATAAAAAGTAAACCAGATAATCTAATTACTTGCCCTAAGTGCAAATTCCAGTCTGGAGACGATTGGTCTCAATGCGGTGGTAAATGCCCAATGACTATGTCACCGCATTATAATCAAGATGAGCGCATTAAATACACTAGAAAACCAATTCCAAATGCGACCCAAAAATATAAGATAGAAAAATTAAGTGAGGAATAGATGAACACATTAATGAAAGTCGTATTTTACGTTTTACTTCAGCTAGGTAGTTTTTGGTTGGGCGATTATCTATATTATTTACAGTATGGACATAGCATCATCCAAGGGGAAAAGACCAAATGAGTACCAATTTTTGGGATGTTTTACTAGCTTTAGTTGTATTAACTTTCGTTATCATTATGTTTGGTGGAATTGCCTATCTAATCGAAGTGCATAACTGGACGCCATGGACATTGTTGTGGGTTTTGGTATTGCTTCCAACTATTAAGACAGGAATGGGTAAGTGACAAGGTCTGATCTAAAGCCAGGAATGGTTGTTGCTTTTGAATATCAACTTATACACTCTAAAGAATGGATGGATTTTATCGGTATAGTGACCCATTGCACAGGAAGTTTGTATTGTTGGTGTTTACGAAATGATCATGCGTGTGTATTTAGTCGAGGTAATCTAAAAGGAATTCGACAAATTTCATGGAGGTTTGTGTGAAAAAACTTACTGTATCGGTAGATATTACTGGTAAAATCTCATTTCTTGATGGCTTTCCAAATGATGAAGAGCACGATGGTTTGCATGATATGTTGAGGGATTGTCATGGTGAAATTGATACGGATTTGAAAGAAAATCCACCCGGAATTTATTTGGCGACAATGGAAGTTGAACATACAGTCAGTGATTGGACTGGTGATTATGACGCATATCTTAATGTCCAAAAACTTGAGCAAATTCAACTGTTTCCACAAGAACCAACGTGGGCAGAGCGTGAGGAAGAAGAACGATTAAAAGCCGAATTCTTGGAATACCGTAAGCAAATTGCAGCAAAAGACCCAACTATCACACTTGGTGAAGAATGGGATAGTAAGGATATTTATCTGACAACAACTCTTGCTGATGGCACTAAACAAATCGTTGGACTTCACGCTATTGGTCATGCGCAAGAGTATACATACACAGAAATTGGTTTAAACAATGAAAGAACAGAAGTAACCACAGGTTTTAGTGCAATCGAAACTTGGGGTAATGAATACGATGAAAACCATAACATGCTTGGTCGAGGTAGTTTTAGACTCCACTCCCACGATCTTGACAAAACAGTCAAAGAATGGGAATCTGAAGGCTGGGTGAGATGTGAAAAACCAGGAGCGAAGAATGAGCCAGACAGAAACGATAACAACGGGTGATTGGCAACCGACTTTAAAGTTGAGAGTCAATATAGTAACACATCCTATGTATATGTTCAAAACTTATCAATTTCTTCAACAGTTGCACACCAGACAAGTGATCACGACTAAAGAATTTCATCCGGGCTATACCTACGATACTGTAACAACCGAGTATAAATGGATGGATGTAGAGATTGGTGAATATACCAATAATGAATTTAACCCAGAGGAACAAAATGACACTAAAAAAGAAGATCAAAAAGAAGAAAAAGTCGACTAAGAAAAGGAAGATTGGTGGCAAAACAATCACGAAGAAAACACCGAAAGTCCCAGAGTCAGTCCAAGTCTATTTCGAATCGCAGTATCAGGAAGAAGACGAATACATCTACGACCCATGGGATGACAGTTACGAAGACAGTATTTTCTAACGAAGAGCCACCCAGTATGTATTGGGATGACACTGAAGATTCAGAGGGCTATAAAGAGGACGGATGTCCTTGGATTTACACGGAGTAGATATGGAAGATAAAAGAAAGATTTATTATTATGTTGATCAGTGGGGTGGATTGCGTGAATTCCACCAAAACCCTTGTGGTTGTCACCCATTTGATGTGGTTATTTCTAGTCGCATGGGTAGAAAAGAATACAGTTTTTCTTACAGTTTTAAAAATCAACAATCAATCAATGCGTATGTAAGAACTAGGAAACTTACGAGATTAAAATGAGAGCGAGATTAAATAAAAACATTCCTTATTTTACTAGATTGGAAAATGGCGAGCTGAAAAAAGTTACCATGCCTAAGGGTATTGAAGGTAGAGTGACAGATCGAATTGAAACTCATTATTACGACAGTGATGATAAATTGACAATTGTTGTTGGTTATGGCATTGAATGGGATTGGTTTGGTAGCGGTAAGCTTGATGGAACTTTCCATGAATCTATGGTCGATGTTATCGATGAAAAAATTAATCTGAAAAGTAATTTAATTAATAAAACTGGGAGAATTAGAAAATGACATTAAAAGATCATGTACAAGGCAAGGTTACATTCCAATACTATCGCGATAATCAATTGTTTTACAAAACAGAAACTGGACTTGTGTTTCCAGTGCCCATCGATGACATTGGAAATGCAACATTCCTTAATGAAGACAAGGGCTTATTATTCATGCGATATATTCGTAAATTTCTCGATACTGTAAAAGAAGGTGCAGGATGATTATCAGTGCAAATACCCTAACAGGACAGAAAACTAAGGTTTATGACAAAGATGGAGTGTTGATCGAATTGCCAATTAGGACTTACAACACAGAAACCCAAGAAGCTGAAGTGTATGAACTTGATGAAAATGGTCGTGTTAAAATGACAGAGTGGGATGTGAATGATAAGAAAATGACCCGTGAGCCTGTTCTTAAAATCATCAAATTAGATGGTAGTTACGCGGAAATCGATGGACGAAGGGTTTAATTTTTATAAATATCCAATGCTATTAGAGTTTAGGTCTGGTGATCAGAGGATTGCCATGTCTGTTAGAAGAACAAAGCATTTAAATCCATTTTATAGAGTAAAACTGCCAGCTTTTGATATTGTTGCTGAAGGTTTTTTATTGGAAGATGCCGTGAATGCGGCATTGAAGCATTTAGAATTAAAAATAAAAGCTAGAAAACATTATTGGTATAATAAATCATGAAAAAGACCTATTTTGTCCGGTTTAAGGATTCTGAAAATCGATATTTGCTTAAAATAGAGCATGAAACTAATTGCAATAATATATATATGAAAATAGAAAATACCCACATGACAGCATTCCGTGATGGTAAGGCTTATGCTTCTGCTAAGGGTGGTCAAATGAAGGGAACTTTAGATGCTTTGATGTATCAGGTTGCCACGGCTGACGCAACTAAAGAATTTAGAGACGCTTTTTTAAAATCAATTGAATCTCAAGCTTATCAGACATCTCTTATTTTAACCCACAGTGACCTTATTGAGCGAGGGTGTACGATTGAATAATAAATTTTACGTTCGTTTTACCGATGGAGAAACTAGATATTTGGTGCAAATACATGAATTTGACGCGGAATGGGGTGTTTCTGAACAGCCAGGAGCTACAGTTCAATTGTTTAGAAACGGAGAGGCATATCTTAGACAAACGTCCTATTCTGCATTGTCGGCGTTGGAAGTTTTATTGGACAATTGGGAGACTCGTGAATCTTTACACCATTTAACTAAGGCTCTCGAAGTTGGGTGTTATGGTACAATGCCAGGTCAATTGGCGGTTGGACATTTGGCTGGTTTACAGGAGCAGTTACACAATGGTTGAAAAGTGGACTAACTTTTTTATTTCTGTTGAATGTGGTGATCAAAAATATCACCTTAAAGTTGTTCATTATTTTGATAATAAACGTGAATGGTATAGGGTATTTGCAGAAGGATTTAATCGTAATTATTCCGCTGCTTTACAGTTTTTTGGATACGGAACAACTTTCGAAAAGGCATTGGAAGATTTTTATCGAAGAACTGATATTTTGACTGAGATTGTTGATGACCAGTAGAGATTATAAAGTCTATGTAAAGGGCTGCGATACAGCGTTGGTTATACGATGGATTGGAAAAGATAGTTATTTTGTTTTTGAAGGAGAGAGGATTTCACTGGACGATTGTGGTAAATGGATTGTTTATTTTGAAAACGAGGCCAATGATATTTCCACTTACGATGGCACAGATACAACAGATGTGGGTGCAATGGCATTGTTTATCGCTAATAGAATTCTTGGAGATCAGTCTTTTGTACATTATGCTAAGGTCAGGTATTAATGGCTAAAATAGAATACCGCGAAGAACACAAAATGTATGTTCAGACACCAAGTTGGGGTTGTTTGGAAATAGAACTAATGCAATTTGATTATGTCTATTATGTGAGTGTTGATGTTGGTTATCAAGACTGGGGTGTGACCGGTGAGGGTCGCAGCTGGGAAGAAGCAATAACATCTTTTTTTAAACGATTTGAGGAATTTAATGAGTGCGGACCCTAATTATTTTACAATTACAATGGTATATGAAGGTCGACGTTTTCATCTAAAGCTGATGCCCGACACTTCTCCGTTAAATTTTCCAGCTGATCAAATTTCATGGTTTTGTTGTGATGATACTTTTATAAATTTAGAGGAATCGGTCGGTTTTGCATTTGGTAAAACCAAAGAACGGGCAATTGCCAATTATTTTATCAATTTAGAATTGGCCATGGATGAGCAATACAAGAATTGTGATGAGGTTTTAGTTGCTGCTCGTAAAAAACGCAAAATTAATTGGGCCGTTGAGTAGAAATAGCAATCTTTATGGTATAATGCTTCAGAGGTGAATTATGGATAAAATTTTAAAATGGTGGATGAATTTAGTGAGTTCTGCAAATGAAAATGGAATTCCATTGCCCATGTCAAGAGATCCAAAGACAGGTAAGGGTTCTTTATCTGTATCGATGGTACAAGTGTCATTTGGTTTGTGTGTAATTCCAGTTGTGTTGATGACAGGCACTGTCATTGCTAAATTGACCGGTTTTTTTAGTCTTACAGATGCAAATAGTCAACAGTTGATGAATGCCTTCAGTGCATCTATTCAATTGTACATTGTATCATTTGGTGGTTATTTAGGTCGTAAGTTACAAAGAGATTCAAAAGGTGCAGTAAATATGGACGGAGTTGAAAAAGAAGAAGAGACGACGAAATAATTGTGGTATAATGGAACAAAGGAAGTGACATGAAGTTAATTCAAAATAACGCAGAGATTGAGCAATTAAGGAGTGAGATGATTCAAGATAAAGGTGTGCGTATCTATAAAACGCTAAAGAACGTAGAAATGGATATTTTAGGTGAGATTCGAGTAATTCCTGAGGTACGGGTTAGTTATGTAAAAAACTATGATGGTACAATCGATCGTTGTATCTCAATCGATGAATATCAACGTATTTCTGATGAAATCCATCAGGAACTTCGTAAACGACGTAGAGTTTACGCTAATTTAGGTTAGTAAGAAAAAACAAATAGCAGTCGGTAGCAAATTGGCCCTTCCCTTTATATGTGGACAATTTTAGAACCGAGGGTATTTCAGGAGGTTAACTGGTGCAATCCTCCGAAGTGGCTAGATCTATGGCAGCTCATAGACATCCGGCACCTAGCAGAGTAGCGACCTGCCTGTTTGTTAAAACAAATTACTGATTCTGTTAAAGATTGATTGAATGCGACCCTTCAATGTTGGGCCATTGAACGTAAGTTGATTACCCTTAACCTTAACAACAGTGTATTCTTCACCACCGATAGTGATTACATCACCTTTCATAAATACATTGAATTCTTCTGAAATAGTGATAGTGCCTTCTGGTCGCGTGATCAAATAGATCATCCATGCAGTTGCAGCCAATACAGCAATAATACCTGTGATTTCTTTGAATAGTTCCATAAATTCTCCTAGAATGAGTTAAGTACGTATGTTTTGTATGTTTGGATGTATCGAACTTGACCCTTCAATGATTCGATAGCTTCTAAAACCTGTGTGTCGTCCACTTTCGTGCCTTGTCTGACCACTTCAGCGACGATAGCTTGAAGTTTAGCTGGCCCGATTGTTTTCATGGCCTTTTTAACTTCGTTTTGGTAGTATGTTCCGTTTACCTTTCCCATAGCTCCTCCGATAGGTTTAGTATAGCAAAAAAGTTCATAGTTGACAAACATTATGCTGCCGGTGTATCAACATAGATCGGCATGGTATTTTCAAGCGAATTAACGTAGCTTTGGAATGAAACCACGTTATTTTGGCTTTTATTTAGAAGGAAATCGGTAGCGAAGTCCAAGGCTCCCTGATCAGACCCAAGGCTGTAATACCTGCCAAATAAAGGAAAAATATAACAATTCCTATCCTCTTGGTCAACATAGACCTTTACCGGGTATCCACCCACCATTATGGTCACTTTTGTCCACTTTTGCATTTTGCACCTCCATAGTGCTTATCGGTAGGTTTTTTAAAAACTTTAGGAAAATATGCTTATATGCATAAAAAAGTTGCTAAGTAGTTGATTTTACTGGAAATGTATATACATATACGTTTTACATTGTCTGGGAATTATGCACGTATATACGTATATCGGGGATAGACCGGTAAAACCACAATCTTTAAGGTATGATCGTGTACAAAATCACCAACTTAATCAATGGTAAGCTTTATGTGGGACAGACTATTAGGTCGCTTCAAGAGAGATGGAAAGATCATTGCTCTGGAAATAGTCGATGTCTGGCTATTAAAGCGGCTATTGATAAATATGGCCCTGAAAACTTTACCATTGAACAAATTGATCAGGCTTCTGATCTCAAAGATTTGAATAAAAAAGAAGGTGATTGGATAATTCAAATGAATAGTCTTTCACCAAATGGTTATAATTTAAAAACTGGTGGAGACCAACCAAGATTGTGTCAAGAATCTATTGATAAAGCTAATAAAACTAAGAAAGATAGAAATGTAAGACCATGGAATGAGGGTTTGGATAAAACAGACCCAAGAGTTGCTAAGTATATTCGTTATGGTAAAGACACTCATGCGTATGGCAAAGTTGGATATCGCAAAGGCAAGAAACTTTCTGAAGAAACAAAGAAAAAGATTTCAGAGATTCAAATTGGTAGAAAAACATCAGAGGAAACCAAAGTGAAGATGTCGAACTCTCATAAAAAACACAAAATTAAATGCATTAATAATGATAAAATTTATAATTCTTTAATGGATGCCGCTAGAGATTTACAAATCAATTCTGGTGGAATTTGTCATGTTCTTAAAGGAAATACAAAATCTATAAAGGGTTATGTATTTGAATATGTTGGTGATTTATGAGTATGGACAAAGAAATTAAGATCAGAGCGGTTTTATCGACAGATACTTTTGATAAAGGAATCCAGGAAATCCAAGAAAAGCTCAAAAGAATTACCCAACAACAAAACCAAGGTGTTGGAGCACAACAAGCTCTTGGTAAAGACTCGGTGTTGGGTAAATATGCTCAATCTGCGTTTGGAGATTTTTCTAAAGATGCACAAAAACAATTAGAACAAATGTATCAAACACAAAGAAGAGAGGCCGTAAATCAAAATATTAGTCTTAAGGGTAAAGAAGCTGAATTGGCTAAAATGGCCAAAATCGATGGTGAGTTGACAAAACAACAACGCGAGCGTGTTGAATTATTGAAAAAAGAAATTGATTTGTTGAAAGAAAAACAACGCCAAACCCTTGGTGTTGCTGCTGAAACACAAAAAGCTATTGACAAGATGAAGCCCAAGGAAGATGTTCCAGATGCAGGCGGTGGTGGAGCACCTCCACCTCAAGGCGGTGGTGGGCTAAAAGATCACTTTAGCAAGTTCATTAAGCAAGTTGGTGTTGCATCAATTATTTCCGGTGCTTTAAACGCCGCTATGCAAACTGTTGATGACATGATCACACGCGATCGTAAAATCAATGTAAATAACGCTGCATCTTTAAACATTGGTTCTCGTGAAATGCGTGAGCAATTTGAAGGTAAGGGCTCTCGTGGTATGTTCTGGTTGTCAGAGCGTCAAAGGGCAATGGCAGCTGCGAATCAAGAGCAAAAATCTGTTTCTACAATGGATACTGTTAGAGGTTGGGGTGGAACTGCACTTCAAGGAATTGGCCTTGGTACAATGATTGGTACAGGCTGGACTGGTATTGGCCTTGGTACAATGATTGGTACAGGCTGGACTGGTATTGGTCTTGGTGTTGGTGCTGGATTGATGGGTGCTGGATTGATGGGTGCTGGTACTGCAATGAAGGGTGGTCTTGTTGGTGATGAAAGAACTCGTGCTGCGATGTTCGATCGAGAAAAATACAAAGCCCTCAATACACGTGAAGGCTTAGAAAAATATGAACAAAACTTAGCCGCAGAAAAAGCAAAAGATCCACGCAAAGCACTTGCACAAGAATACTTCGAAAACAATCGAGAAAGCTTAGCTGGAATGCAAAGACAGTTGGGCTTAAATACTGATTTGGCTTTAACAGGTAGTTTTGGTGTATTGCAAAACAACATGACCAAGGGTGCTGGTTTTGGCGGTGTCAATTTTAATCAGGCAACAATTGAACAGCAAATTCAAGCATTGGCTTCTGGTGGAGCTATGACTGAGGGTATGCGTGAGCTTTCTGGTAATGCAGCGGCTTACAATCGTCAATTCAATCTCAATAATGCTGGTAGTGTTATGGGAAGATTGCAAGGTAATGTTGGTGGAAATGCCGCTCAAACCGATGAGGTTTACAAGAGATTGTTGACCGAAGCTGTTCGATCTGGTGTCGATGCTTCAACAATGCCACGCGAATTAGAAAGAATGACTCAAATGACAGCTGAACTTATCAGTTCTGGTGGTGTAAATGCCATGGGAATGGAAGATGTGTTTGGTGCTGGTCTAGGTGGTTTTAATCAAAAATCAATGCAAGCTGCCGCGTCTGCTGCTGAACAATTCCGATCTACAGCTAAAGAAGCTGGTGGATGGGAAGGCCAAATGGGTATGGGCTTTCTACAAGGTGGAAAAGCTCAAGAACTTCTTGGTGGTAAACAACTGTCTGCAAAGGACATGAATTACCTAAATCAATTGTCATACACTGAAATGGATGAACAAGGATTTCAGCGTGTTGGCGAATATCTTGGTATTGATGCAGGTAAAGCTAAAGAACTTTTACGTCAAAAAGACATGTACAAACAAACTCGTACAGGTGCCGAAGACGTTGCTAATCAAGCATTGGGCCAATTTTTAAAATCTAAAGGCCAAATGTCACCAGAACAGTTGAATGAAGCTCTTTCAACTGGTGAAGGTGCTAAATTATTTACTGAGGCTGAATCCCAACGAGGTGCTCGTGGTGAAGGATTCATGCAAAAAGACGTTGCAACTCGTAAAGCTGAAATTTTAGCACAAGCTAGACTTTCGGCTGGTATTGAAGATATTACCACTCCGCAAGAGGCTGAGGGTAAAGTGTCTGAACAAATGCGTAAGCAAGAAAAACGAGCTGCATATATTGAGGAAGGTTCTCAAGCAACTGGCGATATGACTCGCATGGATGCATTGAATGATCAATTGGAAAATTTAAAGAAAGCTGCGCAAAATCATACAAAATACGCAGAAGAGTACAATAAGCAATTTGAATTGTTATTAGAAGCCACTAAGAAAGGTGCAAGTTCTATGGATGCGGTTGCTAATCAACTCACAGAACTTGAACGTAAGATGCGTGAAGATAGCGCACAAAGTGGTGTTTACAGCGGTAGACCGCCAGGATACTAATCCATGGGATACGTCAGAGAAATTAAACCGAATTCGACAGATTCGCATCAAGTCAGCCCTGCATATGTGCTGACCTTTTTGCGTTGGAGTAATCGAGATTCATACAACTATTCTGGTGATGCACTTGAAGTTCGTCAGCCAATGGTTGTATATAACGATGCCATTTCTGTATCTTTGACAGATGCTAAGTCGGCAATGTCTTCTACAGCTACGATTGTTTTGAAGTGTGGTGATATTAATTATTCTACAGCTCTTCATCCAGGTGATTTCATGGTTGTAAATTTATTGAACTGGGAAACAGATGCTCAAAGAATTCATGATTTGGCCTTAGCTCTAAAGCCTATTAATAATATCAATGACGGTTTTAAGGGGATTTATAAAATCCAGTCTGTGGTAAAAAATCTAGTTGTTGACCCAGGCTCTGGCAATAAATTTTTAACCGTTACGGTGACAGCTGCCTCCCACACAGAATTTAACAATGTGATTTATTACAATCCAGCGATTGCAGCTGCATTTCGAGATCAAGGTGCGGCTTTGTGGTCGACAGCTGTTGGTGATTACTATACCAACAAACTTAAGGCTGAATCTTCTGTACAAGAGGTTGTAAAGGATTTGTTTAAGATTTTGATTGGTCAGTCAAATAAGAAATTTGACCCAAAGATTAAGAATTACGGCAATACTCATTTTAAAATCCCATCGACACTTGGTGCATTGATTGGTCGTCCACAAATCAAATACGCAAATGAGTTTTTCAATTACGTTATTGGTATTTGGCAGGATTCTAAACAATCGGGAGTGAATCAATCAAATATTGGACCAGGATTCAATCCAAACTTTAAAGCAAATGACAATGTAATTGAAACAGGTCGTCCATTAGCTGGACGTAAACTTGTTCAGATTGAAAATTGGAATAACCAAACAGCTTGGTCTATCATTCAAGGCAATATCAATTCGACATTGAATGAAATGTATACTTGTCACAGAGTGGGTCCAGACAATAAGGTGTATCCAACCGTTGTTGTAAGACAAAAACCATTTACTTCCGAGCATTTTAAGGGAAAATCTACAGTTACAAAGTTCTTTCAAGTGCCGAGATGGAAGATTTCAGCTAATCTGATGAAGAGTCTGCAGACATCGCGTAACGACGCTGCTCGTTTTAACTTTGTGCAGGTATTTACGCGTCAATTGGCTGATACTGCTGAAATGGACATGGCACAGCAAATCCAAGAGGGTAATTTCTTCTTTGATAAGGGTGACATTGAGCGTCAAGGCTTAAGACCATATGTATTAACCTCTAATTTTGACTTCCCTTCTTCTAAGAGCGCATCTGAGAGTGGCAAGAAATTGCACGGTCGAGAATGGGCTGAGATAGTTTCTGATTGGATTATTGATGGTCATTTGAAAGAGTCTGGAGTTTTGACATTCCATGGTATTCAAGAACCTATCTCTGTCGGTGATAATATCGAATTTGATGGTATTATATATCAGATAGAAGCTATTTCCCATGTGATGACTATGTCTACAGGCGATGGCAAGAAAAGCTGGACAACAAGGATTACTGTTTCATTTGGTATGGACATGAGAAGTTCTAAAAACGGACCTGTTTATTCAAATATGGAACACACCGATGCTCAAACTGCTAATAATGAAGATTGGGCAAATGAACGTATTTTACCTGGTGTATCAGATACACAAAATATTTCAGGTCGTGTGCGCGGTGAAGAAATTGACCCAACTAAACAAAAGAGCTTTACACCTTCTAATTTAAGAAAAAAACGAACTAAATCGAAAGAACCAAACAGTGGAGAAAATAAATAATGAGTAATGGATATAAGCCAGTTCTACCATCTTCGCTAATGGAAGAGCGTCAGGCCACAGACTTTCAATTTCAGAAAAAGATTTCTGAGAATATGTACCTTCGCCTAGGTGTGGTTGTTGATATTATTGAAGATGACGACGAAAACAATCAATCCAAACTTGTGCCTGAGTACAATGTCATGACGATTGAAAATGATAACACGACCATCTACAAGAATTGTTTTGCTGTCGATGCATTTGGCGGTATTGCTGATTATTTCGTTAAAAAACTTCGAAAACCTAAAGATGCAAAGAAAGTTCAAGAGTCTGGCTCGCTGAAAAAACAGAATGGCTCGATTGTATTACTTTTGTGTATTGACGGTAGTTCTGATGGACAGGGTGTTATCATTTCTTCCATTGCCCATCCAGATAGAAAGAGTGGCAAATTAACCAAAGCCCTTGGTCACCACATGGAAGGTGAATTTAATGGTATTAACTGGAAAGTGGACAAAGACGGCGCTTTGACTGTTAAATTTAAGTCTGCTACTGATAATGATGGAAAGCCTGCTGATGAATCTGCTGGTGGTTCTACTTTTAAAATGGAAAAAGACGGCTCGATGGAAATGGCCGATGGCAATAAAGAGAAGATTCGAGTTGACAAGACCAAGAAGACCATTGATTTGGCTGCAGAAAAAGATATTAATGTTAAAACAGAGGCTAATGTAAATTTAGACGCTAAAGAAAAAGCATCTATCAAGTCAGGCGCTGATTTGATTGCTGATGCAGGTGGTTCGGCAACTTTTAATTCTGCAAAGGCTTTTAATATTAAAGCTGAAGCTGCATTTGAGCTTAAGGCTAAAGATGTAAAGATCACATCAGACAGTATGGTTACTGTTAAGGGTACACAAGTAATGATCAATGCTCCACAAATTATGGTGGGCATGGGTGGAACACCGGCAATGACAATTTTAACTCAGTTTTTAGGTGTGGGTAATTTAGGTATGCCAGTGCTTTCACAAGCAATTGGTCCGTTCAGTTCTAGCGTATTTATTGGTTCATAGAGGATTTATGGAATATTTTGCAATGATAGTAATGGCTATCGCGGTTTTAATTGGCTTACAATTTACAAAAGAAAAAGACATTACTCGCATAGAATGGTCTGCGGTTTCTCAATTCATCGGTTTTATGATTGTGGTGACTGTGTTGCGCACTTGGGTTGTTGATTTTTTAATGCAAGCAAAAATTATAGAATTTTTACCAACAATTCCTTATGAAATTGCAAGTCATAAATGGACGTTGGGTTTGGTATTTTGGGAAGATGTGTTCTTTGGTATTCCACTTTATTTTATCGGAAAACACGTCAAAAACAAATGGACTAAGTTTTCACTGGCGGTGATCATTACTATCTTGTTTGCTATGGGTCATGGTTATCAAGGCTGGAGTGGTATACTTTTTGCATCATTGTATCCTTGGTTTATATCCAAGAGTTATGGTGAAAAATATGGCTTTGGAACGGTAATGATTTGTCATATTATGTATGATAGCTTTACTTGTCTTTGGTTGATTGTGTTGCCATATTTAGGTGTTGGCAGAATCTGGTTTCATCTCTAGAAATTATTCAGATAAAAAATATTAGGATATCGTAATAATCGCTTTATCGCACTAAAAGGCACTTGACAAGGTGCCTTTTTTATTTTAAATTGTGGTTCTGGAAGGCTTATGAAAATGTTTGAATCTCGTAAATTTAAAGAAGGTGTTTTGGTTGACATTAGATTGAAAACAGAATATATTAACGCTGGTTTGATTGGTGAGCTTAGTACTTTTATTCTTGAAAATGAACTTTTTAATATTGGCGGTGGTGCTACTAAGGGTCGTGGAATGTATATTGCATTTCATACAAAAGAAGATGCAGCTAAGATCGAAAAATTTGTTAAAGATTGGATGAAAAATGGACAAAAGAATAGCGTGTGATGTAAAGGGAACTTTAGAAGGTCCTAAGAAGAAGCAAGTGATTAAAATCCTTGATCTTTTCTCAAAAGCTGGTTATGCTGTTACTGTATGGTCTAATCTTTATAGTTATGCGGTTGATGCAGTTAAAGACAATAACCTTAAAGCTGAGGCAATGTCCAAGCGCATGAAAATGGATTTGGGTTATGACGAAACTCAATATTTTGATTTTGCCATTGAAGATGATTCTCGCCAGGAATATCTGGCTGCTAAGAAGTTTATTTGGGTTCATGATATCCCAGATGATATGGAACAAATCGAAGGTTTTGTAAAAGGATTGTTGAGTGAAACTAAAGAAAAGTCTGAAATTTAATTTTTCCCTTAAACCGCGTTTATTCTTTGAGATCAGACTGGTTATTGGTAGATTTAGATCCATTCCATTGTTTTCTTTATTTTTTACTGGTGATGGACCTGTGATGTTGATTTATCCATTGGCATTTTCTATACAAAGATATGGTAGAGAGATAAAGCCTGCTGAATTAACACCAGAAGAAAGAAAAGAATTAGAAAGGTTGGTAGATAATGAAATCTAGAGAGCTTAAGGCATATAAATTGGTTAAACTGGACTACAAAAATTTACCCAAGTCTGAATTGTTAAAAACTATCAAAAGAAATGCATGGGAAATTGCAGATGAGTTTGAAGCTCACAGTCCAGAAGAAGCTGCTGAAGTTATGGCTTATGATTATTCAAACGATGAGGATGAAATTATGTTATTTGCTGTAAAAGAGCGTGGAAAAACACCTGTAATTATCGAGGTGGAAATCACTATGCATCCAGAAGCAAACGCCTACAGATATACATACGAGCGAGGTAGATAATGAAGGTTTATCACGTAACATTTAACCATCAGATTGAACCGGGTGATTATGGGTTGTTTTCAACTAAAGAAAAAGCAGAGCAATTCTTAAAAGATCATTTTGGTGTGGACATTACACAAGCTAAGAACTATTCTTCTAATTCTTGGTTTTACCCAGGTGGATATCAAATTCAAGAAAAGGCGGTAAAATGAATAGAACTCCAGAAACTCTTGTTGAGCAAGCTCAAATGTTTTTACTAAACTTAGGTAGAGCCCAATCTTTAGATACGATCTTTACAATTGACCCTTTATTTAAAAAATTCATGACTGAAGAATGCGGATTAACAGAAGAGGTTATCTTTAATGTCAGCATTGCTGCTTCTCAAGCCGCTGCTACATTGACAAATAAAAACGGCATTATTACTGTAGAAAACTGTGAAAAGTTTTTAGCGGCTAATAATTCTCAAAATCCTGTGGTATAATATAAGTATCGATAGGCAATGTCAGCCTGCCACGTCTTGGCTTGATCACCAAGGGTTTAACGCTGAATGACGTGTAGATCCCCTCAGGACGCCTAAGTGTGGGGTTTGAACTTAACTACGGGCTGCGAAAGAAACCAAACACCCTGGCATTCCGAATGGATGGGAACGTGGAGCATCGTGCAACGCCTACAGTGTCCGTTGTGCATCTGAGCTTAGAAGCGGTTTGGTGGACTCGTATAACATGGAGTGTATATGGCTTTTTCAGGTGGAAGTGACCCTGTAACCTTTGATGATGTTTCAAAGGCGTGGAATGAATTAGATAAAGAACGAGAGAGAAATAAAAAATTACTAGCTGCAATTGTATCAATGACTAATATGGCTGGAAATATGTCCGAAGCAACAATTCCAAAATTAATTTATGAAACTGGCAAAGCTGCAATAGAGGAGAATGCAAAATGAATTTAGTACCAATGGTAATTGAGCAAACGAATAAAGGTGAGCGCGGATATGACATTTATAGTCTTTTATTGAAAGACAGAATCTTATTTCTTGGTTCTGAGGTTGATGATATGGTTGCAAATTCATTGATCGCCCAAATGTTGTTTTTGTCGGCACAAGATCCAACTGCTGAGATTTCTTTTTATATCAATTCTCCTGGCGGTTCGGTTACAGATGGACTTGCAATTTATGATGTTATGCAAATGGTTAAATGTCCAATTGCTACTTATTGTTTGGGCCAGGCTTGCAGTATGGGCTCACTACTTCTTGCAGCTGGCACACCTGGGCGTCGCTTTGCTATGCCAAATGCACGAATTATGATTCATCAACCCCATGCACATGGACTTGGTGGACAAGTGACTGATATTCAAATTGCAGCTCGCGAAATGCAAGATACTAAAGAAAAACTTACGGCTATTTATGCTAAACATACCGGAAAAACTGTTGCTGAATTGACTGAAAAAATGGAAAGGGATTTATTTTTAGACCCTACAGAAGCGATCAATCTTGGATTGATTGATAAGATTGTAAAGATGAACAAATAAGGAATTCCGACTGTGGTGTAATTCTAACACCCCTCATTGTAAGGCAGTAAGACCAAAAGTCTATGGCTGGAGGGACGATGCAGGTAAATTCCTGTCAGTCGGAGAATAATTTATTTATGAGTGATTATTGGGAAAATCAAAAGAAACAGCCTGATCTACAGACATGGCTAGAAGAACTTCGTGGTTCTATTTTATGTGATTGTGGTCATGGATGTCGTGATTGGATTGCTAGTAATGGTGGGAAAGCTCTAAGAATAATAGAGGCTTTGCAGAAAGGTGCTGATATATCAACTTTGGATGCCATTGTGCAAAAACATACCGATGAGATTGGCAGGGATATTTGGGATCAAAATATGAAAAATATCATGGCAGAGCGAAAGGCTAAACATGACACAGAAGAAACCTAAATACGTTTTTAGTTATTGGGGATTCATCAAAGATGTGGTTTCGGCATTGATTGCATTCCCAATCCATCTACTTGGTGGTACGATTGCATCTTTGATGCAGTTTGGTAGTGATATTTATTATGCTTATCACCACAATCGAATGAGAGATTACAGAGATGAATGGAAATAAAGTTCTGCTAGGCGAGAATAAAAGAGCTGATAATCCTAGATATACGTCAGCTGTCATTGACCTATAGGGTCGATGACTTTACAAAATATAATCAAGGTGACTTAAAACGTCACTAGCGCAGGGTACGGACGTATGAAGAAGAACTGGTATAAATCTTCTGGCCGCAGACCCAATGGATTTGACGGGAGGCCAAAACTCCACCTCAATCAGAAACCGATGGCCACGGGCTGAAGAAGGGTAGGTCGACAACGGAGCGCCGCTTGCGACGGCATGTTTTGTTTTTTTAGAGGAATTTATGTTTGAAGGGCAAATTACTAAATTAGGCATAGAAACATACGGTTCGCCCAAATTAATGGTAGATGCCGAGCCATACGTCATGGCTAAAATTCGTAAAATATTTGACAATGCTCAAACTACATATATGCAGGGTAAATATACCCATAAGCCAATTATGTTTCCGATCAACTTAAGTGCTTGTAGAGATTTAGTTTGGATTATGGAGCGTTACAAGTTAGAGGTTGAAGAATCTCTTCTTAATGAAATTCGTAATAAATCTACAGAATTTGACAATTTAGTTCATTATGTTTCTACAGCCGATAAAGACCCGATTTATAAAGTCAGCCCAAATGCCTTACCATTGGCACTACCATTAAGAGAACATCAAGTTAAATTTCAAAATATGTTTAAGTCTGTGAAGCGTATGCTTTTGGCTGATAAGATGGGCTTGGGCAAAACAGCTTCTGCTATTTCTGTATTGCAAGAGCCAGAAAGTCGTCCAGCAATTATTGTGGTTCCACCCACACTGTGCTCTCAATGGGAGCGCGAAATTAAACGTTTTTTGCCAGGAGCATCTACACACGTCATTCGTGGGTTCAAAACTTACGATCTACCTCAAGTCGACGTATTGATTACAAGTTACAATCGCTTAGCACCTTGGCAAGATATTATTGTGAGTGAGCAGTATAAGTTCAAAACGGCTATTTTTGACGAAGTACATGAGCTTAGGCATATACACACGGGCAAGAGGCAGATTGCTAAAATTTTATCTGATCGAGTGGGTAATTGTCTCGGTTTGAGTGGAACTCCCATTTTTAATTATGGTGAAGAAATTTGGAGTGTTCTTGATGCTATTAAATCCGAAAGCCTTGGTAGTTTGGATGATTTCAATGGGGAATGGTGTAATTGGGGTAAAGTCCGTGAGCCACTAGTTCTGAATTCATTTTTAAAGAAGCAAGGCTTAATGCTTCGTAGAACACCGGAAGAATGTGGAATGCATTTTGGTGAGGCTAGTAAGTATGTATATACAATTGATTCGGACATTGAAAAACTTAAAGAAATTCAAAATGTAGCAAAGCTTTTGGCATTAAGTGTTCTATCTGGAAATGTTGGAGAGGATTCAGAAGCGTCCAGAGAATTTGACTGGAAATTGCGCCATGCAACTGGTGTGGCTAAGGCTCGTCCAGTTGCTGAGTTCGTTAAGATGATCTTACAAGAACAAGAAAAAGTCGTACTTGTTGGTTGGCATCGTGATGTTTACGATATTTGGGCTAAAGAATTCTCGAACATTAAAACTGTTATGTATACAGGTTCAGAATCCACTAAAGAAAAAGAGCAGGCTGTAAAAGATTTTATTGAAGGTGACGCTCGTATTTTTATTATCAGTGGTAGAAGTGGCGCTGGTCTTGATGGTCTTCAAAGAGCTTGCAATACAGTGGTTTTTGGAGAGCTTGATTGGTCACCTCATGTAATGGACCAAGTTGTAGCTCGTCTTGATCGCGATGGTCAGACAAAACACGTTCAGGCATATTATTTGACAATTCCAGATGGTGCTGATCCTTTTATGATTCAAATTCTTGGAACAAAACGTTCTCAACATGAGGGACTTGTTGAGGGTAAGCAGGGCGATGGAATGATGGTCACTGCTAACAAAGATCGTGTGCGTGAGATGGCAACTGCTTATTTAAAATCAATTGGTGAAGAGGTTCCAGAGCCGGTACCGGAAACAGGACTGCTGGGTGAAGTGGCTAAGATTGTTCGTAATTTTAAAATTCCCAACAATACGGAAGAAGAAATGCAAGAGGCTATGCACAAACTTCTGATTGAGCATATTAAAAATGCTAAGGTTGAAAGAGAATATAAAATCACCGCAAGATCTCGCCTTGATTTCTTGGTATCAAACGATACCGAAAGAATTGCAATTGAGTGTAAAATTGACAACACAAAGCGTCCTGAGGTCTACAGACAAGTTCGTAGGTATGTTGAAGAAGGAAATATCACAAGTCTCGTTCTTGTGGCTCCTTGGTTTGGTATTGCGTCGTTTAAAGTGGAAAATACCCCAGTTGTGGTAATTGACACCAATATCAACTCTATTTAATCACAATCTTTAGGTAAAAGGATGTGATATGGTCTTTAAAGACAAACTCCCGGTGGATGCAGGTGCTACGGATGCTATGGATTCAGCTCGTTTAGCTGGTTTAATGGCTACTTTTGACTTTCCAGGCTTTGATAAGAGTCTATTATTGAGATATTTGGTCGAAAAAAACGGCCAATTGATGGCTGTAAGACATCCAGGGGAAGAACCTTCAAACAATCCTTTTAACTTCACTAGAGACCAATTGATGTGTTTGGCTGCAGGTTTACACAAGGCAGGCTATTTAAACGAATGCAAGGGTCTATTAGAAGCGGCAAAAACACGTGGAAATAGAGCCCAAAACACAGAATATGATATGCCAGGCACAAAAAAGGACTTTCCCAATGGTCCTGACTGGTTGACTCCTAGTCATATGAACCATTTAAGACTTTGTGCTGGCGAAAAACCAACATTATTGGGCAAAATCTGGCTAAATGTAGACATTTTGTACAGTGCGACTATCGGTTCCGATAAAGAACCGAATCAATTAATGTGTATGTGTGAAATTGCTGGAAAAATGGAAATGTTGAAGCGTTTTCACAAAAAACTTGAAGACGCAATTGTCAATTATTGGGACAATTGGCGTCTAGAAGGCGATCTGGCTGCCTTTTTAATCTCTAAAATATACAAAAAATAACATTAAAACAATTTACTAGGCTCTCTTATTGTGGTATTATCCTACAGTAGGAGAATCTATGCGTTTTTTATTTCCATTGATCATTGTGGCGGCCTTTATGTCGGTTTTCTTTCAAAACTGCGCCGGTCGCTTCGAAACCCAATCTCAAAAAGTCAAAGAAAGACCTGAGATTACCGAAACAAATCCTGTTTTCAAGCCTTACATTCAAGAATTTAATGAATATTATGGATTGCCCACTTGGGTGCCAGTTGGTTTTGCTACGCTCGAAGAAGGGATAGCTGGAACTTGTTGGACAACTAAGGTTGGTGGTGTTATTCTTTCTGCTTATATTGAAATTGACTCTGAATATTGGTTTACAATCAGCGAACTTCAAAAAAGAAATTTAATTATTCATGAACTTGGTCATTGCGTTTTGGACCGAGATGATATACCTTTAAATAGTGTTGAAATTTGCCCATCTAGTTTTATGTCAGAACGAATCATGTATGATTTTTGTTTGGAGCAACACTTTGATGAATATGTAAAGGAGATGTTTGATTGAAAACAGCGAATTATATCGAAGGTAAATTAGAAGAATTTCGTCTTTCTGGTAAAACTCCTGCTTGGATTGGTGTTAGTGATGTGGTTATGCGTGAACTAGCTCGTGATCTTGATTATAAAAATGTAGAAGTTGAGATTAATTTTCAATTAAATGTTTTAGACACTCGATGGTTTGTTAAAGATTTTCTTGGATTGAGAGTTATTTTTTTTACAGGCCCGGAAATTGGCTCAGATGGTGTGTACATCCAAGAAAAAAATGCAACGAATGATGGTGAGTATTTATGAGAAAATTTCAACCTGGTGATACATATGAAGCAATTGAAACGGGTGCTCAGGGAACAATTAAGGCAATTTCCTTTAATTCTATTTTGCAGCAAGAAGAGTATGTAATTGAATGGTCTGATCGTCCAGGTCAGGAGTGGTCTTATGCTTGTGAAGAATGTGACCCTGATTGGAGGTTGCTTAGTCGCACGGCCTATGTTAAATCAAGCCAACCAATCAATCATTTCGAAATTAAAATTAACAACAATGGACCTTTTAAAGTTGAATGTAATGGGGATCATCATTGGGTTGAGGTTGGTTTTAATTTCACTAAGCAAGTTTGTAAGCATTGTGACCAGGAGAAAGCATGAAGACTAAAATGGGTAAAAAAGTATTAAATTTTCATTCAAAACAAATGTCTTTGATTTTGTCTAGAATGATTGAAATCGCTAAGGATTTTGATAAAGCGCCTGCTACTGCAGAAATTGACGATCCCTATCTAACACATCGATTTGAAGAATTTCAGGAATTACAACGAGATAGAGATGAGCATCAGAAATGTATCAATACAATGATTGCAATTGAATACATGATTCCAGAGAAAGTGAAAAGAGCAAAGAAAGATGATGGAAAAAATCAGTAAACTCTCGGCTTATTATTTAATGCTGAGATACCCACCTCTTGCTCATTATATTTATGAATCATTGCGTAGTGGTGATGATTCTGAATTACTTGACTTTTTGTTTGAAATTGAATTGGACTCACCCAATACGAGGTATGTGTGAACATTGATGATTGGAAGCTTTATATTTTAATTCGTTCTGATATTACACCAGAACAACAAGCGGTCCAGGCCGGTCATGCCGTAGCTAAGTTTTGTCAAGACCATCCACACATCGCTTGGAGAAATGGAAAGCTTATTTACCTATCAGTCAAAGACCACGATTCTATTGAAATGTGGCAGCGAATTATTGTACAAATGACTCAAGTCACACCACTTATGGGTGTGTGGCGTGATGAAGATTATTACGGAACTCAAGAAGTTGCGATGTATGTTTACGGTGGAGAGGCACATCAAATTTTGCGCGATCTACCACTAATGAGGTTTAGATGAGTGATGTTAAAAAACTAATAGAAAATTTTGCTAACAGTGTTTATATTGAACACGAAGATCACACAAAATGTGGTCAATGTTGGAAAGAGAAGATTAAGTCTGAAGTGGCTAATGAATTTCTTAAGGCTGGTAAGCTTGATCAAAACAATCTTAAAGAAATGTTTGAAGAAATTGACAAGCGTTGGCAACAAACAGCTCTTTATTTGCGTGTTAAGGAAATGTTAAGTTCTGGCATGAAACTTGAAAAGATTAGAGAAATATTAGAGCTGGAAGGAATTGAAATATGATGGACATGTTATTTATTTTATTGGGTGTGGGTTTAATTGTCGGACTTTCAGTTTTTGCAGCTTATATTGATTTTTCTTCTCAAAAACAGTCGATTCGGTATGGAACAAATAGTTTTGATCGAGAGCGTCAATGCACCAATTTGACAATTCTTAAGATTTTGGCAGATTACGCTGCTCAAAATCCAAGTCAGAGATTTGGCCAAATCCTTAGAAACACTGGTGTTTTATTGGATATTGGTGTTAAAGATTCTTCCCAAGAAGATTATGAAACCCCTGACTATTATATTAGTCGGGATGTTATTTTTGAGGAACCACAAGTCACTTTATCTCGAATTGAGAAAGTCCTTGCAAATGAATACGACTATGATATAGTAATTAAAGTTAAGAAAAAATAAACCCTTTTTAAAACCAATGGAGGTTTTCAAAATGAAAAAGTTATTCGCTGTCCTATTATCGGTAGTTCTTCTTGCAGCCTGCACAGAGGACAAGTTAAAAGTTATTCACAACAATGATCGAGTGACTGATCTTGAGCGTCGTATGTTGTTAAATGAACAACTTGATGCAGCTCAATCAGATATGATTAATGCCAATCAAGCAGCAATCAATTCTGAAGCAGCAGCTAGAATTGCTGCAGATCAAGATCTTCAAGCTCTTTTAAATCAAGAAACAGCAGCTAGAATTGCTGGTGATCAGGCTCAAGCAGATGCTTTAGCACAAGAACAATCAGATCGAATTGCAGCTGACAATGCACTTCAATCTCTTTTAAATGCGGAGCGCAATGCCCGAATTCTTGGAGATTTAATTTTAGCTGGCCTTCTTTCGGCTGAAAGAAACGCTCGCATCTCTGGCGATAATAATTTAGCTTATCAATTAGCTCAAGAGTCTGCCGCTAGAATTTCAGGTGATAATACACTTAACTCTTTAATTACACAAGAGAAAAATGCACGAATTGCTGGTGACAACAACCTAGCAAATCTTCTTGCTGCCGAAAGAGCTGCACGAATTGCTGGTGATTTTACACTTGCTGGTTTGCTTGCGATGGAATCACAAGCTCGTCAAAACGCAGATGCCCAACAAGCTGCAGCTTTGGCCGCTGAAACTACTGCTAGAATTAACGGTGACAATGCGCTGTCAACTCTGATTGCTCAAGAAAAGGCAGCGCGAATTGCTGGTGACAATGCCCAGGCAAATGCCCTTGCAGCAGCTGTTTTTGCTCAATCTATTATCAACGGAATTGTGCAAGTACAAATTGCCAATATCAATTCTAAATTTCCAGTGATTAATTCTCAACTTAATTCATTGCAAAATCAGATTAATCAAACAAATTCTGATTTGAATGCTTTAGAATCACAAATCAATTCTTTGAATGTAAGTATTTCTAACCTGCAACTTCAACAACAAGCTACTGAAGCTGATGTTGCTGATATTCGCAATGATATTGTGAACTTACAATCTCAAATTGATCAGTATGGTGTTAAGGTTTATAAATGTAATGCTCCTACATCTACAGAGCGTATTTTGAAGATCAACAATACATTCTACGGTGTTATGAATCGCGTTACAACGGAAGTTGTTCAGGTTGTAACTGGTTCTACTTCAACAACTTTTACAAATCCTAAGCTTTGTCTTAAAGACGAAAAAGCTAAATTACCTGGTGGAAATGGCGATTGCCCAAGTTCTTGGACAGCGGTTGGTGGAAATACAGTAACAGTTCCTTCTTATTCAACAGCATCAAAAACAGTTGTTACATCGGTAAAAATGGCTCTTGATCCCATTGATAATGGTTCTTATGTAACCACAGATGGTGGTCCAGCTTGTTCTTTCAGTGTCAATAATGGTGTTGCCACTAACTTAGTTCAAGTACAATAAGGAGATAACATGAAAAATTTAATTACATTGTTTGTAACTTTAATCTTGGCTCTTCCAACCTACGCGGTAGGGCCAGCTCCAAAAGAACTTCAGGGTGGTGTTATCACTGTGAAGCTTAAGGATGGTAAAACATACACCTTCTCTTCAGATGAATACGCTGTTGTCAAGCGTGGAACTGAAGAGAAAGCTGCATCTAAAGTTGATTTAAGTGAAATTGCAGCAACCAACCTGGAATTAGGCAAGAAAATTGGCGAACAAAAAGCTAAAGACGAACAACCTAAGAATATCGTAAGTGTGGGTGTGGTTCGTAGTAAAAATGGTTTTGACACCGAAATGACCAATTCCACTGTGGATGTGAAATCTCGCAAGGATTTTGGATTGTCGGGTCAGTATCAACGTAGATTTAATGAAAAAGGCTACCTTGGTATTCGTGGTGATACAAATGGTGGAGCTGAGATCAATCTAGGAGTTGGTTTTTAATGAAATTGCCTTCTAGTAAGGAATCTTTAATTTTAACTGCCGCCCTGATTATTCCGGGCGGTTTTGTCGCTCTAGGTTTGTGGAAAGCTTATGAGTTGTATAGAAAGAAGAATGAAAATGATAATTCCAGAAAAGAAAACAAAACTATCACTTCCAATCAGTCTAATCTTGTTGGCTTTGATTCTAACGCTGAATTTGGTAGAATACATTCAAGCCAGTCAGGTGATGAGACGCTTTAATTGTGAAGCTGGTCATGGATACGGGATTGCAAATAGCGTTGAGTTTTTAAATAAAATATCGCAAACAGAAGAGGTTTCGGAAGAAACCAGCAGGGCATTGCAAGATGCGGCTTATTTATTGGACGAAAACCATTTATATATTAAATCTGATGTTTGTGATGAAGTTGAAATGACTTATATTGAATATGAGTATCTAAAATTAATTAAATATTTGCAAGAAAGTCCAGCAGAAGAATAGTGTGGTATTATACATACGAGGTGTGTATGGCAGAGCTTACGGCAGAGCAACGAGAAGAGTTGCATCAAGCAAACAAAAGAAAAATAGAAGAGATTAGAAAATTAGACCCATCTTTTGATATGGCTTATCAATTAGGTTCTTTACAAGCCAGAGCTAAATTTGCCATGCATTATATGCGTATGGCCTCAAATAATGTTAAAAATCGATATGTTAGAGCTATGTTGCGTCGTGAATCGAATGAACTTAGAAAATTTCTTGTTGAAGAATGCAAAATGGATATTCCATTCGACGCTAGGTACGATGTATGAATCAAGAATTAAAACAAAAGATTAAGAATTCGATGCAGGAGCATTTAAAGGCCAAAGGATGGCCCGATAATTTGGATTACAACGGAATTATTCAAGAGTTGCCTGCTATGTGGGATAAGCTTGAAAAAGAAGGTTTATTAAAAGATCTTATTGCTCGTGGTTTTACTTATGCAAACTTTACTGCTATTGCACTTCAAAAGAAAATGGAACAAGAAACCATGGACGAAGTGATGAGTTTTTTTACTAGAGGTCGACCTTGAATTTTTCAATGGATTTAAAATCAGTGTCTGTTTTTTCTGTAGTTCAGGCCGATGGACCTGAGACAGAAAAAACTACAATTACAGATGAAAAGGATTTTAATTCATTGGAAGCGGCCATTGATGTTTTGAAGATTTCTGAGGCTCCTATTAAATATTTAAAATTTAACTACGACGGTTCCACATACAAAATGTATCCAATTGAGGATTCGGAGGAATATACGGTGACAAAAACACCTATATTGAATTAGCATGGAAAAGATTTATTTGGTTTATGAACAATCTCATATTTTTGATTGGAAGGTTGTTAAGGCTTTTAAAGACGAACAAAAAGCTAAAGATTTTTGCGACGAAAAGAACGCAATCAATAAACCAATTGTAGATGATGAATACGGTTTCGAAGAAGGTGTTTATCATAGCTATTATTCAATGGATGTGGAATAATGGACTTAAAAACTCAAGAGAAAATATCCAAATTAATGGTAGAGCAGTCTCAAAAACTGTCAATTGCACTTGGTGCTTTAAGAAAAATTAGAAGATTGACCAAGGACAATAAAGTCGAAGAAGCAATCGAAATAGCTGAAAAGGCTACAATGGAGATGGCAAAATATGGCAAAGCTCCTGAAGATTTATGATTACAAAGAGCCGATTTTAAGAAGTAAGTGTCGAGATATCGAGCATATGGAAAGTTGGGTATTGGACTTGGCTAGTAATATGTGGGAAACCATGTTAAGATCTAAAGCTGTTGGTCTGGCAGCCAATCAAGTTGGGTTTGACTACAAGATGATTACGGTCAAGGCACCCATGTTTGAGGGTCCAATGATCAATCCAATTATCGAAGAGCAATCGGAAGAAAAATATCATACATACGAACAATGTCTTTCTATCCCTGGCTATTCCTTTGACACTGGTAAAAGAAGCAGGGCTATTAAAGTTAGGTATTTTGACCTGGAAGGAAAATTGCAAATCACTTGGTTAAAGGATGAGACTGCTGTAATTGTGCAGCATGAAATCGAGCATTTGGCAGGTCTAATGATGATCGACCACATGGAACCAGGAATGAGATGATTGTAATTTATTTGGCTTTCTTACATTTAATCGCTGATTTTGTTTTACAAAGTCGTGACATGGGTAAGCAAAAAAGTGAGAAAATTCTAGTACTTATCCAACATTGTTGTATTCAATTTTATGTTGTTTACGGTGGTCTGTTAATCACAGACTATCCATTAAAACAATTATTTTACTTTGCCGCCACCAATGCCATTGTTCATGGTCTCATTGACTGGAATATTTGGAGAGTGTATAAGAGTTTTACAACTAAGCAAGTAAGCTTGGGTAATCGTAAAGATCTAGTTCAGGGTGCTGATCAAAAGGGAAATCAATATAGATATTGGGATGACCACTATTTTTATCTTACTATTGGAGTTGATCAATTTTTACATATTGCAACTCTGGTTGGTCTATGGTATGTTATCTTTGGAGGTTAAATGACACAGGAAGAAATTCGACAATTTATTAAAGATGGGTCCTATGAATCCAGACCTCCTCGCAGAAGTTTTTATGATGATTTAGTTGCTGCTTTTGAATTAGACGGTAAAGACTCACGCGTTACTAAGATGTACGGATATGCTTGGGATAAGGGTCACGCTTATGGCTATATGGAAGTTTATTATTATTTTCAAGATATGGTGGAGATTTTTAAATCATGAGAGAGGATAGCGCACATCCAGGCAGAAAACTCCACAAATACGTAGGGAATTTAGAATTCTACTACGAGACCGGCATGGAATGCATGGGTACTATTTTTCATGACGATCGTGGATTACACGAAGGTCCTAAATGGGATAAGCCAGAAGAGAAAATGATGTACAAGTCTCTTGAATGGTCTATTTGGTTTGGTGGTCAGGGTAGGATTTATAGAATTAGAATTTTCAATAAACGAGGTCGCATTGTTTATGAAGGACCTTTGACACGCGATAAAATTAAAATCGGTAAAGAAAAATATCGATATAATTTTTTACCTAAAGAACTTACAACTAAACAATGGCTTTCCTATTGTGAAAAGGAATATAAGGTTGAGCTTTACACCAATGAAATTACAGAGGCTCTCAAAAAAGAATACAATATTAAATTTGATATCGGAGAGGTTGTTCGTGATGATTTGACTAGTGAGGGTGATGTTGTTATTCTAAATATCACACTGGGTGAAAAGAATAAAACAGTTGGATATTGGGTAAATAGTCAATATTTGATGGGTGGAAGACATCCATGGGAAATCTCTAAAGTTGATTGGAAAAAGCGTTACGAAGAAGATATGAAAAAGAACGAACAAGCGAGAAAAAAAGATGAAAATTCAAACGATTGATTTAAAACCCCTTTCAATTGGTAAAGAGTTGGTTGAATCCTTAAAAAACACCGGCTTTGCCGTCGTCACAAACCATGGCATTCCAGCTGAATTCTTTGAAAGAGCTTATAAAACATGGGCTGAATATTTTGCTTCTGAAGAAAAATTTAAAGATCTTTTTAGTGCTGAAAAACAACAGGGTTATTACCCAATGAAATCCGAGAATGCTAAGGGTTTTGACAAAAAAGACCTGAAAGAGTTTTATCATCTCTATCCAGACATGGTTTTGGGTTTTAGACACGGAATGAGTGATACTTGGCAGCTATACAATAGTATGGCTTTATTAGGCCAAGAAATCCTTCGATTGATTGATGCCAATTCGCCCGTAAAGTTCTCAATGCCATTGGAGGATATGGCTGAAAGTAGTCCACAGACACTTCTTAGGTTTTTACACTATCCACCAATCCAAGAAGACCCAGATGGAGCTGTTAGAGCTGCTGCTCATGAAGATATCAATCTAATCACTTTATTGCCTGCTGCTACCTACCCTGGACTTCAAGTTCAAGATGCCCAGGGCAATTGGATTTTCGCCGATATGGAAGTTCCCAAGCACGCTATCATCGTAAACGCTGGTGATATGTTACAAGAAGCCTCTGGTGGTTACTTTAAATCGACAACACACCGCGTCGTAAATCCCACTGGCTTAGGTGCTACGATTTCTAGATATTCAATGCCTATGTTTATTCATCCACACGCAGATGTTCGCTTGTCGGACAAATACACAGCTGGTGAATACCTAGATGAGCGTTTACGTGAATTGGGGTTAAAATGAGCCATAAAATCTCACATTTTTATTTGCAACGAAACGTGGATGAATCTGGTGTTTCTGGAACTGGAATTGTCGCTGTGGGTGTGATCTTGCCTTCTGGTGTTTGTATTCTTGAGTGGCAAACCTTTCATAGTTCAATTGCCCATTATAAAAATATTGCCGATGTCGAAGCTATCCATGGACACGAAGGTAAAACTAAGATTGTGATGGGTGATGTCCCTTCGGATAAGAAAAAAAGAAAGAAAAAGGATAAGGAAAATGCTTGATTTACAAATGGAATTTGAATTGCTGCAAAAAGAGCTTTTAAAACACAAATACCTTTATTATGTAAAATCAGCTCCAATTATTAGTGATTATGATTATGATATGATGGAGCGTAAGTGCTATAAAATGGCCAAGCAATTGGGTTTTAGAGCTGATAACTGGGAAGGTCCTGAGGAAAACGAAAAACTGCACGTGCATTGGATGGTTGATTTTGACGAATCTCATCCCTGGTCACAAGAAGTAATTAACGAGGTGAAGAATGGACAGGGTTAAAATTGATTTGGCTGAGTTGAAATTGGCCATTCAGGAAATTGAAAAGCGTACAAATGATTTGAGTGTAACCGTTGAGGTTGGAGATCGCAAGGTAAAGATTTCTGCTACAGATAAGGCTGAAAATTATATTGTGGCTATTATGCACGAAGACAAGTCTCTTGGTGCGCAATTTACTTGTACAGAACGCTTGGCGTTTATGAAAAACAAATAAACTCCAGGTTTAGGAGGTATTGTGGCTTTTAACAAGGGTGATGATGTAATTTATACCCCCACTAATTCTAAGGGCACTGTTATCAGAGTGTTGCCAAATGATACCTATACTGTTGAATGGGATTCGAAAGATTTAATTCCACCGCAAATGGATGTTGAAGAGCGTTATTTAAAGAAACAATCGCTTGGATATGGTTCTTTTTTCTATGGTTTGGGGATGGATTACGGTGGTGATTTTATGGATTCTGGAATTAGGGAAAGTAAATACAATAAAGACGTACAATGTCCAAAATGCGGTGGTACGTGGAAAGAAACGTGGATTGGCGGTCGAGCATTGTATGATTGCATTCCGTGTGGTTTAAAAAAAGAAGATGCATAATTTAAACAACAATATTCTTCAGATTTTTACCATTCTTCGCGCTTATTCTGATAAGAATTATCTTGTTGGAGGCTGTGTGCGTGATTTTCTACTTGGCAAAGAACCAAATGATTTTGATATTGTAACAGATGTTCACATGGATATTATCGAACAAGCGTTTAAGGAAAATGGCTGGGTTGTAGACTCGGTTGGTAAGCAATTTTTAGTTATGTTTGTTTCTAAAAACGGTGAGCAATACGAAATCGCCAATTTTCGCAAAGATGTGGGTTTTACTGACGGTAGGCGTCCAGATGAGACTATTATTGGTGATCTTGAGTCTGATGCAGCTAGGCGTGATTTTACGATCAATTCGATCTATTACGATCCATTTAATAACGAATATATTGACCCTAATAAAGGCATGGAAGATATTAGAACGAGAACTCTTAAATTTGTTGGTCGACCTCATGAAAGAATTAAGGAAGATTACTTAAGGATTTTCAGATTTTATAGGTTTTTGTCTAAGGGTTTTACACCCCACACCAAGTCGCTTAAAGCATGTCGTGAATTATTTAACGAAGCCTACTTGCATACAACACCAGAGCGTGTTAGAATGGAAGTTGAGAGGATGGTTCTATGAGTCGCAAAAAAGATCATTACATTCTATCTAAAATTGAATTTTGGGCCAATAAGCTATTTGATGAGCAAGGCTGGCAATGGGGTGATTATCTCTACAACCAGTTTGGTTGGCTTCAGACCCATAGACAAGATGCCAGAGAGCCGTATGTTGATGGAACTCGCCCTATTTTTAGTTACAGATCTGCGGTGGATAAAAAACGCCTTGGTAAGCGTCTTTTGGGTAAGTTAAGAGAGTGGGAAGGTTCTCAGATAGATCAAAACACAATTAAAGAATTAATGACAATTATAGAAGAGGAATACGAATGAAAGCATTAAATATTATCTTAGGTACAATGGGTTTAGGTCTTGTTATGGCCTCTGGATTGTGCATGATCGCTGGTTACTTATTTCCTCCACATATCGCAGCTCCTTTGGTTTTGCCATTGGCATTAATTTCAGCAATGTCGGCTAGGCCAATCGTTCAGAAGATTTTTGGATATACACTTTACGAAGCTTTATCTGGTAATTCAGAGGAGAAAAAATGAGTTTTGCGGTTGGAATTACCTTGACATTTCTCGCAGCTTTTGGCATCTTTATTGTAATGATGGTTGTTCAAGCTCGTAAAGAAAAAGAAGCTGATGAAAAATACGAATTTACAATGAAATTGATCGAAATGCGTAATAAAAAGATTGGAGATGACCAATGAATATTGCAAAACGACTAAGACATTTATCCGAAAAGCTTGATGGTAATCGTGCTTATGGCAAAACAACTATGTTGGCAAAAGCAGCTCAAGAACTTGGTGCTATTTTGTTGGTTGCTTCTACCGGTGAGGCTACTCATCTACAAAGGAAATTTCGCGGTTTGACATCTAAAACCTTTGAAATCAATCTTGAGGGATTTACAGGTCCTTTTATGATTGACAATCATGCTGCAAGTGTAATGTTCTTAAAAGCAGCTGATAAGATTGATGCTTTGGAATTAGAGGTTCGGCAGCTTAGGGAAAAGCTAGGATTGCCCACAAACATTAAAGAAAAAGATGCTAAAGAATCTGGGTCTTTACAAAATATCTTTTTTGAAGAAGAAACGAAAACAAAGAAAAAGAAGTCATTTGGCTGGGAATTTGGAGATTATTAATATGAGTCAAGATTTAAAAAATTTTTTAACGGGTTTTTGGCATGGAATTCTTCTATTCACACTTGGTGTAATTTTTAATACAGGAATTGCACTTCTTTCTGTTGTTTTTCCTATTTTTGCCATTGCAGTTCCATTGTTTACCGGTTATGGTATTTATACATTGTATAAAAAATTACAAACAAAGGCAACCAATGACAGCCAGGTATAAAACAGGAGCGGTTCAACGCTTAGCAGACAAAGGTCTGATCAAACCACCTACCTTTGTTGCTGGTGGTACGATGTATGAAACTATCATGGGTTCAGTTGCCTATGGAGTTTCTTCAGACACATCAGACAATGACGTGTACGGATTCTGTATGCCTCCAAAAGATTACATTTTTCCTCACTTGTCTGGAAATATCCCTGGATTCTCAACTCAAGTTCAAAGCTTTGATCAATATCAACAACATCACATTGAAGAGAAAGATCACAGAAAGACTTGGGATTTGAACATTTACTCGATTATCAAGTATTTCCGTCTGTGTATGGATAACAATCCAAACATGATTGATTCTCTATTTACGGCTGAAAATATGCTTTTGAAACAAACAAAGATTTCACAGATGGTTAGAGATCAACGTCGTGAATTTCTCCACAAAGGTTCGTGGCATAAATTTAAAGGATATGCTTTTGGTCAAATGCACAAAATGCGTATTAAAGAGCCAGACCCAAGTTCAAAAAGATATGAAAGTATCATGAAATATGGATATGATGTTAAATTTGCTTATCACGTTGTTCGTCTCATGGATGAGGCTGAACAAATTTTAATTGAGCATGATATTGACCTGCAGCGTAATCGTGAGAAATTAAAGTCTATTCGACGCGGTGAATGGACAATGCAACAAATTGAAGAGCATTTTGCAGAAAGAGAAAAAACCTTAACCACTGTTTATGCTGAAAGTAAACTTAGACACTCACCTGATGAGCCAGCAATTACTAGACTTTTGTTGAGCTGTCTTGAGGAGTATTACGGGGATCTTTCATCAGCTGTTAAGGTTGTGGGTGTTGCAGAAGATGATTTAAGAAAAATTAAACAGATTGTGGAGAAATGGTAATGATTCTGTTTGTAGCATCAAATCCATCAAGATTGAATAAAGACCCTCAAGTTGCAATGATTGGTGCTAAGTGTGAAAAAACATTTACTGAATGGGCTAACTATCTAGTTCCTAATAAGTTTTATAGGGTTGTAAATGTTTCAGATGTTATTCCAACAACCAATAGAGCCATTAAAAGATCAGAATATGACCTATTGAGACTTTGTAATGAAACAATTCATCCTGCTGTTACTAAGGTTGTTGCTCTTGGAAATACAGCTGCAGATGCACTAGATATTATTGGTATTAAGTATTTTAAACTTCCACATCCATCGCCCTTGAATAGATTTTTGAACAATAAAGAACAGGTGGATGCGGTTTTGCAAGAATGTAAGCAGTGGATTGACCCATCGTCATTTCAATAATGGAGGATAGATGTTAACAGCTATGGGAGATGTGCTTAGGGAAGCTCATGCGCGAGGTTGGATTACAACCAGAGATGGTAATATTTCAGTGCGTAAGGGTAAGTATTTCTATATCACCCCTTCGGCTGGTCGAAAAACCATTGTTTATCCTGAAAACATCATTAAATATGAAATTAAAGATGAACGGTTAATTATTCCCCAAAAAG